>Ga0315534_1000974_pt1 | contig 20161 bp, 18 predicted proteins | sample SalMarSW160240MG_FD_203094 | JGI IMG/M metagenome (GOLD analysis project Ga0315534, IMG submission 203094) | Salt marsh sediment microbial communities from the Plum Island Ecosystem LTER, Massachusetts, United States - Salt Marsh Sediment SW1602-40 ... | reverse complement strand
GACGCAGTGATGTGCATGGCATTGACGAGCACCAGGCCTTCCTGGATGCCGCTTTCGATTAAAGCTTCTCTCACCTGGGGTGTGATGTTGATGAACGCTCTTCTGCTTGGAACCTCGAACCAAAGCTCTCGCCGATAGGTTTTCATGCATCATGCTCCTTGTAAGACGGCAGGATTTCGCCGGTTGAGTTGAAGGGGATGAATGCCCCCTTGATAGATCTGTAAGGAAACCGCGCGGGGATTGAAGCGATCCCGAATTTATCGTGCTCGATTCATTCTTTAGATTCTCAGCTGCTTGAACTTACGTTACGTATATTGGATTGCTGTAAATCCAGCCGCAGCGTCTGCCTTCGAAATCGATGTGCACTTCCACGCGATACGCGCCCGGCGCGTGCACCGTAAAGACCGCCGTGTCTCGATCTTTCCATCTCCGCAAGCGTTCCCCATTGTGAATGAGATGAATTTCCGCACGGCGGGGAGATTTAATTTGCAGGGTTACACCATTTCGAGCGGGAATCGAGTCACCCATGATGACTTGATCGTCCGCTCCTTGCGCGCTGAAGCGAAAGCCATGTGTGGCTGCCGGCAGGTCGAAACCGACGAAGCATCTGCCGCGGGAAATGCTGTGAAACAGCAAGCGCCTGTCGTGGTTTACATCACCGATGAGTGCGTTTCGGGTCAGGACATGCGTGTTCACCGCGCGGTAGAGAAACTCATAGGGTAAGATGATGCGCTTCAAGGGTCCCCTGCGGTAAGGGGCGGCGTGTGCGTCTGCGCCACCGATGGCGACAACTCGTTTCCCGGAAGCCAGAAGTTGATCCCAACGTTCAAGCACCTCGGGAAACGGTCCTTGGGCACTGCGTTTGGGACTGTAAGCCAGCAGGAGTGCCGTGGGAAGCGAACTGAGGTGGGATTTGAACTCGCTCATGAAATTCCAAATCTCGAATCCCGTGAATCCACTCACGTCCCAATCTACCCAAGATAAGTCGGACTCACCGAACAAGGGCGCTTCCGGATCGACGGGGTGAGCGATGAAGGAAAGGCCACCAGCTCGTTTGACTTCGTTGATGAGAACCTGGGGATCGGCGGCACGTGGCGCCAACTCTTCTCGTGCTTCGAAAACGAGCAGGTGGTTTTTCTGCGGATCGCGTACCTGATCGTGGATTTCCTCGCCTGTAAGCAGCAGCACACGTTTCTTCCCCAGGAAACGGTATCCGTCCATGCCGTCGACCCAAACGTTATGGTCGGTGACGACGATGAAATCCAACCCTGCCCGGATCGCTGCGAGGGCGATTTTATCGTGGCTGCCATGGCCATCCGAGTAAATTGAGTGGTTGTGCAAATTACCGACGTATTCGTGAAGCAAGGTATGACTCCCGGCGGAAACGCGTGGTGCGTAAAGGATAGCATAAGGTTTCAACGGCTTCAATTTCAAAGTCATTTAGCCGCAAAATTCGTGTATTATGAAGTGGGGGGGATGTCTTGTAACCTCCCATCGCGCCTGGTGTTCTATTAATTACCGGTATCTTCATTTCCGATCCTATTCATTCTTCATGGAGGAGGACTTATGAGCGATTATGCAATTGTAACCGACAGTCTTGCATCGTTACCGCAAGAACTCATCGATCGTTATCAAATCATCGTTGTCCCGCAAGTTTTAATCTGGGGCGAAGAGGAATTCCTCGACGGCGTCAACATCACCCCAACGGAATTTTATACGCGTTTGAGAACCGATCCGGTCATGCCGACAACTTCTCAAGCGACGGTTGCTTCTTTTATATCCGTTTTCGAGCCCTTGGTCTCTCAGGGAAAACAAATCCTGGCGATTGTGGGCTCCTCCAAGTTGACGGCAACATTAAACTCTGCTGAACAAGCCAAAGCTCTGTTCCCGGATACAAGGATCGAAATATTAGATTCGATGGGAGTCGCCATGGCGTTGGGATTTCAAGTCCTGGCAGCCGCACGTGCTTGCGAGGCGGGCAAATCGTTCGAAGACGCCGTGGCAATGGCGAAAAAAGCGAAGCAGCAATCGGGTGTGCTCTTCGTTGTGGAAACGCTCGAATACCTGCATCGCGGTGGTCGTATCGGCGGAGCTTCACGGTTACTCGGGACAGCGCTGAATCTCAAGCCGTTGTTAGAGCTGCAGGAAGGGCGAGTGGAACCCGTTGAGCGCATCCGCACCAAGGCGAAAGCCCATCATCGACTTGTGGAAGTGATTGTGGAGCGCCTTAAGGACCAGCCTGACGTGCGGCTGTCAACACTTCACGCCGATGCAGAGGTGGATGCGCACGTTTTGATGGACGAGGCGAAGAAACTACTCGATCCAATCGAGACCGTGTATTCGGAAGTCACTCCGGTAATCGGAACGCATGCAGGGCCAGGTACCGTCGGATTGGCCTATTCTTATGGCGTCTAGCCTGCGCGACGAAGATACCCATTAGGACAAGTAGTGCCAACGGCCGGACGATACCAGTCCGGCCGTTGGGTACTTCGAGAATTTTCCGCATTTCTTTTCTGAACATGCGCTTCGCAATTGGCGCAGCTTGTATAACCGGCCGAATCCAGACCGGAACTTGTCTCCTTGGATTTCGATCAATGTGGCGTAATTCAAATCCACTTACTACACTTATGGTAAGTATTGGGTTTATGGATGGTATAATGACGATCGCCGAGTGGACCTAATCAAGGACACGCGATGTTAGCTGTTATCAACCGATTCCTGCGGTTTCTCGAAATAGAACGGAAAAGCGCCCAAAATACGATTTTGGCGTATGAAACCGATATCCGGCAATTCGTCCAGGTCTTGGCAGCGGTTTCCGAAGGGCCGATCAAACCCGATCAGATCAACGTGGGTATCTTGAACAAGTACGTCTCCTGGTTGAATCGTCAGGGTTATAAAACTTCCACAGTTGCCCGAAAAATTGCGGCAGTGCGAGCATTATTGGACTACATGCATTCCCGCGAGGGGTACGAAACGCAGATGATGTTGGATTCACTGGATTTACCCCGGAATCCTCGTCAACCCCCCAAGGTTTTAACAACAACCGAGGTGGAGACATTAATTCGGACGGCTTCACTAAGCAACTCGCCGCGGGCGACGCGGGACGCAGCGGCCTTGTCATTGTTGTATGCCACCGGTTTACGCGCAGTCGAACTGATCTCGTTGAACACCGGCGACATCGATCTACAGTCCGGCATTATTCGGGAAAACGAATTCAATTCCCAAAAGATTGCCCTGCGTGAAGCGCTTCATCCACTAAAAACGTACATCGAGAAAGGTCGTCCGTACCTGTTACGAACGCCAGAAGTCAGAGCGCTGTTTGTCAATCAACGCGGAAAACGCCTAAGCCGGCAGGGATTGTGGTTGATCGTCAAACGCTGGGCGGAAGAAGCCGGATTGGGAAGTGACGTTTCACCTCAGACAATTCGCCACTCCCTCGTACGGCACCTTCTGGAGCAGGGTAAGTCACGACGCGAGGTCCAAGCGCGGCTGCGTCTTTCGAGTCCGAACACATTGTGGCTTCATAAACTCACCCAGCGCGACTGATCACTGGAGTGTCGACATGGATATGATTTCGATTGCAGAAATTGACAGCACGACCGAGTTCATCCGAGGAAGAATTTCCGTTCAACCTGAGATCGGCATGATTTTAGGTTCTGGCTTGGGTGGAATCGCCGATTCCGTAGATGCGGACGAAACCATTGCTACGGGCGATATTCCCGGTTGGCCTGTATCGACGGTCCATGGACATGCAGGGCGAGTCGTCGTGGGGCAGCTTGAAAACCAGCCCGTATTCGTGCTGCAAGGCCGGGCGCATTTCTATGAAGGTCACCCCATTTCGCGGATCGGTCTTCCTATTCGAGTCATGCATCGCCTGGGCGTACGCATGTTGATCGTCACGAATGCGGCCGGAGCCGTAAATCCGGATTTCGAGCCCGGTGACTTGATGCTGATCCGCGATCACATCAATTTTCTGGGTATGACCGGCAACAACCCGCTGCGTGGCCCGAACCTGGATGAATTTGGACCGCGTTTTCCGGACATGGGAAAAGCCTACGATCCCGCGTTGGGGATGGTGGCGAAAGAGGCGGCACTCGAGGAGGATATTCCCCTGCGTAAGGGAGTCTACGTATGCGTGTCCGGCCCTTCATATGAAACGACCGCAGAACTGATTTTCCTGCGGACCATCGGCGTCGACGCGGTTGGAATGTCTACGGCTCCAGAAGTGACCGTGGCACGGCATTGCGGCATGAAAGTGCTCGGGATCTCGGGTATCAGTAATAAAGCGAATTTGGATGGCGAAACCGAGACCACGCACGAAGAAGTCCTCGAAGCTGGAAAAATCATCACGCCCAGGCTGAAGACGCTCATCTGCGGTGTGCTGCGCAGAATCTGATGTAGAAGGCAAATGGAAGATTTTCTGCTCTTCTTCGAAGAGCAACAAACGTGGATCTACTTGTCGTTGGCGATCATCGGTGCGGTCTATCTACGATTCTTATTCGTTGCCTATCGAACTTCACGTAGAGCTTTCTTTGCGCTGGAGCGGGAACGTTGTCTGAACCGCATGAGGAGATCGATCGCCATGTTGTTGCTCGTTCTCGTCGGATTGACCGCCACGTTTTTGATTGTAAATTTCGCCAGCCCGGCCATCCCGGTTTCGCTGCGCCCAACGTCATTGCCGACGGTCTCCTTACTGGCGACACCGATTGATTCGAGTGAATTGTCGGATGAAGAATCGATCGATACGACGGCAGTGATTCCCTCCGCGCCGGACAGTTCGGGATGTATGAATGAAAATGCCACGATCCTTCAACCGCAGAACGGCGAAACGGTCAGCGGCACGATTGTCATCCTGGGCGTTGCCAACATACCCAATTTTGCGTTCTATAAGGTGGAATATCGCCGTATTGATGGCGAATGGGTTACCATTACCGCCGGTTCTCAAGCGGTGTGTGACACGTGCAGGATTCCCGGGGAGGATGACGCATTTACGGAGGACGAAAGTCTTCAATTGGGAACCTGGGACACACGCCTCGTAGAGCCGGGTACCTACGGGTTCCGTTTGGTCGTGTTGGACACGGAAGGCAACGCACCATTGCCTTGCGAGATTCAAATTCAGATTTTACCTGCAGAATGAATCCGGAGATCGAGTTTACACACACGGGTATTACATCAGGGCCACTTGCTGATCGTTGTTCTGCAGAGATCGTAGAAGGAGTCTGGGTCTAGTTTGCCATGAATATGATCTCTATTCGCGAAGCAATTTCGAGTGACATTCCTACGCTCATGGCTTTTGATCATGGCTATGGCACCGATCACGTGTGGCAAATGTCTTTCGAACGAGAGCCTTCGGCGGTGGGTGCAACTTTTCGTGAGGTCCGTTTACCCCGTGCCATGCGGGTTGGTTATCCACGAGACGCCGAACGTTTGGCCGACGAATGGACGCGCCGGGCGGTCATCCTTGTGGCTGAAAACGAGGAGACTCTGCAGGGTTATCTGGCGATTGTGGAAGGTCCTTCGGAGAACATGTATTGGATCACGGATCTCGTCATAAGCTTGCGGTATCGGCGCCAGGGAATTGCCTCGAGGCTGATTCTCGCAGCGCGTGAGTGGTGCCGCCAACGTGATGCTCTGCGTCTATTTCTGGAGATGCAAAGCAAGAACTACCCCGCAATCTGCCTGGCAAAAAAGATGGGTTTTGTGTTTAGTGGGTACAGTGATCAATATTACCCGGATCAGGACATCGCTTTGTTCTTCTCGATGTTACTTTAAAGTGAAAAAGAATCGATGTTAGAAACCATTACTCCTGTTTTAATTACCCTGAATCAAATCCTTGATGCCGGAAACACGATCACCGCGTTCTCCTTACTGCTATACACGCTGACGTTTAACATTCGCGAGCGGGTGGCCCAATCGCTGGCGCTGATGCTGATGTGTGTCACGATCGTGTATTTCGGCGACGTGCTCACCAGCACGGCGACGTCGAACGCCGAAATGCAAATTTGGCTGCGATTCCAATGGGTGGGGATCGCTTTTATTCCCGCAACCTCTTTGCAGCTTTCGGATGCACTGCTCTCGGCCACCGGACGCCCTTCCCGTGGACGCAGACGGCGCGTGATCTGGATCAGCTACATAATCGGTTGCCTCGCTCTGTTTAGCGTAGGCCAGCGCCAGGACATCGCTGTGGATCTGGGCCAGGTTGATTCGATCGTTTACCTCACTCCGGGTCCTTGGTTTCCCGTCTTTACTTTATTCTTGCTCGTCATCGTCGCATTCGCGGGCGTCAATCTCTGGAGATCGTACAAACGCTGCTTGACGCGAACGAGCAGGCGGCGGATGCGCTACTTGATGTTCGGATCCCTGGGTCCGTTGCTGGGATCGTTTCCATTTATGATGGTGAGCCAATCGACGTTTGCGGAGCATGCCTGGCTCATCTGGGTAATGATCAGCTTGATCAATATGGCGGTTGCGATTCAATTGGTGATGATCACGTACGCCGTGTCCTACTTTGGTGTGAGTTATCCGGATCGTGTGGTAAAGAGTCGCCTGACGCAGTGGTTGCTGCGCGGCCCAATTGTCGTTTCGACGGTCTTGGCCGTGACGGTCATCGTCAATCGGATCGGTGTGTTGATCGGATACGAGAACAGTCGTGCCGTGCCGTTCGCCATGGTGGCGGTCTTGCTGCTGCTGCAGTACGTGATTACGATCGTGCGGCCGAAGATCGAGCGCTGGTTTTTCTACGGGCGAGACCGGGGAGATGTCATGCGCCTGCAGCTGCTCGAGGATCATCTGTTAACCACAGGGGACCTGCGCCAATTCCTGGAATCGATTCTCAGCGCCGGCTGTGACGTGCTCGGGGTGGGCTCGGCCTTCGTTGCCGTCGTAGGGCCGGAAGGGCTGGAATTGGAAGTTAGCGTGGGACCTGAAAATCCATTCCGCGGTACGGATGAACCTTCCCCGCTTTTAATGACGCAGAATGAACGGCAGCAGTTCAAGCATCTGGGCGCCGTATTCCTTTGGGACGTGTATTGGCTGATTCCTATTCATCTTCTACGCTCGGATGATGTGATTGGACTGGTCGGATTCCAGGCGCGTAATGTGAAGCCGGATTTCAGCTTCGATGAAGAGGTGAGTATCAAGGCCCTCGTCGATCGGGCAGCGGTAGCGCTGGCGGATCGCCTCCTTCAGCGGGAAGTGTTCCGCGTCGTCGACCGTTTGGTGCCGGAGATGGAGGAAATTCAACGTTTGAGAGCGGAATCAAGCTACGGGAGACCGGAATCGCTTGCCGAGCCCATCGAGGATCTGCCTTCAGACATGGATGTGGCCGAATTGGTTCGCGATGCATTGGGGCACTACTGGGGCGGACCGCGGCTTACGCGAAGTCCACTCCTGGGTTTGCGCGTGGTACGACGCGAAGTCGAGGATCACGACAATAACGCGGTCAACGCCTTGCGCGCCATCTTGCGCCGTGCCATCGAACAGATTCGCCCGGAAGGTGACCGGCGTTTTACTGCCGAGTGGATGTTATACAATATTCTCGAATTGAAATTTCTTCAAGGTCGCAAAGTCCGAGACGTCGCAATGCGCCTGGCGATGTCGGAAGCGGACTTGTACCGCAAGCAGCGCATCGCCATCGAAGAGGTGGCACGGGGAATTACGCAGATGGAGCGTGAGCTGGTCGCTTCGGAATTGGGTGGGGAGGTGGATGATTCGAACGAGTGACGTTTTGCACTTTTTATGGAATAGGGTATCCTATTTTTAGATTCGGTAAGGTATCCCACGGGAGAAATTGTAGCGATTGAGGACAGGCGATGGACGAGGGTTTACAGGATGATAAAATGGGGGGACCGCCGCGCATGGACGAATCTTGGTGGTCGGCGGTGCTGCAGGATGAGGGACGCTATCAATCGGCTGATCGAGAACATTCCCATCAGGCAAAGGGTGAAAGAACTGAAGGTATAGGCGAACCGCAGGATTGGATCTGGGCCAAGGATTTATACGAAAGAGACGACACCGTCAAATTGAACGTCATCGGCTACAATCGCGGGGGACTGCTCGTCGAAGCTCATAGTCTGCGGGGATTTATCCCCGTTTCTCACCTCGTCGACGTTCAGCAGGATACCGACAACGATGATTTCAGCGAACTGCTGGAAAGCATTGTGGGCAGTGAATTGACCCTGAAGGTGATCGAGATCGAGCCGGAGCGGGGACGGCTCGTGTTTTCGGAACGAGCTGCGCTCGCAGGACCCGGAAAACGAATGGAATTGCTCGCAAATCTCACACCAGGAGAATGCGTTGAAGGGAAAGTTACGAACATTACTCGCTTCGGCGTATTCGTAGATCTGGGCGGAGTCGAAGGTCTGATTCATGTCTCCGAATTATCGTGGGGCCGGGTACGGCATCCATGTGACGTGGTCGATTGCGGCCAGACATTAAATGTCCACGTCCTATCTGTCGATCGGGAACAAGGACGAGTTGCATTGAGTTTGAAAGATTTGCTTCCTGACCCATGGAATGCCGTCGACAGCCGTTATCATGTGGGTGAGATCGTCGAGGGGACGGTTACCAACGTGGTCAAGTTCGGTGCATTCGTTGGCATCGAAGAAGGCTTGGAAGGTTTGATCCACGTCTCTGAACTCGGGGATGGCAACTTGCTGCACCCTCGAAACGTCGTTCGTGAGGGTGAAACCGTGCGGGTTCGAATCATCCACATCGACGCGGCGGATCGCCGTTTGGGTTTAAGTTTGCGGCAGGTGTCTCAACACGATACTGACGAAGCCGCAGATGAAGGAAGCCCAGACTCCTCGGAGGAGTATTCCTCCATTCTTTAACAGGAGACCGGCGAGTAATACCGGGACGTATCCTGCACGCCCGTTTCTACCTTTCTTGTGGACACAGAGGGATGCGCGTCAACGATTCGAAGGATGAGCTTCGTAACTCGAACAACGATTCAGTCCCGTCCGACGTCGGGATGGGATGGTTGATTCTCGAACGTGCTTTGCGTTACGCCGATGACGTCGGGGGGATCGCTCTGTTCGCGGCGGCCTTGCTGACCATCCTCGGGATCAGCGGCTGGACTCACGGTGGTTTGATCGACCCCTGGGCGGCATTCTTGAAGCGCTGGTTCGGTCTCGGCTCCATCTTATTCCCGCTGGTGATGATATTTGGCGCACTGCTGCTTTTTAACCGCCGCAGAGGCCGTCCCGTCGAGGTGAGGTGGTCGCAAATCATCGCGCTCGAGTTGGCGATCTTCGGTTTGCTGGCGTTGTTTGCCTTCGTTGACGGTTTGGATCTGCCTCGAGCAGAAAGCGGTTACGCCGGGGGGATCGTCGGTTGGGGGGTTGCCACGTTGCTGGATTCTCTCGTCGGCGGGATCGTCAGCATTGCAGCGCTGGTGTTGTTGACCCTCGCTGCAAGCGCGTATGCTCTGCGCGGCGTGTTGGCGCGTTACGCCGTAAGCGTACAAGAAACGGCGGAACGGAAGACATCGCAGATCACCGATTTTCCGCAGGCGGAAGCACCCGAAGTGAGGACTGCACCTGCGACGAAGACGAGACAACCCTCCATGGCCCAGCTCCCGCGTGCTTATCGGAAACATTTCAAGGTCGAACAGGCAACAGAAGACCAACCGTCCATACCTGCGCTGCGGGATGAACGTTTACCCCCATTGACCCTGCTGGAAGCGGGTCGTGCCATCAGCGTCACCGAAAAGGAGATCAACCTCTCGGCGGGGTTGATCGAAAAAACTCTGGCTGATTTTGGCATTCCCGTTCGGGTGGTAAATTTTAAAGCCGGTCCAACGGTAACCCAGTTTGCCGTCGAGCCCGGATACGTCGAGACGATCGCTGTGGATGGGGAGGTGCGGCGCAGCAAGGTGCGTGTTTCTCAGATTTCCTCCCTGGCCAGCGATCTCGCTTTGGCGCTCTCCGCACCTACGTTGCGAGTTGAGGCGCCAGTGCCGGGTCGAGCCTATCTGGGCATCGAGGTGCCGAACCGCAGCCCGGCGATCGTGCGCTTACGGGGCATCCTCGAATCCGATGAATTCCAATCCGCCAAATCGCCACTGACGATTGCCCTGGGACGGAATGTTTCCGGACAGGCGGTAGTCGGCGATCTGGCTTCGATGCCGCACTTGTTGATCGCCGGCACAACAGGTTCTGGAAAGTCGGTGTGTATCACCGCCTTGACGACCACGTTGGCGTTCGAAAATTCACCTGAAGATCTGCGTTTTGTGATGATCGATCCCAAGATGGTCGAGCTGCTGCGTTTCAATGGATTGCCGCATTTGATCGGTAAAGTGGAGACCGATTTGGAACGCATCATCGGAGTCCTGCGCTGGTGTATGCTCGAGATGGATCGAAGATATCGCTTGTTGGAGGAGGCCAGAGCGCGGGACATCGATTCGTATAACCGGAAAATCAGGCGCAAGCGCAATGCGGAGCGTTTACCGCGCATCGTGGTGATGATCGACGAACTTGCCGATGTGATGATGATGGCCCCCGACCAAACCGAACAGACACTGGTGCGGTTGGCACAGATGGCTCGCGCGGTGGGCATTCATCTGGTGCTGGCAACGCAACGACCGAGTACAGACATCCTCACCGGTCTGATCAAGGCGAATTTCCCGGCGCGAATTTCGTTTGCGGTGGCTTCCAGCGTCGATTCACGCGTCATTCTAGACTGCTCCGGCGCGGAAACGCTTTTAGGCCGCGGCGACATGCTCTTCCTGTCCCCCGAAGCGGGATCGCCTGTGCGTTTACAGGGCGTCTTCATCAGCGACCGTGAGATCGAGGGCCTGGTGGAATACTGGCGCGATGAGGTGGGCGAACGCTACCGGAGCGGAAAACCGCCCTGGGATGATCTGATCGCTCGTATCGCTATGGTCGATGACCGGGATGAAATCATTGAGAAGGCGATTGCGCTCGTCAAGGAAAAACGTGAGGCCAGCGCTTCCTTGCTGCAGCGCGGTTTGCGTATCGGTTATCCGCGTGCAGCCAGATTGATGGACGAACTCGAAGAATTGGGCGTCGTTGGCCGTCCGCAATCGGGCGGTCGAACGCGCGAGGTGCTCATCGGAGTGGAAGACGATCCCTTAATGGACCGTATCGAAGATGAGGATGACGACGCTGCTTGACTTGACCGATGAGCGGCGTTAGCATTGCACGACCCGAGGAGAATACATGCAAGTCAATGAGTCAGCACGTTCGGACAAGCCGACGCTCACAGACATGCTACGGGTGCGGTTCAAGGGTGTTGTAGACCCAGCAGCCAGGTTTATCGATCGCTTGGGGGTTACGCCCAACATGCTCACGTTAACCGGCCTGGTGGGCAACATCGTGGCGGCGTTCTTTCTCTCCCAGGGTTCATTGATGATCGGCGGCTTGATCATTTTGCTCGTGGGCCCGTTGGATGCATTGGATGGCGCCCTGGCGCGCCTTCGTGACGAACCTTCTCGGTTTGGAGCCTTCTTCGACTCGGTAACCGACCGATATTCAGAGTTGTTTATCTTCGGCGGATTGATGCTTTATTACGTCCAGCGCGGCGACTGGCTCTGGGCCAGCGTGGTATACGCCGCGGTAGCGGGTTCGATCCTCGTTTCCTATACTCGCGCCCGTGCGGAAGGAGTGGGTTATTCAGCCAAGTGTGGGCTGCTAACCCGGGCCGAGCGCTTCATCATCCTGATCCCCAGTTTGATTTTTAACTTTGCAGAAATCGGGCTCACGTTGATCGCGGTTTTTGCGAACTTCACTGCTTTACAACGGATTTATCACGTCCATCAACAAGCTCGAGAATGACAAAACGATTTACGAGGTATTCGTTATGACCATTGATGCGCAAGGTATTCACATTGGCTTTCTCTACTTTCGTTTCTACGGCATGATCATCATGTTTGGGGCGGTCGTGGCGGCGTGGCTGGGGCAGCGCATGCTGCGCAGAATGGGCCAGGATCCCGAAATTGTCTGGGACGGCTTCTTTTGGGTCATCATCTTCGGTATTATCGGCGCCAGGATCTATCATGTGCTGACCCCTTCGAAATACTCGGGTATCACAACCGAATACTACCTGCGAAATCCGTTGCAGATTCTGAAAATGTGGGACGGCGGACTTGGTATGCCAGGGGCGCTCATCGGGGGCGCAATCGGGATCTACATCTTCGCCAGACGACGGGGTATCTCCTTTGCCATGCTGCTGGATGCTGCGGCGCCGGGTGTTGCGCTGGCGCAAGCCATCGGCCGGTGGGGAAATTTCATCAACCAGGAGTTGTACGGCCAACCGACGGATGTGCCGTGGTGTATCAAGATCGATCCGATTCACCGCCTACCGGGGTATGGAGATTTCGAATGTTTTCATCCGCTCTTCCTGTATGAATCGATCTGGAACTTGCTGAATGCGGTTCTTCTGCTGTGGATATTTCGCCGGTACCGGAAGAAGCTCATGAAAGGGGATTTATTCCTGATCTACATGATTACCTACCCGATCGGGCGCTTCTTGCTGGAATATATGCGCTTGGATTACGTTCAGATCGCAGGGGTCAATTTCAATCAAGCCTTGATGCTCGTCGTGGCGCTCCTGGTGTTTGCCTTTCTGGTCATCCGACATCGCCGCAAATCGAGCACGACCTGAATCCACCCCCCTGACCGCTTAGCGTTTCACTCTCGAGTAGGGGATCGTTCTTCATTCGGTCGAAGATCGATCCCCCTTTACTTTTCGGCCATGCGCAGGCGCATCTGAAAAATGGGACGTTCTACCTGATTGTGAGCGTCTCTCCATGCTGATATACTTCATCGCACAGGGTAGGTAACGGCGATGATTGAGACGTTTAATTTAACCAAGCGTTTTGGTGACCTTACGGCGGTCGACGATCTCTGCCTTCGTGTCGAACCAGGAGAAGTGTTGGCGCTGCTCGGGCCAAACGGCGCGGGCAAGACGACAGCCATACGGATGATTGCCTCGATCCTGCAGCCCACGAGCGGCCGTGCCGTCATTCTCGGATTTGATTCAATCGACCAGGCGGTTGAGATTCGCCGTTCCATTGGGCTGCTCACCGAACATCACGGTCTTTACACGCGCATGCGCGTTGCCGAGTATCTGGATTTTTTCGGCAGGATATACGCGCTTTCCCCGGAGGTCATTAACGAACGTGTCGAGGATTTGCTGAAACGATACGGTTTGGCTGAAGCGCGAGAGCTGCGTCTGGGGCATTACTCCAAGGGAATGCGCCAGAAATTGGCGCTGGTGAGGGCGATGCTTCACGATCCGCCTGTGTTACTCTTGGATGAACCGACATCGGCGATGGATCCCGCGAGCGCGCATTTGGTACGGGAAAGCATCCGCAGTTTGCGTTCGACCCGGCGCACGATCATCGTATGTACGCACAACCTGCACGAGGCGGAACTGCTTGCAGATCGGATTGCCATCATTCGCAAGGGAAAGATCATCGCGGAAGGCAGTCCGGCGCATTTAAAGCGATCATTACTCGGTTCTCCCGTGTGGGAGCTGCGTGTAGCCAATTCCCTGGACGGTGCAGTTAGCGTTTTCCCGGCGGGTCTGCAGCCCGTTGCAAGCGGCGAAAATTGGCTGCGTTACCAGACGGATGATCCGGAAACGGACAATCCTCGCATTCTGCGAGCGATGATGGAGGCCGGATTATCCGTCGTGACGCTCGCGGAAATCGAACGCAGTCTGGAAGATGTGTACTTGCAGGTTGTCGGCAGGGATGGGGTTTCGATGGTGGAGGGCACGTGACTCAGAGGTTAGGCCACATGCGCAACACTTTCTACGGCGCCCGGCTCATCGCCAGCCGTGAGATACGCGACCAACTGCGGGATTGGCGCATACTAGCCCCGATCATCCTCTTGACGTTGTTCTTTCCGCTGTTGATGAATTTCACCGCCGGACAAGCCGTGGATTTCGTCGCCCGATACGGTGCGGATATCATCGGCGACCGCCTCATCCCCTTCTTGCTCATGGTCGTCGGTTTCTTTCCGATCTCCATTTCACTCGTCATCGCCTTGGAAAGCTTCGCTGGTGAACGTGAAAGACTTTCCCTTGAGCCATTGTTGGCGACACCCCTTACCGACAGTCAGCTCTATCTGGGCAAGATCATCGCCTCGATTATTCCGCCGCTGGGCGCGGCTTTTCTGGGTATTAGCGTATACCTGCTTGGATTGGTTATCAGCATCGGTTGGAAGCCTGATGCGTCTCTCTTGATGCAGATTCTTACCCTCACAGCCGCGCAAGCGTTCGTGATGGTCAACGGCGCCGTGGTGATTTCTACGCAGACGACATCCGTTCGTGCGGCGAATTTGTTGGCCTCGTTCATCATCGTCCCCATGGCAGAGTTGATCATCGCTGAGAGCTTGATCATGTTCTGGGGAATCTACAGCGCGCTCTGGTGGATCGTCGTGGCGTTGGTCATGATCTCGATCGTACTGAGCCGCATGGGGCTACGCTTGTTCAATCGGGAAGAACTGCTGGGAAAAGAGATCGACGTGATCGATGTGCGTCGCCTGATGCGGCATTTTCGGCGCGCCTTCGTTGGCAGTGCCACTTCGATCCCGCAGTGGTTCAAGGATGTTTTTTCAACTTCTCTACGCCAGTTGAAGTGGTCTATTTTAATCACCGCGGGCATACTCGTGCTGGGCTTCGTCATTGGATTATCTTATGCAGAACGCTACGTACTTCCACCCGACTTAATTAAGCTCGATGCAGTAGGTCAGGGATTGGAAACCCGCATGCGTGAATTTGGCTTACTCACGGAGCGGGGATTGGTGTGGATACTTTGGAATAACGTTCGTGCGTTGATTATTTCGACGCTGCTGGGCAGTTTCACGCTCGGTGTTTTGGGTCAAATTTTGCTCATGGCACCGTATGGAATTACGGGGTATCTTACGGGAAACGTCATACTCGCCGGTGGAGAACCGTTGCGGTTTCTTGCAGCACTGATCCTGCCGCATGCCGTTTTCGAATTTCCGGCTGCAATCATTGCCGGTGCGGCGATTTTGCAACTCGGGCTGGCTGCCCTGAGCATTCCCAAAGGGATGTCTTTGAGTGAGGGTTTTGTCACAGCACTTGCGCACCTATTTCGGGTTGCGCTCGGAATCGTGCTGCCCTTGTTGGTAGCGGCCGCCGTCGTGGAGGTTTATGTGACCCCGCGAATAGCATTGTGGCTTTTGGGGTGATCATCTGATGAGCCGATTAATCATACTCGGAAGTTCATGGGCTGTGCCTGTAGAAGATCATGCAAACACTCACATGGCCATTGAGGGGGAAAAGGATGTTGTGCTCATTGATTCTCCGGGAACTCCGAGCGTGCGTCTCGCTCATGCAGGGATTTCTTTCGACCAGGTTCAGGATTTAATCCTGACCCATTTTCACCCCGATCACGTTGGCGGCGTGCCGCTGCTGTTGATGAACATGTGGATGTTGGGTAGAGAAAAGCCGCTGAACATCTACGGATCGCATCATTGTCTGGAACGAATCGAAGATGTGATGGGGTTTTTTCATTGGGAAACCTGGCCGGATTTTTTCCCCGTTTCTTTCCATCGCTTGCCGGAGCGGGAACGCATCCCGGTGCTTGAGAAGCAGGACTTTCGAATCTTCGCTTCGCCGGTGCGCCACGTCGTCCCTACGATCGGGCTTAGGATCGAAAGCACTGCCGGTGGACGAATCATCTCCTATTCCTGCGATACAGAACCCTGTCCTGCGGTGGCGCGCCTGGCGGCCGGGTCTGATGTTCTCATTCATGAAGCGACTGGGGCGATCGTGGGACATTCTTCCGCATCGCAGGCCGGCGCGATTGCGCGCGAGGCAGGCGTGAATCGGCTGGTATTAATTCATTACAAAGCGGGGAAAATCCAATTGGAAAAGCTCATCGATCAAGCGCGTGAGACGTTCTCGGGTGAGGTCGTTCTGGCAGAAGACTTCATGGAGATCGACCTTTAAAACGAAACCCCGCGATTCCTCGAGTTTGGAACGACAAAATCAGGCTTCCACAGGTTTCAGCGTAACGTGTAGATAATGGAATTCGCCGCGCGGCGGTACCAGGGAAATTACTTCGACGACGGAGTACCGGTTCTTGTCCAGCGTGACCTGATCGCCTGGCTTGGGTTCGCTTTCCGTATTCGTGATGCCTCCCGGGTGTTTTCCCCCTAACACTACGTAACTCACTTTGTATACTTTCGCCACGGTTGTTCCCTTTATCGATGCGAAAAATGACTATGTCTCAGCTTGAACGATAGGTCTGCGGCAATGTTCCGCATGACGGTGTAGCCCAGGTGATGGTTGCTGTCACATAATCGATCGAAATCGTCCCTCTGGATAACTTGAACGATGGTTTCATCTGAAATGGCGCGGACCGTTGCAGAGCGCCGCCCGCGATCCACGAGTGCCATTTCACCGACGATTTGACCGCGGCCCAGATTTACGACGGTCTTGGGCGTAGAGTCTGTCGTAGAGTCCTTACGCAGCACTTCGACGAAACCGTCCTGAATGACAAACAGTTCGTCGCCCGGATGTCCCTGTTCGGTGATTAGATCACCGGCTTTGAATGTGCGCTGGTGGCAAATTCTCAACACGGAATCTAATTCGTCCTCAGAGAGACCCTCGAAAAGTTCGACACTTTTCAGCACTGCAATCGGGTCCATAATGACCTCCACGACCATCGACGTTCATTGATATCGTCGCCCTGCTCAATCACTATTCTACAGTATGTTTTTCGGGACTCAAAATCATCCTGGAGAGAAGCGTAGCGGAGGAGGTGCCATGTGGTAGAATCATGCAGAATTAGATAAATTCTATCGATAACTTGCACCGATTTGCGTCAAGAGGCTTATATCCATCGAAAACTCCGATTTACCAACCTCGGATGGGCTGCAGTGCTGCCGAGGCGCGGGGGCTTGACTGAGAGTAGCTGTGATGAGCCATCCACATGTCTGGCGACCACCGACGGACATCTATGCAACGGATAATACTTACGTCGTCCTGGTCGAAATTGCCGGGATGCGAGGGGCGGATTTCTCCGTTACTTTCGACCGCAGGCGTCTGATCGTCAAGGGAAATCGCTCCGACACCAGCGCGCGAAAAGCGTACCATCAGATGGAGATCGCCTACGGTGAATTCGAGGTGGAAGTCGTGGTTCCGAGTGCCGTTGACGTCGAATCAATCGAAGCTACATACAATGACGGTTTTCTGCGTGTGATTTTGCCCATCAGCAAGCCGCAGAATATCGAGATTGATTGATCGTGTGCGGAAGATGAACGAGGCTATAAATGTTGAGTAGCAGTTGGGATCCGTCGACGTGGGGACGGTCATCGCAAGACGATGTCCGGCGATATCCGCTGTGGCTCGATGAGCCGGAATCGGAGAACAGCACGGCGTCGGTTATAAAGGTTAAGCAGCTGGACGATAGCGATTCGTTGGCAAATCCGGATTTTGCAGAAATCCCGGATGAGCTGCCCATTCTGCCGCTGCGTGGCGTTGTTGTCTATCCCCACACATCGCTGCCGTTGAACATCGGCCAGCCCCGTTCGATCAAACTGGTCGACGATGTCGTCAGTTCCAAGCGGCTAATCGGGCTCGTGGCTGCTAAGAATCCGGATCTCGAAACACCGGGTCCGGAGGATTTGTACCGCATCGGCACAGTGGCGGCCGTGCAACGTTTGTTCCGCACCTCCGAGGGAACAATCACGATGATCGTTCGCGGAGTTGCGCGCTTCGAATTGGGCGAATTTACCGAGCTTGAACCCTATTTAAAAGCCAAGATTCGTTTGTCCCCTGAAGTGATCGATGAGGGTGTAGAGATCGAAGCGCAGGTGCGGGCGGCGAAGGATCAGTTTCAACAGATCGCTGAAATTGCCCCATCGCTGCCGCAGGAAATCCTGGGCAGCATTCTGATCCTCGATGATCCCCTTCACGTGGCCTACACCATCGTGAATTACCAACGTCTCGATCTCGAAGAAGCCCAGGCGATTTTGGAAGAAAACTCGACCATCGCCAAACTGCAGCGTGTGAATTCCCTTCTCAGCCGCGAAGTGGAAGTTTTGTCGCTGGGCCAGCAGATTCAGAACGAAGCCCGGACGGAGATCGACAAGGTGCAGCGGGAATATTTCCTGCGCGAACAGTTGAAAGCGATACAACGGGAGCTTGGAGAGGGTGACGAGCAAACGGCGGAGGTCGACGAGCTGCGCAAACGGATCGACGACGCCAATTTGCCGGAGGAAGCCGAGAAACAAGCACGCCGTGAACTCGATCGCATGTCTCGTCTACCGACAGCAGCCGCAGAATACGGCGTCATTCGAACCTATCTCGATTGGATTGTCTCGCTGCCCTGGGACAAGACGACGGAAGATAATTTAGACCTCGAATACAGCCGTCATGTGCTGGACGAAGATCATTATGGCCTGCAGGACGTGAAAGAGCGCATCCTCGAGTATCTCGCAGTTCGTAAACTGAAATCCGAACGTACGGAAGAGTTGGAAGCCATTCCCGAGGACGAAATCCGTCGCCAGCGCGAAGGTGTGATTCTGTGCTTTGTCGGGCCTCCCGGAGTCGGAAAAACATCCTTGGGCAGGTCGATTGCACGTGCGATGGGGCGAAAATTCATCCGCATGTCCCTGGGCGGGCTGCACGACGAAGCAGAAATTCGCGGTCATCGCAGGACGTACATCGGCGCGATGCCGGGACGCATTCTGCAAACCATGCGCCGGGTGGAATCGCGCAATCCTGTCTTCATGTTGGATGAAGTGGACAAGTTGGGCCGGGATTTTCGTGGCGATCCGGCCTCTGCGCTATTGGAGGTCCTGGATCCCGAGCAGAATCGAGAATTTCGCGACCATTATATCGACATTCCCTTCGATCTCTCTGAAGTGATGTTTATCACGACGGCAAATTGGCTGGAAACCATTCCGGCTCCGCTGCTCGATCGCATGGAGGTTATTCGTCTATCGGGATACACGGATCACGAAAAACTGGAGATCGCTCGCGGTTACTTGATCCCGCGCCAGATTCGAGAGAATGGTTTGCGTCAGGAAGAGATTTCGTTTACGGACGAAGCCCTCGAGACAGTGATCCGTTTCTATACGCGTGAAGCGGGGGTACGAAATCTCGAGCGAGAGATCGGACGGTTGTGCCGTAAAGTGGCCACGAATGTAGCTGAAGGCACGCTCGAACAAGCGGCCATCACCAAGGATCAAGTGCGCGTATACCTGGGTAAACCGCACTATCTCGGAAGTGAAGAATTGGCTGATCGGACTTCGGTTCCAGGAGTGGCGACCGGCCTGGCGTATACGCCGGTGGGCGGCGATGTTCTCTTCATCGAAGCGACGGCGATGCCTGGTAACAAACAATTCCTGCTGACCGGATCTTTGGGACAGGTGATGCAGGAATCCGCCCGTGCGGCGCTTTCCTACGTGCGTTCCATGTCGGGCGAATTGTCGTTGGACGATAAATTTTGGGAGAAGCACGATATCCATCTTCACGTCCCTGCAGGTGCCCAGCCGAAAGACGGCCCGTCAGCCGGTGTGACGATGGCGGTCGCGCTGGCCTCGTTGGCCACCGGCATCCCCGTCCGCTCCGATGTCGGCATGACCGGTGAGGTCACGCTGCGTGGAAAGATACTTCCTATCGGGGGCGTGAAGGAAAAAGTGCTCGCGGCACACCGGGCTGGTCTGAAGACCGTTTTACTACCACCTCGCAACGAGATGGATTTGGAAGATGTTCCGGAGGAAGTTCGCAAGGAAATCAAGTTCGTGTTCACGGATACCGTCGCGGATGCGGTTAAAGCCGCCCTGGTGGATCAAAAGAAACCGGCTCCGCGAAAGACGAGCAAGAAGTCGAATTCAAAATCGAAAACGACGAAAAGTATGTCGAAATCCGAACGGAAAACGACGAAACGGACTTCAAAAACCGGCAGCAAGGTTGCGTAATGCCGTTTCCTCTATGGAGAAAGGTGAGTCCGACATGCCCCACAAAGTACTGATCATCGATGACGATCGAACCATGGTCTCACTGCTGAGGACGCTGTTGGAGATGGATGGTTTCGATGTGGCCGAAATCGGTGATTGGGGGACGATCCTTGAAACGGTACGCACTGAAATGCCGGATTTGGTGATCATGGATTATTTTCTGCCCCAGCAGGAAGGCCTCGACCTTGTGGTAGGTA
>Ga0315534_1000973_pt1 | contig 20164 bp, 17 predicted proteins | sample SalMarSW160240MG_FD_203094 | JGI IMG/M metagenome (GOLD analysis project Ga0315534, IMG submission 203094) | Salt marsh sediment microbial communities from the Plum Island Ecosystem LTER, Massachusetts, United States - Salt Marsh Sediment SW1602-40 ... | reverse complement strand
GATTAGTGCGGAGCCAGCACCGTTACGATTGGCTCCAGTCCATTAGAGGTTAAAATCGCGACTCAATGCAGCTGAGGAAGCATACGTAATTTACACCACTTGACAAGACGTAAACTCAGCCGTCGGTCATACACTGCTGGAATACTGTCGTTTGGGTAAAGGTAGGCAATCGGATTCAGCGTAGAACGCTGAGGATTTCTGCTTCGCTGATCGGTCCCGAACGCAAGATTTTGGGGACGGCACGCGTGCAGTCAACTACCGTAGAAGGCTCTCCACCGCGCGTTTTTCCACCGTCCAAAATCAGCTCGATGCGCCCCTTGAGCGCCGTGAAAACATCATCCGCCGTGCAGAGACTCGGCTCTCCCGAGCGATTCGCCGAAGTTACGGCCAGCGGTCCGGCGACGGTCAGCAGTTCCAATGCGAGGCGATGATCGGGAACTCGAATGCCGACCGTTTTTTCACCGCCGAGTTCTTCGGGCAATACAGGTCTGCGCCAGACGATGATCGTCAATGGTCCCGGCCAGAAGCGCGCCGCGAGCTGCGCTGCATTCGTGGGCATGTTGAGTGCGACTTTCGAAATCTCGTCGGCACTCGCAAGCAGGATGGGGATTGCTCTTGTCTCCTCACGAGACTTGACGCGGAAAATCCGTTTGATGGCCTTGGCGTCGTGCACGCGGGCACCCAGTCCATACACGGTGTCCGTGGGAAACGCTACCAGCCCACCTCCCAGCAAAATTTCCAACGCACGGGCGATGGTTTTCGGGTCGTCTGCGCGAAGCACCTGCGTCGTTATGCCCATCGATCTACAACCACCAGGCGAGGCTGGCCCGCATAATCTACCCGGACCCGGCTGTCATGATCCGGCAGCACCTGCAAAAGGTACTGCAGCACGGATTGTGCTTGCCCCGCTCCGATTTCGAGGATCGCACGTCCCTGCCGGGCCATTATCGACGGCAGCGCGTCCACAAGGCGGCGCACGACCTGCAGGCCATCTTCGCCGCCATCAAGGGCGATTCTGGGCTCGCGCTGCGAAACGGGTAAGCTTCCCATTTCATCTTCCGGGATGTATGGGAGATTGGCACAGACAAGATCGAAACCATGCGAAACCATAACAGACGAAACCAAATCCGCACAAATGAGGTGCACGAACCGATCGACTCCATGCAAACCCACATTTTTCTGTGCAACGCGCAGCGCCTCCAGGGAGATGTCGGTAGCGTACACACGAAGGTTGGGAATCTCGCAAGCAAGCGTTATTGCCACGCAGCCCGATCCTGTACCGATGTCCACGGCGGTCAGTGAGCGGGAATTCTCCTTCTGATATTCGAGTGCAGCGTCCACCATGATTTCCGTTTCGGGGCGAGGGATCAACACGGAGCTGTCGAGATGGAAGCGCCTGCCGTAGAATTCCCACCAACCCAGCACATGAGGCAGTGCTTCTCCCTGCACGCAGCGATCCAGCAAATTCAGGAATTGAAGGCCGTGTTCTTCTTCGAGTTCGCTTTCCGGGTGTGCCAACAGCCAAGATCGGGAACAATCCAGGATCTGACTGAGCAGTAGTTGGCCATCCAGGTTCGGGGTATCGCTACAATGAGTCAAGGCGCTGCGGCTAACGGCAAGCGCCGACCGCACGGTGGAGGGGAATGTCACGATTTGTCTTCTACGGCTTGTAAGCGCGCGGCTTCTTCCTGCGTGGTTAGTTCGTCGATGAACTCGTCGAGGTCGCCATCCAATACCGCGGGGAGGTTATGCGAAGACAGATTGATGCGATGATCGGTCACACGAGATTGGGGGAAGTTATAGGTGCGGATCTTTTCCGAGCGTTCCCCCGTACCCACTTGTGCCCGGCGTGTGGCTTCTTCCTTCTTCTGCTGCTTCTTGAGTGCGATTTCGTACAACCGCGCTCGCAGGATACTCATGGCGCGCATGCGATTTTGCAGCTGCGAACGCTCGTCCTGGCACTGTACGACCATGCCGGTGGGCAAATGAGTCAGGCGAACGGCGGTGGAGTTCTTCTGCACGCTCTGCCCGCCCGCGCCGGCCGAGCGGTAGACGTCCATCTTGATGTCTTTTTCGGGGATTTTAATCTCGACGTCATCGGCCTCCGCCAGCACGGCGACGGTGGCCGTCGAAGTGTGTATGCGTCCCTGTGACTCGGTGGTAGGTACCCGTTGAACACGATGCACGCCCGACTCGTGTTTCAAGCGTGAGAAGGCGCCGCGCCCCTTAACCATGAAGATGATTTCCCGGAAACCACCGACACCGGTCTCGTTGGAGGACAGGATTTCCACCTGCCAACCGCGGCCTTCAGCGTAGCGAGCGTACATGCGGTAGAGATCCGCTGCAAAAAGCGTCGCCTCGTCTCCACCGGTTCCGGCGCGGATTTCCACGATCACGTTGCGTTGATCGCGGGGATCGCGGGGGATCAACATGGATTTCAATCCGGATTCGAGTACCGCCTGCTTTGTTTCGAGTTTGTCGATCTCTTCCTGTGCAAGATCACGCATTTCCGGGTCGTCGCTGTCACGCAGACTGATCGCCTGGTCGAGTTCCTCGCACAAGGTCAGATAATCACGGTAGGCGGTCACGACGGGTTCTAATTCCGCCCGCTCGCGCGCCAGTTCGGCTACAAGCTGGTGATCCTCGCCAGCACGTGCCAATTGCTCGTCCAGGGCCTGGAGGCGTTCTTCAACGCCAGCCAATTTCTCCAGCATTTCGACTCCACACAAGAAACTCCCACGGATTCTGTGGGAGATATGTTTCGATTATACCATGGGGGCACAATCCAGGTTCCTCCTCGCTGCCCTTGCAGCGCGCACACTTTCTTAGATCTCCAGCATACGTGAGGGAACTCCTGGCGCAATGTCTACGTCTATGCTACACACATCACACGCGAATTCTGGAGGTGCAGCATGTATCGATTGAGATCCGTTTTCCTCGTTCTGCTTACCGTTTCGATGGCTGCGGTCGTCGTCTTCCCCGCACGCGCCGACGGCATCATCATTCCCGATCCACCGATCTGCGATCCGGGTCCCTGTCATGATCCGTTTCCCGTTTCACAGCTCGCCATCGTATATCACCACGTCGATGTCAGCATCGAAAACCAGGTCGCCATCACCCACGTCGATCAGGTCTTCCGCAACGACAACGATTGGACTGTGGAAGGCACCTACGTTTTTCCCATACCCCCCGGCGCCTCGGTGACCGAGTTCACGCTGTGGATCGACGGGGAAGCCGTAGAAGGTGAGGTGCTCGAACGCGAAGAAGCACGGGACATCTATGAGGACATCGTGCGAACGCTCCGGGACCCGGCCCTGCTCGAGTATCTCGAAGGGGGTGCCGTACAAGAGTCGATCTTCCCCATCGAACCGGGTCAGGAACGGCGCATCGAACTCGAATACACCGAGGTGCTGCAAGTCGAAAACGGCTTGGTTCACTATCGCTATCCCCTGAACACGGAGAAATTCTCGACGCAGCCGCTCGAAGACGTGCGCGTGTCAGTGGACGTGAAAAGCCCGTACCCCGTGCGTGCGATCTACTCGCCCACACACACGATCGATATCAACAGAGACAACGATTACCGCTTCGGCGTGTCCTATGAGGAGAACGACGTCAAACCGGACGAGGATTTCGAGCTCTACTATTCCGTCGCCGACGAAGATATCGGCCTCAACTTGATCACCTATCGGGACCCCGAAGAGGGAGACGGATTTTTCTTGCTGCTCGCTGCACCCAGCATGGAAGAAAACCAGAATCAGCGCATACCCAAGGACGTCTTCGTCGTGCTCGACCGCTCCGGCAGCATGGATGGCGAGAAATTCATCCAGGCACAGGAAGCGCTTGTCTACATCCTCGACCATCTGCATGACGATGACCGCTTCAACATCATCGCCTTCAGTTCGGGGACGCGCGCATATGATGATCGCCTGCGTCCTGCGAAGGAAGCGGAGCAGGCCAAGGATTGGGTCTATTCACTCTCCGCGGCAGGTTCGACCGACATCAACCTCGCCCTGCTGGAAGCGCTGGCGCAGGTGGAACGAAATCGTTCCACGATCATCCTCTTCCTTACTGACGGTTTGCCCACAGAAGGCGTCACGGACAGCGAGGACATCATCGCCAACATCCAGGAACAAGCGCCCGACAACGTGCGTCTCTTTGCTTTCGGCGTGGGTTATGACGTCGACACGTTCTTGCTCGATACGCTTTCCGGCAGCATGCACGGCGCCACGACCTACGTCACGCCGGATCAAGCGATCGACGAGACGGTTTCAGCCTTCTACGCAAAAGTCAGCACGCCCGTGCTGACCGACATCGAGCTCGATTTCGGCGACGTGATCGTCCACGATCTATACCCCGACCCGCTGCCCGACCTGTTTGCCGGAAGTCAACTGGTGCTCGTTGGCCGTTATAAACACTCCGGCGGCGGTTCGATCGAGTTGCACGGCAGCGTGGAAGGTCGCAAGGTGACCTACGAATACGAAGACCATACTTTCCGCTCTTCGGGTGGCCCGGATTTTCTACCGAGACTCTGGGCGACGCGCAAGATCGGCGCTTTGCTGAACCAGGTACGTTTGCAAGGTCCGAACGAGGAGATCGTCGATCAAATCGTGCAGCTCAGCATTCGCTACGGAATCGTCACGCCCTACACGTCCTACCTGGTCACGGAGCCGCAGATGTTGGGTGCGGAAGCCCAGGAGGACATCGCCGCCAATGCACTGGAGGAAATGGAAAGTGAACCGGCGGCGGTTTCCGGAGAGGGTGCCTTCGAACGCGCCGCGGCCGAAGGGGAATACAAAGACGCCGACGTCCCGCTGGCACCGGACGAAGAAGCAGGTGACCTCGTGCGCATCGCCGGATCGCGAACCTATCGTCTCATCGATGGGATCTGGACGGACACGGCTTTCGATCCCGAAAGTATGGACACGGTCAAAGTCCCCTTCTTGTCCGAAGACTATTTCGCCCTGGCAAATGCGCGCAGCGATCTGGCCGCCGGATTTGCGCTCGGTGATCAGGTAATCGCCATCGCAGACGGCGTCGCATACGAAGTCGTGCCAGAAGATACTCAAGGTGACGACGTAGACATCCCGGCCGATCGAACTGACGTAACTACGGATGCAGAGGACGGTTCGGCAACCGGCGTGGACGAAGAGCAGGATCATCGCAGCCGTGAAATTTCCCTGCCCTGCCCTGGTGCCCCGTTGGCGCTCGGGATCGCGCTCCTGCCCTGGGCGGAAAAGAAACGCCGCAGCAAGAGTTAATGTAGGCTACCAACGTGGGACAAAACAAACGACGGGTGGTGTACCGCCCGTCGTTTGTTATCGGGATTACTCAGGAAGAACCACAACTAATCGACCGGCTCGTCTGTTGGTTCATCGGTAGGTTCATCCGTGGGCTCGGCTGTCGGTTCAGGCGTTGCCGTCGGCTCCGGCTCGTAAACACACGATTCAGGCACCTGGTATGTGGCGATCGTCTCGTAGCCTTCGTGACCGGCTATGTCCTCGGCCCAAGCCTTGACCGTAAAGCTGGTGGAGCAGGTCGAACCCGTGGCATCAGAAAAGCCAGCGGCTCCGGCAAACGCATCTCCACATGATGGCGTGATGTGCACTTCGATGGATAAATCGTAATATCCTACCCACTGTTCACCCAAATCCCACCCATCCGGCGGAGAGGGATAGAGCGGCGATCCATAGATCCATTCCCCGCTGACTGGATCCTGATACTTGAGCCGCAGCCTCTCGAGCCCCTTCGAATAGGCCGGGTCAACGACTTTCAAACCATAGACACGGATGACCGCGTTGCAGGATTCAAGTCCGCCACCAGCCGGACTGCGTTCTTCATAATCGTAGATGATCGGGGGTTTCGTATCGCTGTCGGCGGGTTTCGAGGTCGGTTTTTCGGTGGCGGTTTTCGTCGGCTTGGGTGTACTGGTAGGTTTCGGCGTTTTGGTCGGTTCGTCCGTTTTGGTGGGAGCCGGCGACTTGGAAGGGGTCGCCGTGTGTGGTTCGTCTCCCTGAAAATTAAGCGCCGTCGCCGTGGGAATGGGCGATTCCAGGGCCAGCTTGATCAAATCCGATTGATCGGAGGCTTCCTCGGAGGTTCTACCCTCGTCCCGCAGCGCATCCCCAATTATGGAAAGTTGGAACGGTTCGAGTATCGAACCACCCGCCTCTGCGCTGTAATCCGCGCCCAAATACGAATCCAGGCGCATGGAAATCGGCAGGCTTTGCGCAGAAGCCGTGCTTAGAAAGAACGCTGCAGCTCCCCACACAACCAACAGCGTGGAAAAGACGATTGCCGCGGAAACGTACCAACGTCGACCCATAATATCTTCCCCTTGATACGATTACCCCTTAGCATACGGCCTTCGAGTGAATACTGGCTATATGACCGAAGTCCTACCAATGAGATCGCATTCCCCGATGGACGGGTAAATAGGCGATTAACGAGCGTCAATCAATCAAGCGACTGCTGCGATCGGACACCTCATATACTTTAACTTCTTTGCCCAGCTCTTCGATTTGTACCTGTACCTCGCGTCCGAACTCGAATTGCGACCGGACGCTCTTCAAGTAGCGGTAAGTCTGCTGATCGATGACCAATCGCCCGCTTGGTGAAGCGCGTGTGATTCGCTGAATCGATTCTGCGATCTGCAGCGCTTCGCCGATCACCGTGTAATGCATTTGATCTTCCGTCACCAGGCCTCCCGAGAGTACTGTGCCCGTCGACAAACCAACCCCGATGTCCCACGTCGGCGGGCTGTCCATGTCGGCCGTGATTTGAATGGCGCGCACCGCGGCCAGCATTTCGAAGCCGGCGTGAGTCGCCTGGAGTGCGCTGACCTGCGGCGGTAAGTTGCGCGGCAATATGCCGAAAATGGCGATTAACGACCTGCCGTCGAACGTATGCACGACACCGCCGTGTTGATGCACGATCTCGGACAGCGAAGCGTAATACTCATTCAAGCTTCGCATCAATTCGGATGGATCGTTGTCGCCGTCTTTAAACGCGATCCCGCGAATTTCCGCGTACAGCACGGTGCCACGCGCGACTTGGCCTTGATGGAATGACTCCCCTTTCTGCATGGTTTTACGCAATTCTTCACGCATCTCGGGACTCATCGTGCGACTGAGCAGGTTGCGGTACATGGCGCCTTCGCGCAATTCCTCGACCATGCGATTGAACGCTCTCCCCAGCAAGCCGACCTCGTCACCGCTGCGGGTCGCAACCTGTGTCGTCAGATCGCCGGCTGCGACGTGTGCGGAAGCTTCGGCGATGTCGATCAACGGTCGCGTTATCGTGTGCGACAGATACAACCCAACCGATACTACAAGGACCAAAGCCAATCCTGCGATGACGATGATGGACGTAATTCGTTTCTGATAGGTTTCGTAAGCCAGGTCGGGATCTTCGGCGCCGTACAAAGCCACGCCCAACATGCCCAATTCCATCGTCCCTTGCCGGACCGTGAAGGGCGTGATGATCTCACCGTACGTCTTTCCCGCCACCTTGATGGTGCGGTATGGATCTTCGCTCCGATCATCATCCCGGGCGATTTCGATCAACGCCGCAGACAGTGCCAAATCCGGAGGCTCCCACGTCGATTGGTCTTCAAATGTAGTGCTGAGTAACTGGCCGGTTTGCGCATCGTAGAAGGCGATCGCGGTGCGCGCGCTCTGGCTCAACTGCTCGACGACGTTATCCAAATACGCGCCGGTCAGCACTGCGCCCAGGATGGTGCCGGATTCGTTGAGCAGCGGCGCGGCGACGAAAAGCACCCGTACTTCATCATCTCCCAAGCGGATGGTCTGCAGGCCAACTTGCTTTTCACCGACTTCATCCACGACGGCGCTGCTGCTTGAATCCAACTGCAGCACCTGGCGTACGAAGTCCCAATCGCTGTAAAAGCCTTCCCCGCGCAAGATTTCAGGAATTTCCGCACCGCTGCGGCGGGAGGTCAGCAGACTTGTGCCATCGCGCTCGAGAATCACGGCGACATCGATGCGCGAGTTGATGATCAACCCCAGAATCTTCTCCCGCAATTCTTCCGCATCGCCCAGAGCAACCGACGAGACCACACCATCAGTGTTGGCAATGGCGCGCTCGACTTCCAACAAACGTTCCTCGATGCGCACCACTTCGTCCGTCGCCTGCTGGCCGCTGTCGAGCAGTTGACGCAGAAACTGCAGCTGCTCCGATTCTACGGACAGCCGGTTAACGACCACAATCGCCCCCAATGCCAGCATCAGTGCCAAGAACATGAATGGGAGCGTAATTTTCCAGCGAAGGCTAAATCGTACCCGTAAATTATCCTCGCTGCCTTGCATGAAACCTCGCAGCTGTCAATAGTTGGGCCCGGCTAGCGCAGGTAGAAGGACAAGAAAATCAACAGGCTGATGAAGAAGCCGGCCAACACGGCGATGCGTTTAAGATCCTTAATCACGTAAGAATAATCCGGGTTAAAACCAACTTGTTTACCGTCCGAAGCGACGGACGCGGCCCCTTTCTCCTTCACCGCAAGGTAGGTCTCTTGCGGCAGATTGGGTTTGCGAACCCGTTTCTTGCTGCGTTTACTTCCCAAGATGTGCCTCCTCGAAGAATAGAATGGCTGCAATTCTACTCGATTTATAGGTTCTCAATTCGAGAATCTATCCATCGGCCAATTCTGCGGTCACCACGATACGTTGATTGTCCACCAGATAAGGATAGCAGGAAATCAGCGTGACCGTCGCACGCGTTGTAGCTTCCATGACGCTCACGTCCGTCGGCTCGACAATGCTCAGACCGGTGACTCGATAGGTGAACTGGCGTGAAGCCGTGCTGATCAGAATTTCGTCGCCCGGCTTGAGTTGGTCAAGATCGCGGAACAATTGGCCAAAAATATCGTTGTGTGCCGAAAGGACGACGTTTCCGTTTTCGCCCGGATTGGCGCTGCCGACGTGCTGCCCAACGCCGCGCTTCAACTGTTCCCAGCCGTCTCCCTGAACGACGGGCGCCGGCGCGTTCCAGATCGCGGGAATGAAGATGTTGCGCGCCTGCTCCGGACCGGGCGTAGGAACTTCTACCGAAGGCATGGATTGGACCAATCGACGCATGCTTTCGGGAATTTCAGCATCGTTCGGCTGCGAACTGCCGGCTGAGGTCGGTGGCGTGTGGCCGGAGGGCAAGACGACCGCCGAGATCAGCGCCGTGGGCGTCGGATTTCCCCCCAGCATCGCAGCGGATTCCTGGTTGAGTTCCTGCAGTGCATCAACGCCGCTGAAGAGCACGAAAGCCAGGCCCAGAACGGCCAGGATTTCAATCAACAGGAGAAAGCGGTTGAAGATCTTGCCTGCACCGCCTCTGGTTTCCTTTTCGTTCTGATCCGCTTCCGCCTCATCGATCGATGCAGACGTCATCCGATCCTGCGCTGCGGGTTGGATGCGCATCGCCCGCCCACTGCGCCTGAATTCATGCAGGCGCGCCTCACGCGACTCGCGTTTTTTCCGCGCCAGAAGCGCCTCGAGTTCTGCGATGGAATAATCTTCTGCCGGTCTTCGGTCCCTGGCCATCGTTAACCCTTATGGATCTGAGTGTGCAGCATGTCGCGGTGCACGAATGATGCCACACACCCCGTGATTATACCCCTATGTGTAAATGAGGAAACACGAATTGACAAGTAATATTGCTATTTATGTAGATATTTTCAATATTAATTGCTATCTAGAAAAGGAAATCCAAGCCGCCTCTATTAAAGAACGCTAAAGCGTTCGTCTCTGGAAAACCAAAATGCCGGGTGCTGTTAACCAGGATAACCGACGGGGATGAGATAAAGCGGCTCGTGGTCGTGGGGCAGCGTGAGGACGGAATGCAGGCGCTCGTCTTCGAAGGCGCCGATCGGCACGGCGCCCAGGCCCAAGGACACTGCCTGGAGCAGAATGTTCTGCGCCGCGTGGCCCACTTCCATGTGGACGTACTGCGCTGAACGTTCGGAGCCGTATCTTGCGGCAATGCGGGCGAACACGGCCGCCAAAACGATCGTACAAGGCGCCTGCAGAATTGAATCTTGCTCCAGCGCTGCGTGGAATACGTCCTTACGCAGATCTCCCTCCGCGTGCGTCGACAAAGCATGCTCGCCGGGATGGTAATGAAAGACGCCCTGCGAATCGATCAGATAGAGTTCCAGGCAGTACAGCGCACCGGCGGAAGGCGCCGTTCGCAAACCGTTCGCATGCGTTTGTCCCTGCGCCGCCCAGAGCAGCTGCGAAATCTGCTGCGCCGTCAATGCTTGCGAAGTGAATTGACGCACAGAACGGCGCCCGGCGAGCGCCGCTTCGAGCGAGAACGTACTTTGCTGTTTCGGTTCGGGTAAATCGATGGGCTGGATCACCCGCAGATTCCGTTTTCCAGACCGGGGTTTGCGGACAGAGCGGAGCAATCGAAACGCACCGGCATCATTCTACGTCCTGATAGATCTCAGGCTTGAGTTCCCCGATGTAGGGCAGCGTGCGGTGCGTTTCGGCGTAATCCAGCCCGTACCCCACAACCCACACGTCGGGAATCTCGAATCCCAAATAATCGATCGGCACTTCGGCGTGTTCCCGTTCCTTCTTGCACAGCACACAGGTCTTCAACGATGCCGGTCGGCGTTCCTGCAGGGTGTGATAGAGATAAGCCAGCGTGTTGCCAGAGTCCAGAATGTCCTCGACGATCAGCACGTGGCGATGGTGGATGGGCTCGCGCAGATCCATGAGGATGCGCACCGCGCCGGTCGTGGTCGCCGTCATGCCGTAGCTCGAAACGGCCATGAAGTCCACGATATGGCGCATCTTCAGGCAGCGCGCCAGATCGGCGAGAAAGATAAAGGCGCCTTTGAGGATCCCCACCATGTAGATTTCATCGGCGTGGGCGTAATCTTCCTCGAGCTGGGCGGCAATCTGCGCCACGCGGGCTTGAATGTCCGCTTCGGAAATGATCACGCGGGCGATCTCGGGATGCAGCTCACGCATGGGGAGTCCCCTGAATCTCTCTGTCGACGTGTCGACCTATTTCCACCATTCCTCCCTCGCCCGGCTAAGGTGCCCAATCCGGCATCTTGTCGTTCAGCGGGCTGTCCGTCAGGCGCGTCGACGCGCCGCTGGCGATTTCCAACATGTAGATTTCGGAATCGCCGTCTCGTTCCGACGTGAAAACGATGAACTGCGAATCCGGCGACCAGGCCGGAAATTCGTCGTTGTGGGGATCGTCCGTGAGCCGGGTGAGATCGCTGCCGTCCGGGCGCACCATGTAAATCTCGAACTTCACGTGCCGGTTGGTGGCGAAGGCGATCCATTCGCCGTCCGGGGACCAGGCGGGATCGAGCGCGTCGCCTGGCAGGGCGATGAGAGCTTCCTGACCGCTGCCGTCGGCGTTCATCAGGTAAAGCGCATACGGACTTCCACAGGAATACACGATCTTCTCGAAGTCCGGCGACCAGGAGGGGCCGTGCATCCATCTGGAACTGAACGTAAGCGCCGTGCGCTCGCTGCCGTCCGGCTGGATGACGTAAATTTCGGTGGTCATCTTCTCCACGTCCGACCAGCAGCTTTCGATCGTGCAGCGCCCCTCGTAGTACACGATGCCGGCATCGGTCCAATCCGGGTCTCCGGCATAGCGATTGGACTTCAGGATCAGGGTCCTTTCACCCGTTTCGATATCCATGACGTACAAGAATGACGATCGGGTTGGCGATCTCGACTCGAAGACAATATGCACCCCGTCCGGAGACCAACTGGCGGTCAATTCCGATTCCTCACTCGTCTCCGTGATGCGCCTCACGTCCGAGCCGTCGGGGAGCATGGTGTACAGGTCGTAGGAGTATTTTTCCTCGCGCTCGGAAGAGAAGATGATCCGCCCACCGCCGCCCAGCGGCGTCTCCGTTTCTGTGAACATATCCATGGGGTCGGTGTCAACGGTGGGATCGATGAGGACCGGCACCTCTTCGGAGGTTGGGGTTACGGCAGGCGCGCTGGTTGCCGTGGGGGTTGCGGCCGCCGGAACCGCTTCCGCTGGCTCGGGGGTTGGAACGCCGCAAGCCGTGAGGTTGAGTAAAATCAGCAGCCCTACGATGGCGTACAGCGATAAACGGTGGGTATGGATGCGATCATTATGGATCGGCATACTCGTCTCCTGCTCCGATCGAGTCAAGACGATTGTATTGCCATGCATCCGGGAACGCAACCAAAGCGCTGAAATTGCGCTTCGAAATAGAACAAACGAACCGACCTCAATCCCCTCCCCGCGGCCGGTACTGCAGCCCCTCGGCCAGATGCGAGGTCTGGATATCCTCCACACCTTCCAGATCGGCGATGGTGCGCGCCAGTTTGAGCACGCGGTGATACCCCCGCGCCGAGAGCTGCAGCTGCTGCATCGCCTGGCGAATGAGTACCCGCCCTGCCTCGTCCAATTTACAGAAGCGCAGCACGTCGCCCGGTCCCATGTCGGCGTTGCAGGTGATCTCCGTTCCACTGAAGCGCCGGCGCTGGATCGCCCGGGCCGCCTGCACGCGGGCGCGCACGACCTCGGACGGTTCGCCCATGCGGTCGTCGGTCAGTTTGTCGAAATCCACCCGCGGCACCTCGACGTGAATGTCGATGCGGTCGAGCAGCGGACCCGAGATGCGCTTCTGGTAGCGCGTGACCGTGGCGCTGGAGCAGGTGCACTCGCGCTGCACGTCGCCGTAGTAGCCGCAGGGGCAGGGATTCATGGCCCCCACGAGCATGAAGTTGGCCGGGAAGGACGACGAACCGCGCGCCCGGCTGATGGTAACCACCTTGTCCTCCATCGGCTGGCGCAGCACTTCCAGCACGCGCAGGCCGAACTCGGGCAGTTCGTCCAAGAAGAGCACGCCGCGATGAGCGAGCGATATTTCGCCCGGCCGCGGCCAGTTGCCGCCGCCCACCAATCCGGCGTTGGAGATGGTGTGGTGCGGCGCACGGAAAGGACGCACGTGGATCATTGGCATCTCCTTGGGCAGCAGGTCGGCGACCGAGTAGACGCGCGTGACGTCCAGCGCCTCCTCGACGCTCATCTCCGGCAGGATCGAAGGCAGGGCTCGCGCCAGCAGCGTCTTGCCCGCACCCGGCGGCCCCGCCATGAGTAAATTGTGCCCGCCGGCGGCGGCCACCTCCAGGGCGCGTTTGGCGTGCTCCTGTCCCTTGATCTCGCGGAAATCGGGACCGTCGTATACGCTGCCGTTGGGGCCATGCGTATTGGTACACGCCGGGATGGGCACCACACCCGAGAGATGATTGACCAGGGCGGTGAGCGATTCGACCGGCACCACCTCGATATCGGGGATCAGGGCCGCCTCGGCGGCGTCCTCCTGCGGGACGAAAAGCCGCCGGAATCCCATCTGGCGCGCCAGCGCCGCCATGGGCAGCACACCGCGAATGTGGCGCACCGAGCCGTCGAGCGACAGCTCGCCCACCGCCAGGGCGCCGTCCAGCCACTCCGGCGCGATCTGCTCCGAAGCGGCCAGCGTGCCGATGGCGATGGGCAAATCGTAGGCCGGTCCCTCTTTGCGCAGGGCGGCCGGCGCCAGATTGACCGTCACCCGCTGGCGCGGAAAGACCAAGCCGGCGTTCTTCACCGCCGCCTGCACGCGTTCGCGGCTTTCCTGCACGGCGGTGTCCGGCAATCCGACGATCTTAAAGGAGGGGAGCCCGCGTGAGGTGTCCACTTCCACTTCCACGATTGCCCCCTCCAGCCCGATGATGGCTGCGGCGTGGACTTTGGCGAGCACAGCTACAGTCTAAGGGAGTTCGGCGAAAAGATCAAACCGCAGCAGCGTGAATGGTGAACGTTCTCCGGCATGCTCCTGCGGTTTGCTTTCGTTACTTACCTGTAGTATCGAACGATATCACTCCCACATCAGGCCGATCAACTCCCCGTCCAGGAAATGTGTGATGGCACCGTCCAGCGTGAGCAGAAAGACTTTTGTGACCCAATTTTCCGTCCCCTGCACGACGAGCAAGTCCTCGCTGGCCCAATAGATATCCTGGAAGTAGCCGTTGGCGATCGAAGTGACGACTGTTGGATTCACACCAGGCGCAGTACGCACAGCAATCCATCCATTGATATCATCCGGATCCATGCCTCTGCTTCCAAAAGCATAAGCCAGTTTGATGCCGGAGGGTGAATAGGAGACACCACCAGTTTGCTCTTGATCGGGCAGCATCGGCAGCACGGTCTCGGCGGAGGTGGCCAGATCCCGCTCGCGCAGGCCCTGGATTCCTGATCCGCCATCGCAAGTGCCGGTTAATAATGTGTCATCGGGCGAGATGGCGCTCCAACAAGGCATTCCCCCACCGGGAGTTGCAGCATAATACGTCGAATAGGTGTTCGTCGCCGGATCGTAACCGTACATGCTGGAGTATCCGAAGTAGAGCAGATCCCCGATGCCCGAAATTTGCCACACGTAGAAGAGATTGCCGGCCTGCCCCCAGCGATAGACTTCGAGCACGTAAAAATCTTCCAGCCCGCTCGTCGGATCGAACTGCATCACCGTATGCATGTCGGAACCGTCGATGTTGGCCGTCCAGAGTTCGCTGTTGGCCCACTCCCCTGCGGCCCAGGCGATCTTGCTCTGGTCCGGCGAAACGGAGAAGGTCAGCGCGGCCATATTGGGAACGGCGGAGTAAGCCAGATTGTCGACACCGCCGGGAGTCACGCGCTTTACATTGCCGCCCAAGCTGTTCCCCCCGCTGTCGACGTAGTAGATCGTGTCCCCGACAATCTGGTACGTGTTGGCGTGCGCCCATTCCGTCAATCCGGCTGCAGGCCGCGTCTCGCTCAACGTGCCATCCAAATTGTAGATTTCGAAATTTCCGCTCGTGAAAACGACCACGCGCGGTTCCACGGCAGGCTCTTCCGTCGCCGTCGGTTCGTCCGTCGGTTCTAGAGTGGGTTCCGGTGTTGGAGGTTCCTCCGTGGTTGGCCCCGGTTGCGGCAGATTGCAGGCCAGAACCGCAAGTACGAGAAAAATCGTTACGACGAGTGGAATTCGATTACGCATGGGTCTTCCTCCCTATTCAGCTCAAGATTTGTAGATGCCGTGTGTCCGTTCGAGCAACTTTGAGATGCAATCGCAGCCTATAAAAAAGGATCCTATTCGCACCCGAGAACAGCGTGCACCAACCCCATGAGCATGCATTTTAATATTTCAAGATTCTGTAAAAAGATCGGATGGGCAATGATGACGTTATAGTTCACTTCCATAGCGTCGCTTGAGCGCCTTGAGCAATTCAGGAACTCTTCGACTCAATGGACCGAACGTATCGTGCGGTGGGACCTCCGGTCCCAGACCGATCGAAAGCAGACGCTCTTTACTGAGCGCAACGGTGAGCAGCTGCCGATCCGAGCCGGCGACGCTGGTATAGCGCAGATTGCCCCCGGCGATCTCGTTCAGCACACGCTCGCCCATCATCACCGATGCGGCCGTCATCGCCGAGAATGCTTCCGGCTCCGCGGGCGGGTTGGGCGGTACGCTGGCAACGACGAGTCCGTCGTTATCGACCAGTGCCACCCACAGCGGGTTGGGGAGATCCTCTGCAAGACTGCCCAGAACCCGGACCAATTCCGATTGACGTGTAACCATAGGAGTGCTCTCGATTCCGGTTCGATTTATACAGTGCGAACGACCTAAGAGTATATCGAGTGTCGCCATAAGGCAAGTGTCCATTTGTCCCCCTTGTACCGCGCTGAATTCTGTTGATAGACCACAATGGAAATCGATCGGGTTGGGAAGCCGCGCAGCCGATGTTTTCGCACAGAACCTGATGAGCCGAACCGGCCTGCGCGGCTCAGGGCGTGGATAAAGAAAAATTATCGAAGCGGAATTCTGCCGCTCCGGACTCATAGGTCGTACCAATCAGGGCGACGTCCCCGCTCGAAAAACTATCGTCCCAGGTTTCAGCGACGCGCACGCCGTTCAAGTAGAACAATAGCCGCTCCCCTTCACAGATCACCTGCAGTTGATTCGACCCGCTGCCCTGACGGACCGCGTTGGATACGTTCCACCCATCGAGATTCGAGCTGTTGCCGCTGACATAACGGGTGATGACGTAATATCCATCAGCGGAAACGAGAAAGGCATAGCCCTCGAGTTCACCCACTTCCGCATCGTAGTTCACCCGGCACATCACGCCGTAGCCTGTGTTGTTGTTTTCCGGTCCGCTGGCCTGACGAGCCGTCACTTCGATGGTCACATCTCCGAAATATTCGAACTGCTGACCCCAGGTGAAGACATCCTTGTCCTCTACGCGGACGAAGTATTCCCCCTCGGCGTAACCCACGCTTCCCACGCTGTAGTCACCGATCTCCCACCCGCTCGTGGGGTCACTGAAATCGTCGAACAGACTCACCGGCGTGGTGTATTCCCTGGGCGAGGAAACCCATTCCGGAACCGGCGTGGTGGTACGCCGGATAACGGGGTCCATGATCTGACAAGCGGATGCCGGGAAAAGAACGAACGCCAGCAACGCTATCCCGACACGATTCCACCTTCGCATCAACGACCTCCTCGCCGTTTGATTGGGATAGCATCGCCGATTTCGGTTAACTGCGCAAGCTGGCAGCAGCGATATTCAGCCCCGTCGGCCAGATTTGGCCTCATTCTCCCTTTGGGATACAATCACGGAGGCATGAACAGAATTCCGCTTCGGCGCCGAACCGGCTTCATCCTATTCCTATGGTTGTGCTTAATCGGCTTGCCGTACTACTTATTGCTCCAAGCCGTCAGCGTGCAAGCAGCGCCGCCCGCACTGCTGCGCTTCGTCGGGCTTTGGGGCGGATTATTCCTCTCGCTCACTTTTTGCGCCTTTACCTTCTCCCTGACGATCGCCGCCCAGGATTCGCGCCAGTGGATTGCCACGATTCTCAGCCTGGCGCTGTTCGGCGGCTGCGCTGGCTTGTTCCTCCTGGCCATTGTCGGCGAGGCATCAGCCCGCTTGACCACGGCGGCGACCCATCTCGGAATCGCGTTGATCGTCCTATTTACAACGGTCACCATCGGCGCACAATTCGTGCTTCCCGTGCGGACGAACTCGGAACGCACGGCCAGCGTCCGCAGGCTGCTCGGGTTTTTACTGGGCGAACGCGGACCGGTCACATTTCTGCGCAACGGGGAAGTCATCGAAACGCATGACAAGCGCAGGCGGAACGGGCCCGGCGTCCTGCTCATCGACTACGCCTCGGGGGCGGTCTTGCGCACGGATGTCAAATTCACCCGCTCCGTCGGCCCCGGCTTGGTCTTCACCGATGCGGGCGAACGCATCGAGGAAGCTGTCGATTTACGCCGTCAGATTCGCGCCGTGGAGGGATTCATCCCGCCCACGGGAGAAGCGGCCGCGCTCGAATCCGTCAATTCGCTCGCCGTAACCAAGGACGGCATTCCGGTCACCACGGACATCTCCGTCGAATTCATGCTCGACCCGGGCGAAAACGTCGAGCCACACGAAGGGCGTTTCGCCCGCCGGCCTCCCTATCCCTGGAAATCCTCCGCCGTCGAAAAAGCAGTCTACGGGCATGTTTACGGCGAGGTGGAAGATCTGCCCTGGACGGAACTGCCGCTGAGATTGACCATCGATCTGTGGCGCGAAATCGTCAAGGGAAAGAGCCTCAAAGAGTTGACCAGCTTCGGCTCCGAACAAGTCCAGCCACTTCAAGCCGTACGGGACAATATCCGCCGGCGTCTGACCGCGCCGGAAAACGATACACAGAGTGAAGAAAAAAAAGCCGCGAATGGCGCACATCGAGAATGGAAAATCCTGCAATCGCGCGGCATTCGCGTGCTCGACGTGGATCTCTCGCATCTCTATCTCCCCGGGGACGTCCAGCGGGAGCGTATGGAAGCCTGGCGCCAAGAATGGACCAGCGACGTGCAGAATTCCCTCGCCGACGCACAGGAAAAAGCCGCCCGGGCCATCGAGCAAGGCCAGACGGAGGCCGGTGAGATTCTCTTCGAAACCTTGAGCGGCGTTCTCTACGAACAAATCCGCAACAATCCTGCACTCAGCAAACAGGATTCGATCCGCTGCGTCCTCAAGGACACCGTCGATTTGTGTTCCCGGGACGAGATGATTGAGGAAAGCCCGGCTTTGAAAGCCGAGCTGCTCGATATCGCCCGGGAGCTGTCCGCGCTCGACAAAGACTGCCGTGAGCCGGGAGGGGAAGCATGAAATCGTCCCTCTCCTCGTCGTTCCTCGAACGGCCCAAACGCTGGCTGATGCGCTTTCCGGCGATGGCCTATCTCGGCAGACTGGGCCGGCTGGCACGCGCCCATTTTCTCGCCCGCAATCGCAGCGGCGCCGTCATTCGTTTATTGATCACGGGCGTCGCTTTTGCCGTGTATTGGTTCCTCATCGTCGCCGCCCAGGGATTTCCGGGGGAGCTCGATCCCGAACTGCAGGACGAGTTGGGGCTCATCGGCTTCCTGCTGCTGAACATACTCACGCCCTTTATCCAGCCCGAAGTCCTGGTCTACATCCTGCCGGTCATTGCTGCGGCGCTGCTTGGCCTGTACATTGGTGCCCGCTATCTCGCCGATTTATTCAACACGGATTCCGTCTGGACAGCCTTCCGCTATCTCTTCAGCGCGGTACTTGGATTGAACTACCCCACACTGCGGGTCGATCAAGGAAACCTGGAAACACTCGAAGCGGAAAACGCGGAAAATCCCGTGGTCTTGATTGGGGGACCTGGTTACGTAGACGTACATCTCGGCTTCGCGGCCGTATTCGAAACGGAGAACGGCTATCCCAGGGTACTCAGCGCACATCAGCGCAGCGATGCGGCCATCCCCGACGTGTTCGCACGCGGCGATCGACACATCGAAGGATTCACGCGCCTGCGCGACGTCGTCGATCTGCGCGATCGCCACAGCAAACTGGACGAGATCATGGCGATCACTCGCGAGGGGATTGAAGTCTATGCGCGCGACGTCCAGGTGGTCTTCCGCGTCTACAGCGGTGGCCAGAAACGCACGCTCGAGAATCCCTATCCCTTCGACGAGCGCGGCGTGCGTCGCCTGGTATACGGCCAACCCGTAACCCAGAAGGGAACGAGCCGCTGGGAGAGCATTCTTCCGTCCATCGTCAAACGCGAAATCCGCGATTTCGTGGCACAGCGTAAAGTGGAAGATTTCCTCGCCATGCAGCCGTTTCGCATCCTTGAAGATGAAGCGCACATCGCTGAAGGAGATGCCGCTGAAAACGGCGGCCCGGAAAGCTCGACTTCGCGGCGCGATCTTACCGAGCGATTCCACACCGAGGAACGTGAAGCCAGGCTGCGGGATCACGGCCTGGAGTCCTCCTGGGTGGGCGTAGGCGCCTGGGAAGTGCGCGACGAACGCCGTTCGCACCCGGGCGAGGGCATCGGACCAGGAAAAACGCTGCTTACCGCATGGCGCGATCGACAGCTGGCGCGGCGTCTGAATTCGGAGCGCTATCTCAAACGCAAACGACACGATGCCTTTCAAGACGGCGTGTCCGCTGCGCTCTCGCATCTCATTCGCGCCTGGAAAGCGCATCAACTGCGCCGTTCCGATCGCTGCTTCGAGTTCCTCAACACCTACCGCCATATACTGCTGGAGCTGCAGCAGCGCCTCGAACGAAACCCCGAGTGGGACGGCCGCATCCAGGCGATCCTACTCCACCTGGACAAACTGATCGGGCCGACCGTGTTTGGGGGACCGGATTATTAGCCGCGTATCTTTTATAATACTGAGCTTGCTTTATTAGTCAGAGGCAATTATAGATGTAATTACGCATCAACAAGGATAACTTTTACTGGCACTGCCGGAAAATGCCTTTTTAGTCGCTCGATGTCATATACGAGTTGTTCACCATAGGACACCCCTGTCGACATTTGTTTTTTCAGAGGATGACAAGGAACGATTTCAACTCCCACATCACATTTGTTCTCGTTGAAGAAATATTGAAATTTGGCTAGATCATAAAACATGAATGCATACTTACCAAACTGAACTTCTATTAATAATCTTCCTTTTACGAAATCTACCTGCTTGAATGCTCCATGAATCACCCTAGAGTAATTTGGGATATTAATCTCATATGTATCTTTTAGTTCTCTAAACCCTCTTTTATTGAATTCTCCCCTGAATTGCTTATTCATATCTTTTGGCGAATAT
>Ga0315534_1000971_pt1 | contig 20209 bp, 14 predicted proteins | sample SalMarSW160240MG_FD_203094 | JGI IMG/M metagenome (GOLD analysis project Ga0315534, IMG submission 203094) | Salt marsh sediment microbial communities from the Plum Island Ecosystem LTER, Massachusetts, United States - Salt Marsh Sediment SW1602-40 ... | reverse complement strand
GGTTGGTTCATCAGGAAGCTAAGAATGACCTTTTTATTACCGGACAGGAGATGGCTATCTGAGGCAATTTCTTTGATCTGAAGTGTGATCGAAGTTATTAATGGAATAAAATAATAAGGCAATCGGGGTAAAACAGGAGTTGTAGTCTTTGCAACAGGAATTTTTCTTTTGCCATTTATCTGCCTCTGGCAGGGAATCGACAGAGAAATTCCTGATAGTCTGCTTAACAATGTACACACCACCCAATCGCATCCAACTAAGTATCAGCGGTTAGTTGGATCCCACCAAACAACTCCTGTTTTTACCCCTTTTTCATATCCGAGAGCATCATCAAACGCCAAAATCCAAATATTTGCTTATTTTTAGCAGAAGAAACATGTGATGTTTAGTGAATGGCTGAAACAGTTAAAGGCTTTTTAAGAGATCCTTGCTTTCGTTAAATCTATAATGGTTCGTCCTATGTCTAAATTTCCATTTTACAGACAGCTTGATGCGATGGATTGCGGACCTGCCTGTTTGCGGATGATTGCTGCTCATTATGGTAAAAGCTTTCCGATCCAGGTGTTGCGGGAGAGAAGTTACATCACTCGTGAAGGGGTATCCATGTTGGGTATCAGTGATGCTGCTGAATCGATTGGGATCAGGACAAAAGGGGTAAGGATCAGTTTTGAACAGCTAAAAAGTGAAGCTCCACTGCCATGTATAGCACACTGGAAGCAGAAACATTTTGTTGTTGTTTATCAAATAAAAAAGGGGCATGTGTGGATATCTGACCCTGCGATTGGCAGGTTGAAGATAACGGAAGAGGAATTTCGAAAGGGTTGGATCAGTGCCCGTGGAGAGGGCGATGAAAACGGACTCTGCTTGCTCCTTGAGCCGACGGCTGAATTTTACGACCAGGAAGAGGAGAAGAGAGACAGACAAAGCTTCCGGTTTCTTTTTTCCTATCTCAGGACAAACCGGAAATTTATCGTTCAACTTCTTCTCGGGCTTCTCTTTGGTAGCTTGCTGCAACTCATTTTTCCCTTCCTGACTCAACAGGTGGTAGATTTTGGTATCAATAACCAGGATCTCGGCTTCATTTACCTGATCCTTATAGCACAGCTGGTCCTTTTCATTAGCCGGATGTCTGTTGATTTTATTCGTGGTTGGATCCTTCTTCATCTGGGAACAAGAGTAAATATTTCGTTGATATCGGACTTCCTGATCAAGCTGATGAAGTTACCCATCCGCTTTTTTGATTCGAAACTGATCGGCGACCTGCTGCAACGGATTGGTGATCATCGCCGGATTGAACTTTTTCTTACTTCTGCAACCCTCAATATCCTGTTCTCACTGTTGAATTTGCTGATTTTTGGTATTGTACTGGCGATCTATAACCTTACTATTTTCTGGATCTTTCTTGCCGGAAGTGTTTTGTATACACTGTGGATTTATCTCTTTATGAAAAAAAGACGTGAGCTCGACTACCGGAAGTTTAAGCAACTGGCAGAAAATCAAAGCAGCCTGATCCAGCTTTTTACCGGCATGCAGGAAATCAAGTTGAACAACATTGAGAAACAGAAAAGATGGGAATGGGAAAATATCCAGGCAAAATTATTCAAGGTAAATGTCAGGTCTTTGTCACTGAACCAGTATCAACAGGCTGGAGCTACATTTATTAATGAAACCAAGAATATCCTTATCACCATATTGACTGCGACAGCTGTTATTTCCGGAGAAATGACCCTGGGTATGATGCTGGCTGTTCAATACATCCTGGGGCAGCTGAATTCCCCCCTTGATCAAATGATTGGTTTTTTCCACCGAACACAGGATGCACGAATCAGCCTGGAAAGGCTGGGTGAAATTCACCTGAGAGAAGACGAGGAGAAAGAGGAGGAGCAAAGAATTACGATGCTACCGGATAAGAGAACAATATCCATTCACGGACTTTCCTTTCAATATGAGGGACCTCATTCACCGTTTGTATTAAAGAACCTTAATGTTGAGATTCCCGCAAACAAACAAACGGCAATAGTCGGAGTAAGCGGCAGCGGGAAAACGACCTTAATTAAATTACTGCTTGGATTCTACCCTCCTGTAAAAGGAGAGATAAAAGTGGGTGATATCCAGCTGAAAAATTACAACACCACATTTTGGAGATCAGTCTGTGGAGTGGTTATGCAGGATGGGTTTATATTTTCCGACAACATCTCACAGAACATCACCATGGGAGATGAACGTGTCGACCGTGAGAAATTATTAAAGGCAGTAAGAACTGCCAATATCCAGGAGATGATCGAATCACTTCCCCTTGGATACAATACAAAAATCGGGTTGAATGGTCATGGGTTAAGCCAGGGACAGAAACAAAGAATCCTGATTGCACGAGCCATCTATAAAGATCCGGAGTACCTCTTCTTTGATGAAGCAACCAACGCACTTGATGCGAAAAACGAACGAACCATCATGGATAACCTCAAAGAGGTGTTTGTCGGGAAAACTGTAGTGGTCGTCGCTCACAGATTGAGTACCGTTAAAGATGCAGATCAGATCATCGTGCTGGATAGCGGTGAAATCGTGGAAAAAGGAACTCATGAAGAACTGACCGCAATAAAAGGTCATTATTACAACCTGGTAAAGAACCAGCTGGAATTGGGGGATTGAAGAAATGGTTGAATGGTTGAATGGTTGAATTGTTAATGAACGTATTGATAATCTTATGGATAAGAAATATTTAGATCTTATGGATATCAAGGCATATAGAATTGCTTTTGATTCGGACCTTAAAATCAAGAAAAAGAGAACTCAGTACAGGATAGTGCATACGTTACAGACATGACAAGCTCAGATCAGGATCTTCACAAAGTCGAGTTAAGGAGTGAAGAGGTCCAGGAGATACTGGGAACACCTCCATCCTGGATCATCCGCTGGGGAATAACCATCATGGTGGTTGTTCTTGCAGGATTATTACTGGGAAGCTGGTTCTTTAAATATCCTGATGTGATTAGTTCTGACATTATTATTACGACTGAGAATCCACCGGCAGCAGTCATTGCAAAATCAACGGGGAAAATTGAGCAGCTATTTGTTACCGATACACAGCAGGTAAGTTCAGGTGAGCACCTGGCAATCCTGGAAAATCCGGCCAGGTATGAAAGTATTGTATTGCTGGACAACGGACTTACTAAGATGTTCCCTTTTTTCGAACAATTCGATACATCGCTTGCTGTCCGTTTCCCCGGTGACCTGTTGCTCGGGGATATTCAACCTGATTTTACAGATTTCTATAAGAATTACCGGAATTTCATCGATTTCATGGAGCTGGCATACCATTCCCGGAAAATCCAGTCAATCCGGGAAGAGATCGGTGAATACAGGGTGTATTATGATCGGCTATATCGTCAGCGAAACCTGTTGCAACGGGAGGTTGAACTGGCAAGAAGGCAGTTTACTCGTGATTCTACCCTGTTTTACCGGGAAGTCATACCAATGGCAGAATTTGAACAATCCGAAAGCGAGCGGATAAAGAAGGAGCATAATTTTGAGCAGGCGAAAATTAATCTTTCTGAAACAGTCATTCAAATTTCCGAGTTGGAAAAAGAGATACTGGACCTACAGCTCCAGGAAAAGAACGAGAAAAAGCAGCTTGAGAATCAGTTGTTGGAATCCTATAACAACCTTATTTCAGCTATTGATGCCTGGGAGCAGAAGTATCTTCTGAAATCACCTCAGGAGGGAGTGGTCAGCTTCACAGATTTCTGGAGTGAAGATCAGAATGTCACCACGGGAGATGTGGTGGTTTCCGTAGTTCCAAAGAAACCCGGAAGGATCATCGGCCGGCTCAATTTAATGCAGAGGAGAGCAGGAAAGGTAAAACCTGATCAGGATGTAAACATAAAGCTTGAAAACTACCCCTACATGGAATTTGGAATGGTTAAAGGAGTGGTCGAGAGCATTTCTCTTGTCCCCAATGACAATCGGTTTACTGCTGAAATTGCGCTTCCCGAAGGATTGGTGACAAACTATGGCATTACCCTGGAGTTAAATCAGGAGATGGAGGGCCAGGCAGAGATCATTACTGAATCAAGACCCCTCTTGATCCGGATCATTGAACCGTTCCGGTACATTTATGAGAGGAATTTCAGGAATTCCAAAAGCGAACTTTCCGAACAAAAACGGTAAACCTGCTCTGCTTAATTCATCCTTAGCATCGATTAAAACGGCAAATCATCGAACTCTCTTTTTCTGAAAGAATCGCTAACCTATACAGTATCAAAAATATCAATTACACGCCCGGTTAATTCAAAGGCCATATGCAGTACTATTTTGGATTGTCTGTTTTCCTGTAACGAGCCATGGAATTCATATCGTATCCATGCAGCTTGTTCGTTTACCGCTCTTCTATCCCAAGCAGTTCAACTTCAAAAACAAGAGCAGAGAACGGATGAATGGGGCTTCCGGGTCTGACATTTGCTCCGTACGCCAATTCCTGGGGAACAAACAGTTTCCACTTCGATCCAACATTCATTAATTGGAGCGCTTCGGTCCAACCAGGAATGACTCTGTTTACGCCAAATATTGCCGGATCACCATCATTGGAATCTTCAAATACCGAACCATTGACGAATGAGCCTTTGTAGTGAACACTGACAATATCTGTAAGTTCCGGTTTGGGACCATCTCCCTCTTTGAGGATTTTATATTGCAATCCGCTGGGAAGAGTTACAACTCCTTCTTTGGTTTTATTCTCTTCCAGGAAAAGTTCTCCTTCATATTTATTATCCTGGAACTGTTCGAGAAGCTGGGTTTCCTGGATTTTTTGATAATACTGTCTGAGGAGATTTTCAGCTACATGGGGTTCGAAAAGTGATTCCTTTTCTGAAAACACTTCATCGAAAGCCCTGGTGATGGCATCCACATTTGGTGTTTCAAATCCATCATTTTTCAGGTTATTGGCAAATACTAATCCTATCCAGTAGCTGACAGAATCGTTCTCCGTTATCAATTCAGCATCGGAAGACACCTTGTTGCAGGAGGAAAATATAATGGCTGTTGCAACCATTGCAAGTAAGAGATTACTAATTTTCATGTTTTGATTTTTAGAGGTATAACGATTTGCGAAGATATAATAAAAAAGGGAATAATGATGAATGATGCCGTGCCTGCCCTCCTCCACCGCCAAGTCGGTCACGGCGGAGGACCCGGTAGGCAGGAATGATGAATGATGATAATCAGTCATATAGCTTCATTATTTCTCTTCTTTAATAGCCCTGATCATTTCCCTCTTCCCCTTGGGTCCGGGCATCCGGTTTACGGTAAAACCAGCAGCTTCCAGGTTTCTGCGTACCTGACCTTTTGCAGCATATGTTACCATGATCCCGTTGGGAACCATCGATTCATAAACCTTTCGGAAAAGCGGGGTTTGCCATAGTTCCGGTTGCTTGTCCGGCCCGAAAGCATCCCAGTAAACCAGGTCATACATAGAACTGAAATGGTATGAGAGAATATCGGCTTTTATTTTTGTCAGATAAAAATTTTCACCGATAGTAACAGGATGTCCCCACTGGCATGAATATATTGCACTGGCAAAGGGCTGAAACTTTGGATCTATGAACCGGCTGTGGTTTAGCTGCTTCATAAGACTCACTTTCAATGGATGGAGATCGATGGAATGGTAGGTAAGTTCAATTTCATTTTTTCGTGCTTCGATCATCGATAACAGGGTGTTTAAACCCGTTCCGAATCCCATTTCAAAAATTGCTATTGAAGGTTTCCGGATCTGCAGAAATCCTTCCATAATGAAGACATGAACGGATTCCTTCCATGCCCCGTATATGGAATGAAAATGTTCATCCAGGGCAGGAACATAAAGGGTATCTGAATGATCGGCAGTTCGTTTAATCTGTACTTCCATTTCCGTGCGGTAAGCGTTTCAACCGGCTAACCGGTTGTTTTCATTCAAGTGTTATGACGGCATTCCATCTCAGAATCCAAGTGCCCGGGGTAACCAGAGGCTTAATTGCGGAACATACGTTATGATCAGCAAAACGATGATCATGGCAACAAAGAGTTGTAACAACGGTTTTATTATCTCCCCGATTTTCACATCGGCAACGCTGCATCCGATGAAGAGCAACGAACCAACTGGTGGTGTACAGAGGCCCACACAAAGATTCATGATCATAATGATCCCAAAATGAATCGGATCAAGACCCAGTTGAGAGGTTACCACCGGCAGGAAAATGGGTGTAAAGATAAGCACTGCCGGGGTCATGTCCATGAATATTCCGACAAACAGCAGGATCATATTTATAATCAGGAGGATGATGATCGGATTTTCGCTAACGGAGAGCAGACCCTGGCTCACACTTTGTGGAATGTTTTCGTTTGACATCACCCAGGATAGCCCCATGGAGGTTCCCACCAGCAGAAGAACAATGGATGTGGTGCCAACAGTTTTCAAAAGAATATCAGGCAGATCCCTGATTTTGACCTCCTTATATATCATGGCAAGGATCAAAGTATACAGAACAGCAACTGCCGACGCCTCAGTGGCAGTAAAGATACCGGTTATGATGCCCCCGATCACGATCACCAGCAACAGCATGCTTGGAATTGCATCTAAGAATTTCAACAGACTCTCTTTCAACCCGATTCGCTCTCCTACCGGGTAATTTTTTCGGTAAGCATAGGCAGCAGCTACCCCCATAAGGGCAATGCCTAACATAATACCCGGAATATATCCTGCCATAAACAGGGCAGCAATGGATACACCTCCACTGGCCAGGGAATAGACGATCAGGATGTTGCTTGGAGGAATCAGCAGTCCGGTGGTTGCACTGGTTACATTCACTGCAGCGCTGAAGGATTTATCATATCCCTCTTTAACCATTCTGTTATGCATGAAACCTCCGATAGCGGAGGCGGAGGCAGCTGCTGATCCGGAAATGGCTCCAAACAACATGTTTGCCATGATGTTTACAAAAGCCAGTCCCCCGGGCAAACGACCTACAAGAACTTTTGCAAAGTCAATGAGCCGTACAGCAATCCCTCCACGGTTCATCAATTGTCCGGCAAGAATAAAGAAGGGAATGGCTAACAGGGCAAAACTATCCAGGGCGGTTGATATTTGCTGTGCCATGGTAGTTAATGCAGGTAATAGGGCTATACTTACAATCATAGTCAGTATCCCTGACAGACCGATGCTATAGGCAATGGGTACACCCATGGCAAGAAAAATGACAAAACTGACAATGAGGATAATGATACCAGTGTATTCCATGGTCCGGAGGGTTACTGTTTGTTATGTTGAAAGGAGAGGATGGTATTATGGATCGAATAATAGACTATGAATATTCCGCTAACCGGCAATACCAGATAGACATACCCGAGTGGCAGTTCCAGGGCTGCCGAGATCTGTCCCAGGTAAAACCGGGTATAAACCAGCCATATTCCGCCGATTACCATTACAGTCAGGGCGAATAGTCCGACCAGTGAATGGATCACGAGATCCAGCACTTTCCGTTTTTTGGGAGGTAATTTTGAGGGCAGCAGATCAATGGCAAGGTGCAGGCCATTTCCGGTACCGTAGGCTGCTCCCAGCATCCCAACCCAGATGAGCAGAAAACCGGCCAGTTCATCGGTGAATGAACTGGGGGATTTCATCAAGTACCTGCTCGCCACCTGCCACAAAACATCAATTACCAGGACGGACATGATGGTTATAACCAGCAGTTCAAGGATTCTGTCAACATGCTTTCGGAAGATCATGGTTATTGTTAATTAAGGTCACGGATTTTCCTGATGTAGGAATACAATTCTTCATCGGATGCGTACTCTTCATACATCGGTTGAACCATTTCAGCAAATGGTTTTTTATCCGGGAAATAGATGGTTACACCGGCTTTTTTCACTGCTTCCATTGCTTCTTCAACTGATTCCTGCCAGTATTTGCGTTGTACCGGCACCGATTCGTCTACTGCCTGTTGCAACCAGTTTTGCTCCTGCTCACTCAGCTTATTCCATACGTGTGTACTGATCAGCAAAACATCAGGGACCGAGGTATGTTCATTAATGGAATAGTGTTTACACACTTCATAGTGATGTGAAGTGTAGAAACTGGGTGGATTATTCTCCGCTCCATCCACCACTCCGCCCTGGAGGGCAGTGTACAGTTCTCCCCAGGAAATTGGGGTAGGGGATCCACCCAGGGTTCGGACCATGTTCACAGCGGTGTTACTTTTCATTACCCTTATTTTCAGTCCTTTAAGATCTTCAGGCGCTAGAATTGGTTTATCGATCGTATAGAAACTACGGCATCCGGCATCATAGAAACAGAGCCCGCGCAACCAGTATTTTTCAGACTCGATCAGTAATTCTTTGCCGATCTCTCCATCCAGTACTGCATAGGCATGTTCCTGGTCGCGGAAAATATAAGGCAATCCCAGAACCCTGTAATTCGGTGCAAATCCTTCCATAATGGCAGCGGAAACTTTTGTAATCGCCAGGCTTCCGATTTGCAGCAGTTCAACACAGGTTCGTTCAGGTCCAAGCTGTCCGCTGGGGTATATCTGGATTTCCATCTGTCCATCGGAAATTTCCTTCAACCGTTCTGCCATAAAGACCATTCCCTTATGGACCGGATGATTCGTGTCCAGTCCATGGGCTAATTTAAGAATCCGGTGTTTCGAACCGGTATAACAGGAGGAGAGGATAAGCAGGATGAGTAAACTTATTCTTACAATTCGCATGGTAAGGGTCTGATCTACTGTTATTCTGTTTCTTTACGTGTTATACCCGATGTATTAGTTAAAGCCAAAATAGTTTTTAGCATTGTAATAGCAGATATCCTGAACCATTTTGCCAACCAGGTCGATATCCGGTGGTATTTCACCATTTTCCATATCGGTTCCCAGCAGGTTGCACAGGATTCTCCTGAAATATTCATGCCTTGGATAGGAAAGATAACTTCTTGAATCGGTTGTCATTCCGATAAAGTGACTGAGCAATCCCATACTGGATAGACAGTTCATCTGTCTTTCCATACCGCTTTTCTGATCGAGAAACCACCAGCCCGGGCCGAATTGTAATTTCCCGGGGTACGGTCCCTCCTGGAAATTTCCTATCATGGTAGCCACCAATTCATTATCTGCCGGATTGAGGTTATACAGAATGGTTTTTGTAAGTTTTCCCTGACTCGATAGCCGGTTCAGGAATTTGCTTATGTTTTGTGCGACGGGTAGATCTCCGATCGAATCAAATCCACTGTCGGGCCCAATTTTCTCCATCATCAGTGTATTGTTATTCCGGAGAGCACCATAATGGAATTGTTGTGTCCATTCCCTGCTTTTATTCAACAGGGCTAATTCCACCAGCATAGCGGATTTGAATTGCAGTATTGCCTTTTCATCAGGTTCATTTCCATTCCTGATCTTCTCAAAGATCTGTGCAATGTCTTTGTAGGAATAATCTTCAGCATAGAACGTTTCAATGCCATGATCGGAGAGTCTGCAGCCCCTTTCATGAAAGAATTGATGCCTTTTTTCCAGGGCTTCCACAAACAACGGAAAAGTTCTGATCTCGAAATTTGTCACTTTTTCAAGGGAATTCACATAATCGTTGAATGATATGATGTTTTCCACTTTCAAAGCCCTGTCAGGCCGGAATGCCGGCAGCACGGTAACCCCAAAACCATCTTGTTTGATCTGCTGATGAAATTCAAGGGAATCGATTGGATCATCGGTTGTACAAAGGGTCTCAACATTCATTTTCAAAAGCAGGTTCCGGCAGGAGAGATCGGTTGACGTCAGCATATTCCCGGCGGTGGTATAGATCTCCTCAGCAGTCTCAGGATTCAATAAGGCAGTAATACCGAAATAGCGTTTCAATTCCAGGTGTGTCCAATGGTACAGTGGATTTCTCAATGTATACGGGACTGTTTCAGCCCATTTTTTAAATTTTTCAAACGGGTCCTTCTTCCCGGTACAAAACTCTTCAGCTACTCCCTGGGTTCTCATGGCTCTCCATTTGTAATGGTCTCCATCCAGCCAGGCTTCTGTGAGGTTCCTGAATGTTCGATCGACTGCAATCTCTTTTGGATTCAGATGACAATGATAATCGATGACCGGGAGTGGTTCAGCCCATTCATGATACAATTCTCTCGCGCTATCCGTTTGCAGCAGGAAGTCTTCGTCGAGAAATTTTTTCATGGCAGTATCTATTTCGAATCGTTACGCTGATTTTGAAAAAAGAGCGGTATGATATGCCGTTCGTACAGGTTTTGGATTACCTGTTGCGCGATCAATATATGATTTTTTTTAATTGCTTCTACAAATCGGGTTCCCATTTCAGCGGCCACTTTATACCCGACATGGATCAATTGCCGGATGTGCGGGTTAAAATCCGGATGATCCGGGATGTGACGCAAGCTGTTTGCAAACTTTTCGTTGTTCCATTTTTTCACGGTTTTCGGGTCGGGAAGAGAAAGCGGATCAATATCAATGACACTCTGGTAAGGTTTGCACAGTTCATCCCTTCTTTCCCATGATTTCCGGTATATGGTTTTCACCGTATCCAGCGCTTCCCCTCCGGCAAGAGCCAGTCCGATTACCTCTTCCAGCCATGTCGTTCCGGCAGTTTTCAGATGGATTCCCTGGTTATGTTTCGCGGATAACTTTCGAATAACAGGATAGAGTGAGAACTTATCACTCCCGGAGTGGATGCTGATTTTGAGTTCTTCCGGGAGGTTAAATTGTTTTTTTGCGTGATCCAGGACGAGCAATGTCTCTTCGAAATGAATTTCAAACTGTGACACATCTCCGACATAATCTATTCCTTTATAGAACTGTCCGATAAATTTCGGGGCAATGGTTTGTACCGGGATTTCTTTCAGCAATCCGAGGATAAAAAAGATTTCAAGGGGTGTCTGGGGTGTTTCCACTTCATCCATGGAAACCTCGGTGATGAAGTTCCCTTTTCCTTTCCTTTCTGCAATGTATGTAAAGATCCGTTTTGCTTCCATGCTTGCTTTCAGGTACCTGGCAGCGATATTTTCAAGGAAATCCCGGTCGATTAGAAAGGATTTACCAATTCCGGGAATGGTAAGTTCACCCAAAAAATCATGCATCTCCTGTAAAAAAACAGAAACATCCTCTCTTGATGCAGGTTGATTAATATGGTCTGTAACATCCAGGGTGAAAAAGTCGGCATGATCCAGGAAAAAGTCGACCGTATTGAGGTTAATGTGATCTGCATCAACAAAATAGGGAGAGGTCCATCCCTGTTTTTTTACGGCAAGATCTGCTTTTTCGCGTGTTTCAGAGGGGTGTGATTTTATGATATCGTGTTCCCGGAATGATTTGTTCCAGACGGGTGTGATATCAATTCCGGTATCTCTGGCCTTCATCAGGGCGACCAGTTGTGCTTCTGCTTCCTGAGCAAACCGGTCACCGATTCCGAGAGAATTGCTTGAAAGATTCATACCGTCAAGAGATGATTTTCAATAGATACAATCTTTAGCAGCATTGGCCATTTCGATCAGGTTTTCCGGATCTGTTTCAAAAAAGTGATCTGAAGCAGAGCAGATATATCCTCCATCTTTCCCGACTTTTTCAAATAATTCATACACGGTTTGCCTGATAATCTGTTTTGATCCCGAAGTTAACACATTATATTGGTCTACACCACCAATGCATGTTATTTGGTTTTTAATTTTCCGCTTGAATTCCCATGGTTCCTGGTTTCCCCCAACACTTGGAGGGGCAAGGGTCTCACTGGCATCACAGCCGTTTTCGACAATGTATTCCTCAATACCCAGTGTTCCTCCACAGGTATGATAGGTCACCTTAAAGTCAAGTTGATGCAATGCCTGGTGCATTTTTTTATCGTAGGGCAAGCAGTATTCTCTATGGATTTCCGGGGAGATGAGTGTGCTGGAGCCGGATCCACCACCCGTTTCAACCAGGTCAAATTTTGCTCCTTTCATCGAATCGATGAATTGAAGTTTTTTTTCAAGCAGGATTCGAAGGAACTCGTGGACCCAGTCAGGCTTTTCAAAGGTCGCCATAATCAGGGAAGTAATATCATAAAGGCATGCTGCATGTTGCCAGCAACCTGCCTGATCACCCCACACGAATCCACGAAGAATTCCAAGGTCTCCAATTTGATCATACCTTTTTTCAATTGGATTCAAGGTAAGCCTGGGAACCGGCATGAATTGTTTTATCAGGTAAATATCTTCATCGTGCTTGATCAGATGTTCCGTGATCCAGGTTGTTTTTCTGTCGCCCGCTGTCTTATAGGTCAGCTTTCCCCCGGGTGTTTCTACTGAATGATAAACCACACGGTGGTCGGGATCATCACGGATCACTACCGGGGTATCCCTCCACTGTTTTGTGTTTGTTCTCGTGAAATCAGCATTCACAAGCCAGAATTGATCCATCTCTTCAAAATACTGAATCTGAGCATCAAGACCTGTCTTTTTAAATGCTTCGAGATCGGTGATTCCTCCCATGTATCTGTCCAGATGGTATGGTTGCCACTGATGAATTGAAACAGGCAACCGGTCGGGCTTTTCTTTATTGAGGGCAAGTAATAAACGTTCCTTTGAAGTCATGGATCTCTGGCTGGTAATATATATTATAATGCGGGTTATGCGGGTTAACAAGATAATAATATTCAAGTTTACATTTAACAGATAAAAAAACTGTTTTTTAACAACATTTGTTTTTATTTTTTTTTGCAGCTTTGTGGTTTATTGAGTTGATGAGATACCTGAGAATTATTCTACCCTTTGTCCTTATCGTTCTATTATCTGTCCCGGTTCATGCCCAAAGGATAATTGAAGCATCAGGAAGGATTCTGGACATAGAATCCATGGAACCTCTTGTTGGAGTAAATATATCTGTCAAGGATAAAGCATTAGGCACTGTCTCAGATACACGTGGGTATTTTTACCTGCGGGTCAGGGAGACCCTTCCACTGACCCTTCGTTTTTCCATGATCGGATATAAAACTGAGGAATATACTGTTGATGAAAGTCCTGAATCGGGGATTCGGATCAGGCTTAAACCCGAAACCTATATGGGTGAAGAAATCATCATTACAACACCTGTAGTAGAGGTTGAACAAAAGACAATGCGTGAGCAGATATCGATTGAATTGCTGGATGCAATTGCCGTCAGGGAAACGCCTTCCGCTAATTTTTACGAAGCCCTTGCCCACCTTAAGGGGGTGGATGTGACGACTCAGAGCATGCAATTTATGACGATCAATGCCAGGGGTTTTAACTCAACGGAAAACATACGGTTCGTTCAGGTTGTCGATGGGATGGATAACCAGATACCCGGTATGAGTTTTTCTATTGGCAATGTTGCCGGATTGTCGGAACTTGATGTAGAGAGTATTGAGTTTTTGCCGGGTCCCTCTTCGGTTATCTATGGTGCAAACGCATTGAATGGTTTACTTGTAATGACAAGCAAGGACCCGTTTGTTTACCAGGGATTGAGTGCCTACCTTAAACCGGGTATCAGCGACCTGAAAACCGGTAGTGATTACCCATTCCAGTTTATTACCAAGCCCCTGGTTGATGCAGGATTACGATATGCTACTTCATTTAATGACAAGATCGCTTTCAAGATTAATGCATCCATCATGAGAGGGAAAGACTGGTACGCGAATGATACAACCAACATCAGACCGGGGAATATCCATTATGAACTTGATCCCGGGCACGATGCACTCAATAAATATGGGGATGAGATTACACAGGTACTGCCTATTGGTGAATACGGCGAGAATATAATTGTTTCACGAACAGGATACCGGGACAAACATCTTGTGGATAATGGCGTGAAGAGTATTAAAGTGAGTGCTGCAGTCTACTACCGGATCACCGATAACATAACAGCTATTCTTCAGGGTAATTTTGGAAATGCAACTACCGTGTATACATCTGATAACAGGATTTCCCTTAGTAATTTTAATGTTTACCAGGGCAAAGCGGAACTGGTGGGCGACCACTTTTTGGTCCGCGGGTACACAACCCAGCAGAATACAGGTGACACCTATGACTCGAGGTACCTGGCGATTCATTTGAATGAAGCTTATGCCAGTGATGAGGAATGGTTCAAGGATTACTATGATGCCTATTCCAACAGGCTGATGTTCTGGCAGGTCCAGCCTTATGACCATGATGCTGCCAGGGCCTTCGCAGACAGGAACCGATTAACCCCCAATTCGGCTGCATACAACGAAGAGAAAGAGCGAATCATTAATAATCCGGATTTCAAGGAGGGTGCACGTTTTACAAACAATTCAAGTCTCTATCATCTCGATGGGGTTTACAACTTCAAGCATCAGATCAAATGGATTGAGGTGCAACTGGGGGGAAGTTACAGGTATTATGATCTTGATTCCGAAGGGACCATTTTCCCGGATACAACCGGGAACGATATCTTCTTTACCGAATATGGGGGTTTTGTTGAATTGTCGAAAAAAGTATTCGACGAAAAGGTGCACATTACGGGAAGCCTCAGGTATGATAAAAGTGAGAAATTTCAAGGACACTTTTCACCGCGCATATCGGCATTATATACCTATAAGGAGAAGCATAACTTCAGGGCTTCATTTCTCACCGGTTATCGGAATCCAAGTGCTAAAGAACAATTTATCAATAAAGACCTTGGTTACTCCAGGTTAGTCGGCGGTTTAGAACCTTTGATCGAACCCTTTGATCTTTTCGAGAACAGCATTTATAATTCATCCATTGAAGAATTTAACGACAACGTGGATGAAGATATGTACAGCACTAATCCACTTGGATCCGAGCAGGCCATTCTGAAAAACATAGGGATTCTTCAAGAAGGAATTATTCCGAATGGAGCATTCAGGACACTGAGCCCCGAACAGGTGATCTCTTTTGAGTTTGGATATAAAACAAAGCTCGTTGATAAGCTCTTTATTGATGCCGTCTATTATTACAGTATTTATCGTGATTTTATCGGTCTCGTGGAAGTGGTGAAACCCCGTACCAGTCCTACGGTGGATCTCTATACAGCAGCGCATCAGATTAACAATTCATCACAGAATGAATTGCTTTTTATTTATACTAACGCCCAGGAAAAGGTAATGATACAGGGCGTTTCACTCGGAATGAAATACATGTTTCCTGTTGGAGCTGTTTTGAGTGGTAATGCGACCTGGGCTGATCTGAGGAGTGACCCGAAAGATCCAATCATTCCCGGATTCAATACACCCGGTTTCAAAGCAAACGTTTCTATCTCGAACCGAAGACTTGACAAGCTGGAAAATAATCCCGGTTTCAAACGGGTTGGTTTTAACCTGGCCTGGCGTTACCAGAGCGGTATAAACTGGGAAAGTCCCTATGCTTCCGGCTGGCTCGAACCATACAACTCATGGGATTTACAATTTTCCTATACATTCGTGAATCCCCGGTCAGTCCTAAAAGCCGGTGTGTCGAATTTTTTGAATATCCCGTATACCAATTCATTTGGAGGTGCACAGGTTGGAGCTTTTTATTATATCTCCTATTCGATTGAGGATTTATTTAATTTCTAATGTTGGGTACATCATGAAAAAAGCAGCTATATACCTGATCCTTTTATTGGCAGTTATAGGATGTACCTATGAATTCCCGGAAACAGAAGTACTTTTAAACAGTGGTACAGCAGATTTTTCAACATTCGTATGCATCGGTGACAACTACACTTCCGGATTCATGGATGGAGCGCTCTATACTGCCGGACAGGTTAACTCTCTCGGATCGCTGTTAGCCCGGCAATTCGAAGATGCTGCCGGAGGAGTATTTTACCAGGCTGATATTGATTCCGAAAATGGATATAATCCTTTGTTGTCAGGCCCTACCTTTACCTTTGGAAGAATGATCTGTTCTTATCCTGGCTTAACGGCTGCTGAGCCAGTTACTATCGTGCTTCCGGGTGAGATACCGGTATCCTATACAGGAGATAGAGAGCTGCTTACTGATTTCTCAATCCCATTCATGAAATCGTATCAAGCACTTCAGCCTGAGTTCTCCTCAAGCATCTATTTCAATCGGATTGCAATTAATCCAGGAACTTCCACACTACTCGATCAGGCTACTGCTTCATCCCCAACCTTTTTCCTGCTCTGGGTCGGGATGTATGATGCATTGCACTTTGCTACTTCGGGTGCCCAGGGAGAGTATGATCCCCCTTCTGATCCTGTACTGCTAAATGAGAATGATCTGACTCCGGAAGATCTGTTTGAAAACAGCTATCGTCAGCTGGTTACTGCACTCTTAACTAATCCGCAGACAAAAGGAGTTATTGTCAACCTGCCCTCCTTTGATGACCTGCCCTTTTTCTATACCTATCAGTATGATTTCATACGATTAACCAATGGCCAGAAAAGTGCAGCACAAAGCCATTATTTCCCTTTTAATCAGGCCGTTATTTATCATAACCAGATACCTGACAGTGAATTCCGACCCATGATCGATTTCAACGATAATGGCCCTACACTTTACCCCCAACCGGTGGTGGTTGAAGATGATTCTCTATGCGATGCAATCGATCAGTATGGTAATCCCATTCCAAAGATCAGGCAATTGAATCCGGATGAACTGATACTTTTGACGATACCCATTAATCTGGTGACGAATGGTCTGGGCTGGACTGTGCCGTTGCCAAAGGAATATTACCTCAATGCATTTGATATTCATGTCCTGAACGAAGCCATCAATAGATACAATGAGATCATCCAGCAGGTGGTTGAAGAATTTCCTGATCGGTTGGTTCTGGCAGATCTTCATACTCCCATCAAGGAACTGGCGGCTACAGGAAGAATAAATTCCTGGGGTATTCCTGAAGATCCAAACCTTATCCTTCTTGATGGGGTACCTTTGAAAGCAGACCTTTCCATGAATTCTGTCTTTTCATTGGATGGCTTGCATTTCAACCAGCGGGGTAATGCCTGGGTTGCATCTCAAATCATTGAAGCGATAAACCTCCATTTTGGTTCCAATATCTCCTCACCGGAAGTGAATCAATATGTTGGAAATACCGTCATATTGGGAAACTGATCCTGTCGCCATCAGATAACCTGCCTGAAAAATAAAACAAAAAGATATTATTATTAACTTGGGTTCAATTGATGAACACAAGGGTAAACCTTTACAACTCTACAGATTCAGATGGGTATCATACTGGACAGACTCAGGGAAAAGAAAATCCTTGTTTCCGATGGAGCATGGGGAACATACCTGATGGAAAAGGGATTGAAACCCGGTGAGTGCCCGGAATTGTGGAATGTTTCGAAGCGCGACGTCGTACTGGGTATTGCAAAAGGGTATTGTGATGAGGGAATTGATCTGCTTGAGACCAACAGCTTTGGGGGAAGCCGGTTCAAGCTTCGACATTATGGACTGGAGGAAAGAGTACATGAACTGAATAAAGCTGCAGCGGAGATTTCAAGAGAAGCAGCCGGGCAGCAGGTTGTTGTATTGGGATCTATCGGACCCACTGGTAAGATTTTACTCACCGGGGAGATTACGGAAACAGAGTTGTATGATGCTTTTGCTGAACAGGCAGTTGCCCTGGAATCGGGCGGAGCAGATGCTGCCTGCATTGAAACCATATCGGATACAGCAGAAGCGATCTGTGCTATACGAGCCGTAAAGGAGAATACCGGTTTGGAGATCATCTGTACATTTACATTTGAGCGAACCCGGCAGGGAGAATACCGGACCATGATGGGAATCTCCCCTTTGGAAATGGCTCGTGCATTGTTGGAATCAGGTGTTCCTGTTATCGGCGCAAATTGCGGTAATGGCATCAAAGAGATGATCCCGATCGTAAAACAGATCCGCGGGTATGATCCACAGGTACCCATCCTGATTCATGCCAATGCTGGAATGCCCATTCTTAAGGGTGGTGAAACACGGTTCCTTGAATCCCCTGAAGAGATGGCAAGATGGGTCCCAGAACTGATCGAAGCAGGAGCGAACATCATTGGAGGATGCTGTGGTACCACAACATCCCATATCCGGGCAATAAAAAAGGCCATACAGGCTTATACATCATAACCGATCTGCTGAAAAGATACAGCGAATGTGGTGGGGGTAATAGACCACACAATCAAGGTATGTCATTTGAAAATCGTTAAAGTTGATCACTATGAAAACAATCAATGCACTGTTTCTCTTTTTTTTAATGTTCTTCCTTTCAGGTTGCAGTACAAAATCATACGACTATCCCTTTCAGGATCCCAACCTTTCTATTCAGGAGCGGGTAGATGATCTGGTATCCCGGATGACACTGGAGGAGAAGGTATCCCAGATGATTGACCAGGCGGACTCTGTCGGAAGGTTTGGCATTCCTGCTTATAACTGGTGGAATGAGTGTCTGCACGGCGTTGCACGGGCCGGAACCGCCACGGTCTTTCCCCAGGCCATTGGATTAGCAGCAACATGGAATACAGAGCTGATGTATCACACTGCTGATATCATTTCCACTGAAGCACGAGCAAAACACCATGAGTTTGTGAGGAAAGGCGATAGGGGAAGGTATAAGGGGCTGACATTCTGGTCACCCAATATTAATATTTTCAGGGATCCAAGATGGGGCAGGGGACAGGAGACTTATGGAGAAGACCCGTTTCTGACATCGCGGATGGGAGTTGCATTCGTAAGTGGATTACAGGGGAATGATCCAAAATACCTGAAGGTTGTATCCACTCCGAAACATTATGCAGTACACAGCGGACCCGAACCAATCCGTCACGCCTTTGATGCCATAACGGATATGCGTGACCTGTATGACACCTATCTGCCGGCATTCAAAGCAACAGTTGTTGAGGGGGGTGCCTTTTCCGTGATGGGAGCCTACAACCGGTATCTGGGACAAGCATGCTGTGCCCATGACTTGCTGCTGGAAAAGATATTGCGTGATGACTGGAGTTTTCAGGGGTATGTGGTCTCTGATTGCGGGGCGATCTTTGATATCCATCATTTTCATAAACTGGTTGAAACAGAGGCTGAGGCCGCTGCTCTTGCTGTGAAGAAAGGGTGTGATCTAAATTGCGGGAATACCTATCTGTCGCTTTTAGAGGCGGTGGAAAAAGGATACCTGACAGAAGAAGATATTGATGTTTCGGTAAAACGATTGTTTACAGCACGATTCAAACTGGGGATGTTCGATCCACCAGAAATGGTTCCTTATGCCAGTACTCCCTTTGAGATGAATGATGCCCCGGAACACGCGGAAGCAGCCCTGCGCGTTGCCCGTGAATCCATGGTGCTACTGAAAAACAGTAAACCAAAGAATTCAACAGGAGAGAACATCCTGCCGCTAAGCAAAGAGCTGAGGAAAATTGCTGTGATCGGTCCGAATGCCAATAATGTCGATGTTTTACTTGGGAACTATAACGGGACGCCATCCAGTCCTGTTACTGCTTTAGAGGGAATACGGGAAAAGGTTGCCGGAAAAGCCAGCGTTGAATTTGTTCAGGGATGTAACCTTGTTGGTGATGACATGGTACTGGAAAGAGTTCCACCGGACTATTTTTCTACAGGAAGCGATACCGGATTTTTAGGTGAATATTTCGACAATCAAAAACTGGAAGGAGAACCGCGGTTAACCAGGCATGATAGAGAGATCTATTTTATCCGGGGCGAGGGTAATTCGATTGGAGATCTGCCCAGTGAAAATTATTCTGTAAGATGGTCTGCTGCGTTAAAACCGCCTGTCTCGGGTGAATATACCCTGAGTGTTACTGCCGATGATGGATACCGCCTGTTCATCGATAATGATACCATCATGGACTCCTGGTCTGTTTATGGTCTTAGCTCTACCCGATCAACCTATACCTTCAAGGAGGATGAAGAGTATCAGTTCAGGCTGGAATATTTTCAGCGAGCCTGGAATGCAGAAGTAAAACTGGAATGGGGCCTGCCGGGGAGTAATAGTTACCAGGATGCCGTGGATCTGGCTGCCAGCTCCGATGTTGCCATTTTTGTTGGAGGGATTTCCCCTCGTTTGGAAGGGGAAGAGATGCGTGTGCCATACGAAGGTTTTAAAGGGGGTGACCGGACAAACCTGGAGTTGCCGGCAATACAGAAAAGATTGATACAGGCGATCCATGCAACGGGGACTCCCATCGTTCTTGTGCTGAATTCCGGAAGCGCCCTGGCAGTCAACTGGGAAGATGCAAACCTGCCCGCCATACT
>Ga0315534_1000969_pt1 | contig 20219 bp, 13 predicted proteins | sample SalMarSW160240MG_FD_203094 | JGI IMG/M metagenome (GOLD analysis project Ga0315534, IMG submission 203094) | Salt marsh sediment microbial communities from the Plum Island Ecosystem LTER, Massachusetts, United States - Salt Marsh Sediment SW1602-40 ... | reverse complement strand
CCATTCTTGCATCCAAAAGTGTTCCAATTGGTTATCTAAGCCAGATCAGGCTGGTTCTGGGCAAAAACAATTCTATAAAGATTGATGGAAAATACGTTGACCTGAAAGCTCCCAGTGCCAGTGAATCCGGACTGAAATTCAATGTCCAGCAGGAAATCATGTATGGAGTAATCTACACTTATCTTCTGGATTTTGATGTGGAAAAATCCATTGTGCAAAACGATAATAAATTCCTGCTAAAACCGGTTATTAAGGTATCAACCATTAGCACAGCGGATACCGCAAAAGTGGGTGGATAATCAGGCTGATGCCACTCCCGCTTCCCGTACTTCCCTGATCATTATTGATATTGCTTTTGTTGTTTTTTTTCTTATTTTTATGCGTGTCTCAACACCACCCGTACCGGGTATTGTCCTGGCATGTTTATAGTAATGCTTGTTCAGTTACCGATAGCCATTGAAGTCCATATGATGAACCGTATACTCCCATCCAGCAAATTAGTTCGTTTCATTATTCTATTATTTTTCATTCCGATCATGACCACTTCAGCACAAATTCTCAGCGATTTTTTACCCAAAGCAATCAACGAGTGGGAGGCCTTGGGCCAGGACCGCTACTATTATCCGGAGACCCTGTATGATTACATAGACGGAGGGGCTGAGCTTTTCATATCCTATGGATTTGAGCGGGTTATCAGCCGGACCTACAGAAGATCGGGGCAACCGGATATCCAGGTTGAGATCTTTGATATGGTAGAACCGAAAAATGCATTTGGCCTACATTCTCACGGACGCGAACAGCTGGATGATACCTATGGACAGGGTTCTCAGATCTATCAGGGAGCGATCCTGTTCTGGAAGGGCCCCTACTATGTTTCCATCGTTTGTAATTACCAAACCTCCATGACAGAGAAAGCGATGGAAACAATGGCTCATAAAATTGATAAAAAAATAAAAGAGGAGGGAGAATTGCCCGAAATAGTGAGCTGGATACCGGAAGAAGACCTGGCTCCGGAAAGTGTTTTTTACTTTCACCACTATGTCTGGGTAAATGCATTTTACTATATCTCTGATGATAATTTTTTAAACATCGATGACAAAACCGATGCGGTACTGGCAAAATACGGACCACAGGATGCACGCTATTACCTCCTGTTGATCCACTATGAGAATGCAGATAAAGCCAGTGAAGCCTACCGGAATTTTTTGCATCAATACGCACCTGAACTGAAGGATAAACAGGCTGTTGAACTGGAGGATGGGAAATGGACAGGTAGTCGCCTTGACCAGGAGCTGTTAATCTGTGTGTTTAATGGCGACACAAAAGAAGCGGTTGAAACATTGCTCGACAGGGCACAAAATACCTATGTATCTGCAAAAGATTGATAATAAAATTAATATCGATTCATCATGAACCGGAAACCGATAACAAGACGAACGCTTCTTAAGAGAAGTGCCCTTGCCTCCATTGGTGGGTTTCTCTATTTTTCCCGATCGGGGCAGACAGCAAAAGCCCTCACTTCCGCATTACCTGAAACAGGGGCCGGAGAGAAGACACGGGTTATACTGATCCGTGATAAGGATCTGTTGAAAGGGTATAACACACCCTTCCCGGGTAAAATTCAATCCATGCTGGATCAGGCAGTTATGGCATTAACGGATGAAAAAGATTATCTGGATGCCTGGAAAAAACTGATTAAACCGGATGATATCGTTGGAATAAAATCGAATGTTTGGTCCTACATGCCTACACCTCCCGAACTCGAACAGGCTATAAAGCAGCGTGTTATGGGTGTGGGAGTGGAGGAAAAAAACATCGGCATCAAGGACAGGGGCATTATCAATGATCCGGTCTTTCAGAACAGTACTGCACTGATCAATACCCGACCGCTTCGAACACACGCCTGGTCTGGTGTGGGATCCCTGCTGAAGAACTACATCATGTTTATTCCAAATCCATCATCACTCCATGGCGATTCCTGTGCTGATCTTGCCACACTCTGGAGATTGCCCGTGGTGGAAGGCAAAACCAGGTTGAATATTCTTGTTATGTTAAATCCTCTTTTTCATGGAGTTGGAAGACATCACTTCAATAAGGAGTTTACCTGGGAATACAAGGGATTGCTGGTCGGTTTCGATCCGGTAGCCGTAGATTCTGTTGGGGTCCGCATCCTGCAGGCTAAACGAAAGGAACACTTTGGAGAGGAGAGACCGCTGAATCCGCCGGCAAAACATATTCTTCTGGCAGATACCCGCCACAGGCTGGGAACGGCTGATCCGGATAAGATTGAACTGATAAAACTGGGTTGGACAGAAGATTGCCTGATTTGACCTGTACTGCGAAGGTTACCTGGAAAAAATTACCCATGACAAGGCGAAATCAACCCATTAACCCGGATTATTAATGAATGATGCGGGTTAATTTCATTGTGCTGATTCGGATCCTGTTAATTTGGTTCGGTCTGACGGCTTCAGTCCGTCTGACCGATGGGCAGAAATCAGGAAATATTCTACAGTTTAGCGATTAGCCTTCTCGCTCGTGACTTGAATCCAGGTGAGTTCTTGGGCATCTGATCCTCCACAACAGCAATAAATTCAGCTTTAAGTTCAGGGAACTGCTGGATTGCATTGTAAATGATCTGCATGGAGTGTACTTTCACAGCAACGGGTATTTCAGGATCCTCGATCCACCGGAAGCATAGATCAATCAGGTTGCCCAGGTGTTCTTCGGGGATCTCCTGGAAGGCGAGGATCTTCATCATATGGCGCTTAATCCCATGATGTATTATTCCGGGAAGCGCATTGAGCAATTCATCCAGGTAGGGTTTTAACAGGTGGGGGTTTTTTTCACAGAGGAATTCGAGCACCCAGGCTGTCCTGGGTGAGACGGGATATTTCTCGGGTAGCAGCAGATTCCACAATTCGTAAAACCGCTCCCGATCTGCTCCAACATATTCCGAAACAAGATCCGTGTTCCACCTGGAAAGCTCCACTTCCAATTGTTCTTGAATATTCATGGGAATGCATTAACTCCAGACTCCGGAGATGGGTTCATTGCAATAGGTGCATTTGCCGTCTTTTATCTTGTTGGATGCAATCAGGTAGCCCCGTCTTTCCACCAGGATTTTTTTGCATACAGGGCAAATGGTATTGCTGGCCTTTGTTCCGGGCACATTTCCGACATAGACATAACGGATCCCGGATTGAAGTGCAATTTCTCTCGCTTTATTCAGGGTGGCCACCGGGGTGGGTGGCAGTTGGGTTAGTTTATACATGGGATGAAACCGGCTGAAATGGAGCGGACAATCCTGAAATCCGTTTGCATACAGCCATTCGCACATCTCCCGGATCATGTCAAAATCATCGGTCCAGTTAGGTACAATTAGATTGGTGATCTCAAGCCATACCTTCTCCTCCAGCAAAATTCTCAATGTGTCCAGTACAGGCTGCAGCTTCCCTGCATTCAGCTTTAAGTAGATACTCTCTTTGAACGATTTCAGATCAATGTTCGCTGCATCGATATAGGGAGCCAGGTTCCGCATTGGTTCTTCGTTAATATAGCCGGCAGAGACCATCACGTTCTTGATCCCTTTCTCACGGGCTATCCTGGCAGACTCGAGTGTGTATTCGTAAAAGGTTATGGGTTCGGAATAGGTATATGCGATCGATTCGCAATGGTTATCAAGACTTTCAGCAACCACCCGGTCAGGCATCAGGTCATAATTCCGGGTTTCCGTTGGACTGACCTGTGAGATGGTCCAGTTCTGACAATTCAGGCAGGCAAGGTTGCACCCAGCCGTGGCAATTGAAAAAGCCCTGCTTCCCGGAAGAAAATGGTACAACGGTTTCTTCTCAATGGGATCAATGTTAATGGCACATGGATTGCCATATGCCATGGTGTAGAGTTTATCGTCTTTGTTTATCCTGTTATGGCAATCGCTCAATTCATCCAGTTTCAGCGTACATTCGTTCGGACAGATCATGCATTTTACACCACGCGGAGTCACTTCATAATACATGGCTTCCCTGCTCCCTTTTGGTAGTTTCTGGGACAGGAATTTCCCTGGTTCCTTGTCCGACAACAGATTACCGGAAGTAATGCGTGGAAGGCAGCACAACGCGCCGGTCCCCAGGATCCCCTGCTTGATGAATTTCCTTTTATCCATTCCGCATCCTTTACCCAGCGCCTAAGTTACAAAATTATCGGAAAGGCGCTTTCTCCGTAACCAGATAAACAGAGCTGCCATAAAGTTTAAAACACCGATCAGCAGGGCAACCTTGATCAAACCAAGCAAAGGAAACAAAAGGGCTGCCACCAGCAAGGCACCCAGAGCAGACCCGATCAGATCCGATCCGTACAAACCCGATGCAACCTGTAAAACATTGCCTTTCATCAGGGTAGTAGCCAGCGAAAAGAAGATCCCGGTAAGGACTGAGATCAGAAAGGTTAGCAGGAAAAAGAGAGCATGTGTCAGACCAGATCCCGTATCCATGATCCTGAACAGAAGGAACAGGAAGGGAAGGATCATAGCCAATATACCGATCAGGACCTGAACAACAGTCAGCTGTCCAATCGTTGCTCCCGGAAGGATCTTTTTTTGCAGGTAGGGACCTGCAGCCAATCCTGCCATGAAGAGCGTAATGATGATGCCCGTTACCTGATAAACGTATCCATACAAAATCTGAAATGCAATGAGCAACAGTATTTCAATGGCAGAAGCACTGAAACCACAGGTAAACATGCCTGTCTGTATGGGATTCCATCGCACGATGAGTATGGGGATCAGGATGAAAAGGGGTACCCAGATGAACCAGTAGTTGAAATCAAAATAGCTAAGCCAGAACGCGATCTGTTTCAAATAGGCACGGGGAGTAAAATCGAGATTCAGCTCTGCTTCCGGATCGAGTGACTGCATGATGGTGTTCCTTCTGGACTGAAGAAGCTGATCATCAATATAATACTGATTGATATACTCATTCTCTATTCCCTTCTCTTCAATCCGCTTTGCTATTTGGAGGCTGATCTTTTCTTCAGAGGCAAGGAAAAAATTCTGTTCACCAGGTATTATATCAACGTATGTAAATACTTCATTCAGAGTGTTGTAGGTAATCGAAAGGACTTCGGCTGCCTCTTCGCTGATATAATTCATGGTGGAGGGCAGGGCCAGGGCAACAAAACCGGAAGGGGTGAGTGACTTTTTCAGTTCGAGAAAAAATTCGTAGGTGTAATAACGATTCGTTTGTGCCGTGCCGGGAGGTGGAGCATGGATGAGAATGACATCATATTTTTCAGCAGAATGCCTGATGAAGAGCCGTGCATCCTGGTGGTAAATATGAACTTTTTGATCGACTTCGAAATGCAAATGTTCTCTTGCCGCCCTTACCAGCCACGGATTAATCTCCACATAGTCAATGCGCTCAACCGGGTATTTCAATATTTCATCCAGCATCCCGGAGATCCCTCCGGAAATGACCAAAACAGATTTCGGATCCGGATGCTGAACCAGGGCATAGTGGACATTCTCTTCATTGGCAATCGGATTTAATGTATTGAATAATAAAACATAGTCTTCATAAAAATTAAACTGTTCACCCGTTTTTGTAATGGCCAGATTTCCATAGGGTGTCTCTTTCAGGTAAACAAGCTCCTGGTTCCTGAATAACCGTTGCTTTGTGAATCCATCAAGGTCCAGAAAAAATGAAGCGATTAACATAAATACCCAGAAAGCCGTCACCGGTATAAGGATGAGCGGTCTTCTTCTGCCAGGGAAAAATCGCATGGCAAAAAACAGGTTTATGGTGAGCAGGATAAAGAGGCTCTGAAAGGTTTTCAGGAAAAAGACCAGGATAAAATTGAAGAGTATCCCGCCCAGAACACTTCCTATGGCCTCAAGGCTGTAGACCCGATAGATCAGGTTCTCCTTGCCCAGCAGCGAGACGTGATGGGAAAGGTAGGTAAAAAGTGATCCCGAGAGCAGGCAATAGGGAATTAGCAGAATACCCGACCAGGCAAAAACCTGCAATAATCCAACCATGCTTCCCTCAATGAAGACAATGTTCTTCAGAACGTTCAAAAGAAAGACTGTCAGAAGAGGCAATGTCCCGATGGCGATCAATGAACAGAACAGCAGGTTTACTCCATTTCTGAACCGGGATAAAAACCGGCCAAGAAAAGCTCCGAGTCCGGTCAATATCATCCAGTTGGCAAGCACCACACCAAGAACCAGCTCATTTCCGTAAAAGGTGGACATGAATTCCCGGAGGAGAATAACCTGTGTAATGATCGCCGAAAAGCCAAGCACGACAACAATCCACCTGAGGGGCATCTCCGACAGTCCCTGGTAATCATAGCTGGAAACAACTCCATTATCCGGTTGCTTATCCGGTGAGGGGATCACACCTTTCCCGGATTTCCTGAACAAATCAGCATAGTATTTCAGATGCCAGGAGAAGTGAAAAATTGCTATTACGGCCAGGGCAATGCCAAAATTTACATGCCAGACCAGGATCTTCTCAATGACCCCGATCTTTATTTTATAGTTAACCTGAATGGCAAGGATCAGTCCCAGGCAGGCAGTGGTGAAGAAGGTTAAAAGCAGCAGTGAATTCCAGAATTTGCGATGGGTACTTCGTTTGAGAATGGAAAACCGGGATGCCAGAAAGGAGGCACTATATACCAGCAAAACCAGGATGATGACCGGAATTAAAGCATACGGTGCTTTCATGAATACCCTTATAGAAAATCGTTATTTCTCTTCAAAAACAAATGCTTCATATACATAGATATCAGCATCCTTCCATCCGTCCCATCCAATCCCGGCTTTATCTTTAGCGCAATGGCCAAGAAAATTTTCCAGGTCCCATCCCGTTTGTGTTGCAACCTGTGGGAGAAATGTTCCGGATCGCGATCCCTGTACCATGTATATTCCGTGTTTTCCAAGAACGATTTCATCGACCGATTCAATTTTTTTCATCGGTGATAAGACCGAAATCTCAATGTGAATATCAGACAGCTCATCGGGAGTGACCGGAGGAAACCGGTAATCGCGGGTAGAGGAGGAGATGCTCATGTCGCGGACCACCTCATACAGGGGGTGGTCAGGCTCAAACTGACCGATGCATCCGCGCAAAGCATCGTTTTTCTGGAGCGTGACAAAAGCTCCGGCAGGAGTGAGAAGGTTCTTTGAATAGTCACGGGTAGTGAATTCCGGAATTCGCTGGTGCAGCACGTATTCTTCCATGGTTTTTCTGGCGATCTTCAGGAGTTCTTGCTTGTCTTTTTCATCCAGGTAAAAAGCTGAGGGTTCTTCTTTAGCCTGGGTAAAACAGATGGAATTATATCCGACCACCCTCGATTTATCACCATATTCCGTGTCACCGGAATTTTTATAGTCAATGTGCAACACCTTAATGTCATCCCTGTGCTCGGTCATGTATAACAGGGAAAGTACGGATGACCACCCGCACAAACTGGTTAGCAAACCGGGAATACCTTCCCTGGCGTTTTCCTGAAGGGTTCTGATCAGCTCTTCCGGAGCATTTGCCAGGATGGCGGAGGCGGTTTTCTTGTCCACCTTCACGGCATCTTCATAGCTGGGATAATGGGAGAAGTCAGTGCTGATAACAAAGAGGTTATTTGGGTTGAGGTAGGGTAGAAGTGCCTTCGCAATATCACGGCATCGCTGGACATCCTGGGTGCCGATAACAATGGGAATAATTTGAAATTCGTGTGTGAAACGGTGCTGAAGGAAGGGTAACTGCACTTCAATGCTGTGCTCGTTTGTGTGAGCCTCGGGAAAAAAGCCAAAGCAGTCGTTTGCATTGATCAGATCATTTGCCAGTTCAAGGTTTACAGGAACCGTTCCAAGGGGGGTGATGTAATGGCCCTGGTTGTAAATTGATGCGCCGTCGAACAGAACATGATGGCTTGATCCGATAACAAAAACAATATCAAATTTCATCTCTTTAGGTATCTGGTTAAAACTGGATGCCGCTACAGATCCTGAAAAAACATATCCCGCATGGGGAACAAGAACGGCTAAAACATCTCCACTGACTTTCGGGGATGCAGCTTGTGCCATACACTCGTCCAGAAGGGATGTCAACTGCGCCTGGTTTGCCGGGTAATACGAACCGGCAGCAATAGGATTCCTGTTTTTCAGTTTCTGCGAACCGGCTGCTGAATTTTGGTTTGTTTGTGACTTACAGGAGAAGGGGAAAAAGATCAATAGCAACATGATCATCATCCCGTATTTCTGACTCTTCATCATAATTTGCCTGTATGAATTTAAATTAACCCTAAAATTACAAATAATTTCTGTTAATTTTAGCCGTTGGTAAACCAACCACTGCATGATTTTTTTGTTTTGGCTGGCAATATTGTTATTATGCAAGTCCATCTGTTTTCAACCTGGTTCCTTCCTGCAACACTGGTTATTATTATGATGGGTATAGGATTATCCATCACCACCGGTGACCTCAGGAACATTATTGCAGAACCCCGGAATTTGGTGGTCGGACTGGCAAGCCAGCTCATATTATTACCAGTGATTGCTTTTCTTATAGCTACATTCAGCAACATAAGACCGGAGTTTAAAGTGGGATTGATCATTATTTCTGCCTGTCCTGGCGGAGTAACATCCAACCTGGTGAATTATATCATCCGGGGTAACGTTGCCCTCTGTGTTTCCATCACGGTGGTGAACGGGATTCTCACCCTGATAACCATTCCCCTGATCGTCCGGCTTGCACTTCAGTTGTATATGGGAAAGGATACAGAAATTGTGCTTCCGGTGCTGGATACCATTTTAAAAATTTTCATGATTACCGTTATTCCTGCATCCATTGGCATTTATATCCGCAGGAAGCGCGAAGAGCTCGCACTGAAGATACAGAATCCATTGCGGATTATTTTACCCCTGCTGCTGTTGAGTGTCTATGCCGGGGTTGTTTTTCTTGAGGGCAACGGAGAGGCAGGACTGGATTCCCATTTTTTCAGGCTGATACCATATGCTCTTATGCTGAATTTCTTTTCGATGACAGCCGGTCTGCTGGTCCCTAAACTTTTTAGACTAACCAAACAGAATCAGTATACGATTGCTGTTGAAGTTGGATTACAGAACAGTACGTTGGCTATTTTTGTAGCCAGCACACTGCTTGGAAATCAGGAAATGGCTCTTGTCGGAGTGGTCTATGGCTCATTCTCCTTTTTCACTACCATGCTATTCGGATACCTTGCCAGGATCTGGTTCTGATCTTGTTACCGGCGTATTATGCCCGGTTGCCTCACCCGGAAGAGTGCTTACCATAAAATCCTTTCCTGTCACAGTTTTACCAGTTGCTTCCCGATGTTATCGCCACGGAACAGTCCGAGGAACGCGTCGGGAATGTTCTCGAATCCGCAAATGATGTTTACCGGGCCTTTCAGTTGCCCGTTAGATAACCAGCCGGATATTTCAGTCATTGCTTTTAAAAAACCGGAACGGTAGTCATATACGTTAAATCCTTGCACGCGGGTTCTGTGAATGAGCAATTGCGGTCCCATCCGGGGCCCCCTGTCTATTCTGCTGAGATTATAGAGTGCAATCTGACCACACAGAACAACACGGGAGTGGTCATTCAGCAGGTACATCACACTGTCGGAGATCTCCCCTCCGACATTATCAAAGTAGATATCAATTCCATTCGGACAGGCCTCTTTGAGTGGTTTTCTGAGGTTGCTCTGTTTTTTGTAATTGATTGCTTCATCGAAATGCAACTCCTCTTTCAGGTAATGTGTTTTCTGGTCCGATCCGGCAATTCCTGCAACCCTGCATCCTTTAATCCTGGCAATTTGACCGGCGATTGATCCCACGGCACCTGCTGCACCTGAAATAACCACGACTTCATTCTCCTTTGGCTGGCCTATTTCGAGCATTCCAAAGTATGCAGTAAGACCGGTAAGTCCGAGGGTACTGAGGTATGCTGATTCGGGAATCCTGTCAACATCAACCCTGGTTATTTGCTTTGGTGAGGAAATGTTGTATTCCCTCCAGCCCAGTGTCCCCACAACAGAATCACCCGGTATGTATCCCTGGGCTTTCGATTCAATAACCTCTCCAAGGAGATCGCCGGTAATTACCTGATTCAATTCATAGGGAGTAATATAGGAAGCGCCCGGATTCATCCGGTTCCTCATGTAGGGATCGACGGAAATATAGCGTGACCTGATAAGGAGCTCACCCTTCCGCAGGGGGGAGATCGGTTCTTTAATGATCTCAAATGTTTCGGATGTTGGAAGACCTTTGGGTCTCTCCCTCAGAATGATTGCCTTCGTAGTATTGATCATAAAGGATACGGTTGAAAAGCATGTAAGTCAGGTAAAATTAATCGGAATTAAAGAATCCACAAAATGTTTATCCGGGATTAAACTACGGATCAGCTGGTTTATCTTTGTTTTTTGATGTAGATTTGCTCAATAAGTTTAGATACGATCCGTGACTTCAGGAAGGGAAGGGGTGAATCTGATTATTTCAGGAATGACATGAAAAAGCATGAGACAATCCGGTTTACATATCAGGAAGAGCTTGCAAACTCCATCTCTCACCTGATCGGAGCTCTTCTCGCCACCGCAGGCCTGGTCCTGATGGTTATTTTCTCAGCGATCCGGGGCAATGCCTGGCACGTGGTCAGTTCCTCCATTTTCGGAACGACCATGTTGATGCTTTATATCTCTTCCACATTGAACCATTGGCTCAAACCCGGAAGGGGTAAAGAGTTTTTTTTCAATTTTGACCAGATTGCCATATTTATGCTGATAGCTGGCACCTACACTCCAATAACACTGGTAGCGCTCCACGGGCCGTTTGGCTGGACAATTTTCGGAGTGGAGTGGGGACTTGCCGTGATAGGAACGATCATTATAATTGTTAAACCCAACAAATCCGAGTCGGGTGTGAATGTTTTTTTTATCCTGACCTACGCCATTATGGGTTGGATGATCATCGCTGCCATTGTGCAGGTGTTCAAAGCCATTCCATTGATGGGGGTATTGTGGATCTTTATTGGTGGTGCTTGCTATTCGTTGGGTATTCTGTTTTTCAGGGTAATAACATTCCGCTATCATCATCTGGTATGGCATCTCTTTGTCATTGCCGGAACAGTTTCCCACTTTTTTGCCATATTTTTTTATGTGATCCCGATCCAGGTTTGAGAAGAATCAATAGAAAACCAGTGGGATGGATTTTCCGTTCGATTTAATATAAACTCCCGTAGCAATACCGATATCAACCATACCATCGCACTGGTTATGAAAATCAAAGATCGCCGTTCCCAATTCAGGGATTGAATTGCCTCCAGCGCTGGTATTTTTAATCAGTGCGTAACCATTTCTTGGATTTGCCTGGCACCCAATATCAATAACCACATCAAGCATGCCTTGCTGGATAATGCCCCCTCTATCATCCTTAACTTCGATGATCTGACCACCGCCGGTGATAACGAAAGAATCGTCGCTTAAATCCGTTGTTGTTCCCTGCTGGTCGATCTCAATGATATAGGCGTGCTGCTCGACAGCAACGTAGACATCACCCGGTGTATCGAAATCGAGCCTTTCCAGTTCAAGGTTAATCTCACCTTCCGAAAGATCAAGATCCAAAGGAAAAATTGGATTTGAACCAAGATTGATGTCCATTCCGGCAAACACGGCAAGGTAACCCCCATTATGTTCGGTAACGGGAAACGTATGTACATTTTTCAGCGTAAATACCGAAGTACTGATATCAATGTCATAGAAAAAGAGGGTGAGAATGGCCTGGTTGACATCGGTCCAAAATCCGGCAATAACAATTTGCCCATTCTCATCTTCTGTGAAAGGAATCCGGACATTATCATTGAGATCAACAAAGATCAGTGAGGCACAGGGAAAATTTGAACAACTTTTGGTTGCATAAACACCCGGTAAGGTTTCTCCGGACATCACCGTCATGGCGATGGAAGAACAGTAGCCAATTGCAGAAGCTGCCTTGATCGTATGGATGACCGGCTCGGTTTCAGGATCCTTGAAGTAGGCTTTCTCTTCTTTACAGGAAAACAGGATCAGCACTGTAATAAGCAGGAGAGAGGCATGTTTCATCAATGCAGGCATCACGGTAATGCGATTCATTTTTGTTGCAATATAACAAGAATCATACCTTTTAGCATTAAACCAGGGGAAAAAATGTACGGTTCGCTACCGGCTGACAGACCGTACATCCTATAGCTCTATGAGCTGTCCGTTCCCTGCAGGTAGGGCACAATCACGTCATTCTTGTATTCGCTTGTTCCATCATACGTTAATGTAACTACCGGAATACCTGTGATCCTCTTGATCTCCTGTGTCATGGCTTCGGTTACGAGTGATGGACAGCAAAATGCCGGATTTGTTTGTATAAAGAGGGATATATCCGGATGATTTTCCATGATATAAAAGATCTTCAGGATGTTATCGTATGATTCTCCTGAATGGAAAGGATTAATATTGAACAGTTTAAGGTTTTTTTCCAGTTTCTTCGGGTCGATCACCGGTCGTTCACCAAGGTAGGTCCTGAAATACCTGTAATATTTTTCGTCAACCAGTTCCAACACATTGATCAGTATGCGGTAAATTCCTCCTTCCAGGTAATCTCCACGCGATATGGCACGCCGCAGGACATTATCAAAGATTATTTTAGTGTAATCGCTGTAGGGCGTTGAGATTACTTCACCACCTGCATCTTCAATGGCATGGATCAGATCCTGGTTCATGATGTCGTTGTCCCTGACATAAAAATCACCAAAAATCCCGACTTTCGGTCTTTTGCCATTTTTTGTTTTTATGCCAATGAACAGGGCCATCGCTTTGGCTACCGCCCGGTCCATTGATTGTTCACCCAGAAATGCCTTTTCAAGAATAGGGATGCTTTTTCCGATTGCGTTATCCGTCGCTCCTTTTTCTATTTCATACGGACGGATTTTGCACCCCACACTCCGGATAAGCCCGCCAAGCATGTAGGCGAAATAGGCATTAAAAGTGGCTTTGTATGAGATCTCGATATGGGTCAGTTTCCCGGAATAGACTGCTGCTTTCTCCATCCCCTTACCATATGACTCCAGCAGGCTTTTCATATAATAGGGATACTGTCTCAGATTGCAGCTTAGCTTGCTCTCCATCATCCATAGGATGGTATTTTCCGGTTTCAGGTTGTACTTCTCAATGTACTCGATGAATTCCTGGGTGATGATGTTCAGGGGAAGGCACTGGCCGGTGTTATGTGCCATGCTTTTCTTAATGATCATCTGGCTTGATTCCATTATCCGGGCATCGATGCCGATCCGTCGCAGGTTTGCTACCACAAGGGGAGCCACCAGGCTGTCCCAGCTTGGCATCAGCAGTGTCTTTCCATTAATCTTTGTAACAACATGTGGAAGGATCATGGTTTGTTCGGGGGAGGGAGAGTAGGTATACCTGGAGGCATGGTTCCTGAATGATCGCAAAGCTGCTTCTATCCTTGTTTCATACCCCACGTTCGAATCGTGTTCGTCAATCTGCAGGATCAGGTAGGGCTTTTTGTACTCATTCATGATCTTCTTAAAATATTCAATCATAAAGGAATCCGGAGCACATTTGAAGGCGGTTACCAGAACGGGGTAAAGATTTTTTCGGGCTGCAACCGTTGTGGCTGTTTCCAGGATGTTGGCAGCATAATGCCAGGGCACTTTTTGCAGCAGGTAGCTATCCCCATTCACCTGATCTTCGGCGGGGATCATATCCTGGAAATAGGTATCGACACCCATGCCCGAAAAAATATCGGGTATCCCTTTATTCAACGATTTGGAAAGTACAACATAGGGTCTGCCCAGCAGTACAACCGACAATTCCTCTTTTGGTGTGAAATGGTGCCGGAAGAGGTCCACCAATTTGCGCTTCTGTGCTGTGTTAAAAAGAATCGCCTCTTCGTAGGCCTTTCGAATCCGTGCAAGGGTTAATCCCGGAATAACCGGACTCAGTGAGTCATACAGTTTTCGGGATACAGGCGCCAATCCTTTTGGATCATCCATAAAGGGTGTGAGGCATTTCTTGTCAATCCCTTTCTCTTTCAATGCGTATACCAGGGTAGCACTGAACTGGGTGTAGTAGCAGAAATTTCTCTCCCGGTTTGCTGGTTTTTCCCTGGCTTCCAGGTAGACTGGAATGAAGATGTGGTCCACCATTCCGGCAAGATATACCACGTGTCCGTAGAAAGCGTTTATGGGAGCACAAAACTCTGCACCGGCTAATCGTTTCCCCGTTTTAACGGGTTCGGCAAAATGTTCGCTGCTTACGGTTTCAATGGAAAGGTTGCTGAAGAAGCGCTCCCACAATGTTAATTCTTCAAAGATATGCAGCGAAGCCGGTAAACCGATCTTAATCCGCCCCCTCTTTTTATCGGCTCGCGATCGCTGGATGGCTTTGTTCCGCTCTTCCAGGAGCTGGAAGCCGGCATCTTTTTTTACGTATTTCTTCGTGTCATAATCCCTTCCACAAAGAAAGCCGTAGGCTACTGTTTCATCCCTTACAGTAGCAAGGCTGATATGACAGTGGTTTGAACAGAGCTGGCAGGTTTCACTCCGGATGGGAATGTCTTCATGATAGAGGTTGAGTCCTCTGAAACCAGTTGTTTTGATTCCCTCATCATTCAGTAGCAGGGCAACTCCCAGTGCACCGGTGAGATGACAATATTTCGAAACAAAAATCGGCTTTCCCAGTCTCTGTTCGAAGGCAGCTACCAGGGCCCTGTTTTTTGCCGTAGCTCCCTGGAAACAAATGTGATCTCCAACCGATCCTTCGGTAGCAACTTTCTTCAGGTAGTTTTCTGCAACAGAAAAGAGCACGGTAGAGAGCAGCTCGTTAACAGCATACCCCTGGTTCAGGAGCTGATTGATATCCCGCTCCATGAATACCGTGCAACGGTCACTTGCCAGCGGTGCCCGGACCCCTTTGGCCTTTTCAGCATAATCGGACAGGGAGACACCAAGCTTTTTGGCCTGCTCTTCAATAAAACTACCGGTTCCGGCAGCACAAACGGTATTCATCTGCGAGAAGGTCACCATCCCATCCTGCATCATCGTAAATTTGGAATCCTGACCGCCAATCTCTATGATGGTATCCGTATTTGGGTTGAGTTCAAATGCTGCCCGTGCATGCGCTGTGATCTCGTCAAAATCCCTATCTGCTCCAATGATCTTCCCAATAAACTTCCTTCCCGATCCGGTTGTCCCAACACCGTTGAAAATAAACCGGATTCCTTTACTTTTTGATAATTCCTCTATGGATTCAAAGATAGCTTTGACAGCCTCAAGCGGCTTCCCGGCAGTATAGGTGTAAAATCCTGCCATGGGAATATTTTTTTCATCCGTAATGATCGCTTTGGTGCTGGTAGATCCGATATCGATTCCCAGATAGGTCGAAATCGGTTGGTTTTCAGCGGGATCAACATAAAGATCGACCTCGATGTTATCGGTATGTCCGGAATGAACCGGAACGTACTCATACTGGTTTTCACTACTGAAATCCGGACATGCAATCCGTTGCAAGTCAAGTGGTTCATGAAAATATTCCAGCTCCTTTTCCGGGGGCAGAATCTCCTCCAGTGGGTGGATCGGTTCAATGGATTCCGGGATTTCCTCGTCCAGCAGCAGCAATCCTGCTCCAATCGCTCCGTAAAGGTGTGACAGTTCATGATGTACTAACCTGCACTCCAGCTGCTCCTCCAGGTGTTTCCGAACTGCAAGATTCCTGGAAACACCACCGGCAAACAGGATCGGAGAGGAGGGAGACTCCTTGTTGAACAGGGTATCCACAATGTTTTTTGCCAGCCCTTTGCACAATCCATCACAGATGCCTTCGAGGGAATATCCCCGTTGCTGCGCATGGATCAGATCCGTCTTGGCAAACACGCTGCATCGTGATGCAATCTCCGGTATGTCGGACCGGTTGCTTAATGCGGCCTCGCAAAAGGCTTCAATCCCGGGAAAATCCAGTCTGAACGCCTGCTGATCAAGGAAACTTCCTGTCCCGGCAGCACAGGATGTATTGGTTTTCGTATATTGGTAAGTGCCGGATCTGTCCAGTTTGATCAGACTGAACCGTTCGGCACCTACCACGAGGATCGATCGGATATCTTCATGGAACTTTTTAGCGGCTGCAATCACCGCAACCTGTGGATCGTAAAGATGACAAGATCTGTACTGATACCCTCTCCCCCGGGTACATGCAATGGCCCGGACTGCTGAAAGGTCTGTTATATCCTGCAGTTCCGCTAACTTTCCCCTGACATCTCCGCTGTGAAAAATATAATGGTAATCCAGAATATTCCCGGAACAATCAAGCCGCACAACGGATAGAGATACCGAACCGATATCTATACCAAGTATATTGTTACACAAGTTTTTATCATCAGTCATTTAAATTTTTGGTTCAAGTTAGAGTATGGATCTGTTTTGAAATAAACAGCCCACACCGGATCGTTATTCAATTTTCTTCAATTGTTTCCAGGAGTTTTCCCGGGCAGGATCGAGCTGAAGTGCTTTCATGAAGTAGCGTCGACTCATTTCCAGGTAAATTTCACCAAACGTTTCAGCTATTACTGCCTCTTCCGGGAACAGTTCATTGGCAACATGCAGGAGTGCAATTGCCTGATCCAGGTTATCATTTGCAATCAGTCTTCCGGCAATACCGGTTAATGTGCCTGCTACGAAAGCATCCGGTGCGGATTTCATCTCTTTTGCCATCAGGAATTTTTCTCTGGCTTTCTCTATATCTCCTTGCATCAGGTGAACATAACCCTCGAGCGCAAGGGTTTGTTTGCACCTGGGATAGATCTCCCGCGCCAGCATGGCAGTTTCACCCGCTTTTCCAAATTCACCAGCATGGATCAGGTAGTCTACTGATTCAACAAAATTATTCATAAAATCCGGGTAGATGGCTGCCCCGGAAAAGACCTGCTTTAACTTTTCGGCACTGCCTGCTGGATCTGACCAGGCCATAAGCCTGAAAGTTCTTATGTTTGAACTCCAGATCATGTTCCAATCGTTATACCAATCATTGATGAGGTTTTCAAAATCAGGAGTAAACCGGAAGTGATCGGGGATTGAGGGATCATCTTTGTATTTTTTGATGTAATCATAAAAGAATGGAATGGCTCCTTTTTGATGGTAATTCAGATCCGGATTATCTGACAACAACCTGGCTGCCATATAGGATCCCTGGTCAATAAATGCCTGATTGGCAATCGGATGACGGCCATTATTTATAGAGGTTATTGAAGCTTGATAGGATGCTTCAAGGGAATCGGGGTTGACGGCAGAATTAAAATATTCAAAGGCAGAAGCAATGACCCCGGTGGTATAGCAGCTTTGTTTCTGGAATCGGTCGAAGTACCCCAACCCATAATTATACACGTTCCATAGTGCTTTATAGAGCGCATCATGCTCATGGCTTCTGGTATAGATGGGCGTATTCCACGGTTCTTCAAACAGCAATTGGAAGAGGGAATAAGCATAGGATCCCTGGTTTGCATCCTCCAGGTTAAATGCCATAGCAATTGCAGCCTCTTCACGGGGTATCCGGATCAGGATGGTACGTGTCTCCTGTTGCGATCCTGTATGCATTGCAATAAAATGCCCATTTGTCGGTGTAAGTTGCCACCCCATCCCGTAATCGGTATAATGACCACTTTTGGTTTGCATGGAAGTTTCCATCATTTCAATACTTTCCCGGGATAAGACTGTTCCCCCTTGAATGCCTCGTGCATATTTCAGCAGGTCGACCACCGTTGACCGGGTTCCTCCGGCAGCAAAACGGCTGCTCATATCGACATATTCCGATTGTTCAAGATTACCATAACGCAACCGGTAGCCTGTAACCCGGTTTGGAATAATTTCTGTCGGGCTGTCCATGCAGGTCTGATCCATTCCCAGCGGGCTCCATATGTACTGCTCCAGATAATCTCCGAAAGGTTGTTTGGCAACGGATTCAACAATAGCCCCGAGTAGGTTGTACCCGTAACTTGAGTAGTAATAACGGGTTCCCGGTTCAGCAATCAGGTCGAAATCGTCAAAAATATCGAGGGATTCCCGGGTGTCCTTATGCACCTTGATGTGACCCTCGGCATCATAATCCCGGTAATGACTGATTCCTGCAAGATGCCCCATCAGCTGACGGGTGGAAAAACTGTATTTTTTTTCAGGAAAATAGGGTACGTATTTTCGGATATCCGCATCCAGATCGATTTTTCCTTCTTCGGCAAGCTGAATGGCTGCAAGAGCAGTCATTGACTTGGTATTGGATGCCAGCCGGTAGGAAGAGTTTTCAGTGGCAGGTACCTGGTTTTCAAGGTCGGCAAATCCAAATCCCCTTGACCATTCGAAATCTCCGATATAAAATCCAACAGAGAGTCCGGGAATTTTATCGTGTTCCATCTTCTTCATTACGAATTCTTCAAATTGCCGGATTTTAGACTGGTATTCTTTTGGATTTTGGGCAACAGACCGATTATCAAAAAGTAACGTCAGGAAAAGAAGAAGCAGAGTGTATACAAAGGAATGTTTTTTCATAAGATTTAGGAGATTTTTTTCACGCCGGTTTTAAATGTAACAATTTATTTCATGTTTCCAATTATTGATTTTATATTTAGAAAAGTTCAAAAAACAAACGAAAATGAATAGATTCACACCTTTCGCTCTGCTGTTTTTGATGTTTCTCTCAACAGCAGAAAACCATGCCCAGGAAAGCAAGCCCTTAAGCCCTGAAGGGGTTATCCGGGAATTATACCGCCTGGTCACCATTGAAAAAGGCTCAACGGGTGACTGGGACAGCGTCAGGGCATTGTTCATTGATGAAGCGGTAATTGTTCTGAGAACCAGCAGAACAGCTACTTCGGTCTTCTCGCTGGATGGATTCGTTGATGATTTCGTCCGTTTTATCGATAGTTATAACATCGTGGAAACCGGATTTACAGAGACGATTCTTGCTTTGAAACCCTGGATCTACGGGGATATGGCCCATGTGCTGGTATTGTATGAAGCAGCCATTCCCGGATCGGAGATCCCTCCGAACAAAGGAATCGACAGCTTTCTTCTCATCCGTAAAGAGGGAGAATGGAAAGTGACGGCAATCACGAATGAAGTGCCTACACCGGAGAATCCCATTCCTCCGGACCTGTTCAAATAACAGGCAGAGTTCCGGTTCCGGTGCCCGCCTTCCGGATCCCCGGTTTATTGAAACAAAGGAAGCATGAACACCCTTTTTCATAGATTGTTTCCCTTTCTGAGCCGAACACGCAGAGAGGATGTTTCACCTGAAGATGCTTACAAATTCGGGACATTTGGTGGTGTATTTACTCCCGATGTATTGACCATCCTGGGAGTCATCATGTACCTGCGGCTGGGCTGGGTGGTTGGAAATGCAGGAATACTGGGTGCTCTGGCAATCATTATCCTCTCAAAATCCATCACGTTTTGTACCGGGCTTTCCATGTCATCCATCACCACCAACATTAAGATCGGGGCAGGAGGAGCATACTCCATCATTTCAAAATCGTTGGGATTGGAAGCGGGTGGGAGCATCGGCATCCCGTTCTATATCTCCCTGATGTTGTCCGCTGCACTCTATATCGTTGGTTTCACACAGGGCTGGTTATGGATCTTTCCGGACCATCCGCCCATGCTGGTTTCTTTCATCGCCTGGTCGGCCCTTCTCATCATCTCTTATATCAGTGCTCATTTAGCCATCCGGATCCAGTACCTGATTCTGGGTATCATTGCAGCATCCATCTTCTCGTTTGTCTTAACTTCGAACGATCCCGTATCCAATACCGAACTGATCGGAACGTTTGAGAATGCGAACTTCTGGGAGGTTTTTGCCGTGTTTTTTCCGGCAGCAACCGGAATCATGGCTGGAGCAAACATGTCGGGTGATCTGAAGAACCCCCGCAGGGCCATTCCAATGGGCACCTTAACAGCCATTGGAACTACTTTCCTGGTCTATGTTATCCTCGCAATCATTGCATGGCGGTTTATTCCACCTGCCGAACTGAGGGATAATCAGATGTCAATGACCGATCATGCACTGTTTGGTCCACTGGTTATCATGGGCATCCTGGCAGCTACCTTCTCATCTGCCCTTGCCAGTATGGTTGGTGCTCCCCGCGTACTTCAGGCACTGGCTGACCAGAAAACGGTCCC
>Ga0315534_1000966_pt1 | contig 20240 bp, 14 predicted proteins | sample SalMarSW160240MG_FD_203094 | JGI IMG/M metagenome (GOLD analysis project Ga0315534, IMG submission 203094) | Salt marsh sediment microbial communities from the Plum Island Ecosystem LTER, Massachusetts, United States - Salt Marsh Sediment SW1602-40 ... | reverse complement strand
TCCGTATTATGCCACCAACTGCCTGTTGGAGGGATAGGCAAGCTTCCGTGAGGGATACGGAAGGGGTGACAAGTGGTCATATAGGGAGGGGACGGTCGGAATGCTCTGCGACACGTTTGTAACTTGCTGCGGCACATTCGTAGGGACGCTCTATATATTTGAAATTACTTTATATATTTGAATCCTGGTGGCGGCTAAAGAGCGGACGTTCGAGCCTTCGGATCAAAACTTTACATTGTTCAGGGCCGCTTGGGTGGGGTAGTTAGTCGTCCGGCTGGTCTTTGAGTGGGCGGACGGCCACGACGGTGGTGTTGTCCTGGTGCGGATCGCGCACAGCCTCGACCGCGCGAATGAGTGCGCCGGCAACGGCCTCGGCGCCATCTTCCGCGTAGGCGGCGACAATGCGCTCAATCTCGCCGTTATCGAGGGTTTGTAGTCCATCGCTGGCAAGTATCACGTAATCTCCCGGCTCAAGCAGCAACGGACGGCGAGAGACGTCGACAAGGTCGAGCTCCTCGCCCGTCACGGCAGAGCGCAGCATGTGGCGGCGGGGGTCGTGGCGTGCTTCCTCGACGGTCATGCGCCCTGCGGCGGCCATACGGTCGAGTTCAGGAGCAAGCGAGTGGTCCTCGTTGAGAAGCGCGATTTCGCCACGGCGGAATAAGAGAAGTGGGCTGTCCCCGACGCTGACCCATTCGACGCCGCTGTCGGCGAACACGGCGGCGACAACGGTCGAGCCCATCCCGGAGAGGATGGGATTTTCATCAACCTTTTCGGCTATGGCCGTGTTGGCCCGTTTCAGCGCTTCGAGCAAACGCTTAGGACGCGCGCCGTTGAGGCTTGAATAGGCCGTGACGAAGCTGTCGCACACGATGCGGCTGGCGAGTGCGCCGGCCGTGTGCCCGCCCATCCCGTCTGCAAGAACGGCGACGAGACGGGTGGCGTTGGCCGTCGGAATCTGCGGTCCGCCGGAGGAGGGGTCCTCCGGCGGCCAGAACACGGCGGCGTCTTCCTGGTAGTCGCGCGCGCCCTTTGAGGCGCGAACGGCATGGTCGAATGCGTGCATTAGCCCTTGGCGTTACTGAGCTCGGCCCAATCAAACTCCGATCCACAGAATGGAACGAAGACGAGCTGGGTCCGGCCCATAGTAATCACGTCCATCTGGTTGAGCTCTACGGCGCCCGTTGGTCGCTTGTCGTTGATCGATACGACGTTGGTCTTCGCCAAGTTCGGTACGAACAGGAACGAGCGCGCAGTTGAATCGTAGCGAATATAAGCCTGTTCCTCCGAAGAAATCGACTCATCGCCGAAATCGACCGGAATGCGCTGTGTCGAGCTGCGCCCCACGGTGTTGTTGCCCTCAAAAATCGGCCGGAAGGCGCCGATACCCGGTCCGCCGACGACGACGAGCCAGCCGACGACAGGATCCTGATTGAAGTCGCCGCGCTCGACCACGGCCTTGCCGCGCACGAGCTGGGTGCGTGCAGGCCCGGTGGCGGGTTTCTCCGCCGTGCGCACAACGCGCGTTGTGGGCGGCGGTTCGACCTCGACATGCCGGTCTTGCGGCTTGAGCGACGTCTGCGCCTTGACCTCGCGGGCGGCTTCGGAGGCGGTCAAACCACCGGCCGGCGCGGCCGCAGCAACGCCGGGCTCGTCCTTAGACGAGGCCATCCTCTGTGTGGGATCGTCAGGTCTAACGTCATGGCGGTTTGGCGAGTTAGCCTGGGCCGTCTTTCCGCGCTGAGTTGTGTCGTCACGGCCGGCTGCAGCCAAGGCGTCCTTGAGTGAGCCCAGGAACCGGGCGCTTTTGGCGACAGTATGGGCTGCGCCATTCGTCGTAGGTGAGCTTTCGTCTGACATTCCAAATCTCCAAAGCCTCATCATCGATAACTCAATTTCAGTACCATCTTCTCGAACATCCACTTTCCCCGGAGCTTCAAACCTTTTGCGTGCCAAATCGCAGGCGCGCCTCGCCAATATGGATCTGGTCGCCCTTCTTCAGACGCGCTTCACCGACACGTGCGCCATTTACGACTACGCCGTTGCCATCTGCGCTCGACAGATCCGTAATCAGGACGTCGCCTTCTGGCGTACGACGGATGGCGGCGTGGTAGCGGTGCACCGTCTTATTGGAGAGGCGAATGTCGTTGTCCGCCTCGCGTCCGATGCGCACAAGGCTGCGATCAATAATGAAGCGGCCGCCGGGCGTGCCTTCGATATCGACCCACGCCTCGGTCGGCCAAGAGAGGCCTTCGGTGCGTGTGGCGCCGACGTTGTCAAAGGCTACCGGGCGGCGTGAGGAACGGGTTAGTGCGATGGTTGCGTCCGGTGATGGGCGCTTGTGTTTGCGCAAGAGGAAGCCGGCGAGGGCGAGCGGCGGGATCGCGAGGAGCACCGCCAGGCCGAGTATCAAGGCCGGGGCGCGATCATAGCCTTCGCCGAACCACTGCTGCAGCAGCGGCCAGGTTTCCTCATTTGTTTTCGTTGCAGCTGCCACGGGCTTCGGAGGCTCGATTTCAATATTGTCTTGGGACGGATCTTCGAACTGCGATGTCCCTGCGGCATGTCCACTGCCGGCGGGGACGGCCAATGCCCCTGCAACAGACGCCTGGACAAGAGCGGTAGCAGCAAGCAACGCCAGCAACGACCACGTCGATTTCATGGTCTTCTCTCGGATCAATTCTCGTTGTGAGCCTTATGCGCTATGACGGCAGGAACATGGCCGCAAAGCGACGACGCGGGGATTTGTTAGTCGTAAACCATTCGCTCCAGGGAACGCCACATTCGTGCGCCATAAATGTGTCCGGAGGCAAAGAATATATGGCGGAAGTTCGCAGGCGCATGTGATGCGGTAGGTCTGCGGGCTCGATGTCTATTGGGGAGCTATGACGAATCTCATCGCGCTGCCAAGCGGAACAGAGCTGGTCGGCGACTATCGCATCGAACGCGTCCTCGGGGCTGGCGGATTCGGCGTCACCTACCTTGCCGATGAGATTGCGCTTGGCCGCGCCGTCACCATCAAGGAATACTTTCCCAGTGACTTTGCCGCGCGCGCCGATGGCGTGGAGGCCGCGCCGCGCTCGCAAGGAAGTGAGGGCGACTACCGCTGGGGCCTCGAGCGGTTTATCGAGGAAGCCCAAACGCTTGCGAAGTTCAATCACCCCAACATTGTCAGGGTCTATCGCTACTTTCGCGCCAACAATACCGGCTACATGGTCCTTCACTTCGAAGAAGGAAAAAGCCTAAAGAATTGGCTGAAATCACTCGGGCGCGCGCCGCGACAGAAAGAGCTTGATACGATCATCGAGCCCCTGCTTGAGGCGCTGGAGCTCATCCACGCATCCGATTTCCTGCATCGGGATATCGCGCCCGACAACATCATCATCAGAATGGCCGGCGATCCGGTTCTGATCGATTTTGGATCAGCTCGCGGCGAGATTGCCTCGCATTCCAAAACGGTCTCAGCACTCGTGAAACCGGGCTACAGCCCCTATGAGCAGTATGCCGAAACGAGTAAGCAGCAGGGTCCGTGGACGGATATCTATGCGCTGGGGGCGACGCTCTATCATGCGGTGACGGGCAAGCGCCCGCCGGATGCACCCTCGCGCATGGTCAAAGACGAAATCGTGCCGGCGCGCGATGCGGCCTTGAGCTCCTACCGTCCAGGTTTTCTGAAGGCGATCGATCACGCCTTGGCACTCAACTTCGATGCGCGCCCGCAAACGATTGCAGCGTGGCGCAAAGAGTTGCTCGCGCCCGAGCCCGCAAGGCCAGGCTGGCTCACCCTTGGGAACAGAAACAAAAAGAAGGAGCCTGTGCCGGCGCCCGAGGCTGCTGAGCCCGCACCGCCCAAGCCAGAACAATCCCCGATTGCGGCCGCCGCTGCCGCGCCGATTGAGGGCGCCGCGAGTCCTGCTGCAACGAAGAGCGGCAAGTTGAGCTTTTTCGAAAGTTTGTTGAAGAAACCCGAGACGGAAAAGATCAACGTGCAGCCGATGGCGGCTGAAACCATAAAGATGGATACACCGCCGCCACCCGCGCCCAAGATCTTTCAGAAGGCGGCCGCCAAAAAGGCTGAGCAGAAGAAGAAAGCTGCAGTCAAGAAGGCCGCACACCGGAAGGCCGGTGCGAAGGGGCGCTCCCTCGCGGTGGATCAGCGTAAGACACCACGTCCTCGGCCTGTAAAGGGAAGCCGGCGCGGTTGGATGGGGCTTATGTTCAAGCTCATGATCGGTGTCGGTGTCGCTAGTGCCGCCGTTGCAATGCAGGACCGGCTGCCGAGCTTTGAAAGTCACGGCCGCATTGTCAGTTCAAGCCAACAGACGGCCGCTCTTCCATCAAGCCCGCAAACGACAGCGGCGCTTCCCGACAAGCCTAAAACGGAACGGGTGGACTCTTCAGCGCCCGCGATTTCCCTGGTTGCCGAAATCGATGCCCATACCGGGCCGATCAATGCGATTGCTTATAGCGACGATGGCCGTTGGATCGTAACTGCAGGCGACGACGCGACCATCAAGGTTTGGGACGCGTCCACGAATGCTGCGGTACGTACGATCGCCCTCGACGAGGGACGCGCTACATCCTTGTCACTTAGCGGCTCGCGCGCGTTGACGGGTCATGAGAACGGCAAAGTGGTGCTGTGGAATCTCAATAACGGTCTGAGACTGGGAACGTTTCAACGCAACGAAGCGAGCATCTGGGCCGTGACGTTCGCCGGACGGCCGGACCGTTTCGCCACGGCGAGCCATGATTGGAAGGTGGCGCTTTGGGACGTGAACACGCCGTCTGCGCCGTTGCATGTGATGGAAGGCCACAAGAGCGCGGTTCAATCGCTCGCAATGTCGCCTCGAGAGCCCTACCTCGTCTCCGGCAGCGCGGATAAAACGGTCCGGCTGTGGAATCTGGAAACACTTCAAAGCCGCCGCCGGTATCGGGGGCATCGTGACTTCATCACGGCGCTGGCTTTCGCAGGCGACGGCAAACTCTTTGCGGCTGCGGCGCTGGATGGGCGTATTCGCGTTTGGTCGACAAGATCCTCACGTACACGACGCCAATTCCGGGGGCACCAAGGCAAGGTCGCTGCGCTTGCCTTTTCGCCGGTCGGCGATCTGCTTGTCTCTGCGGGGGAGGACGGAACGGTGCGGTTGTGGAATTTGAAGCGCGGCCGGGCGGTTCGTGCGTTGACGGGACATACAGGCGGCGCCACGGCTGTCGCCTTTTCCCACGATGGCCAGCGCATGGCCTCGACCGGAGCGAATGGTCAAATCCGGCTTTGGGCGATGCCGCCCGCCAAGCTCGCCAAAGATTGACGGCTTTATTGCAGTCGCTTTGTCATAGATCAGTAATTTTTCCCTAGTCGATTGGTGGCGAGGTGTATCGCCGCCTCGACTGCCGCGTCAAACCGCTGCACAATGGACGTGCATCAGAAACGAACACGAACTGGCGGTCACCATGGAAATCGATGCCGTATTGCTCGCTCGGATCCAGTTCGCGTTTACGGTCTCCTTCCACATCATCTTTCCCAGTTTCACGATCGGGCTTTCTGCCTTCATCGCGACACTGCTTGTGCGCTGGCGGATGACCGGCGAGGAGCGGTTTCATAGGCTCGCGCGTTTCTGGACCAAGATCTTCGCGGTATCGTTTGCTATGGGCGTCGTCTCAGGCGTCGTGATGTCGTACGAGTTCGGAACCAATTGGAGCCATTTCTCGGTTGTGGTGGGAAATGTCGTCGGGCCGCTGATCGGCTATGAAGTGCTGACGGCCTTCTTCCTCGAAGCGACGTTTCTCGGAATCATGCTGTTCGGGTGGTCGCGCGTACCGCCAACGCTGCATGTCGCGTCCGCTGTCTTGGTTGCCATTGGCACGTCGCTGTCGGCATTTTGGATTCTAGCCGCCAACAGCTGGATGCAAACGCCCGCCGGACATGAGATCCGTGACGGTATTGCCTATCCTGTCGATTGGATCGCGGTGATCTTCAATCCGAGTTTCCCCTATCGTTTCGCGCACATGTTCACGGCGGCCTATCTCACCACGTCACTCGTCGTCCTTGCCGTGGGTGCCCGCTACCTCGTTACCGGAAGGTTCAAAGAAGAGGCGCATACGATGCTGCGTATGGGTCTCGGCATGGTCGCGATCTTGACGCCGCTGCAGATGTATATTGGCGATGCCTCGGGGCTGAATACAGCCAAGCATCAGCCGGAAAAGGTTGCCGCCATCGAAGCGCACTGGGACGGCAACAAGCCAGGAGAACTCGTCTTGTTCGCGATTCCGGACGAAGCCGAAGAGCGCAACCTCTTCTCAATCGCTATTCCAAATCTATCAAGCTTGCTGATTACGCATTCGTGGGACGGCCTGTTTCCGGGACTTAAGCAGTACCCGGCTGAAGACCGCCCGCCGGTGATCCCGGTGTTCTTTGCCTTCAGGATCATGGTCGGCATGGGCGTCTTGATGCTGCTCATTGGGTGGATTGGTGCCTGGTACTGGATGCGCGGACGCCTGTTTGAAACGCGCTGGTATTTGAAGATCGCCCAGTACGCGTGGCCGCTTGGATTCATCGCCATTCTGTCGGGCTGGTACGTGACGGAAATCGGCCGTCAGCCCTGGGTTGCTTACGGTATCTTGCGAACAGCGGATGCCGCCTCGCCCGTTGCCGCCTCGGCGGTTCTGACCACGTTGGTGTTGTTCTTCATCGTGTATCTGTGTGTGTTCGCGATGGGCATCTACTACATCAATCGACTGATCGAGCACGGGCCGAAAGGGGCAGGCGCCAAGACGCCGGAAGCCTTGCCGTCGCGGCCGCTGTCTGCAGCGCACGAAGCAGCCCACGAAGCGATGGAGGGTAATTGAGCTATGGACCCGATCTCTCTATGGCTTCCAATCGTTTGGGCGACCCTTATTGGAGCTGCCGTTGCTCTTTACGTGTGCCTTGACGGTTTTGATCTGGGCATCGGTATCCTGTTTCCGTTGGAGCCGAGCGAGATCCGGCGCGACACGATGATGAACTCCGTTGCCCCGTTCTGGGACGGCAACGAGACGTGGCTCATCCTCGGAGGCGGCGGTCTCTTCGTTGCATTTCCGCTTGCCTACTCCGTGATCATGCCCGGTCTCTATCTGCCGATCATCATCATGCTGCTTGGACTTGTCTTCCGCGGTGTCGCCTTCGAGTTTCGGTGGGCAGCCAAGCCCCACCACGAGCTGTGGGACATCGCCTTTGCGGGCGGTTCAATCGTTGCCGCGTTCATGCAGGGCGTCGTGCTCGGTGGCTACCTCGAGGGGATCGACGTTCAGAACAACGCCTTCGCCGGCGGCCCTCTCGATTGGTTCGGGCCGTTCCCGTTCTTCACTGGCGTTGCGATGGTCATTGGCTACGCGCTGCTGGGCAGTACGTGGCTGATCATGAGGACTGAAGGGCCGCTCGCAGACCAGGCGCGCGGCTGGGCCAAGTGGCTCTTGCTCGGCGTGCTGGTGTGTATGCTTGTCATCAGTCTGTGGACACCGCTGGCCTTCGATCGCATCGCCGAGAGATGGTTCACATGGCCCAACATTCTCTACCTGTCGCCGGTGCCGCTCTTGGCGTTCATCTTCGCTTTTCTGTGCTGGCATGGTCTGAGGAGCGGACGCGAAGCAATGCCGTTTCTCTCCGCGATTTGCCTCTTCTTGCTTGGATTCCTGGGGCTCGCGATCTCGAACCTGCCCTATCTCGTGCCACCGTCACTGACGATTTGGGAGGCCGCAGCCGTTCCAGAGTCGCAGATCTTCACGCTTGTCGGCGTTCTCATCATGCTGCCGATCATCCTGGGCTACACGGCGTTCGTCTATTGGACGTTTCGCGGCAAGGTTCGCGAAGGCGAGGGCTATCACTGATCGTGGACAACCCCGTTTCGTGAGGGCTTTGTGGTGCCGCATGGCCTAAGGCCTGCCATCATCTTTTCGCATTTTGATTTGGTCTTTGGGGCCGGCGCGGTGCTCGCGCCGGCGGTTGCTTCTTGAGAGATTGGACCTGGAGAGCTGATGTTCGGCTGGCGCAGGCGCAAACAAGGCTTCGAATGGCGCGAGTACGTTCGCACGACAATTTTGGTGCGTCGCCGGCAACGGCGTGAGCGGCTGGCCGAGGCTGGGCAGTCAGCCGTCCAAGGTCTAAAGGACGCCGGAGTTCGCGGTGCCGTTGCGGGCGCAGAAGGTGCGAAGATTCTGGGCCGCGGCGCGGTGGCTGCGGGGCAGCAAGGGGCCGTCCTGGGAGTGGTGGGCGCGCGCAGTGCGGGCCAGAATATGCGCCGGCTTCTTGCGGCAATGCGCAACGGGGCTGTTGCTGCGGGCCGATATTTGCGCATTGGCCTCGCCTACTCCTGGATCGGTTTGTGTGCGGCAGGGCGTGGGCTTCGGGCAGCGCTCATGGTTCTCTGGGTCTGGCTGCGTGCTGCTGGCCGCGCGCTTCTTGTGGGACTTGGCGTTCTGTGGGCTTGGCTGCGCGTTGCTGGCCGCACACTTCTCGTGGGACTTGGCATTCTGTGGGTCTGGCTGTGTGTCGCTGGCCGGGCAATTCTTGCGGGACTCGTCATTCTATGGGCTTGGCTTGGCGTGGCTGCATCCTGGCTCGTGCACGCATTGGGCGCCGGTCTAGCCTGGATGCGCAGAGTCTTGGCGCCGGCGTTTTCGGCATTGCGCAGTTCTGGCGTCAGCCTGCCGCTCGCGATTGTCGGCGGCGTCGCGTTCCTTGGCGGGGGCGGCCACATCATTTTCAACGGATTCTCGAGCGCTGCAGTGGTCATTTTCTTGTTCGGTGCAGTCGTCCTTGGGGGCCTCTTGGTCGCCCGGCTTGAGAACGGGAGCCTGCCTTGGATTTCGGCGCTGTTCTCAAGGGTTGGCAGCGGCGTGGGCGCTGCGGCCCGCGGTATTGGTCAGTTACTGCCTGGGGGTCGTCTTATTGCGAGGGGCGCAGCAATCTCAATCGGGCTGATTGCGGTCGCTGCCGGTGGCTGGTTCCTGGTGCAAAACGTACCGGCCCTTTCACTTCCAAGCATGCCGAGTTTCGAGCTTGCTTCCGAGCAGGTCAAAGGCCGCGCCAGGGCGGTCTCTGGAGACGCTTTGAAGATCTCAGGCAAGGTCGTGCAGCTTGATGGGATCGAAGCTCCCGAACGCGGGCAGTTGTGCCTTAGAGGCAAGTCTCGGCGATGGCGTTGCGGCGCTGCCGCCAAGACCGCACTTTCGCGGCTTGTGAGGCGCAAGCAGGTGACGTGCGAGCTTTCAGGAACCGATGATCGCGATCGCCCAACCGCAAAATGTTTGGTGGGCGAAACCGATATTGCAGCCGCGTTGGTCCAGAACGGGCACGTTTTTGCGATGTCTGGTTTATTTGCGCCCTATGATGGGCTCGAAGATGAGGCGCGCGAGGCCAAACGCGGTATTTGGCGCGGCAAGGCGGACCGGCCCTCCGAGTTTCGAGCGCAGAAATGGCAGCAAGCCAGCCAAAACGCACCTGAAGGCTGCCCAATTAAGGGGAATGTATCGCGCGGGCGCCGGGTTTATGTGCTTCCCTGGTCGCGTAACTATGACCGCGTCAGGATCAACCGCAAACGGGGTGAACGCTGGTTTTGCAGTGAAGACGAGGCCGTGGCCGCCGGTTGGAAGCCCAACGGACAGTCCTGATCGCTCAGCCAGTTTAAACACCGCTCGTCGCGAATTTGCTGGCCAAAGCGTGTCGCCCAAAAGGATGCCCGCGGTCCGGGGGAAGACCGCGGGCTTTAATTCGTGACGCCACTTAGGGGGGGGACAGGTGGGAGGGCGTCACGCAGGAAAAAGAATACAAGGGGAAACCTTTAGAAATTGCAAGCGCTTTGAAGTGCAAATTAAATAAAGATTAATGCACAGCTTTCGATTGAAAATGGTTTTTTAGATTCGCCAAAAGGAAATTGTCGCGCTGCACACTGCAATGACCATCCAAGAACCGCCGGTCGGGCCCGTTACACTTGTTCAGGCCGTGCGAAAGATCTTGCCTGGATTGAGTATGTTGAGCGGGTCCAACGCGCGTTTGATCTGGCGCATCACGTCGAGGCCACCGGCAAGCTCACGCTCAAGAACGGCGATCTTCCCTTGACCAATTCCGTGTTCGCCCGAGCAGGTCCCGTCCATGGCGATAGCACGGTCGGCGAGCCGGTCCAGGAAGGCGTGCACAGCTGTCATTTCGCGTTCATCGCCAGTGTCGACCACCGGGATGGTGTGAAAGTTGCCGTCACCGACGTGGCCGACGATCGGTGCAGTGAGGCCCGACCTGCGGATGTCGTCCTCGGTTTTCGTGATGCACTCGGCAAGCCGTGAGATCGGGACGGCCACGTCGGTGACCAGGAGGGTCTTTCCGGGCCATGTGGTGCCGACCGCCCAAAAGGCGTCGTGACGGGCGCGCCAAAGCCTGCTGCGGTCGTCGGGTGCCTCAGCCCAATCAAAGCGGAGGGCACCGGCATCGCGCGCAATCCCTTCAAAGATACGCACTTGGTCCTTGGTCGTGGCGGGCGTGCCGTGGAACTCGACGAAGAGCGTGGGAGCTTCCTCAAGATCGAGTTTGGAATGGGTGTTGACGGCTTTGATCTGGATGGCATCGAGTAACTCGATGCGCGCTAGCCCCAATCCAAGGCTGATCGCATCAATGCTGGCATCGCAAGCACCCTCCAACGACTCGAATGGACACACAGCGGCGACCACGGTTTCGGGAATGCCGAATAGCCGTACAGTCAATTCCGTGATGATGCCGAGTGTGCCTTCCGAACCGATGAGCAGGCGGGTCAGATCATACCCCGCGGCTGACTTTCTCGCGCGTCCGGCCGTGCGAACGATGGTGGCGTCGGCCATCACCGCTGTCACATTGAGGACGTTCTCGCGCATGGTGCCGTAGCGCACCGCGTTGGTGCCCGATGCGCGCGTTGCGGCCATCCCCCCGAGCGTGGCGTCTTCGGCGCCGGGATCGACGGAAAAGAAGAGGCCCTGATCGCGCAGGTGCTCGTTCAAGCGCTTTCGCGTGACACCGGCCTCGATCGTGCAGTCCAAGTCGCGGGGGCGGACCTCGATCACACGATCCATACGCTGCAAGTCGAGCGCGACACCGCCAAAAGGTGCGTTGACGTGGCCTTCGAGCGACGTGCCCGCGCCGAATGGCACGATGGGCACTCGGTGCGCGCCCGCTAGAGCCACGATCTCGGCGACCTCAAGCGTGCTTACGGGCCAGACGACGGCATCAGGTGGTTCGCTAGGTATCCAGGTCAGTGTGTTGGCATGCTGCCCGCAGATGGCGTCTCCCGTCGTGACGCGATCTCCAAATCGCTCTTTTAGGAGGGCAACGAACGCGTCGCTTGTCCGGGCACTTTCGCTTCGGCGCTGCTTGGGCGTTGCCATAGGTCTCTCGGGTGCCGGCTGGGTGGCATCGGGGCTCAATTTGCGCCACGAATGTCGCAAATCGGCCGCGTCCGGACAATCATTGGGTCATTCCGTCGGCGCTTTGCCTTTAATTCGGCCTCACTTTTGGCTAGGCAGACCATAACCCCAGAGCCTTCGCAGCTTAGGTTTGGAATTCCAGAGGTGCTCATGTCCCGGTACTTGTTGCTTACCAGTGTTCTCATTGTCTCCTTCGGATTTTTCACGCTCCAACCCCAGGCGCGCAATGCCGACAACGTGACGGCGGCCGCATCGGGTAGCGAGAGTAAGCCGCTGCGGATTGCAGCAAAAAAGAAGGGCGTCTCAACGCGGCCGACCTCCCCGGAGGACAGTGACACGCCGCCGGGTAAGGCAACCTTCAATGGTGAGGTGCTGTTCGGTTCGCAGACCGTGAGTTTTCTCGTCGACCGCGACATCATTCGGGTCGGGCCCGAAATCGGCAAGTTCGACCGCCTGCGCTTCCGTGTGCTCGGCAACGATATCTTCGTCAGCAGCCTCGATGTTGTCTACGAAGACGGGGAAAAAGAGACGCTCTTGACCAGCCAGCGGATCAACCAGAACCGCAAGACATCCTGGATGCCCTTAAAGCCGGGCAGCTTCATCAAGGAGGTGCGGCTTGTCTACAACTCGCGGCCGAACGCGAGAGGGAACGCGCGTGTCGAGGTCTTTGGCGAGTATGCCGAAGGCTGGCTTGGCGCCGACGGAGAGGGGCGCAAGCATAATGACGGCTGGGTGCTGCTTGGCACTGATACGGCCGGCATGGTGGGCTACGACAAGGTTACAATTCGCGTGGGTGAAAACGACGGCGGCTACAAGAAGCTGCGGGTTTCCGTGAAAGACCGCGATATCACGTTGACGAACCTCACCGTCATTTACGCGGACGACTCCAAAGAGAACCTTGCCTCAGAACGCCAGCGCGTGCGCGCCGACACGGATTTCGGGCCGCTCGATCTGGAAAGGGATGAGGCGATCAAAGAGATCCGTGGGGGCTGGCGCTCGCGTGCGATCTCGACGTCACGGCGCAAGCGCCCTTATGCCACTGTGCAAGTGTGGGGCCAGCACTGAGCCGCGTGTGCGTGCGCCCTAACCGAATGCGCCCCATTGGTGCGAAATGCCGGTGCCGATCTCACGAATGAACTCGTAAGCCTGTTCCATAGGCTCCAGGAGTTCAGTTTCAACGCGGCCATAGTCGTCAACGCCGCGCGGCAGGTAGCTAGCCTTCTCATTAAAGTTGGTGTCACCCTCTGACTCACGGGAGCGGCGGGGAAACGCCTGGCGCATTTCCGAGATAACGTCGGGTACATTGAGCGACAACGCCCACTCAAACACCTGCTGTGATGACACCTCGCTGCGCGACGATGACCGCGGCATTTGTGCGGCCAAGATGAAGACGCGCATGATAAGCGCCAAGCGAATGGCTTGCAGAAGATCGAGCTCAAGGCGGCTATCATCAGGGATCTTGCCGCCCTCGATGCCGATTTCCTCCAGCAGTGCATGAAGCTCAACGGCATCCAGCCGCAAGTGGTGGACGAGGCCGTTGATCGAACCGCACCGTTCGTCCTCAAGTAGATGCGAGGCAAGGGTGCGGAACGCCGGCTCCAGGTGAGCCTCGCGGCCCCAAGAAGCACGCCAGGCCCAAAAGCCCGGATCGAACACGATCGCGTTGGCGCCCATGGCATTGAGGCTCGAAAGCTGCTTGGCGCGGGCGATCATCTCAATGAGTGGCCGCAGTCGCGGCGAGCTTTTGGCGAGAGCGATGAAGCGATCGCGTTCCGAGCCGACGGCGGCACCGAGGCCAGCCACGACATTGGCGACGTAGCCGAATTGCTGAAGGATTGCGTTGTTGGGAATTGCGCGCATACGCGCCGGGTCTCCGCGATCGACGGCGGTGGCGCCTTCCGACTGCCGCCGCACCGGGCGCGAGCCGGTCTTGAACAGCAAGTGAGGGCCGAAGGCGCCGAGGACCGCGCGGTAGCCTGGGTGCGTGAAGAGATGCTCCTGATAGTCCTTCAGGCGCAAGAGGAAGTCGAATGCAAGATTGACGTCGGCATAGAACGGATCATCGCCTTCGGCCGGCTCCGTACCATCCATGATGACGGTGGAGAGCGCGCGTGTCGTCAGTCGATTGTTGGCGAAGAACTGGTAGCCGTCTCCGCCTTGGAAGCTCGTCTCGTGCTTTAAGGGTAGGCCGTTGCGCGCAAATCTGCGGCGGGATTCTTCTGAGAAGACGTAGTGCAGGCGTCTGCGCATCTCGCCGGGATGGGCGCCTCGGCCCATCGACTCGCCATGCGTGGAGAAGATGAGTGTTTCAACGCCCTTGAGGCCAGCGCGCTGGATGCTTTCGGCAACGCTGTGATGGAGGCGCTCGACGGCAAGCGTCGCAGGGATCTGGCCAACGAAGCGGCCGGCATCGGAAAAGCCCGTTTGGTAGGCCAAGCGGCCGCGCTTTGTGACGTAGTCGCGGTAAGCTTTTTGCCCCAACAGGTGCTCAATGATGCGCGGACCGGCTTCGAGGCCCGCAGCGTTTTCGAATAACGGCGAAACGTCGGTGATATCGTCGACGCCAAACAGCGTGGCAAAAAAGACGGCGATCAAGACTGTTGCCGGCGATTCCGACTCAGCAATAAGGAAGCGAATCGGTGTCTCGCTATCGACGTGCTTCTGGATCTGGGCGATGAGGGCGAATTGGCGGATTGCGGTTGCCGTTTCCAGGTCAAGCGTTTCGAAGTTGACGGTCTCATTCTTCGCCGTTTGGATCATCTCGACGATGCGAGCGAGGGCCTGGCTTTCCGAGAGGTCCCGCGTCCACGGCTCATGCACGTAGGCGCGGAAGGCATTGTTGAGCTGGGTGGCATTGATGCGAAGATGAATGTGCGACATGCCAAGGCCCGTCGCCTGCATCAGACCGGAAATGACGGCGACGCTGCGCTTGATTTGCGGGTCCCCGATGCTCTCGAGCAGCGACTGAAAAAGGCTGGTGATCGGCTCGACGGAGGTGATGTTGTAGGTATCGTCCCTCGTGATGACGTTGGCGGCTTCTGCAAGCGGGCGGCCTTTCGTTAAGACCTCGTCGAGTGCCGCGACCTGTTCGTCGATGGCTGCAATCGCGAGGTCGAGCTTGCCGGTTATCTGGCGCTCCAGCCGCTGGAGATCGGCACTCGCATTGAGGGAGAGCTTGAGAGCCTGAAAGCGCTCATGGATGTCGACCAAACTCGCCCGCTTTTCTTGGAGGCGGATGATGAAGGATGTCGTCCAGGTGATATCGGTCCGCCCGTCGAGGTCGTAACCGACCCAGGAGGCGATTGTCGCAAGGCGCGGATTGAGTGTGTAGGCCTCGTCGCCGAATCGGGCGACGGCGGCCGTGTAGAAGCTGTGAAGCAGCTCTGAATACGCATTGCGGAGGTTGCGGATGGCTTTTTGCGCGCGACGATGCTCGTAGGCGAGATCGATATTGTCGTCGGGGCGGTGCGGATAGCCAATCGGGGTATTGGGGTCGACGTCATTGGAGACGGCGATTTCGACAATTCGCTTCGAGAGCGCCTCGGATACACCAAACGTCGGGTGTGCGGTCAAGACGATGCCGGTACGTGGACGCGACCAGCGGGCCTTGAAAGTCTCGAAGTCGGCATCCTTGGCCTCGGCCTCGACAAAGGCCGCGAATTCTTCGTACGTCGTGGCGCGATCGACGAACCCGACGCGCTCGCGCAGATGAAGCCCGCGCTGCACGCAAGCGCGGTCCATCAGACGGGTGGCCAAGGCGCGCAAGTCCTCGAAGGTGATTTCACCTGATTCAAGGCGGCGCGAAAGGCCGAAGGCGACACTAATGATCGGGTTGAGGGCAGGCGTGTCTGGAATCTGTGTTCTTAGACCGCGCAGTTCTTTGCGCAGCTCAATCTCATCGAGCTCGCCTTGCGTCGTGCGCTCAACCGGCTCGTGCATTCAGTCCTCCACTTCTTGCATGCCACCGCCATGGCGACACGTTTGCCGCTGTGAGGAGCGAACGTCGCTTGGCCAGGCAGCGTTGGCCCGCCCATGATCGGGCGGGCCATTTCGCCTAAGCTACCTTTTGAAGCGAGCCGACAACCTTTGCGACTGTCGAACCCATCTCCGAAGGCGTCGGTGCAATTGTGACACCGCAGTCCTTGAGAATTTCCACCTTCTCCGAGGCCGATTCGCCGAACGCAGAGATGATGGCGCCGGCATGGCCCATGCGGCGACCCTTAGGTGCAGACAGGCCAGCGATGTAAGCAATGACGGGCTTCTTCAAATGATCGCGCACGTACTCGCCGGCGGCAGCTTCCTGCGGTCCGCCGATCTCGCCGATCATGAGCACTGCATCGGTCTCGGGATCATTCTCGAAATGCTCAAGTACATCGCGGAACGACGAACCATTGATCGGGTCGCCGCCAATGCCGACGCTGGTCGACACGCCAATGCCGAGGGCCTTCATCTGCGCGGCGGCCTCATAGCCGAGCGTGCCGGAGCGGCCAACGATGCCAACGCGCCCGGGGATGTAGATGTGACCAGGCATGATGCCAAGCATGGCTTTGCCTGGGCTGATGGTGCCGGCACAATTCGGGCCCGTGAGCACCATCCGGTTTTCCTTCCTGTAGCGGCGCATGTACCGCTTCACGCGGATCATGTCCTGGGCAGGAATACCGTCGGTAATGCACACGCAGTATTTGATGCCACCGTCAGCCGCTTCCATGATCGCGTCGGCTGCAAATGGCGGCGGCACGAAAACGATGCTTGCTTCCGCGCCCGTCTCTTCGACAGCGCCTTTGACAGTGTTGAAGACGGGCCGGCCCAGATGGGTCGTTCCGCCTTTGCCCGGCGTCACGCCGCCAACGACGTTGGTGCCGTAGTCGATCATTTCCTGGGCGTGGAAGGTGCCGATGCGCCCAGTAAAACCCTGGATCAGGACAGGGGTGTTCTCATCAATGAAAATAGCCATTTGAGCGTTCTCCCTATCAGGTGTTTTTGGCAGCGGCGACGGCCTTTTCGGCCGCTTCTGCGAGTGTTTCCGCGGTTATGACGGTCAGACCGCTTTCGTCGAGGATGCGGCGGCCTTCCTCAACGTTCGTACCGGCGAGGCGGACGACCACGGGAAGTTTAATGTTGAGATCGTTGATCGCGTCGACGACGCCTTTGGCGACCCAGTCACAGCGGTTGATGCCGGCAAAGACGTTCAAGAGCAGCGCTTTCACGTTCTTGTCCTTGAGCACCGCCTTGAACGACTTGGCAACGCGCTCAGGCGATGCGCCGCCGCCAATGTCGAGGAAGTTTGCCGGATCGCCGCCAGCAAGCTTGATCATGTCGAGCGTCGCCATGGCCAGACCGGCGCCGTTGACGACACAGCCGATGTCACCGTCGAGACCGACGTAGGCGAGGCCACGGTCGGAGGCGTAGGTCTCGCGCGGGTCTTCTTGGCTCTTGTCACGCAGCTCCGCAATATGCGGGCGGCGGAAGAGCGCGTTGTCGTCGAAGGACATCTTTGCGTCGAGCGCAACGAGGTTCTTATCCTTCGTGATGACCAGCGGGTTGATCTCGACCATTGTGGCGTCGAGATCGCGGAAAGCGCGATAACAGCCCATGATCGTGGGAACCAGCTTGCTGATGATTTCTGGATCAACGCCCAAGCCGTAAGCAACCTCGCGGGCCTGGAATTGCTGCATGCCAACGGCCGGGTCGACGACGACGCGGATGATGGTGTCGGGCTGGTTGGCGGAGATTTCTTCGATCTCCATGCCGCCGGCGGCCGACGCAACGACCATGATGCGCTCAGAGGCGCGATCCATCACAAAGCCGAGATAGATCTCTTTGTCGATGTCGGTTGCTTCTTCGATGTAAAGGCGCGAGACGAGCTTGCCGGCAGGTCCGGTCTGGTGGGTGACCAGCTTCTTGCCGAGCAGTTCTTCAGCAGCAGCGGCCAGTTCGGTGTCGTTGGAGCAAACCTTGATGCCACCGGCCTTGCCGCGGGCGCCGGAATGGATCTGTGCCTTGGCGACCCACTTTTTGCCGCCGATTTCGGTGGCGCGATACGTAGCCTGCTCGGGGCTATAGGCGAGACCGCCGCGGGGAATCGGCACTTTGTAGCCCGAGAGCAGCTCCTTAGCTTGGTATTCGTGAATGTCCATGAATTGAGCTCCCTAGAATGCGTTTCTTAGCCTTAGCTTGCGGCTGCGTTTGCCTTGATTGCGCTCGCGGTGGCGAGAAGGTTCTTGGCCATCTTTTCCGACGCCGCGTCGATCATCTTGCCGTCGAGTGAAGCCGCACCTTTGCCTTGAGCTTCGGCTTCCTTGAGTGCCTCGAGGATGCGTTCGGCGCGTTCCACTTCTTTGGGCTGCGGCGAGAACACGGCGTTTGCAAGCTCGATCTGGGACGGATGGATCGCCCACTTGCCCTCGATGCCGAGCGCGGCAGCACGCTTGGCGCCGGCGGTGTAGCCATCGGGATCAGAGAAGTCGCCGAATGGGCCATCGATCGGACGCAAGCCGTAGGCACGGCAGGCAACTGTCATGCGCGACAGCGCGAAGTGCCACTGATCGCCGGGGTAGTCGGGATTGAGGCCGCCGATGACGACGGTACGCGCCTTGTTGAACGCGGCATAGTCAGCAACACCGAAGTGCATCGCCTCAAGCCGGCTCGGGGCCGCAGCAATTGCCTCAACGTTTGCCATGCCTAGCGGCGTTTCGATCAGAGCTTCGGTCGTGACCTTGTTCTTAAGGCCCTTGGCTTCCTCGATCTGGCTGACGATGCATTCCACGGTGTAGACGTCGGCAGGGACGCCAACCTTGGGGATGAGGATGGTGTCGAGCTTCGAGCCAGCCTGCTCCATGATGTCGACGACGTCGCGATACATATAGTGGGTGTCGAGCCCGTTGATGCGCACCGAGACGGTCTTGCCCTTGCCCTTCCAGTCGATGTCGTTGAGGGCCTGGATGATGTTCTTGCGGGCCTGCTCTTTGTCGGGCGGGGCCACCGCGTCTTCGCAATCGAGGAACACGTAGTCGGCGGCGCTGGTGGCGGCCTTTTCAATCATCGTCGGGTTGGAACCCGGAACGGCAAGCTCACTGCGCTGAAGGCGGGACTTGCGAAGCGGATAAAGTGTGTAGCTCATCGGTGGCGTTTCCCTTTTTGGTAGCTATTCTTGTTGTGGCGGGCCCGTTTCCTGGCCGCAGATTCTGGCCAGGGGCCGCGGGCTCTTCGGAAAAAGTAAAGAGACGGCGCCACTCAGGGCGCCGTCGGTCGTGCGTTAGCTTGCAAGTTTGAGTTGGGGCTTGCTGGTGTCTGAAGCTGTCGACGTCTCGCGGAAAAATTCTATCGCAGCGCCGGTGCCGGAACCTGGAGTGATCTGGATTCCGCAATCGCGCATCGCCATCTCGACGCCAAACAATGCGCTGCCGATCAAGATCTCGTCTATTGCGCCGAGGTGACCGATGCGGAAGACCTTGCCGGCGACCTTCGTCAGGCCAACGCCGAGCGAAAGGTTGTAACGGAAGTAGGCAGTCTTCACGACCTGGGCGCTGTCGATACCCTCGGGTACCAGGATGGCGCTGACGGTGTTGGAGTACCACTTGGGTTCTTTGGCGCAGAGTTGGAGGCCCCAGCCTTCGACGGCCTTGCGTACGCCGGTGGCCATCCGATTGTGGCGCGCGAACACGTTGTCCAGGCCCTCGGCGAGCAGAAGATCGAGCGAGGCGCGGAAACCGCGCAGTAGCTGGGTCGCTGGCGTGTAGGGGAAATAACCGTTGTCGTTCTGTTTGATCATATCCTCGAACGAGAAGTAGCAGCGCTCCATCTTGGATGACTTGTTGGCCTCCAGGGCCTTGTCGCTAACGGCGAGGATGCCGAGGCCGGTGGGGAGCATGAACCCCTTCTGTGAACCGGAGACGCAGCAGTCAACGCCCCACTCGTCCATGCGGAAGTCGATGCAGCCCACCGAGCTGACGCCATCGACAAAGAGGAGGGCGGGGTGGTTGGCATCGTTGAGAGCCTTGCGGACGCCGGCGATGTCGCTGGTGACACCTGTGGCCGTCTCGTTGTGCGTGGCAAAGACCGCTTTGATCTCATGGTTCTTATCGGCGGCAAGCGCCTCGGCGTACTTCTCGACCGGGACGCCGACTCCCCACTCTTCGTCGAAGACTTGCGGCTTGAGGCCGAGGCGCACGGCCATGTCCGCCCAGAGCACCGAGAACTGACCGAAGCGGCTCATCAGAACTTTGTCGCCGCGGTTGAGCGTATTGGTGATTGCCGCTTCCCAGGCGCCCGTTCCCGATGAGGGATAAAGAAACACACGTCCCTTGGTGAGTTTGAAGGCCTTCTTGGCGTCCTCGAAGAGGGGCAGCGTGAATTCGGGGAAATCTGGGGACCGCATGTCCTCCATGCGGATGTCCATAGCCGAACGGATGGCCTCAGGAACGTTCGATGGGCCAGGAATGAACAAGTGCGGCTTCACGTGCATATTTTGCTTTCCTCCGGAAACGCGTCAGATTCTTGTATTGTTTTGTCGCGGGTGCGCTGCGGTTCATTCTTTCATTATGACGCCATTCGCGATCCGAACCAGGAATCGCGATTGCTCTGTTGGATCGTTTGCCGCTCGCTCGGGCACTTAAGACCATATGGATGCTCGTGCGCGCAACACCCCGTTGGGCAGCTGCGGAACGCCGTTGGGTAGTGGCTGGTTAGTCCTGATGGGTAGGCTTTTCCTACCCTGTGGATGCAACTCTCAAGTTGTAAATTAATTGGGCCGAATGCGACCGTGGTTTCATGTCGACCAGTGGGAAAGTCTATCCGCTCAGGTCCGCAACGCCAACCCG
>Ga0315534_1000965_pt1 | contig 20243 bp, 24 predicted proteins | sample SalMarSW160240MG_FD_203094 | JGI IMG/M metagenome (GOLD analysis project Ga0315534, IMG submission 203094) | Salt marsh sediment microbial communities from the Plum Island Ecosystem LTER, Massachusetts, United States - Salt Marsh Sediment SW1602-40 ... | reverse complement strand
GTGGTCGCATCGAGCACCAGGACCACCTCGTGCGGCGCGGTGTCATCGATCTTCTTCAACACCCGCACGATCTTGGCGAGCTCGGCCATGAGATCGGACTTATTCTGCAGCCGCCCCGCGGTATCGATCAGGAGCGCGTCAATCCCTTCGGCGCGCGCGCGCTCAAGCGCCTCGAAGGCGACACCTGCCGGATCGGCGCCCACCTCCTTGGCTACCACTTCGGCGCCGACCCGCTCGCCCCAAACTTTGAGCTGGTCGATCGCCGCGGCGCGGAACGTGTCGGCCGCCGCCAACATGACCTTCAGACCCTTGTTCTTGTACCGATGAGCCAGCTTGGCGGCCGTGGTGGTCTTGCCGGTTCCGTTCACGCCGACCAGAAGGATGACGCGCGGTTTCGGGCCGGCGGACGGATCGCTTTCCTGCGCCAAAGGCGCAAGCACATCAGCGATCTCGGCGGCGACAACCTCGCGCACGGCCTCGGGCGTCAGGCCCTTTTCGTAACGGCCCTTGGCCAGGCGCTCGCGAATGCGCCCGGCCATGGCCACTCCGAGATCGGCCTTGATCAAGACTTCCTCGATGCGGTCGAGCGTCTCCTCGTCGAGCTTACGCTTGGTGAGCGCGCCGGCGAGATTGTCGGAGAGGGCAGTGGTCGTGCGCGAGAGCCCTTGGCGAAGCTGATCAAACCAGCTCCGTTTCGGCTCGGGCTGAGCCGCAGTTTCGTCACCGCTCATGATCGCACCGCGATCAGCGCGGCGCCGTTATCGCCGGCAACCACCGCTTCAAGCAGTGTTCCCGCCCCCTCCCCGGTTTCGAGGCACACCGGCGTGAAGTCCGCCGACCGTCCGGTCAGCTCATTCTCCATCAGCACGCTGATGCGGCGCCCCTTGGCGGCTTCGAGATGGGTTTTTAGCGCAGCGACGCCCTTGTCGCGCAAGGCACGGGCACGACCGGCGACGACGGCGCCATGAAGTTGTGGCATGCGCGCGGCCGGCGTTCCCTCGCGCGCGGAATAGGGAAAGACATGCAGGAAGGTCAGCCCGCAATCGTCAACCAGGCTGAGTGAGTTCGCAAACATGGTCTCCGTCTCGGTGGGGAATCCGGCGATGAGATCCGCGCCGAACACCATATCGGGACGAAGGCGGCGCATCGCGTCGCAGAACTGGATCGAATCGGCGCGGGAATGCCGCCGCTTCATGCGTTTCAACGTGAGATCGTCGCCCGATTGCAGCGACAGATGCAGATGCGGCATCAGGCGTTCTTCTTCGGCGATCGCTGCGAGAAGCGTTGCGTCGGCTTCGACCGAGTCGATCGAAGAGAGCCTCAGCCGCGGAAGCTCGGGCACGAGCTTAAGCACGGCGCGCACGAGCTTGCCGAGTGTCATGTCGCCGGGGAGGTCCTTGCCGTAAGCTGTGATGTCGACGCCGGTCAGCACGATCTCGGCATATCCCTGTTCGGCGAGACGACTGACCTGCCTTACCACCTCGCCCGCAGGCACCGAGCGCGAGGGACCCCGCCCGAACGGGATGACGCAGAAAGTGCAGCGATGATCGCAGCCGTTCTGAATTTGTACGTAAGCGCGGGCGCGGCCGCCGAAACCCTCGATCAGATGCGACGCCGTCTCCCGCACCGACATGATGTCGTTGACCACGACGCGCTCGCTTCGTTCGAGACCGAAGCGCGCGAAGGTCTTGGCGTCGAGCTTTTCCTGATTGCCAATCACATGATCGACTTCGTCCATGGCGGCGAAGCGCCCGGGATCAATCTGTGCGGCGCAGCCGGTCACGACGATCTTGGCGCCGGGCCGCTCGCGGCGGGCCTTGCGGATCGCTTGCCCCGCCTGGCGTACGGCCTCGGCGGTCACCGCGCAGGTGTTGACGATCACCGCCTCCGAGAGCCCGGCGGCGCCGGCATGGGCGCGCATGACCTCGGATTCATAGGCGTTGAGCCTGCAGCCGAACGTAATGATATCGATATCAGGCATTGGCGGCTTCTAGCATGAAACGGCGCTCAAAGTCAGACCCCGAGGCCCAGACTCGCCTTGCGCCCTAACGTCTCAGACACGATCCGCCTGAAGCAGCCCGACGGGCACCGTGCCCTCATTGTCGAGGGCGTAAGGTCCGGTCATCAGGATATGACCGTCCTCGTCGCGCCATTCGATCGAGAGATCGCCGCCCGGCAGGCTGACCGTTACTTTTCGGCCGGCACGCTCCGACCGCGCTGCCGCCACGGCTGCGGCGCACGCCGCCGTGCCGCAGGCCTGCGTTAATCCGGCGCCGCGCTCCCATGTGCGCAGCTTCAAGTGCGTAGGATCGCGCACTTCGACCAGCGAAATATTGGCGCGCTCGGGAAAGAGCGGATCGCGTTCCAGCGTAGGTCCGAGCCGGGCAAGGTCGTGCGCCTCGACGTCGTCAACGAAGAACAGACAATGCGGATTGCCGACATTGACCATCGACGCTAGCCCAAGCGTCCCGTCGCCGATCGCAACGCGCGTTGTATCGTCGACCGGTTCGGCCAGTGGGATCTCGTTCCAAGCCAGGCGGGGCGTACCCATGTCGATAGTGACGCTGCCATCGGTGTTGACCGAGGCGCCGATCACGCCGCTTGCGGTTTCGATTGTGACATTCGGCGTTTCGCGCTCATCGGCGACGAACGCCGCGACACAGCGCGCGGCATTGCCGCAATTGCCGACCTCCCCGCCATCGGCGTTCCAGACGCGCATGAATACATCGGCCTGGCGCGAGCGCTCGAGCGCAATGATCTGGTCGCAGCCAATGCCGTCTTTGCGGTCCGCAATGGCCTTGAGAGCGTCGGCCGAAAGCGAGAGCGGACGCACGCGTGCATCGAGCACGACGAAATCGTTGCCGAGCCCGTTCATCTTGCGGAACTGTATCGCTTCAGCCTGCATTGGCGTCACCTTATCCGCTATATAGAGCGCATTGGCCCGCTTCTGCCAGCGTCACGCGGCGTTTGCGTGAACACGAGGAAGGCGATCAGCGCGAGCACGGCGAAAGCGCCCCCGGCGAGGAAGGTGGCTTTGGCTCCGATCCGGTCCCACAACAGCCCGGCCAGTACGCTCGCAGCAAGGCTCGCAACCCCCGAGATCAGCCCGAATAGCCCGAAGGCCGTGCCGCGCAGGCGTTCGGGTGCCGTGGCGGCGATCAACGCGGCAAGCACGCCTTGAGTGAGCCCCATATGCAGGCCCCATAGACCGATGCCAAAGAACACCGAAGGAAGTGCCGGGGCGTAGGCGAGGATCACATCGGCGATGATCAACACGACGAGGCCAAGGAGGAGAAGTGCTCGCCCGCCGATCCTGTCTTGTAGCCTTCCGGCCGGATAGGCGCTTGCGGCGAAGACGACGCTCATCACCGCGATCACCGCAGGCGTCCAGGCGAGCGCCAGTCCCGCGTCGTTTGCGCGAATGACGAGGAACGCTTCGCTGAACCGCGCCAGGGTGAAGATCGCGCCGGCGACAACGACGAACCAATAGGCACGGCCAAGCGCGCCGATCTCGCTTGCCTTCAGCGGTGCCCGCGTCTTGTCCTGCGCACGCTCTGGTTCCTTCACGCCGAAGACAAGAACGGCAACGGCCAGTACCGCGGGGATCACCGCGAACCACAACACGGCACGAATGTTGTCGTTCAGGAGAAACATCAAGCCGATCGCCGCCGCCGGACCGAGCGCAGCGCCAACCGTGTCGAGCGATTGGCGCAAGCCGAAGGCCGCGCCCCGCATACCGGGAGGCGTTACGTCGGCGACCAGCGCGTCGCGCGGCGCGCCGCGGAGTCCCTTGCCGAACCGATCGAGGAAACGCGCCACCAGCACGAGCCCGATTGAGTTTGCGAGCGGGAACAGCGGCTTGGTGGCTGCCGCGAGGCCATAGCCCATCACGGCGAGGGCCTTGCGCCGGCCAAGCACGTCAGACAGCCAGCCGGAAAACACGCGCGAAATGTGCGCCGTCGCCTCGGCGATTCCTTCGATTGCGCCGAGTGCCGTGGCGCTCGCGCCAAGCGTGACGACGAGGAAAACCGGCAGCAGCCCGTGGATCAGCTCGGAGGATGTGTCCATGAGCAGCGAGGTGAAGCCGAGCGCCCACACCGCGCGCGGCAGGCTCCGCTTAGCCGTTTTTGCTTTCACAGATCGCGCTCGCTCTCAGCTGTTCCTTCGTCCCTGTGATATAGGGATGGCGGGCTCACCGCACCGATCAACCTATCGCCGCACCGACATGACGTCCGTTCCTCATGACCCCGTCAACGCGCTCGTTCCTCATACGCTGACCGAACCGCTTGCCGGAAACAGCAACGGTCCGCTCGCCGGGCTCACCTTCATGGTGAAGGACCTGTTTGCCATCGCCGGCCGGAAGGTCGGCAACGGCAATCCGGATTTTTACGAGCATGCCGACCCGGCCTCCGAGACCGCGCCGGTTATCTCGCGCTTGCTTGAGGCCGGAGCCTCGTGCACCGGCATCACCATCTGCGATGAGCTCTTCTACAGCGTGCTCGGCTGGAATGCCCATTACACCCAACCGGTCAACCCGCGCGCGCCCAAGCACGTGACCGGAGGGTCGTCGTGCGGCGCCGCCGCCGCGGTCGCAGGCGCGCTCTGCGACTTCGCGCTTGGCAGCGACACAGGCGGCTCAATCCGCGTGCCGGCCTCCTTCTGCGGGCTGTACGGTTTGAGGCCGAGCTTCGGACGCATCGCGATAGACGGTGCGACAGCGATGGCGCCGAGTTACGACGCGATCGGCTTCCTCACGCGGGACGCCGGCCTGTTCCGCAAAGTGGGACACATCTTGCTTGAAGGAGAGCGCGTCGACGCCAAGGTCGAGCGCCTGATCCTGGCTCAAGACCTATTCAACCATGCCGAAGCGAGCGCCGATCGAGCGCTTTGGCGCGTTTTGGAAAATTTGAGTTCACAATTGCCACCAACTGAGCACCAAGACGTGGCGGGCGAAGCGCTTGACGATTGGCGCAACGCGTTCCGCATCATCCAAGGCTTCGAGATTCAATCGACGCTGCTGCCCTTCATCCGGTCTCACAATGCCGGGCTCGGACCCGGCATCAAGGAACGCTTCGCGGCAGCGGCGGAAATCACTCCTGCCGAGGCGCAAGCCGCCCGCGGTCTACGCAGTGAGATCGCCGAACGCCTCAACGCACTCGCCAAGCCCGGAACGCTGATCGTGCTGCCGACCACGCCGACCCTGCCGCCCGAACGTGGAATCCCTGATGGCGCGTCTTTCGCCGAGTTCCGCCAAGAGACGCTCGGCCATACCTGCCTGGCCGGCCATGCCGGCCTGCCGCAAATCTCGCTGCCAGCGGCGGAAGCCGCCGGCTGCCCGATTGGCTTGTCGTTCATCGGATGGAAGGGCAGTGATGAGGCGCTGCTCGATCTTGCCGTCCGGCTTGCCCCATTTTTCGGCCCTAACGCTTGACTTAGGCCCCCGCCTCACCGACATTCCCCCCGAATTCAAGGCCGCTCCGTAACACGAGCCGCCGCCCTGCACATGAACCAGTCTTCGGGAGGCAGGGGGGTCAACACCCGACAGCGCGATGCGCCCTCGGGTGCGTTTTGGCTTTGCGCGGCCGGTCTTGTGAGCTTTTGCCTGCTTGGAGCATGACAGACTGATGTTCGAGACCTTATCGGAACGCCTTAGCGGCATTCTCGACAAGCTCACCCGCAAAGGGGCGCTGACCGAAGCCGACGTGGCCGAGGCCATGCGCGAGGTGCGCCGCGCCTTGCTCGAAGCCGATGTCGCGCTCGATGTGGTTCGCGACTTCACCGAGGCTGTAAAGGCGAAAGCCGTCGGCCAAGAGGTGGTGCGCTCCATCACTCCGGGCCAGATGGTCATCAAGATCGTCAATGACGAGCTGGTGCGCATGCTGGGGTCGGACGCGCAAGGGATCGATCTCGCCGCCACACCTCCCGTAGTGATGATGCTGGTCGGGCTGCAAGGCTCGGGCAAGACGACCACCACCGCCAAGCTCGCCAAGCGGCTTACTACCCGCGACAAGCAAAAAGTGCTGATGGCGTCGCTCGATACCAGGCGCCCGGCGGCGCAAGAACAGCTCCGTGTGCTCGGCGAGCAGACCGAGGTCGCGACGCTGCCGATCGTCGCCGGCGAAGATCCTAAGACAATTTCCAAGCGCGCGGTCGACACCGCCAAGCGCGGCGGCTTCGACGTGCTGCTCCTCGACACCGCAGGCCGCACGCATATCGACGAAGAGCTGATGGCCGAGACCGCGGAGATCGAAAAGGTCGCACAACCGCACGAGACGCTGCTGGTCGCCGACGCTTTGACCGGTCAGGACGCCGTCAATCTCGCCAAGAATTTCGGCGACCGGATCGCGCTCACCGGCATCGTGCTGACCCGGGTCGATGGCGACGGACGGGGCGGCGCCGCCCTTTCCATGCGTGCCGTCACGGGCAAGCCCATCAAGCTGATCGGCGTCGGCGAGAAGCTCGACGCGCTTGAAGACTTTTATCCTGAGCGTATCGCCGGGCGCATTCTCGGCATGGGCGACGTGGTCGGTCTGGTCGAGAAGGCCATCGAGACGGTCGAGATCGACAAGGCCGAGGCGATTGCGCGGAAAGTCAAGAAGGGCGCTTTCGATCTCAACGACCTCTCCGAGCAATTGAACCAGATGCAGAAGCTCGGCGGCATGGGCGGCGTCCTCGCCATGCTGCCAGGCATCGGCAAGGTTAAGAAGCAGCTCGACGCCGCCAATCTCGACGACAGCATTCTGAAGCGCCAGCAGGCCATGATCGGCTCGATGACCAAGGCCGAGCGCAAGAACCCCAAGCTGCTCAATGCCTCGCGCAAGAAGCGCGTCGCCGCAGGCTCAGGCACTAGCGTCCAAGAGATCAACCGGCTGGTGAAGATGCATCGGCAGATGGCCGACATGATGAAAACGATGGGCAAGAAGCGCGGCATGCTTGGTTCGCTGTTCGGCGGCGGCCCGCCGCCAGACATGCCGGCCGAGCTGCCGCAAGGCGGAAGCGCGCTGCCCGGAAATCTGCCGCCTTTCCCTGGGCTCCCGGGCCTGCCCGGCGGGCTTCCCAAAGGACTTCCCGGACTTCCCGGATCGAAAAAGAGATGAGACCGATTTCGACGTAGGAGAATGAAGCAATGTCTTTGAAGATTAGACTGGCGCGGGCCGGCGCCAAGAAGCGGCCCTTTTACCGTATCGTCGTCGCCGACTCGCGCAGCCCGCGCGACGGACGCTATATCGAGAGGATTGGCACGTTCGATCCGCTTCTGCCGAAGGACTCCGCTGAGCGGGTGAAATTCGCCGACGAGCGGCTCAAGCATTGGCTCGGCGTCGGCGCCCAGCCGACCGACCGGGTGCTCCGCTTCCTCGATGCCGCGGGCATCAGGAAACGTCCGCCGCGCAACAACCCGGAAAAAGCCAAGCCCGGCAAGAAGCGGCTCGAGCGCGAGGAAGCCAAGCGCGCCGCCGAGGAGGAGAAAGCGAAGGCCGCCGCCGAGGCTGCCGCAGCACCCCCTCCCGAGCCCGAGGCTGGCCCCGAGCCTGAGGCTGAGGCCACGGCCGCGACGGCAGAGCAGGCTTCCGCCGAGGCTGAGGCCGCGCCAGCGCCTGAGGCCCCGGCTGAGGAGCCTGCGGCCGAGCAAGCAGCAGACGAGCCGGCCGCCGGCGAGAAGCCTGAAGGCGAGAAGCCTTCCGAGTGACCTTGAGCGCGTCGCGCAACCAGGTGCTTCTCGGCGAGATCGGCGCCGCGCAAGGGCTCAAAGGCGAGGTTCGCCTCCGGTCCTACACCGCGGAGCCCGCGGCGATCGGCCGTTACGGCACGCTCTATGACGAGCGAGGCCGCGCCATCGAGATCGAGAGCGTTCGCGTGACACCGAAGGCGCTCATTGCCCGCATCAAGGGCGTGACTACGCGCGAAGCTGCCGAGGCGTTGAACCGGACCAAGCTCTATGTCGATCGCGCGCGTCTGCCTGCGCGCGAAGAGGAGGAGTGGTACCACACCGATCTGGTCGGACTTGCCGCCGTCGATCGTGGTGGTGAAAGAATCGGTGTCGTGGTGGCCGTGCAGAATTTCGGCGCGGGCGACCTGATCGAGGTGAAACCTGACAAAGGCGGCGCCACCGTGCTCGTGCCCTTCACCCGCGACGCCGTGCCCGAGGTCGATGTCGAAGGCGGCAGGCTCGTGCTCGCACCGCCCGAGGGCCTGTTGGAATGACCTGGCGCGCCACCGTGCTCACGATCTTGCCTGAGATGTTTCCAGGCGCGCTGGGAGTGAGCTTGGCCGGCAAAGCGCTCGCCGAAAACAAATGGGCGCTCGAGGTCGTCGATATCCGCGCGTTCGCCACCGATACGCATCGCTCAGTCGACGACACGCCGGCCGGAGGCGGCGCCGGCATGGTGATGCGCGCCGATATCGCCGCCGCCGCCATCGATGCCGCGCGCAAGAACGCTCCGCCCGGCACACGAACGCTCTACCTCTCCCCGCGCGGCACGCCTTTGACTGAGACCGGAGTGCGTTCGCTCGCTGAAGGCCCGGGCGCGATCCTGCTGTGCGGGCGGTTCGAGGGCGTCGACCAGCGCGTGCTCGACGCACGCGGCATCGAAGAGATTTCCATCGGCGACTATGTGCTGTCAGGCGGCGAGCTTGCCGCGCAAGTATTGATCGACGCCTGCGTGCGGCTTCTGCCGGGCGTCGCCGGTAACGAGGCCTCGCTCGCCGAGGAGAGTTTCGCCTCCGGTCTGCTCGAATACCCGCACTATACCAGACCGCGCGATTTCGAAGGCCGCGCCATCCCCGAGGTGCTGCTGTCAGGCGACCACAAGAAGATTGCCGCGTGGCGCCGCGAACAGGCCGAAAGGCTGACCAAGGACCGGCGCCCCGATTTATGGCAGCGCTACCTCAAAGGAAAATCTTGATCGAGGTCAGATGCGCCGCCGGGTCCGACTGCTATCAAATACACATGAGGAGGTGGTGTGCATGAAGCCCCTATTTGCCCTTGTGGCGGCAGTTTCGCTCGCTCTGAGTTCTCAGGCCTTGGCGCAGGACGCCGATATTGAGGCCGGCGCCGACTATGCCAAGCAGGTTTGCGCCGCCTGCCACGCCGTGCTGCCAGACGACCAGGTCTCGCCCCTGCCGCAGGCGACGCCCTTCCAGACGGTGGCCGAATCTCCAGGCATGACGGCCTATGCGCTGAGTGTCTGGCTGCAAAGCTCCCACCCAACGATGCCCAACATCGTGCTTGAGCCTGACGACATGCGGAACGTGATTGCCTATATTCGCAGTCTCGACCGCGACTAGGTGAACCGATGCATCGAATCTTTGGTTTGGCGCTGTGCGCGCCGCTGCTCGCGGCCGTCCCGGCTCATGCCCAGGTGGTGACCGACCACCTGCTCGGCAAATATTCGACGACCGACGATGGCTGCGGCGACGAGGCCACGCAGGATTTCGAGATCAGGCGGGGCATCGTCGAGGGGCCGAACCTCATGTGTATTTTGGGCGCGACCAAGCCGCCTGAGCGCGGCACCGAGGCCTATGAGGCCAAATGCCGGCAACCGGGCGAGGTCAAGCTGGGAACGATCAACTTTGACCTGTCCGAGCAGCCTGACCGCCTCAGGTTCACGCTGCCGGAGAGCCAGGACTGGATCACGCTCTACGCTTGCCGCTGAAGCCCTGCTCCCCTGAAGGGCGCCGCCGGGCGTAAATTCATCGACAAAAGGGCGGAGCTGGGTTAGGAAACCGCGGCGCGCGGGCATTTTTCCGGCCCTCGCGTCTCAAGACTAAAGATCAATCAAAAAGAATGGCGTTCGCCGAAAAGGCCCTAAGGCTTGAGGCCGGCGCCCACCGAAAGGTTTCGACCATGAATATCATCGAGCAGCTCGAAAAAGAGCAGGCTGCCGCTCTCTCCGAGAAACGCGACGTCCCTGAGTTCGGCCCCGGCGACACGCTGCGCGTGAACGTCAAGGTGGTCGAGGGCGAGCGCACGCGCGTGCAGGCTTATGAGGGCGTGTGCATCGGGCGCTCCGGAAGCGGGGTGAACGAGAATTTCACCGTCCGTAAGATTTCGTACGGTGAAGGCGTCGAACGTGTCTTCCCGGTTCATTCGCCCTTGATCGACTCCATCGAAGTGGTGCGGAGGGGCCGGGTGCGCCGCGCCAAGCTCTATTATCTGCGCGGACGCCGCGGCAAGGCCGCCCGCATCCCCGAGCGCCAGGACGTCAGAGGGAAAAAGACCGAAGGCGTCAAAGGCTTCAAGCGGCCGAAAGGCGATCCGGACGATCTGAAGCTGATCCCCGGCATTTCCGCCGAGCTTGAGAAAAAGTTGAACCAGCTCGGCCTGATCAAGTTCGAGCAGATCGCCAACCTGTCCGACGACGAGATCGGCTGGCTCGATGAGCAGCTGTCGCTCAAGGGCGCCATCGAGCATGACGATTGGGCGGCAAAATCGGTGGAGCTGATGGCGGAGACCACGGCCGACGAAGTGCCTGCCGAGGACGAGGCCGAGGGTGCCGAAACGGCCGCCGGCGAAGCCAAAGCCAAGGCCGAGAAGACCGGAAAAGCCGAAAAGGCGAAGGCCAAGCCCGCCAAGAAATAAGCCTCGGCAGCCCCGCGACCCAGGGATTTGTAAACCGGGCGCCGAGAGTTTATCTCTGCCTTGAAAAGCAAGACGCATACCGATGTCCAAGCCGCGTACGCTCTACGACAAGATTTGGGACGCCCATCTCGTTCATGAGGCGCCGGACGGCACCTGCCTGATCTATGTCGACCGGCATTTGGTGCATGAGGTGACGAGCCCGCAGGCGTTTGAGGGCCTGCGCATGGCCAAGCGCAAAGTGCGCGCACCCGAAAAGACGCTTGCCGTGGTCGATCATAACGTCCCGACCACCGACCGTTCCTTCGGCATCGACGATCCGGAGTCGGCGCTTCAGATCGAGACGCTGGCCGGCAACGCGGCCGAATTCGGCATCGAGTATTACCATGAGCGCGACCGCCGCCAGGGCATCGTGCACGTGGTCGGGCCCGAACAAGGGTTCACCCTGCCCGGCACCGTCATCGTCTGCGGCGACAGCCATACCTCGACGCACGGCGCGTTCGGGGCGCTCGCCCACGGCATCGGCACCAGCGAGGTCGAGCATGTGCTCGCGACGCAAACGCTGATTCAGCAAAAGGCGAAAAACATGCGGGTGCGCGTCGATGGCGCGCTGCCTGAGGGCGTCACCGCCAAGGACATCATCCTGGCGATCATCGGCGAGATCGGTACCGCCGGCGGCACCGGTCATGTGATCGAGTATTCCGGCGAAGCGATTGAAGCGCTTTCGATCGAAGGGCGGATGACGATCTGCAACATGTCGATCGAAGGCGGCGCGCGCGCCGGCCTGATCGCGCCCGACGCCAAGACCTTCGACTATATCAAGGGGCGGCCGCGTGCGCCCAAGGCCGGCGCCTTCGAGCTTGCCGTACGTCATTGGGAGGAGCTCTATTCCGATGAGGACGCGTTCTTCGACCGCGAGATCGTCCTGCACGCGGAGAAACTTCCGCCGCTCGTCACCTGGGGCACGAGCCCCGAGCAGGTCGTGTCGGTGACGGGCCGCGTGCCCAATCCTGCCGAGATCGAGGACGAGACCAAGCGGCGGGCGGCCGAGCGTTCGCTCGACTATATGGGTCTCACCGGCGGCGAGAAGATCACCGATATCGCGCTCGACCGCGTGTTCATCGGCTCTTGCACCAATGGCCGCATCGAGGATCTGCGCGCCGTGGCGGAAGTGGTCGGGGATCGCAAGGTCCACGAGAATATTCGCGCCATGATCGTGCCGGGCTCAGGGATGGTGAAGGCGCAAGCCGAGGCCGAAGGACTCGACACAATTTTCAAGAATGCGGGCTTCGAATGGCGCGAGCCTGGCTGCTCGATGTGTCTTGGCATGAACCCGGACCAATTGGCGCCGCGCGAGCGCTGCGCCTCGACCTCGAACCGCAATTTCGAAGGCCGCCAAGGGCGGCTCGGCCGCACCCATCTGGTGTCGCCGCAAATGGCCGCGGCCGCCGCGATTGCTGGCCGCTTCGTCGATATCCGCGAGTTTCACTAAAAAGCCGGACACGCCATCCTCAGGAACGGGGCGCGGGGGAACGCGGGGTTCCGTGAGAATGACGTGCCGGTTACGCGGGAAAGAGGGAGGGCACTCTCCCGCGCGAACGAAGACCGATTAGTGGTGCTTGCCGTGATGGCCGCCGCCGTTCCACTTGCCGTATTTGCCGGGCTTGCCGTGATGCCCGTAGGCGTAGCGGCGGCGGTCGTAGCCCCAATATTTCGGGCCATAGCCGAAATAGAAGCTGTAACCCGGATAGGGGTAATAGGCGGCGCACCAGCGGTTCCACGGTCCACATGCCGGGCGGCACCAATTGTTCCAAGCGCCGCATCCGGTTGCGGCGGCTGGGGTCGGTACGGCCGCAGCACCAGCCGCGACGAGGCCGGCAACGCCAAGAGCGGCAAACAAGCTCTTCTTCATCATGTCGATATCCCTTCTGCTTCGCCCGGCCCGCAAGGAGCGCGGGTTCGGGCCTTGGCGCGAAAAGTCGCACGAGTGGCCTGAACCTGATCTGATCGCTACATTCATGCGCCGTTCAGTTTGAAAAGCGGATGCGATGGCGAAGCCATGATCGACTGGAATCCGATGCAGGCGCCGAGCCTCGGCGAGCTTCAGGCGATCGCCGATAAGGTCTATGCGCGATTGCCCGCCCGCTTCCGCGACCTCACCGGCGATCTTGTGATCCGGGTGGAGGATTTCGCCGAAAACGACGTGCTCGATTCATTGGGGATCGAGTCGCCGTTCGACCTGCTTGGCCTCTATTCGGGAACCGATCTGGCGCAAAAGAGCGTGACCGATGTGAGTGCCCTACCGGATATGGTGTTCCTTTACCGGCGTCCGATTCTCGATTATTGGGCCGACCACGAAGACACGCTCGGCGCCATTCTCACGCATATTCTCGTGCATGAGATCGGTCATCATTTCGGCCTGTCCGATGCAGATATGGAGCGGATCGAGGCCGAGTCCGTAAGTTAGAGTTTTCGCGGATTTGGCGTTGACGCTGGCGCTGGCTGCTCGCAGACTGCGAGGCCTCAGGGGGGACGAGGCAGCAAAGGAAATAATAATGCGATTGGCTGCCCGGCTCGCAATGGGGCTTGCGCTCCTCCTGCTTCTCGCTCCTGCCAGTCCGCTGAGGACGGATGCGATCGCGCTCGAGCAGGGCAAACGCGTGGCGCCCGGCCGGCTCGTGATCGAAGGCCGCAGGCTATCTTGCGGCAAGACCGCGACACTGCTGCGCGATTTCGAAGGCTTCGCCGTCTCCTCCACTGTCATCATGCTGAACATGCAAGCGCTTAAGGATCTGCCGCGGCCGGTGCAGTGGCTGATCTACTATCACGAATGCGGACACATCCTGTATGGGCCGAGCGAAACCTCCGCCGACTGCTATGCGGTGAGACGGGCAAGGCGCGAAGGCTGGCTAACCCGGGCCGGCCTCGACGATATTTGCACCGTGTTCAATATCGCCGGTCACGGTGCCCTTCACCCGGACCCCGAACGGCGCTGCGAAGAGCTGAGCCAGTGTTTCGACAATAAGCGCGGCATTACCGCCAGGGACGACCGCTGAGGCAATTGATGCAATTGCGCGAGCGTTCCCGGGGCTTTAGACTACGATTCATCATGCTGGACGGACGGGCTCGTTTCAGGGTTGCGCTTTGGAGCGCCATGCTGGTTGCGCTTTGCGCCGCCGGCCCGCGTTTCGGCCACGCCATGGAGTGGTCCGGCAATGAGGGCTCGACCGTCACCGGCCCGAGCCTTGAGGAATATCTCAAGCAGGTCGGTCCCGACGGCAAGCTCATCGCCCACGGTCAACTCAAGATCGACGGCAGGCGCGTCAATTGCGGCAAGCGGCCAACTGTCCTGAACCCGAATTTCGACAGTTGGGGCGGCGCTTTCCCCGGCTTTTTGATTCTCAACACCAAAAAGATCAGCGGGCTTTCGACCCAAGTGAAGCTCTACGTCTACTCGCATGAATGCGGGCACCAGTTCGAAGGCGCCGATGAGAGCAAGGCCGATCTCTTCGCCATCAGGCGCGGTGTCAGATGGGGCTGGCTCGACGCTCAAGGCATGGAAGAGATCTGCGTGTTTATTTCGCAACTGAAGGGGGACTCTGTGCACGCGCCAGGCCCTAAACGTTGCGACATCATGCGCGCCTATTACCGCAAACTGATCGACGGTTCAGGCCAGAGCGCGAAAGCCCCCGCCTCGGTGACAGGGGCGCAGACCCTGGGGCCCTCCAATTAGCGCCGGCACGGCCGCCTCAGAAAATCCAGGCGATCATCAGCCAGAACACCACGAAGAAAATCAAAAAGCCGAGGATGGTGAACGGCAGTTCGCCAAAGATGGCGTCGCCGCCTGAAACGACGGCCATAACCAGGATCACAACCAGCGAGACGCCGAAGGAGATGACCGCCGCGTTCTTGAGGCCGAGCCCTTCCGAGAACGGATCGGACGGGCCGAGCCCGATCAGGTAATAGAGACCCGCGCCGCCGATGATGATGAGCAGCAAAATTGCTACCGTCGCGGCGATCAATAGCCGGAGTGCCTCGTTGCGTTCGCGCCTGTCGCCCGGGCTTGTCATCGCCTGACCCTTCTCCCCTCGCCGCTCAGTCGTGATCGTCTTGCATCTGCTGCGCCTTGGCGATCGCCTCCCTGATCACATGCGGATCGGGCATGTCGGCGATGGAAAATTCCGGCTCGTCGCCTGCGGTGGAGATCTCGACGGTCCCGACGCTCAGCATGCGATTGACGAAACTTTGGGTGACATGCACCGCGCGGACATGTCTCAGCGAGACCGAGGTGCGGTCCTTGCTCAAAATGCCTCGCTCATAGGTGATGTCGTTGCTGGTGACGGTCAGCGCCGTGGCCCGGGTCTTGATGTACCAGTAGAGCAAGATGAGGATACCGAGGCCGAAGGCGGCGATCAGGAGAACGGCGAGGATGAACCAGAAGGGATGGGCCCGGAACATCGCCGGATGGGCCTCGTAGATCATAGTTCCTATCATTTGCGATCCTTCATCCCCCGCTTTGTTCTGGGGGACCTTAGTCGGGGTCCACGAGCGTGAAAAGCTGGAAACCATAACCGCCCAGCGCTACATAAGGTTCGCATCGTACGAGGACCCCATGCGGAAATTTCTGACGCTTACGGGCATTGCCGCCCATCTGCCCATGATCAATGTCGATACCGACATGATCATTCCCAAGCAGTTTCTCAAGACCATCAAGCGGACCGGGCTGAGCAAGGGCCTATTTGCCGAACTGCGCTACGACGAAGAGGGCAATCCGGATCCGGATTTCGTCTTGCACAAGGCCCCTCAAACCGAGGCGAAGATCCTCATCACCGGCGAGAATTTCGGTTGCGGCTCCTCTCGCGAGCACGCGCCCTGGGCGCTGCTCGATTTCGGCATTCGCTGCATTATCGCGCCGTCCTTCGCCGATATTTTCTACAATAACTGTTTCAAGAACGGCATTCTTCCCATCGTCCTGCCGCAATCGGAGATCGACAAGCTCATCGACGACGCATCGCGCGGCGCCAATGCCACGTTAACCATAGACCTTCCCGCGCAGGAGATCAGAGGGCCCGACGGCGGCGTGATCCGCTTCGATATCGATCCTCACCGTAAGCGCTGTCTAATGGAGGGGCTCGACGATATCGCGCTCACCCTGGAGAAGGCCGAGGCCATCGAGGCGTTCGAGGAAAAATCCCATCTCGAACGCCCGTGGGCCTGATTGGCCGCCTACTCGAACGGGATCGGCGCAGTTTCTTTCTCGACCAGTGTCTTGCCGTCGCGCGTGATCTTGACGACAGCCTGATACTCGCCCTCCGGCCAACCGCCGGCAGGAACGCCGCTCTTGCCCGCTTGCAGCAGATACTGCGCTCTATCCTCACCCAGGGTTTCGTCGTTGCGAAGCAAGGGCTTCCCGTCCTTGACCAGGGTCACTTCGACCACGTCGCCTTTTTTCAACTCCGCAGCCAGGACATAGGCGACTCCCGGGCTGTTGAACCGCGGCACCGGTGGCGCCGTGCCGGTCTCGAGTTCCTCCTGGCCGACCTCGTGGTCGGCAAGTCCAAGCGCAAGCACGGTGACGTCTTCGGCGGCGGCCGGCGCCGCCATGCCGAGAACAAGGACCAGGGCAAAGACCGCTCTTGTCAGCATCTGGCGCTCCCTTTAGGCAAGGCCGCTAGGACCTAGCACAGGAACGCGGCATGACAAGCCATAAGCTCTTATTGCTCCCCGGCGACGGCATCGGCCCAGAAGTCATGGGCGAGGTCGAACGCTTGGTGGCCTGGATCAACGCGCGCGGCCTCGCCTCAATCGAGACCGAGACCGATCTCGTCGGGGGTTGCGCTTACGACGCCCATGGCGAGGCGATTTCCGATACGACCATGGACCGTGCAATGGGCGCCGACGCCGTCATGCTCGGCGCGGTGGGCGGTCCGCAATGGGATGGCGTGCCGTACGATCAGCGTCCCGAAGCCGGCCTGTTGCGCCTTCGCAAGGATCTCGAGCTGTTCGCCAATCTCCGCCCCGCCATCTGTTATCCGGCGCTGGCCGATGCCTCCTCGCTCAAGCGCGACCGCGTCGACGGGCTCGACATCATGATCGTGCGCGAGCTGACCGGGGGCGTCTATTTCGGCGAACCGAAAACCATCACCGATCTCGGCAACGGCCAGAAGCGCGCCGTCGATACGCAGGTTTACGACACCGGCGAAATCGAGCGCATCGCCGCGGTCGCGTTCGATCTGTCCCGCGAGCGCAAGCGGCTGGTGCACTCGGCCGAGAAGCGCAACGTGATGAAGACCGGCGTGCTATGGAACGAGGTCGTCAGCAAAGTCCACAAGGATCGCTATAGCGACGTCACGCTCCATCATATTCTGGCCGACAACTGCGCCATGCAGCTCGTGCGCGCGCCGAAGCAGTTCGACATCATCGTCACCGACAATCTGTTCGGCGACATTCTGTCGGACGAGGCCGCCATGCTCACCGGCTCGCTCGGCATGCTGCCGTCGGCTTCGCTCGGCGCGGCCGACGAGAACGGACACCGGCGTGCGCTTTACGAGCCGGTGCACGGCTCGGCCCCTGACATTGCCGGAAAGAATCTGGCCAACCCCATCGCCACGATTGCCAGTCTCGCCATGTGCCTGCGCTATTCGTTTTCGCTTGGGGATATCGCCGGCCGCATCGACGGCGCGATCGCGCAGGTGCTCGATCAGGGCTTGCGCACCGCCGATATCGCGCAAGAGGGGTGCCGTACCATAGGCACAAGCGAGATGGGCGAGGCGATCGTCGCAGCGCTCGATCGCGCCGGTTAGCGGTCTTCTTGCCAACAGGCACGCAAAAATCACGTTCGGCCAGGGACCATATTGTCGGCGCAGTGCGCCGGTAAACCCTGACGAACGATGAGACCTGTCGTGAGCAAAATCGCCGCCGCCGCGGTTATCGTCATGTTCGGCGCGTTCGCAAATGCCGCCGAAGACGATACGGCCGGGAGCGCTCGCGAGACCGCCGAGCCGTCAGCCCCCTCCTCTGCCGACCAGACCAAGAGGGTGCTGACCCCGGAGGAGCGCGCCGAGAAAGAGGCGCGCAAGGCCTGCAAGGCGGAGATTTGCGACATCATCGCCACTCGCGACCCAAACGGCGACGACGTGTCGTGCGACATTATCAAGACCTGGCGCGAAGAGGACATCGTCAACATGCTTGGCGGCAAGGTCGACTGGCCGTGGGGCAAGGCAGTGTGCCAATCGAAGCTCGAGCTTGATCGCAAGGCGCTCGCCCAGGCGATGAGCAAACAGTCTCACGAGATCGACATGCCGATGCAGAAAGTCCGCTGCACGCTCGCGCAAAAAGATGGCGGCAAGCCTTACGCTGTCGAAGTGACGCTCGCGCCCAAGGTAAAATTCGAAAACGGCAAGGCCATTGAGGCCAGCATCAACTGGGGCAAAGCCGAGGCGCCGACCTTCATCTATCCCCTGATTTGTGCCGGGACCGGTTTCGACAACCACACCAACGTGCTCGGCCCGGAGGTGGTGCGCATGGTCAACGAGTTCACCACCAAGAAATGCGCGGAGCTGAAAGTCGAGGCGAGCGGTTACCGCAAAGCCCAACTGCCTTGAGGCGCTTGGCGGCACTCGGCCAGTCCGGATTAGAGATTTCCCTCAAGCGCGTTCCAACGGTAGACTGCCCGGAGAATCTGAAAATTACCTTGGGGGAGCATGATGGAACGAGCAGGGCCCTTTCTCATCTTGATTGGCCGGGTGATTCTGTCGGCCATTTTTATCCAGGCCGGCTGGAACAAGATTTTCGGCTATGCCGGAACCGCACAGTACATGGCCAAAGCCGGCGTGCCCGGTGAGCTTCTTCCGCTGGTGATCTTGACCGAGCTCGGCGGCGGCCTTCTCGTCTTGTTCGGACTTTTCACGCGCTGGGCCGCCCTTGCGCTTGCCGGTTTCTGCGTGCTTGCGGCATGGTTTTTCCATAATCCGAGCGATCCGAGCCAGATGATCAACTTCATGAAAACCATCACCATCGCGGGTGGTTTTCTCGTGCTGGCGGGCTCGGGCCCCGGCGCCCTGGCATTGGATAGCCGCCGCAGCTAGATCGTCACTCGGGCGTGGCGCCCGTCACGCGCCACACCACGTTGCCGACATCGTCGGCGACCAGAAGCGCGCCGGACCGGTCGATGGCGACGCCCGCGGGGCGCCCATGCGCTTCGCGCTGAGCGTTGACGAAGCCCGTCAGCACATCGACCGGAAGGCCCGTAGGCTTGCCATCGGTAAACGGCACGAACACCACCTTGTAACCGCTCAAAGGGGCGCGGTTCCACGACCCGTGCTCGCCGACGAACGCGCCCTCCCGGAACTCTTCCGGCAACAGCGTGCCTTGAGAAAAGGCAAGCCCGATCGGCGCCACATGGTTGCCGAGCGAGTAGTCTGGCACAATCGCCTTCGCCACCATGTCAGGGTCTTGCGGCTTCACCCTCGGGTCGAGATGCCGGCCCCAATAGCTGTAAGGCCAGCCGTAAAAGCCGCCCTCTTTCACCGACGTGAGATAGTCGGGAACGAGATCCGGGCCGAGCTCGTCGCGCTCATTCACCACCGCCCACAGCGCATCGCTGTGCGGCGCGAATTCCATTCCCACCGGGTTCCGCAGGCCGGTAGCGAAACTGCGCGACGTCCCTGAGTCGGGATCGATCTCGAGGATCCGCGCCCGGTCCTTTTCCACGGCGAGGCCAAGTTCGCCGGCATTGCTGTTTGCGCCGACACCGACATAAAGCCGCGAGCCGTCGGGGCGGGCGGTCAGGCTCTTGGTCCAGTGAAGGTTGGGCGAACCGGCAGGGAGATCGGCAATCTTGGCCGGCGCTTGGTCGATTTTGGTCGCGCCCTCTTGGTAATCGAACCGAAGCAGCGCGTCCGTGTCGGCGACATAAAGCTTGTCGCCGATCAGCACCATGCCGAACGGCGAGGTGAGGCCTTCGAGAAACACCTGCCGCGTCTCGGCGACGCCGTCGCCGTCGCTGTCGCGCAACAGAACGATGCGATTTGGACTTGGCACGCCGGCGCCGGCAAGGCCCATAACCCGGTCTGCCATCCATCCCTTGAAGCCGGTGAAGCCGGCGTCCTCGGGCCCGTTGCTCTCGGCAACCAGAACATCTCCATTCGGTAGCACAAGCAGCCAGCGGGGATGATCGAGGCCGGCGGCGAAGGCATTGACCTTCAGGCCTTCGGCCGCAATCGGCACGGTGCCTTCGGGCCAGCCAATCGCACGCGCGATATTGATAGTCGGCAGGACCGCCCCGCTTGGTGGAGGGGGAATCTCCGGGTTTGAGCCTTCGGTTTCCGCCTCGGTCAGCGCGGCGGAATCGCAAGCCTGAAGCGCGACGGTAAGAGCGAGCGCAAGTGCCACGCGCGCAACTGCGCCGGCGATCGGCCGGATGGCGGGAGAATTTGGAGGTTCGCGCGGGTCCATCGGCAAAGCTTTACAATCTGGGGCCATTCCTCGTAAATCGGCCGCGAAATCGGACTTAGATGTGGGCGAAGGAGCGCCGGAAAACATGGGTTACAAAGTCGCCGTGATCGGCGCCACAGGAAATGTCGGGCACGAGATGCTCAACATCCTCGCCGAGCGCGAGTTCCCGGCGGACGAGGTGTACGCGCTTGCCTCGCGGCGGTCCATGGGC
>Ga0315534_1000964_pt1 | contig 20248 bp, 19 predicted proteins | sample SalMarSW160240MG_FD_203094 | JGI IMG/M metagenome (GOLD analysis project Ga0315534, IMG submission 203094) | Salt marsh sediment microbial communities from the Plum Island Ecosystem LTER, Massachusetts, United States - Salt Marsh Sediment SW1602-40 ... | reverse complement strand
TATCTGCCATATCTTCTTACCACACTACTCACACCTTCGGCACCTACTATAACTTTACCTTTAAATTTACCCAGTGTGGAGTAAATTATTCCTTCTTCGACCTTAAGAACTTTGCATTCCTCTATAAATTCAGCACCGGAAGCGATAGCCTTTCTTAATAAAAAATCATCGAATTTCTTCCTGTCCACTACATATGAAATAGGATCGTCTAACAAAACATCACAAGAATTCCCGTTTTTCCGAAAAGAGAAACCTGAAATTTTATCTTCAGCTACATCTTCCAGTGAAAAAGGGAAAAAGTTAGCTAAAGAAATCTGAAAAGCTCCGGCGCAGGGTTTAACCCTCGGAAATTTAGCCTTATCGAGAAGCAACACATCGAATCCTTTTCTCGATAAAAAATAGGCAAGAGAAGACCCGGCAGGTCCCGCTCCGCAAATTATAACATCTTTCTTATTCATATACTTTATTCCAACCCTTTAATCTCACAAAAGAGAATAAAGAAAAATACACTCGTTGTCAACAGAAAAAATTAAGTTTGCTGCTCTCAGTTTTAGGTCTTAATAAATGAATTGTTTTTTTACCTGTTTACCCATCAACTCATTCACTCATAGACCCATTCACTCTTTTGTGCCTTCCCGGCTAAAAAAAATTCTATCTTGACATTATAGTGAAAATCTCTTATATATATATTAAACAATTTTTAAAAAGGAGGTGCTTTTATGGATTATGGTGATTATCCGGCAACAACTGGAATGGCTACTGGTGTAATGGTTGTCTATTTAGCAATCGCTATTTTAATGATTGCCGCAATGTGGAAAATTTTTACAAAAGCGGGGAAACCCGGTTGGGCTGCTATAATACCCATTTACAACGCAATAGTCTTACTGGAGATAGTAGATAAACCTTTATGGTGGATAATACTTATGTTAATACCTCTTGTTAACGTAATTATTTCTATCATAGTTAGTGTCGAACTTGCAAAAAAATTCGGCCAGAGTGTAGGTTTCGCGATTGGATTAATACTTCTAGCCCCAATATTTTACCCAATACTTGGATTTGGGGGTTATCGATATACAGGATAGTGTAATTAAACTTTAGATTCATCTGAATCTACAAAAACCACAAAAGCATCACGTTTTTGTGGTTTTTTTTATTGGGTGTAGCGGGGACTCTGTGTCCTCTGTGGCGAATATTTCAGTTAGAATGTTAGAAAGTTAGGATGTTGGGAAGTTAAAACGAAATAAAAAATGGGATGAGTGGTGTGATTTGTGCTATTCGTGTAATTTGTTGTTTCTGAAAGTTTTTTGGGGAGGTGGGAGTTTTAAACAAACAAAATATTCTTTCTTTGTGTGCTTTGTGTTCTTTGTTGTTAATTATCTTTTTTCTCGGAGATTAGTTCAGTAAATTCCTCTTCCCCGATAATCTCAACACCCAGCTCTTTTGCCTTATCAAATTTAGAACCCGGATTCTCCCCCACCACAACAAAATCGGTATTCTTAGAAACCGAATTTACTGCTCTTGCCCCCAAACTCTCAACTAAATCCTGCGCTTCTCTTCTACTATAGCTCTTCAATTCACCCGTAAAAACAAAACGTTTTCCGCTAAGAGGGAGATCCCTTTCTTTTTTGGTTTTACTTTCCATGCTAACCCCAGCTTTCTTTAATTTTTCTATAACGGAAAGATTCTTTTTATTTTTGAAAAAGGACACAACCGAAGATGCCGTATTCTCCCCTATTCCTTTTATTTCAAGTAATTCTTCGCATGTTGCTCTTTTTAATTTATCTATCGAAGTAAATTCAGTTGCAATTAATTTCGCGTTATAAGTTCCTACAAAAGGTATTCCAAGAGAAAATATCAACCTGTCAAATACTCTTTTTTTACTATTTTCAATACCTTTTAATAAATTTTCCGCGGATTTCTCTCCCATACGTTCAAGTTCCTGGATGTTATCCTTTTTCAAATAATACAGGTCGGCATAATTGGAAATTAAATCTTTTTCTACTAACTGATCGACAAGAACTTCGCCTAAACCTTCTATATCTATACCATCTCGAGAACCATAATGCAAAATGCTTTTCTTAACCTGCGAAGGACACCCGATATTTATACATCTATAGTAAACTTCCCCTTCGGGACGTACAAGTTTTTCCCCGCAAACAGGACACTCCTCAGGAAAATCAAACTCCTTTTCACTCCCATCCCTCACGTCTTTATCTACTCCTACAATATGAGGAATTATATCTCCGCCTTTCTCAATATAAACTTTATCTCTAACCCTAATATCTTTTCGTTCGATTTCATCCTTGTTAAATAAAGAAGCTCGCGATACTGTCGTACCGGCGACAAAAACAGGTTCGAGTATAGCAACCGGAGTGGCAATACCGGTTCTGCCAATGGACACTTCTATATCATTTAAACGGGTAACTTTTCTCTCGGCAGGGAATTTGAAAGCTACAGCCCATCTGGGAGATTTGGATGTCGAGCCTAACATTTCTCTGACACGAAGACTGTTTATTTTAAAAACAAGACCATCCGTTTGGTAAGGAAGTTTAAATCTTTTGGTATTCCATTCCTTTATTAAATCTTTAGATTCTTCTATACTGTTTCGAATCTCACGAAGAGGACTAACTTTAAATCCTATTTCCTCTAAAAAATCCAGTGCCTCGCTGTGCGTCCCGAAACCATCCGGTAAGTTTCCATAAGAATGAATATAAATATCAAGGTTTCTCTCCGCAACAACTTTAGAATCAAGGCTTTTCAATGTACCCGCGGCAGCGTTTCTCGGATTCGCGAATAATTGCTCGTCTTTTTCTTCTTTTTCCTTATTTAATTTTAAGAAAGAAGAATTGGGCATAAAAACTTCGCCTCTAACATCAAGCTTACTATAATTTTTTCTCTTATTAAATAATTTAAGCGGCACGCTTTTAATTGTTTTTAAATTCTGGGTTATATCATCACCAATAACTCCATCTCCCCTGGTAGAACCACGAACGAAATTCCCATTCTCATATTCAAGTGAAACAGCAATTCCGTCTATTTTTTGTTCAACTACCCACCCGATTGTGTCGACTTCATCTTTTAAATGCCTGAAGACTCTTTTTTCAAAATCTTCGAGTTCTTTTTGATCATAAGTATTACTAAGTGACAACATAGGAGGTTCATGAGTAACATTGGAAAAACCTTCCAGTGGTTCTCCCCCTACTCGCTGTGTCGGGGAATACGGATCCCTTAACTCAGGATATTGATTTTCAATATCCTGAAGTTCCTTCATTAATGAATCGTACCGGAAATCTGATATCTCAGGCTGATTTAAGACATAGTACTTGTAATTGTGATAACGAATATTCTTTCGAAGTTGTTCTATTTCTTTTTTTATTTTATCAGGGACACTCATTTATATATATAGAGATTCAAGCTTTTCGATTTTAGCCGTTGGCTTTTAGCTTTTCAATAAAACTATTAAGCATTTTTTGCTCTTTATCTAATAAATTTAAAACATCCTTTAGATTTTCCTTTGAAATTAAATCGAGTTCTTGAATAATTAAAAACTGCGTTTCCAACTCAAATGAAGATCCTAAAGCGATTTCTAAAAATCTTTTAAAATCTATCTCACTATTTCTACTGCATCCTTCAGCGATATTTGATGGAATTGATACAACCGATCTACATATCTGACTTTTCAACCCATATTTTTCAGCATCAGGTAATAAATTCGATAATTTATAAACCTCTTTCACAAGTTCGATGCCTTCTTTCCATACATTAAAATTCCTGAAATTTCTCATTTTAATTAATAAAAGCCAAAAGCGAAAGGCTAACAGCTAATAGCTTTTTTAACCAACTTATCTGCTCCACTAAAAACTAATCCATTTGCTTTCTTAAAAAAGTAGGTACATCGAGATCTTCAACGGATTTTCTATCTTTTATAAACGCGGGGCTGTCAAAAATTTCCAGATTTTCCTTTAATTTATTCAATTCACTAAGTCCGTCATATTCTTTCGCGGTTGAAATTCCCCTAAAATCTATCTTATCGATTTCGTCTTTTTCCGGTTCCCCTATACCTGTAGCGATAAGCGTAATTTCTGCCTCGCTTAAATTTTCCTCAAAAACGACTCCCATAAATATATCATTTTCCTCGTCATCAGCCCCAACGGCTTCCCTTATAACCTCCATAGCTTCTTTCATTTCTTTAAGTGTAAAATTATCCTTATCCACCGTAAAATTGACAAGAACCGCTTTTGATTGTGATATATCGGTATCTTCGAGCAAAGGCGAATTTATAGCTCCCTGAGCAGCTTCTAAAGCCTTATTCTCTCCTCCGGCTCTACCCATCCCCATCAGGGCTTTACCTCTCTTAGACATTACAGTTTTGACATCAGCAAAATCCAAACTCCAATAAGCATCCTTCAGCAGTAATCCACTGATACTTTTAACTGCCTTCATCAAAACATCCATTGAGACTTCACTCAAAGCCTGTGCAAGAGACATATTACCCATACTCATAAGTCTATCATTGGGAACCACCAATAACGTGTCAACAACCGGAGAAAGAGCTTTTATGCCTTTTTTCGCTTTTTTTATTCTGCTCGATTCGTAATAGAAAGGTGTAGTAACGACACCAACAGTCAAAACGCCTTTTTCCTTTGCCAGGGAAGCAATAACAGGCGATGCTCCGGTTCCTGTACCCCCACCCATTCCTGCTGTAATGAACAACATATCAATATCTTCGGTCAACACCTGCAGGTCATCGACACTTTCCTCCGCAGCCATTCTTCCGAGTTCGGGATCTCCTCCTGTACCTCTACCCCTTGTAAGTTCTTTTCCGATTTGAATTTTATCACTCGTAGGCACCAGATTTATATCCTGAACATCCGTATTGATTGCCCAGAAATCGACACCTGTCATTCCTGATTCTACCATTGTAGTTACAGCGTTTCCACCACAACCACCAACTCCGACAACTCTAATCTTAGCTGGACTATTAGTTTTACCTTTAGATTTAAACATTAAACCTCCTTTTTAAAAAAATTCTTCAAACCACTGATTCATTCTTTTTAAAACGGAATCAAACATGCTCTTTCCCTGGATTTTCCTTAAATTTAATCCGGAATTCTCAGCTCCGTATTTTATAAGTCCAACCGATGTAGCAAAGGACGGATCTGAGACCGCGTCGCGTAAACCGACTATTTCTTCAGAAGGTATACCAACTCTGACCGGTAAACCGAATATATCCTCGGAAAGTCCTCTGATGCCGTCTAATTTAGAAGTTCCGCCGGTCAGAACTACTCCCGCGGAGAGCATTTCATACAGCGGATCTCCGCTAAGCTCTCTGTGAGCTAAAGTCATTATCTCTTCCACTCGCGGTTTTATAATTTGTTCCAGTAAATCAAGAGTCACCTGCTTATCTCTCAAACCTGAAATCCCCTTTACAGAAATCATTTCTTTCCTTCTTTCTTGCGAAAGTTCCTTAACCGTACCATGTTCAAGTTTTACTCTTTCAGCTTCAGTATAAGAACACCGGAGTCCTACTCCAATATCATTGGTAATATTTTCTCCGCCCAAACCAATAACAGAAGTTTTTCTTAAACTTCCATTATAAAAAACGGCTAAATCTGTTGTACCACCCCCTACGTCGATTAGTATAACACCCGCTTCTTTCTCATCATTAGACAGAACAGCGTACGAAGACGCAAGCGGCTGAAGTACTATATCGTTAACTTCGTATCCGGCTTTATTAACACACTTACAAATATTCTTAGCAGAAGTAACCGCACCAGTTACAATCACTACACTTGCTTCCAATCTCTGAGCGAACATCCCCACAGGATCATCGATACCTCCCTGTCCATCTAAAACAAAATCTGTAGGAATAATGTGAATAACTTCCCTATCCACAGGCAAAGCCATCGATTTAGCGCCTTCCAGAACTCTCTCGACATCCTCTCGGGTAACCTCATTATCCGGTCCTGTTACTGCCACAACACCCCTACCCTGAATATTTCTTATGTGATCCCCCGCAATTCCTGTAAAAACGCCACTAGCCTCTTTACCTGCCATCATCTCTGCTTCCCTTGTTGCTTTAAGAATGGACTGTACCGTCTTATCTATATTAATAACGATACCCTTACGTAATCCTTCCGAGGGATACTTCCCAACACCAATAATATTAACCTTATCGTCCTCAACCTCAGCAATAACAGAAGCAATTTTTGTTGTACCGAGATCTAACCCAACTACAATCCCCTTTTCATCACTCAATTATTACCTCCTTAGAATCACCATATTCTTGAATCTAAAGTCGAGACGTCCTTTAAATTCATTTTTGTTTTTTTTCAAAATACGTTTCAATATTCCATATTTCCTTTCAAATTCGTCACTTCCCCAAACAACTTCTAAGTTTTTATATCTGGTTAGTAATCCTCCGGTTCTAATCTCCATTTTATCAATTTCAGATAAAGGCACAATTTCAAAAAGTTCGATTGCGCGACTTATCCCTTCTTTTCCAACTTCGGAGTTAAGTTCAACAACAGGCAGAGAATTAGATTCATCCGAATCAAATATAAGACCTTGTCTGTCAATAACCTTTCCCTTACTCCCCTCGATCCTCGCCACGGGCACTCTCGAAATCACCTCTATGTTTAATCTTCTTAAAATATTTCTATGTAAATTAACCGATTCCACCCAGGAAAGAGCTTCTATAGATTTTTTTAATTCTTTTAAATCTTCAATCCCTACTTTTTTTACTGTTTTTCCGATTTCATCTTTCCTAGTTTCCGTAACCTCTCGCGTGTAACTTATATAAGCTTTATCAACAGGTAGGGAAGCTATAATTATTTTGTATAAAAAATAAATCAACAAAATTATCAATATATAGCGTATCTTAAATCTGGATTTCTTTTTCTTTGCCAATTACCTTAACCTCCAATTCTAAAGTAATATCAAAATTTTTTTTTACTTTATCTCTAACCGTTTCAACCAATTTAATAAAATCTTTAGCCTTGGCACCCGGTTCGGTGAGAAAAAAATTGCAATGCTTAGGAGAAACTTTTACACCCCCAATGTTCATTCCTTTGCACCCTGCTTGCTCGATTAACTCACCAGCAAAAGAATCTTGCGGGTTCTTAAAAACGGAACCACAAGTTCCTATATCACCGGTAACAGTCGGGTGGTTTTTTCTTCTGTATTCCATTATTTCCGATATTTTATTCTCTATATACTCTTTTTCTCTTTTGCTAAACTTAAATTCAATCTCCACTACAAATTCATCCGAGAGACTTGATTTTCTGTAATCAAATTGCATGTTTTCAATTCTGCATTCTGCCCCGTCCTTCAACACCTTGACAGCTTTTATATATTCACCTATCTCACAGTCAAAAGCGCTTGCATTCATAACAGAAGCCCCACCAACACTACCCGGTATTCCAATAAGTTCTTCGATACCGGAAAGAGACGCTTCTTTTGCAATCTTTATAACTTCCGATAAGCTTGCTCCGGCCTGGGCAATTATTTTTGTACCTTGGACTTTAATTTTCTTCATGTCTTCTGTACTTATCACCATGCCCGAAAAACCCTCATCCAAGAAAAGCACATTTGAACCTTTACCTATAATCATAATCGGAATATCTTCTTTTTCAGCAAAATCCTTAGCTTTAGCAATATCACATGAATCAGCCGCAATCAGGAAGTATTTTGCTTTCCCGCCAATATGAAGTGAAGTATGAGAAGATAAAAGCTCAGATATCATAAGCTTACCTTTTGTTTCTAATTCCATCTAAAATATCCTCAGCAGTTTGATATATATTTCCGGCACCGAGCAAAATCACCATATCTCCCTTTGAAAGTTGAGGAAGCAAAAACGCGGGAACATCTTCTTTATTCTCGATATACTCTACATCTTTATGCCCAAAATTTTCGCATTGTTCCTTAATAATTTCACCGGTAACACCGGGTATAGGCTCCTCGCGAGCCGGATAAATATCGGTAACAATAACCTTATCCGCCTGGAAAAAAGCTTTGCCAAATTCTTTCTTCAGCAATATTGTTCTCGAAAATAAATGAGGTTGGAATACCGCTACTATTCTTCCATCCCAACCAGCCCTTGCCCCGGAAAGTGTTGACTCTATTTCCCTTGGATGATGAGCGTAATCGTCTACAACAAGAATACCTTTTTCAAAACCTCTCTTTTCAAATCTTCTCGCTATACCCGTACATTTATTTATTCCCTTCTTAATACTATCCCCGTCGATTCCTAATTCTAAAGCGACAGAACAGGCAGCTATAGCGTTAATCACATTATGTCTGCCGGGAAGATTTATATGAATATCATTTATTTTTATACCATTTGAAATAAGATCAAAACAATGAGAAAAACCTTCTCTTCTTATATTCATTCCTTTAACATCGGCATTAGGTGAAATACCAAAGGTTATAACTTTTCTCTCGATTTCCGTCATAATAGATAGAGAGACTGTATCATCCATTGAGAGATGTACCGCTCCATAAAAGGGAACCGAATTAGCAAACTTTTTAAATGTATCTTTTATATCATCTATATCTTTATAAACATCTAAATGCTCAAGGTCGATATTCGTAATAACCGAAACTGTAGGAAACAGTTTTAAAAATGAGCGGTCACTTTCATCCGCTTCAGCAACAAGATATTCACTTTCTCCCAATCTTGAGTTATTACCTGTACTTCTAAGTATTCCGCCAACTATTATAGTAGGATCGAGTTTTTTCTCTCTTAATATAGACGCTATAAGTGAAGTCGTTGTAGATTTGCCGTGAGTTCCCGCAACAGCTATAGAAAATTTTAGCCTCATCAATTCTGCCAACATTTCTGCTCGTCTACTAATAGGGATATTCATCTTGTTAGCTTGTACTAATTCTACATTATCCTTAGATAAAGCAGAGGTAAATACAACAACATCAGCGTTTTTAACATTATTTTTATTATGCGGGATGGAAATCTTTATTCCTAATTTTTCAAGTCTTTTGGTATTCTCAGATTCTTTAATATCACTACCTGTAATTTCAAACCCCATATTATAAAGCAGTTCGGCAATTCCACTCATACCGATACCACCTATACCTACGAAATGAACTTTCTTAAACCGCCCTAACATACCCCAAAATCCTTTCCGCTATATTCTTTGCCGCAGCATTTACTTCCACGGAACTTTTCTTTCCATATAGCTCTTCTATTAGTTTAGGAAATTCTTTCACTTTAACTTCTTTTTCTCTCCGTATTATTATATTATTTCTCTTAAAAGCAAGTCTCTTTGCGTTAAAAAATTGATGGTCTCTGAAAGCAAAAGGATAGGGAATTAGAATAGCGGGAACACCAAGATTTTCAATCTCCGCGGTAGTCATAGCACCAGACCTGGATATAATTACATCACAGATAGAATAGGCAAGGTCCATTCTATCTATGAACGTAAACTGTTTAACAAATTCGCAAGGGGAATCTATCTCAAAATCCCCTCTCTGAATAATAAACTGCCAGTTATCTTCCATTAATGGAATCAATTGCAGAGAGAGATCCGCCAAAAACTTGGCACCCCGGCTGCCCCCAATCACCAATAAAGTTTTTTTATTCCTCTTAAGAGAAAAATAATCGATAGCCTTTTCATAATTACTTTGAGTTAAATTTTCTCTTACCGGAATACCCGTTATAATTTTCTTTTTGTACCCCAAAGACGAAAAATCTCCTTCGTAAGGTAAAAATATTTCTTTAGAAAATCGAGAAAGCAAATTGACCGCTTTTCCCGGTTTCGAATCGAGAACAAGAGTAAAAATAGGAATTCCCAACGCGGCACCTGCTACTCCAACAGGAATAGAAGCAAAAGCTCCTGTATGAAATATAGCACAAACCTTTTTATGGTAAATTATCCATATGGACATGAAAAAACCTGGAATAAAACGAAGAAAAGAAAAGATTTTCCCCATTAGATTCTTATTCACCCAACCTACAGTCGGAAAAAGAAACATATCTTTCATCTTCACAATTTCTTTTTCAAGCCCAGAACTGCTTCCTATATAAACCACTCCGGCTCCTCTTTTTTTTAGTTCGGAAGCTACTGCGAGAACCGGATAGATGTGGCCTCCTGTTCCGCCGCCCGATAGAATTATGTTTTTTTTCGATAGAGACAATAACACCTCCTGCCATATATGCCATTATTAAAGCCGTACCTCCACTGGATATAAAAGGTAGCGGTATCCCGGTCACCGGAATAATACCCAGAGACACATAAATATGAATCAGAGCATAAATACCTATAAAAGAAACCAGCCCTAAACCCAACAAAGAAGAATATTCATCCTTTGCCCTTAAACTCGATCTTATAGCACTTATAAAATAGATAAGAAATAAGGCAATGACAACCAGACAACCTGTAAATCCCAATTCCTCGCCAATTATCGAGAAAATAAAATCAGAATCCGGCAAAGGTATATAAAAAAACTTTTCCATTCCGCTACCCAAACCCAATCCGGAAAACCCTCCGTGTGAAATAGCCTGCACGGTAATTATTGCGGACTCATTATTAATATGGTTTGTTATTCTATTTACAGCATATCCCTCGCGTGTAATAAATATTATTCCAATCAATACCATTACGGTAAAAAAAGCCGCCACTTTTCCATTTTTAGAACCATTCAAGCACAACATTATAGTTCCTATAATTAAAGTGAGAAAAGCCATAGAATAATCCGGTTGAATAACAATTAATCCCATAATAGCCGAAATAACAAAAACGGACAAACCGAAATCTCTTTTTTTTGCAAAAAAAGCAATAATAGCGAATTGGGCAAAGATTGAAGGCTGAAAAGAAAATCTTGTACCAAATAAACGAATTGCCAGCCATCTTTTTGCACCATTTATTTCTAAACCATGGAAATATGTTAATATAAGTAAAAATACCGCGAGTCCGATAAAAAACAAATTAAATTCTTCCCAAAATTTCAACTTTATCTTTGAAGTAATAAAAAATACAATAACTCCTATAACGAATACAATTAACTGCTTAACAAAAGGAATCGGCACCGCGCTTTTATAAACTGCTATACCTGAACTTGCGGAAAAAACCATAATGACCCCAAAAGCTCCAAGTAATAGAGGAACAACCTCCACTAATCCTATTTTTATTCCTTTCCAATTATACATATTTATTTCTCACTATCTTCTTAAAAATATCTCCTCTCTCCCTAAAATCTCTGTACCAGTCAAAACTCGAGGCTCCCGGGGAAAGAATTATTCTATCACATCTTGAATCGAAAGCTTTTCCCACAGCATCTTCCATTGAAAAAGCGAACACCCAGTCTTTAAAACCATCTTCTTTCAGTTTAGCGGCTATCGATTTGCTGGATTCTCCAATCAGGACCGCAAATTTTGCTAATTTTTTTAATGCCTTAACTATGGGACTGATATCAGTAACTTTTGTCCTTCCACCCGCAATAACACATGAATTCGGAAAACATTCGAGCGATTCTTCAAAAGCAACAGGATTAGTACACATAGAATTATTTATAACCCAAATATTCTCTCTTTTTACTACGGTTTCCATCCTGTGTTCAACCCCTTTGAAAGATTGAATACGTTTCCTGATTAAATCCCATTCTAATCCTACAATATTACAAATAAGCGCGGCAGTCATTCCGTCTTCAACAAACGCTTTTCCCGGCATAAATAAATCTTCTTTACTGAAAATAAAATTATCATCTTTATCCTTTACAAACATCGAACCGTTAAAATAAATATCTCTTTTTTCTTGGAAAGAAAAAAACAACCTCTGCGAAGGCAATTCAAGCGAAGCCAACAGAGGACTATCTCCGTTGATTATCGCGTAATCTTCGGGTCCCTGGTTTTCAAAAATTCTCAGTTTAGCGTCTAAATATTCCTGGAAATCCGAATGCCTATCTAAATGGTCAGGAGAAATATTAACTATCGCCGCAATCCAGGGATGGAATTCTTTAATTCTTTCTAATTGATAGGAAGAGACTTCTACAACCGTTATAGTTTTATTATCACTATTATAAACCAAACTACTCAATGGTTTTCCCGGATATATATTTCCGCCCAGAAGAACTTTTTCGCCAAAAGATCCTTTTAATATATGATGAATCATCGCAGCCGTTGTAGTTTTACCATTGGTTCCGGTTACCGCAATAAGCTTTCCTTTCAAACATCTTGAAGCAAACTCTATTTCCCCAATAACAGGAATTTCTTTTTCTCTGGCTTTTATAAGAATAGGAATATCCATGGGTACCCCCGGAGAAACAACTAACAATTCCATCTCAAGCAATTTATCCGTATGCCTGCCCCACTCACTTTGATATGGTATATCTGAAAGATCACGGGTTAAATCACTTATGAATGGTTCTTTGCCCAACTTTTCAATTAATTTTGAAACTGCCTTACCACTTCTTCCGTAACCAATAACACCAATCATTCTCATACCCCTATCTTATCTTAAGTGTACTGAGTCCCAACAAAGCAAACATAATACCCCAAATCCAGAATCGAACCACAACCTTTGATTCCGTCCAACCTTTCAGTTGAAAATGGTGGTGGATGGGCGCCATCTTAAAAATTCGTTTACCCGTCAATTTAAACGAAGCAACTTGAAGAACAACAGATAGTGTTTCCAAAACAAAAACACCCCCAATCACAAGCAACAAAAACTCATGCTTCAAAAGAATCGCCATCAACCCCAGAATTCCACCGATAGCAAGAGACCCTGTATCACCCATAAAAATCTCGGCGGGATGTGAATTGAACCATAAAAAACCTATGGCAGAACCAACAAGCGCGGCACAAAATACCGTTATCTCACCACTTCCGGGAATATAAAGAAGATTAAGATACTCCGCGAATTTAATATTACCCGTAACGTAAGCAATAACAGCAAAAGCTACGGCTATAATACCGGAAAGGCCAATCGCGAGTCCATCCATTCCATCTGTTATATTAACCGCGTTGGTCGTACCTATTATTACCAAAATGATAAAAGGTATATAAAAATAACCTAGATCAATAAAAACGTTCTTAAGGAATGGGGCTATTGTCAATGTTTCATAACCACTTTTGATAGGAAAAAGCACAAACATAACACCTAAAAAAACGGCTGGGATAATCTGTATTATAATTTTGCTTAAAACACTAAAACCATCTCCTCTCTTACCTTTTATATAATCATCAAATACTCCAAAGACACCCATCCATACGGTAATCCCAATAAGATAAAGGATAAAAGGATTTCTTATATCAGTCCAGAGCAGAACCGAAACAAGAAGAGAAATTATAATCAAGAATCCTCCCATAGTCGGAGTACCACTCTTCTCTTTATGTGTATCCTTAATCCATTTGGAAATAGATTCAGTTAGGGATCTATTTTTAAGGAACGCAATAAATCTCCTTCCAAATATTAATGAAATTAAAAGCGAAGTAATTGCGGCATAAGCCGAACGAAAAGTTATATAACGCAACAAATTAAAAACAATAAAATCTTCTCTTAAAGGATAGAGTAAGTATAACAATATTCCTCCTTTAACTGCTCAACAAGAGTTTCAAGTCTTAATCCCCGGGAAGATTTAAACAATATTGTATCTCCCTTTTCAAGTATTTTATGAAGTATACGAAGAGCTTCTTTTTTATCGGAAGCCAAATACCCACCACCAAAGCCTTCAACAAAACCTTTTGATCCATCACCAACTGCAAGTAAATCATGAATTTTAAACTTGAGCTTTTCACCAGTCTCCTTATGCATCGAATGGCTGCTTTCTCCTAATTCCAGCATTGGTCCCAGAACAACAATTTTTCTACCCGGCATAAGGGACAAAAAAGAAACTGCATTCAAAACAGAATCAGGATTACTGTTATAAGTGTCGTCAATAATATTGATTGCCTCCGCTCTTATTATTTCCATCCTGTGAGAATCGCTTTCGATATTTTTCAAACCCTCCTGTATTTTCAGAGGAGAAATCCCATAATATAGAGCGACCGAAACGGCTAACATTGCGCATCTTAACATACCGACAGTAGGCAGTTTAATCCAAAAATCCATCCCCTCAGCAGAAAAAATGGTACCGTCGATAGATTCCTGCAAAATTTCAAAAACAATATCATTATCTCTCGAAAAACCTATCTTAATAATCTTATTCCCCTCGATAGTTCGAAGAAAAGGATCATCTCCATCGATAAAAAGAGGACCTTTAAGTTTAGATAAAATATCGGATTTCTCCTTTAGAACACCCTGTTTATCCTTAAAAGCTTCCAGGTGAGCCGAACCGATACCTGTAATAATTCCAATATCAGGCTCCGTTATTTCCGCCAATCTCTTTATTTCTCCGAATTTATTAGTTCCCAACTCTAAAACTGCTATACCTTCATCTTCCAAACGAAACAAATTCAAAGGTACTCCAATAAGATTATTATAATTTTTATAGCTAACCAACGTAGAATAACTGGTACTAAAAATCGAACCTATAAACTCTTTTGTCGTGGTCTTTCCGTATGAACCTGTAATCGCAATGGTGAAAACATTAGATTCTTTCTTGTAATAATTAGCTAAATCTCCCAAACTCTTAAGAGAATCTCCGACAACTATGAATTCATCACATTTTATCTTTTTTGAAACGACAGCAGGGAGCTTCGATTTACAAACAGCATCGGAAGCAAAATCTTTACCGTCAAAATTTTCACCTTCAAGAGCAAAAAAAAGCTCATTTTCTTTAATTGTCCTGGAATCCACCGATACTCCGACCAGAGATCTATCGGACAATCCCCTTTTTCCAAAGTATCGACCTCTCAATACTTCAACAGCTTTTTTAAGCTTTATTTCTTTCATATTTATAAAACTCCAAAACGCATTCCTTATCGGAAAAAGGCATCTTTTCACCCTTTATTTCCTGGTAATCCTCATGGCCTTTACCCGCAATCAGGACAAAATCTCCTTCCTCCGCAATGGATAGCGCCTTGAATATAGCTTCTTTTCTGTCTTTTAACCTGATAGTATTTTTGTTATCTATACCTTCGAAAATATCGTCGATTATATCATCCGGGTCTTCATCCCTGGGATTATCCGAAGTAACTATAGTAACATCGGAAAGCTTCGATACAACGGCACCCATCAACCCTCTCTTCCCTTTATCTCTATGTCCTCCCGCCCCAAAAACAGTGATTATTTTCTTAGGGCCAAATTCCCTAAGAGAAGAAATAACAGAAGACAGGGCATCCGGAGTATGAGCGTAATCGACAAAAACAGATAATTTTTCAGGAGATGGCATTTTCTCCAACCTGCCCGGCGGTTTAGGAGCCGAAGCTATACGATTTTTAATTTCAGAATCACTTAAAGATTCAAGCAGCCCCACAGATACCGCTGCCAGAACGTTCAATGCATTAAAACTACCCACGAGAGGGCTATAAACCTCCAGACTTCTTCCCAATCCTTCAACTTTTAAATTAAACCCTTTTTCCGAATTCTGCAGTAATTGCCCTTTAATATTACCTATTTTAAATCCATAAGTAATAACTTTAGAATTCGCATTTTTAATGAAATACGGAGCATTAGGATCATCAGCATTTATCAAAGCCATTTTATCCTCTTTCAGGTCTTTAAAAAATCTCGCTTTAGCCGAGCGATAATTTTCAAAATCCTTATGGTAATCTAAATGGTCTCTCGTAATATTCATAAATAGAGCATAATCGAAATCAATACCCGAAACTCTACTCTGCTCAAGACCGATAGAAGAAACCTCAAGAATAGCTTTTCTAACGCCCATTTCATAAGCTCCGGCAATTTCCCTTTGAAGTACAAGAGCCGAAGGAGTAGTATTAACAGCTTTAATATTACTCTTTATGCCAAAATATTTCACCGTGCTAAAACAAACAGAATTCGGAAAAAGAGAAGAAAGGAGGTAAGAGGTTGTTGTTTTTCCATTAGTCCCTGTAACACCAATAACTTTCATTTTATGGGTAACATTCCCATAGTAATTGGAAGCAATTAGAGAAAAAGCCTTTCTTGAATTGGGAACAAGTATATACGGTATATCTTCGGAAATTTCTCTTTCCAGCAAAATAACACAAGCCCCCTTATCAAAAGCTTCCCTACAAAAATTATGTCCGTCGAAGTTCTCGCCTTTTATCGCGGCAAAAAGATAACCTTCTTTGATATTACGCGAATCGTCGGAAATACCGGCAATCTCATTTACATTATCCGTCCTTTTCGTAATTTCAACCCCTTTAAGCAAATCATCGATTTTCGTAATTATAAGAACCTCTCTCTGTAACCACTATGCGTTACGATTCTCCTAATTATTTCTTTGAAAGCGGGGCAAGCAGTTTCGGAAGCGTAATAAGGTGATTCGATATTATCTACAAAAATACCTAAAATATATTCCGGTTCAGGATAAGGAAAAGCTCCTATAAAGGAAGAAACATACTTTCCTTTAACATATCTACCATCTTTAACTTTCCACGCGGTTCCGGTTTTACCTGCTATAGAAACAAGCGAAATGGAAGCAGAAGCGCCTGTACCCTCTACCGCCGTACTATGTAAAATATCAAGTAAGATACCACAAGATTTCGAATCACCAACTCGGCGAATAACTTCTTTTTGACTTCTTCTTACAATTTTATTGCTTTTGGATATACTTTTCATAACTCTTGGTCTTAATAAAACACCATCATTAGCTACAGCCTGATATGCCATAACCATCTGAAGAGGAGTTACAGAAACACCCTGACCAAAAGAAACGGTCGCAAGTCTTATATCTCTCCCCCTGGGGAGATGCGGTAACTTACCCGAATATTCCACAGGCAAATCTATACCGCTTTCACAGCCTATTCCAAAAAGCCTGGCAGTATTATATAGACCTTTTTTGCCGATCTTCTCCCCAACAGCAATAAACCCAACATTAGAAGAATAAACCATAGCTTCTTTAAAAGTATACGCAGGATGAGGGTGCCCATCCTTAAACAATTTTCCTCCGAATTCTATAGAGGTCGAATCAACCAGAATATCAGAAATAGAAAAACCTTTATTTATATAAGCAAAAGCGGGAATTAATTTAAAAACAGAACCGGGCTCGAACTCCCAGGAAGTACAGGCGTTAAGCCTCCAACCTTTATTTGGATCAAATTCCGGAAAATTGACCATCGCAAGAACTTCTCCCGTCTTAACAGAAACACATATACCCATAACTTGATCAGCCCCCGTTTTATTCCTCACGGATTCCAGTTCCTCATGCATAATAGATTGAACATCGATATCGATAGAAATACAAACATCATAACCTTCCGAAGGATCCTTATGTTCGTTTTCTGAACGCTTAAGAAGACTTATCCCCGAATATCTAGGAACCTCCAAAAAGTGCGCCCACCCATCTTCTCCTTTTAACATCTCATCATATTCTCTTTCAACACCTAATATACCACCCCTCTTCCAATCCAGAGAACCCAAGACCGTTCTCCCCAGAATACCCGATGGATAAAACCTATACCATTCTTTTACCGCATATACACCGTCCACCTTTATTCTATCTACGACAGAATCAGAAATTCCGCGCGCTATCCTTATAAATTCGGCATCATCCTTAAGGAGCTCAAATAATCTTTTTTCGCTACCCAGAGAATAAACAGAAAGTTTCTTTGCAATTGTTTTGGGGTCTTTAATTAAACTTTTTCTGGCATAGAGAGTAAACATCTTCAAATCTATAGCGAGAATTTTTCCGTTCCTATCCAATATGTTTCCCCTTCGAGATTCTATCGGGAGCAAACGCACCTGTTTCTCGTGCGTTTTTTTACTAATTTCTTCAGTTCTTAAAACCTGCAGATAAAATAGCCTGCCAAAAATCAACAACCACAAAAACAAAAAGAGCAGGATTAGCGTCTTTGCTTTTCCCTTAAACAATTTACCCTTCATTTTCTTTACTCTCAATACCAAAATATTCTATCTTGAAAATTTCTCCTTTCTCAGGATATCTCATCTTAAGTTTTTCTTGAGCTCTTTTTTCGATGTAACTCGAACTAACTTTTTCTCTCCATTTAGAATCGAGCATCATAACATTCCTTTCTATATTTTGAACTTCTCTGGTTAAATTAGAAATTTTTATATTAATAGCATTAACCATATTTTTCTTCCAAACATGTAAAATAAACGGCGAAATAAAAATTAGAATTAAAAATAGAATCTTTAACGCTCTCATTTTTCAAAAACCCTTAAATGCGCGCTTCTGCACCGGGGATTACGTTCAAACTCATCCTTTGTAGGTTTAACCGGTTTGCCGGTAAGCGCTTTTAATTTTTCTTCTCGCGTTTTCCTGCAAATTAATTTTTCTTCTTCCTTATGATAAGCAATCGTAACTAATCTACCTTTTTCTTTTAAAACTTTCGCGGCGGACTCAATACCTTTTTCGATATTATCAAATTCATCATTAACCACTATTCTAAAAGCCTGGAAAATTTTACCAAGATGCTTGTGAGCTTTGTTTCTTGGAACAGTCTTTCTAACTAAAAGAGTAAGTTCTCCTGTAGTTTTGGGTTTTTCTCTTTTTATTTTTTTCGCAATTTTTCTCGAAGCTCTTTCTCCACCATAATAATAAAGAATATCCGCAATCTCCTCTTCACTGCTTTCTTCCACTATATCAGCTACAGTACTACCCTTTTCTCCGAATCTCATATCAAGCGGCCCTTCTTTCCTATAAGAAAAACCTCTTTTTGCGTTACCTAATTGATAAGAAGATAAACCGAAATCAAAAAGCACTCCGTCCACCCTGGCATCTAAAAACTTATCCATATTCGTATAATTTCCGTGCACAAACAAACTTCTTCCCCTGAATTTTTCCAATCTCTGCCCGGTTAATTTAATTTGCCTCAAATCAAGCTCGAAACCAATGACGAAAGCATCTGTGTTTTCGAGTATCGCGAGAGTATGCCCCCCACACCCAAGAGTAGCATCCACATAAATACCTTTTTTATTTGTAATCAAAAAATCGAGAACCTCATCTACCATAACGGGAAGATGAATCGAAATGTCTTCCATCACACCCTCATCAAATACCAAGCTTTGAATACAATTCATTTATATCACTATCCCCCCCGGAATATTTTTCATAAACAGCAGGCGACCACAACTCGATTTTATCGATTGCCCCGAGAAAGAAAACTTCGTCTTCAATTTCCGAATAATCACGAAGTTCTTTAGGAAGAACAACACGACCCTGAGAATCCATAGAAAGACGTTCAGCTCCATAAGAAAAAGCCCTGATAGCCTCTCTTATACTTTTTTGAGAATACCTCTTATCAGAAAGCTCCTTTATAAATTCATTCCACCTTGAAGGAGGAAAAAGCAAAAGAGAAGCCTCAAACCCTCTGGCTATATAAAAAGCGCTTTCGTCTTCTTCTGTTAAAACAGAGCGAAATTTAGCAGGTATGAAAACTCTGCCTTTATGGTCAACGGAATGCACCTCATTCCCTATAAAATACAATCTTCCCTCCTTTAACTTTAAAATATTCCCCACTCTCCACCACCACTACCCACAATTATAATCAATTTCTCCATCTTGTCAAGTGTTTTTAGGTAAAAAAAATAACTTTCCCCACCCGTAACCATAACACGACAAAACCGTTGCTTAATTGCCCCAAAGACACTAAGACACAAAGCCCTACACCCAATTTTATTATATTTGTTTAAAACCCTTCCCACAATACCTGATAGAAACAATAAATAACACTAATTACACACATAATCCTTACAATTCAACAATTGAAAAGAAATTAAAAATTATAAAAAAATAATATGTTCTTTGTGCCCTTGTGACTTGGTGGCTAATAATTCTTTTTTTGAGAAAAAACAAAAAATTTACTGTAAGTACTACAAAACTATTAACTAAAAAATGCGCAATTTAATAATATTATATCGTTCAGGGGTTGCGAAAGTTCAAAAAAAAATTAAAATTTAGCGTTATGCCTGTTTCCGACGGGGCTATAAATCAAATTAAAGAAAGGATAGAAATATCTACCCTCATTGGTGAATATCTCCCTTTGAAGAAAGCGGGTAAAAATTACGTATCCAATTGCCCGTTCCATAAAGACGATACTCCCTCTTTTTACGTTTCTCCGGATTTAAACATCTTCCATTGCTTTGGCTGCGGAAAAAGTGGAGATGTAATTACTTTTATCATGGAATTTGAAAAAGTTCCTTTCACTGAAGCATTGCGCATTTTAGCTGAAAAAGCCGGGATCGAAATC
>Ga0315534_1000963_pt1 | contig 20263 bp, 18 predicted proteins | sample SalMarSW160240MG_FD_203094 | JGI IMG/M metagenome (GOLD analysis project Ga0315534, IMG submission 203094) | Salt marsh sediment microbial communities from the Plum Island Ecosystem LTER, Massachusetts, United States - Salt Marsh Sediment SW1602-40 ... | reverse complement strand
TCAGCCCCGCTGCGGCTGCGAGAGCCAAACCGACAGCGAGTCCTAACTTTTGCGCAGATTTCAGCACCGCCACCTCCCAAGTCCCAAACTCGGTTCAGCACAGCCGGGGCGGAGTAGTGTGACGAGAGGCTGGCTGGAAACCCCCTCTCGGAGGCGTCGATGCAAGCATCGATCGCCTCGCGAGAAGGAACGGGTGGGCGCGTGAGCGCCCCTCCGCAAGATCGCTTCTCAGTACCTCGCGACGACCGGGCCCTTGCCGAAGGGCAATTTGCCGATCGGGGCCTTGCCGACGGGCGGAGGCGGAGGCGGCGGTTCCTTACGCGGCAGATCGGCCGCAATAGCGCCACCAACCATGGCGAGAGAAGCAGCAGCTGCAAGAAGAAATTTCAACATGGGACCCCCCTAAGTCTGTGGACACCTCTGTCCAGCACCCTGACGCGGCAACTTCCAGGTAGCTGTAGCTTTGGCTAAGGAGGCTTATTTTGCAATGAAAACTACGGAGAATCGCGGCTTCCGGGGCTGCTTTTCGAGGACCCGTTGCACAAACATCACGGTCGTTTCCCCTAGGCCGCGCGTATTTGGAGAGTTTCGAACAAATACATTTCGATTTTGATTACGAATTAGGCGAAAGACCCGATTTCCCCCCTTGCCGGATCTGAGTCCCGTTCCGAACCGGCCGAGTCGTTGCCTTATTCGGCTTGCAGGACAACTATTTGAGGACCAATCACAGGGAGTGCACCACCCCGGGAGCCCGCCCGGAATCAGTAAACCCGCGGAATGATGCGGCTGGTCCGCTCCATATAGGTGCGATATTCGTCGCCGAAGCTTTCCAACATCATCCGCTCTTCGCGGGCGACTCGGCCGAAGAACAGGGTGCCGAAGCCGACAATGCCGGCGAGGCCCGCGATCCAGTTGGGCAGCAGCAGCGCCTGCGCCACCGCCCACAGCCAGAACGCCGTGTACATCGGGTGCCGCACTTGGCGATAGACGCCTGCGGTGATGAGCTGATGATTCTCGCGCACCTCAAGACTAACGGACCAGTTGCGGCCGAGCGCCTTGTGGGTCAGTCGAAACATGACGAGGGCGGCGATCGCGAAAACCAGGCCGAGCCAAGCAAGCACCAGCTGGAACGGGTAATCGGCGAAGGCTGGAGAGCCGGTCGCAACGTAGATCAAAGGCACGAAGCCAAGGCCGGAAAGCGAAATCAGAAGCAATACGGTCTCGCGTGGACCGCGCGCGCTCCGCGCGGTCGGGGTGCGCCGCGAGCGCCGCGCATAGCGGAAACGGATGATGTACCAGGCGACCATGATCAACACGACCACGGCCTTGGCGAGCGTCGGCGTCATTGCCCGCCGGTCCGCGCCAGCTGATCGAACGCCGCCGCCCCCTGCGATGCGGGCGCGAGCAGCTCGCCGGCGGCGCCGATCGCGGAGGCAGCGCCCTCGGGCAAGGCGACCTGCTGCCGCGCCGACAGCGGCCCGCACAGCAGCATGAAGTAGTCGTAGGGTGCGCGCAGGTCGTTGCCGCTGACGAACTGACAATGGACCCGGAACAGACTGCGGCGGATGCGTCGATAGGCGGCCGGATCGAGCATTCGTTTGATGCGCACGATCCGCACCACGGGATGGGGGGTCGCTGTCAATCGCATTTCGGCGACAGGATCGGTCTTGTAGAAATTCATCACATCGGTGAGCGCCTGGTATTCCGCCCAGAAAATGCCGGGCGCCGAGGCGACGCGCTCGACCGCCGCGTGGAAGCGTTTGGCGCCGCGGTGCAGCCCAATCTTGAGAATCGACGAACCCACCGAGATGAGGGCGACTGCGGGACCGTCGCGACCGAACGCTGGGTCGAGCCGCAACGCGCGGTCGATCAGATCAATCGCGAGCACGGCGCCTAGGCTGTGGCCGACCAAAAGAATCTCATCCGCCTCGCCGGCGCGGGCCGCCGCGGTGAGGTCGTGCGCGAGTCGGTCGAGCCTATGGTCGAGCGCCGGATCGCCCTGGCGGATATAGGTGCGCGCGAAGATCCAATCATCGAAGAGCTGGGGAAGCAGCAGCCACCGCCCCAGCCAATGCAGCAGGCCCAAGAAAACGGTGAAACCCGCGACGATTCCGAACAACGTAAAGCCAGTTGCCTTCGCAAAAAAAGCTCCGGCGAACCAACCGATTGCGGCAAAGCACGCAAACAGCACATAAGGATAGAGAAAAAATAAGGCATAGCGCCAATTGGTGCGGACATACCCCCACAGCGCGCCGCCCGCGACGAAATCGAGAAAAGCGAGAAGACCGAGGGGAACCCGCCGCCAGAGCGGCCGCTCGCCAGCGGCTTCGATAAGGTCGTCCCAACGCACGAACCGATAGCAGGTCTCGACGCGCCAATTCGGGCCGGTCGTGATGACGTCCCAGGCTGCGGTGTCGGGTCCGATCACCGGCGGCGAGGCAACGGCTTTGGTCGACCAGGTCCGCTCGAAACGATGCATCTCGCGCACGAAGCGCCGATGCACCGCATCCACCGGCATGGTGAAATCATAGCCGCCGATATGATACACCAACCGTCTCGCGATGATGGGTTCCGTCATTCGCGCTCCAGTGGCGCCGGCGGCCGCCGATGGTGGGCCCCGCCGGACATGGCGAGAGGGCATTCTCTTGCATCAAGGACTGGCCCAGTGTCCAGCGGCAGCAACGGGATGAGCGCCGCCCGCAGGGCGGGCCGGCGACGTTCCAGGCTGCGCGATCTCGCAGGAAACCTTGGCGCTTGCGCGGCTTTGACGCTCGTCCTCGCGCCCGCCGCGCCGACCCGTGCAGAAATGCCGTCGGCTGATTCGCCCGCCGAATTTTGCCTTTTAACCAATAAAAATCTTGCGCTTGGCGCGTCCTTGCCGCGCACCGCGGCGCGTTTTCGCGCTGGCGCTCCTCTGAAAGTGGTCGCCATCGGCTCGTCGTCGACCACCGGCCTGTGGATGTTCGACGCCGCTGCGACATATCCCCAGGTCATGCGGCGCGAACTCGAAAGATTGCGTCCGAACAGCCGCGTCGAGGTCGTCAACAGCGGCCGCGTCGGGGATACGATCACCGGCAATCTGACGCGTTTCGGAAGCGATGTCTTCGCCTATCGGCCCGACCTTGTGATTTGGCAACTCGGCACCAACGATGTGGCGTGGGGCGGCAGCGCCGAGGGGCTCGAGGAAAAGGTGATAAGCGGCCTCAAGGCGCTCAAGGCAAGCGGCGCCGACGTGATCCTGATGGACCTGCAATATGCGCCGATGGTGCTCGCCTCATCGGATTACGCCGTCATGGAATCCATCATTGCGGAGGCGGCGCGCCAGGAACACGTCGGCTTGTTCTCCCGCTTCGCCCTGATGCGACGTTCAGTCGAGGCTGGGCTGCCAAGAGGCGCGTTGGTCGCGTGGGACGGCTTGCATAATTCGCGCGAGGGCTACGACTGCGTGGGGCGCGCGCTTGCGCGCGCCATTCACGCAGCCGCAGGTGGGTCAACCCGGAAACCCGTCAGCGGAAGAGGCCGAAGAAATTGAACCCGCGCGACGGCTGCGGCGCGCGGTACACTTGGCGGCGCACCTGACGCGACGCCGCCCGGCGCGGCTCGACTGGCGTATCTGCGTACCGACGGTCGTCGGTCTTGAGCGCAGCGAGCACCCGCGAATCGCGCCCGTAAAGGTCATCGCGCAGCACGAGATCGCCCGAGGAGTCGACGTACGCGGTCTGGTACGTGAGGTGCACCGGGATCGGCGTCGGGAAGTTGATGTTGACTTCGCCATGCCCATACATCCGGCGAATGCGCTCGGCGGTGTAATTCTCCTGCGGCAACGCAACCGACAACAGCTTCTCGGCATATTCGTCGGGATTCTGAACGCGCATGCAGCCATGGCTGTAAGCGCGGCGCGTATGCGCGAACATGTACTTGTCCGGCGTATCGTGCTGATAGACGGAGAATTTGTTGGGGAAGTTGAAGCGGATGCGCCCAAGCGCGTTGCCGGGCCCTGGCGGCTGCGAGATGTGCACGCCGCCGTCACGGTTATAGGATACGCGCAACCCCATGCGGGCGAGCACGGTCGGATCCTGTTGCAGCGCCGGCAGGTATTCCCTGTAGACGATCGACGGCGGCACGTTCCAGGTCGGATTGACGGTGATGAATTTCATCGTCTCGCTGAGCAGCGGCGTCGGGGTCGACCGCTTGCCGACGACGATCCGAGTCTGCCACAGCAGCGACCCGTTGTTGTAAAGCCGCAGCATGAATTCGGGGATGTTGACGATGACATGCGACGGGCCGAGATCATGTGAGATCCAGCGCCACCGCTCGAGATTGGCGATGATCAGGTCCTCGGCGCGCGCGTTGCTCGGGCCGCCGTTGAGCGCCCGAAGGGTGCCCGGGCCGACAATACCGTCCTGTTGTAGGTTATGCTTCTTCTGGAACGCCTTTACGGCGTCGGCCAGCGCTTCGTCGTAAATCGTGTCGCCGGCCTTGGCGGCAACTCCAAGCCGCGTGCGCAGATCGGGCACGCGGGAGTCCTGCATGCCGACCAAGAGCATCGGCCCATCGCCAATGCGAACCTTTGCGTCGTCCTCGCCGCCACGGATCTCGGCGAGCTTCGCCTTCAGCGCCTTGTAGGCGGCGTGCTGCGGATTGTAGCTGTCGAGCGCAGCGCGGGCGTCCGCCGCAGCCGCGAGCTTGCCGAGAATATCGGCTGCTTCCGGCGCCGGCCGATCATAGAAAATGTCGCGGGAGACGCGCGACCAGTGCACGCGGCCCACCGCAGCATGGCGTGCATAGGTGATCACGGCGTCGGTCAGTTTCAATTCGAAATCGGCGAGCGCGTCCGGCCCGGCATTCGCTTCCAGCGTCGGCACCGGATAATCGGCGGGATCGAGCCCGTCGGCGTCGGCGTGCCGCAGCTGCGCGGCGACGGCCTTTGCCCGCTCGTTCATGGTGCCATTATCGGTCCACAGCGGAACGTATTTGCGCGCCAGATAGAAGGTCTCGAGCGAGGCGCGGGTCTTGCTATCGAACTGCTTGTCCGTCGCCGTTGCGCTCAGCGCGTCGCGCAGCCGCTCCCCGAGCGGGTCGAGCGCGAGCTCGGGCACCGGCTGGGCGGGCGTCGAGGCGGCGGGGGGCGTGTCCTGGCCCTTTGCCGCATCGTCAGGCGTGATGGGCACCGGGACCCACTCCGGCCCCGGAACTGCGGTCCGAGGAGCGTTCGCTTTGCTGGCCGGCTCTATCGCGATATCGGCCGGGGTAATAACGACTTCGGCTGGCACCGGCAGCGGAATAACCGCATCCTTGCGCGCGGCCGGGAGAATTGCGTCCGGGTCCGCCGAGGCGGAACGATTGATGTCGTTCGGCGTGATGGTGACTTTAGCGGGCTCAATCTGCGGGACGCCATCCAGGCTGATGTTCCCGTTCAAGCCGGCATGTGCGGAAACGCCCGCGGTCAGAACTAGCGCGATGGCCGATCCGGCCAGGAGATGATTGAAGCGCATGCCCCCCAGTCCTCCAAGGCAAAGCATCCCTAGCGGCGGTTAGCCGCGAGACACAACACAGCCGCGATTGGTTTTTCTCGCCAAGGCAGCCCCCACGCCAAATAAAAGCTTAACCCAGCGATTTGTTCCAAGCTTGGCCTTTCGTTTCGTGGTCACGGATGCGACATCGCTTTTTTTGAGACCTGTCACCCAATAGACACGCCCGATGGTCATTTACGTCGTTAAACGTCATTCCTAGCGTATCCAGCTTGCGGTAAAGGGTTGCGCGGCCAATCCCAAGCTTCCGCGCCACCTCGGAGATTTGCCGGCGGTAATGATTAATTGCGAAGCGAATCACGTCCGCCTCGATCTCGGCGAGGCTGCGAATCTGTCCATCCTCGGCGAGCAGCGGCAACAATGTTGCGGGCGCGCCGGTCCAGGTTTCCGGGACAATCGACGCGATCGTCTCGGCTTGCGGGCCAGCCAGGTCGCACGCGGCCCCGCCCGCCGCTTCGGCCGCGCCGTTCGGAATCGCCATTTTTTTGACAAACTGAGGGAAGTCACCGACGCCCAGCTCGTCGCCGTCGGCGAGCGCCATCGCGCGGAAGGTGGCGTTCTCGAGTTGCCGGACATTGCCCGGCCAGGGAAAGGCGATGAGCATGTCCAAGGCTTCCGCGGACACCGTGCGTACGCGGCGGCCTTCCTCGGCTGCGAACCGGAGAAGAAAACGCCGGACGAGATCGGGGATGTCCTCGGGGCGGTCGCGCAGCGGCGGCAGCGCGATCGGGGAGGCCTGCAAGCGATAAAGCAGGTCTTCGCGAAAACGGCCGGCCGCTGTCTCGGCGACGAGGTCTCTGCTGGTTGCCGATATCAGCCGGATATCGATCTTGACGGGATTGCGGGCGCCGAGCGGCTCGACCTCGCCGCCCTCGATGGCGCGGAATAGCTTGCTCTGGGTTCCCGGCGGCAATTCGCCGACTTCGTCGAGAAACAGCGTGCCGCCCGCGGCTTCGACCAATTTGCCTCGATGGCGTTGCGCAGCGCCGGGCACAGCCCCCCTCTCGTGACCGAACAGGATCGAGTCGGCGAGCGCGTGCGACACGGCGGCGCAGTCGACGACCACGAAGGGCTTGGCTCGGCACTCGCCGGAACCGTGGATCGCGCGCGCGATGAGTGCCTTGCCGACGCCAGGCTCGCCTTTGATGAGAACCGGAAACCGCGAGGCGACGGCGTTCTCGGCGATGCGCAGGACGGTGCGCATGCGCGGGCTGCGGGCGACGATATCTTTGAGGGCGAGGGCGTCGCCGCCGCATCTGGCTCGCGACAGTTCGCCGATCAGCGCGCGGTTAGCGAGCGCATTGCGCAGCGCCACGTGGAGGCGTTCGATGCCGACCGGCTTAACCACGAAATCCGCGGCGCCGGCCCGTATGGCGCAGAGCACATTGTCGATGCCGTTCGCGGCGGCTTGCACGATCACGGGAATCGCGAGACCCGCCTGTCGCATGCGGGCAAGCACGCCGAGGCCGTCGAGATCGGGCATGACGAGGTCGAGAACCACGCAATCGATGTCGGCCTGCTCGGGGTCGATTAGAAGCGCGAGCGCCGCGTCGCCGCTCGCGACCACGACCGGCGCGTAACCCAAGTTTGCAACGATCGTCTCGAGCCGGCGGCGCTGGGCCGGATCGTCGTCGACGATGAGAACGCGTTCCGCCACGGCGATTCCAACGGTTGCGAATAGAAAAGGATGGATAGAGTCATTAGCCGGGCATGCTTAACGGCCTCTTACCTCCCACTCATGAAGCCACAGCGCGTCGCTCCGGTTGCGCAATCGTAAAAAGGCGAGATAAGACCGTCATCGCCTTGCCATGGCACACCCGCATAGGCCTATTTGAGAATCCAACGGAGCTGATTCCCGCATGCACACCCGTTCACCCCGATCACGCCCCAAGTCGAAGAAGCCTGCGCCGTCGCGGCGCGCCGTTGCCACAAAGCGGCGAGCTTCTTCTCGCGAGGGGCTGCCCGAATGGAATCTCACGGATCTTTATCCTGCGATCGATGCGCCCGAGATAAGGCGCGACCTCGATCATGCGCGCACCGAGGCGGTCGCGTTCGAGGCGGCCTACAAGGGCAAGCTGGCCGAGCTTGCGCGGCGGCCGGACGGCGGCAGCCTGCTAGCCGAGGCGATCAGGCGCCTCGAAGCGCTCGACGACCTGATCGGGCGGCTGATGTCGTTCGCGAGCCTCACCCATGCCGGCGACACGACTGATCCCGCGCGCACGAAGTTTTTCGGCGACGTGCAGGGTGAAATCACCGCCATCTTCCTGCACCTGCTGTTCTTCACGCTCGAGCTTAACCACGTCGACGACGACCTGCTCGAAACGGCGATGGCCGATCCGGGACTGCACCATTATCGCCCGTTCATCGACGTGGTCCGCCTGGAGAAGCCGCATCAACTGGAAGATCGGGTCGAGCAGCTGTTCCACGAGAAATCGATCACCAGCTTCTCGGCGTGGAATAGATTGTTCGATGAAACCATTGCCGGACTCCGTTTCCAGGTCGCGGGAAAGATGTTGCCGCTCGAGCCGACGCTCAATCTGATGCAGGACAAGGACGAGCGAATTCGCAAAGCGGCGGCAGGCGCGTTGGCTGAGACCTTCACGAAAAATCTCCGCACCTTCACGCTCATCACCAATACGCTCGCCAAGGATAAGGAGATATCCGACCGCTGGCGCGGGTTCGCCGACATCGCCGATTCCCGCCATCTGTCGAATCGTGTCGAACGCGAAATCGTGGATGCGCTCGTAACCGCGGTGCGCGCCGCCTATCCACGTCTATCGCATCGCTATTACGCTCTGAAGGCGCGCTGGCTTGGTAAGCGGCGCCTCGCGCATTGGGACCGCAACGCGCCGCTGCCGCTGGCGCCGAGCCGCCCAATTCCGTGGCATCAGGCGCGCGAGTCCGTGCTCGCCGCCTACAGCGCATTCTCGCCGCGCATGGCCGAGATCGCCGAACGTTTTTTTGCCAATCGGTGGATCGATGCGCCGGTGCGCCCTGGCAAGGCGCCGGGCGCATTCTCGCATCCGACCGTGCCGTCGGCGCATCCCTATGTCCTCGTCAACTATCAGGGCAAACCGCGCGACGTGATGACGCTGGCGCACGAGCTCGGCCACGGCGTGCATCAGGTGCTTGCCGCGGTGAACGGAGCGCTGATGGCGCCGACCCCGCTGACGCTCGCGGAAACGGCGAGCGTGTTCGGCGAGATGCTCACCTTCAGGCGCTTGCTCGCGGAAACCAAGGACGTCAAACGCCGCCGGGCGATGCTCGCCTCCAAGGTCGAGGACATGCTCAACACCGTGGTGCGCCAGATCGCGTTCTATACCTTCGAGCGCATGATTCACACCGAGCGGCGGGACGGCGAACTAACCGCCGACCGGATCAGCGACATCTGGATGCAGGTGCAGGGAGAGAGCCTTGGGCCTGCGATCGAGTTAAAGCCGGGCTACGAAACCTTCTGGTGCTATATCGGCCACTTTATCCACGCGCCGTTCTATGTGTACGCCTATGCCTTCGGCGATTGCCTTGTGAATGCGCTTTACGCCGTCTACGAGAATGCGCATGAGGGTTTTGCCGAACGCTATCTCGCCATGCTCGCCGCTGGCGGGACCAAGACGCATGCCGAGCTGCTCGCGCCCTTCGGGCTTGACGCGCGCGATCCCGGCTTCTGGCAGGGCGGTTTGGGCCTGATCGAGCGAATGATTGAAGAACTGGAGGGGATGGAGGCGTGAGCTGCTTGCATCTAGCGCGCCATGCGCTTGAGGTGGCCTTTCCAAACGCATAAATGGATGTCGGACGCCCCGGCGAGAGCGAGATCGAAAAGCTGGGCCGCGGCCAAGGTTTGTGCGTCTCAGCGTACGCGTGCCGTTTACGGAAGTGACCATCATACAACTGAAGCATCGACGCAGCATGAACAGCCGCACCGATCAAGATAAAGGGTGGCGCATGGGGCATTTGCCATTCGGCTCCGCGCTCTTCTGGCCGTTGATGGCGGCGATGTCCGCAAGCGAAGCGACCTCGGCTTTCGTGAACCAGATGGCGCGAATGACGGCGGCCGACGTCGCTGTGCGGCCGGAGGTCCCGCGCCCGGAATGGGCGACGCCCAATCATCTGACGCTCGAGCTTCCCACCCTGCTACTGCGCGACTTCTCCGCCGGCAGGTCGGGCGTGCCGACGTTGATCTGCGCCCCTTACGCGCTGCATGGCGCGACGGTGGCGGACTTTGCTCTCGGCCATAGTCTGATCGAGACTTTACAGGCGCAGGGTCGGGTGAACCTCCATGTCATCGAATGGCGCTCCGCGACGCCGCAGATGCGCCTCTATTGCATCGACACGCTGCTCGCCGATTTCAATGTCGCAGTGGACGAGTTCGGTGGGCCGGTTGATCTCATCGGCTTGTGCCAGGGCGGGTGGATGGCGCTGCTCTATGCGGCTCGTTTTCCCGCCAAGGTGCGACGCTTGGTGATCGCCGGCGCCCCGATTGACCTCTCCGCCGCAGAATCAGGGCTGTCGCGGCTTGCCGGCCGCACGCCGATCAGCGTCTTCGCCGAGCTTTTGAAGGTGGGCGAAGGCCGACTGCTCGGCCAGATGATGCTCGATCTATGGGGCCCGGCGCCGACCGAAACGGCTGCGATCCGTCGGGAATTGCAGATCGAGGCGGCAGACTCCAGCGCGGCGCTTTCGCCGGAGGAGAGCGAACTGCACGAACGCTTTCGTAAATGGTACGATTGGACGGTCGATCTGCCGGGCATTTACTATCTCGAAGTTGTGCAGTGGCTCTATAAGGAGAACCGGCTGGCGCAGGGCACCTTTTTCGCCCTCGGCAAGCGGATCGACCTCGCGCAGGTCAAGCTGCCGTTGTTGCTGCTTGCCGGTCGGGACGACCAGATCATTGCGGCTCCGCAAGTCCTCGCTGCGGCAAGCATGATCGGGACGCCGCCCGACGACATCAAAACGCTCGTCGCCCCTTCGACCCACCTTGGCCTGTTCATGGGGCGCGACACGCTCGCTCATTTCTGGCCGGATATCGTTGCGTGGCTCGATCGGCCCGAGATGCGTTAGTCCGAATTCCGATCCTGCCCTTGGCGTCTGTTTGCGACCGGCTCACGTGAGTAGCGCGCGGCCTTGTGTGCGCCTATATCGGCTTGGCTCGGCCAAGCGCGGCCTCTGCCGAGCGGCGATGCGGTTTGGCGCGAGCGCGCGGCGCTTCCGGCCCGTCACAGGCCGGAACGGTTTCGGACACAATGAACGATCCTGAGAAAAACCGGTTTTCCGCTCGCGCGCGCCGTTACGCGCGGGTCGGCGCGAATATGGGTGGGGTCGCTGCGCGACTCGCCGCCACACGATTCTTCGGGGTTGATCTCGACCGCGACAAGAATGCAGTGGAACTCGCGGCGGCGCTCGGAGGCCTCAAGGGGCCGATCATGAAGGTCGCCCAGCTCCTCGGCAATATCCCGGACCTGCTCCCACCGGAATACGCCGTCGAGCTCACCAAATTGCAGAGCGAAGCCCCACCCATGGGGTGGAGCTTCGTCAAGCGCCGCATGGCCGCCGAGCTCGGTCCGGATTGGCCCACCAAATTCGCCGAGTTCGAACACGTTCCGGCCGCTGCCGCCTCGCTCGGTCAGGTCCATCGCGCGCGCGCCCATAATGGCGCAATGCTCGCTTGCAAGCTCCAATACCCGGATATGCAATCTGCAGTTGAGGCCGACCTGCAACAACTCGGCTGGCTATTCGCCATTCATCGCCGCATGGACCCGGCGATCGACACCACCGAGATCGCCAAGGAGATCGCGGCGCGGGTGCGCGAGGAACTCGACTACGAGCGCGAGGCCAAGCATGTCGCGCTGTACCGGGCGATGGTCGCCCCGCTCTCCGTCATCCGCGTCCCTACGACATGGCCCGAACTGTCGACGCGGCGCCTGCTGACCCTCGATTGGCTCGACGGCAAAAAGCTGCTCGCCTTCAAAAAGGAACCGCTCGATATCCGCAACCGGCTCGCGAGCGCACTCTATCGCGCCTGGTGGTATCCGTTCAGTCGCTTCGGGGTGATCCACGGCGACCCGCATCTGGGGAATTACACGGTGTTCATGGAGGCGGGCGAGCCCGCCGGCATCAATCTGCTCGATTACGGCTGTATTCGCATCTTTCCGGCCAAGTTCGTCGGCGGCGTCGTCGACCTCTACCACGGGCTGCAGAAGAAAGATCGCAGTCTGATCGTGCAGGCCTATGAAGCCTGGGGGTTCACCGGGCTCACCAACGAATTGATCGATATCCTCAATATTTGGGCGCGCTTCATCTTCGGGCCGGTGATCGAGGACCGCGAGCGTACGATCGCCGATGGGGTCAAGCCGGCCGAATATGGTCGCCGCGAGGCTTTCGCCGTGCACCGGGCGCTGAAGGAGAAAGGGCCGGTGCGAGTGCCGCAGGAGTTCGTGTTCATGGACCGCGCCGCCATCGGTCTTGGCGGGGTTTTTTTGCATCTCGAGGCGCGGCTCAATTATCACCGCTTGTTCAGTGAGGCGATTGAACAGTTCTCGGTCGACCAGGTCGCGAAGCGCCAGGCAAACGCCCTCGCTGCCGCAGGTTTGTCCGGCGCGCATCCCCATTCTTGATCTTCCGCAAGGACGCTGGCGGGAGTCTATCCGCTTATTGAACGTGTCTTATTGAAGACGCAAGTGCGCTCAGCCGCGCGGCTGCATCGCGTGGAGAAAAAGATGGCCAAGCACAATACACTGGAATGGCCGCGCGATCGCATCACACCCAATAACACGCTGTCCTCGCTGACGCCGACATGCTGGGGGCTCTCGGCGGGACGCACAAACACGCAACCATGGGCCAGGGGAAGACGCTAACTATTCTTTCCTTTTTTGCTCTTTGGCTCCCAGAGGAGTGGATTATGCGTCTAAAAGATAGAGTAGCGATCGTAACCGGCGCGGGGCGCGGGATTGGTCGCGCCACAGCCCTCCGTTTTGCGGAGGAGGGCGCCAAGGTCGTCGTCGCAGACCTTGATCTCGATGAAGCGCAAGGTGTCGTGGACGAAATCGCAGCCAGGGGCGGCCAAGCTTTGGCGGCCAAGGTTGATGTGTCCAACCGGTCATCGGTCAACGCGATGATTCAAGCCACGTTAGACCATTTCGGCGGACGGATTGATGTGCTGATCAACAATGCAGGCACCATCCGCGACGCTCAATTGGTGAAAATGAGCGAGCAGAATTTCGATCTGGTGATCGCCATCAACCTGAAAGGCGTATTTAACTGCTCGCAAGCGGTGGTGCCGACGATGATCGCGCAGGGAAGCGGGGTCATCCTGAGCACGTCGTCGTTGGTCGCTCCTTACGGGAACTATGGTCAGACCAACTATGTAGCGAGTAAGGCCGGCGTCGTGGGCATGACGAAAGTGTGGGCGCGTGAGCTTGGCCGCAAAGGCATTCGGGCCAATGCAGTGGCGCCCGGTTTCATCGAAACCCGATTGACCGCCGGCATCCCCGACGCTGTGGTCCAGAAAATGCTGGAGCGCATCGCAATGGGGCATTTTGGCAAACCGGAAGACATCGCCAATTGCTTCGTGTGGTTGGCCTCCGACGAGGCCCGCTACGTGTCAGGCCAGGTTATCGGCGTCGATGGCGGTGCAACGCTCTAACGGCAGCCGATCCAGCATGAATTCTTGAGGCAAGCGCCAATTGTTCCACCAAACAATGTCGTTGATCGGGTTTGAAGCTAACCTCTGGAGGTGAAACCGTGTCCAAAGCGAAAGATGTTATGACCATCGAGGTGGCCACGATCGCGGCGTCGGCTCTGGTCTCCGAAGCCATTGGGCTGATGCGCACCAAAAAGATCCATTCTCTGATCGTCAAGCCGCGCCCTTCGGAAAAGGGTTATGGCATTCTTACCGAGGCCGACATTGCCTACAAAGTGATTGCGTATGGCGACGATCCAAAGGCTTTGACGGTCGCCGACATCATGACCAAGCCATGCATCGTCGTTAATCCCGATATGACCGTTGAGAACGTCGCCCGCCTATTTGCCAACAACCATATCCATCGCGCTCCGGTCATCAAAGACGACCTGCTGGGCATTATTTCGGTGACCGACATTCTGCGCAAAGGGAAGTGGTGGTGAAGGCGCCGCGCTGAGCTCAGCAAAAGGACAGCGAATAATGCAAACGGCAAGAGAAATAATGACCACGCCGGTCGTGACGATCTCGGCCTCCGCCACAGTCGCCGAGGCTATGCGGGTGATGGTCGAGAAACGCCTGCGCGGCCTCATGGTGGGGCCGGCCAACTGGGAAGACTCCTATGGGATCGTCACCAACTCCGACATCGTTCATAAAGTGGCGGCGGCCGGCAAGGATCCGGAAACCGTGAAGATCGGCGAGGTGATGACCAAACCCTGCATCGAGGTTGATCCCGAGATGACGGTGGAGGAGGTATGTCAGATCTTTGCCCGCCACCATCTGCACCGCGCCCCGGTGATCAAAGGGGAATTGATGGGTGTGATCACCGTCGTCGACATCTTGCGCGAAACGATGTGGTGGCAAGGGTAGATCAAGGGGCGAATTTCCAGAGCTGATGAGTGACGGATCGTGGTTGCGGCTTGTCGCGCTGCAGCACACGGGTTGGTGCTCGCTGCATGCTCCGGATGCATTCCTGTTGGGCTACGACCCGCGTCCGGGGCGGGGAGCGCCCGTTTTCATGGTATCTTGCGGGTAGACGGCCATGGCGGCTATCGTGCGCTCGCGCGGGGGGAGTTCGGTCGTATGGCGGAGCGCATGTCTGCTTGGCCGCGCTTTCCGTTGCCGGCGCGACGCAATTGCGCTAAGCCCGCGCGCGGCTGAATTGCGTAACTGTGGGGAATAGGATGGCCGACGACAGCGCGGTGGAACACGAGACCGCACCCGGGAACGACTACGCGCAGCATGAAGCGACGTATCTGGGCTTCATCCGCCTCCTCAAATGGGTCGTCGCGGCGAACGCCATCGTCCTCATTCTGTTGGCCTATTTCCTCGGCTGAGACCGTTAGACGGAGCTGCGCCCGTTCGTTTTGCAGCTTTCCCCGTCGTGCCTGCGCAGGAGAGGCTCATGAAAATCGCGATTTGTGCGGAAGCGGAGGCTAGCGAGCCGCGAGTTTCGGCGACGCCGGAGACGGTGAAGAAAATGAAAGCGCTCGGGGCGGAGGTGCTGGTAGAGCCCGGCGCGGGGGTCAAGGCCGGGATACGGGACGCCGACTATGAGGCGGCGGGAGCAGTGATCTCACGCGACGCCGTGCGCGACGCCGATATCGTCTTGAAGGTCCGCCGGCCGAACGAGAAGGAGCTCACCGCCTACAAGAAGGGCGCGCTGGTCATTGCGATCATGGATCCGTATGGCCATGAAACGGCGCTTCAGGCGATGGCGCGAGCGGAGGTGATCGCGTTTGCGATGGAGCTGATGCCGCGCATCACACGGGCGCAGTCGATGGACGTGTTGTCGAGCCAGGCCAACCTTGCCGGCTACCGCGCGGTGATCGACGGCGCGGCGGAATACGGGCGGGCGCTGCCGATGATGATGACCGCCGCGGGCACGGTGCCGGCCACCAAGGTGTTTGTCATGGGCGCGGGGGTCGCCGGGCTGCAGGCGATCGCGACGGCGCGCCGGCTCGGCGCGATCGTGACCGCAACCGACGTGCGTCCGGCGGCCAAGGAGCAGGTGGAGAGTCTGGGCGCGAAGTTCATCGCGGTGATGGACGAGGAATTCAAGCAAGCGGAAACCGCCGGCGGCTATGCCAAAGAAATGTCGAAGGAGTACCAGGCAAAACAGGCAGCCTTGGTCGCCGAGCATATCAAGAAGCAGGACATGGTGATCACCACGGCGCTGATCCCGGGCCGTCCCGCGCCCAAGCTCATTTCGGCGGAAATGGTGCACTCGATGAAACCGGGTTCGGTGATCGTCGACCTCGCGGTCGAGCGCGGCGGCAATTGCGAGCTTGCAAAGCCGGACGAGGTGGTCGATGCGGGCGGCGTGAAGATCGTCGGTTACACGAATTTTCCGGGCCGGCTCGCCGCCTCGGCGTCAGCGCTCTACGCCAAGAACCTCTATACGTTCCTCGAGGTGCTGATCGACAAGAAGACCAAGCAGATCAACCTGAATTGGGACGACGACATCCTCAAGGCGACCGCGCTCACCCGCGACGGCGCCATTGTCCATCCAAGCTTTGCGCCGAAGACCGCGGCGTAGCTATGAACTCCATTCGCCTCATCTCGTGAGCAGCAGGCAGAGGTCGGACCGCGCGGCGGTCCGGGTGAGGCGCCTTTCCGGGGCCCGGCATGCCCCTTAGCCGGTCTGTCTCCCGCCAGCGGAGAGTGGTAGCAGGCACGGTTTGAAGGAGAGTAGACATGGAACACGTCGTGACGGCGGTCGATCCGTTCGTTTTCCGGCTTTCGATCTTCGTGCTGGCGGTCTTCGTCGGCTATTACGTGGTGTGGTCGGTGACGCCGGCGCTGCATACGCCGCTGATGTCGGTGACCAACGCCATCTCCTCGGTCATTGTCGTCGGCGCGCTGCTTGCGGTGGGCGTCTCGCTCGCCGGCAGCGGCGCCGTATGGGCGCGCATCCTTGGCTTCATCGCGCTGGTGTTTGCTTCGGTGAACATTTTCGGCGGTTTTCTGGTCACTCAGCGCATGCTGTCGATGTACCAGAAGAAAAAGAAGTAGGCCTTGCTTTTTAGCGGACTACGCGGCGATGCGGCGGCCGAACGCGGCGGGCAGAGCGAACCTGTCCGCGAGGACCAGCGACATCATTCTGATTTGAACGCGGGGGACGGAGCGACATGAACGCCAATATTGCCGGGGTGCTGTATCTCGTTGCGGGAGTGCTGTTCATCTTGGCGCTGCGTGGCCTGTCGAGCCCCGAGTCGAGCCGCCGCGGCAATCTGTTCGGCATGATCGGCATGCTGATCGCCGTGCTCACGACCCTGTTGCTCAGTCCGCCGTCGGGAATCGGGGCATGGGCGATGGTCGTGGTCGGGCTCGCGATCGGCGGCGGCATCGGCGTCGTCATCGCGCGGCGCGTGCCGATGACGAGCATGCCGGAGCTGGTCGCAGCCTTCCACTCGCTGGTCGGCATGGCCGCGGTCCTGGTCGCGGCTGGCGCGCTCTACGCGCCGGAGGCGTTCGGCATCGGCACCGTCCATGACATTCACGGCTCGAGCCTCGTCGAAATGTCGCTCGGCACTGCGATCGGCGCCGTCACTTTCACCGGCTCGGTCATCGCGTTTCTCAAGCTCTCGGCCCGGATGAGCGGCGCGCCGATCACTCTGCCCGCCCGGCACGCCATCAATCTCGGGCTCGCCGCTTTCATCATCCTGCTCATCATTTGGTTTGCGCGGAGTGAAGCCCATGCGGCGTTCTGGCTGCTGGCGCTCGCCTCGTTTGCCTTCGGCGTGCTGATCATCATACCGATCGGCGGCGCCGACATGCCGGTCGTGATCTCGATGCTGAACTCGTATTCGGGCTGGGCGGCGGCCGGCATCGGGTTCACCCTGGGCAACTCGGCGCTGATCATCACCGGCGCCCTGGTCGGCTCCTCGGGCGCGATCCTCTCCTACATCATGTGCAAGGGGATGAACCGCTCGTTCATAGCGGTGATCCTCGGCGGCTTCGGCGGCGAAGTCGCCGGACCGACCGGCGGCGGCGAGGCGCGTCCGGTCAAAGTGGGCTCGGCGGAAGACGCGGCCTTCATCTTGAAGAACGCCGGCAAGGTCATCATCGTGCCCGGCTACGGCATGGCGGTCGCGCAGGCCCAGCATGCGCTGCGCGAGATGGCGGAACGGCTCAAGGAGGAGGGCGTAGAAGTCAAATACGCGATCCATCCGGTCGCGGGCCGCATGCCGGGGCACATGAATGTGCTGCTTGCCGAAGCGAATGTCCCCTATGACGAGGTGTTCGAACTCGAGGACATCAACAACGAATTCGCGCAGGCCGACGTCGCTTACGTGATTGGCGCGAATGACGTGACCAATCCCGCGGCGGAGGAAGATCCGAAATCCCCGATCTACGGCATGCCGGTGCTGCAGGTGTGGAAGGCCGGCACCGTGATGTTCAACAAGCGCTCGCTTGCCTCCGGCTATGCCGGCATCGACAATCCGCTGTTCTACCGCGACAACACCATGATGATCCTCGGCGACGCCAAGAAGATGACCGAGGAGATCGGCAAGGCGGTGTAAGGCGAACCCGCGGCGCCGCAGCCGACTGCTGACAGGTCCTCTCGCATGTCGAGCGAAAGCGCCAAAACTCTGTCCACTAACCCAGCACCCAGCGGCCGCCGCTGGTTGCTGGCGCGGTCGATCGCGCTTCAGGCCGGCATCGTGCTCCTGTGCCTCGTGGGAATAGAGATATTCCTGCGCGTCGTCGACTTCCGCGACCTGCGGCTGACGCCCGAAGCGTACCGCTTGCCCTATCAGTACGATGCGGAGATCGGCTGGGTTCCTATCCCGAACAAGGTCACCAGCGACGGCGTCAGGATCAACAGCCTCGGACTTCGCGATATCGAGGTCGCGCCAACCACGAAGCCGACGATTCTCTTCATCGGCGACTCGTTCGTGTACGGCGCCGGCGTCAAAGACGGGCAGCGCTTCACCGATCGTCTACGCGAAGATCTGCCGGATGTTCGGATCGTCAATGCCGGCGTCGCCGCGTACGGTACGGACCAGGAATATTTGCTGTTGCGCCGGCTATGGCCGAAGATTCAGCCGAGCGTGGTGGTTCTCATCGTGTGCGTCGAAAACGACCATCACGACAACTCCACCAATTCGGTTCACGGCCACACGCCCAAGCCCTACTTTTCCGAACGCGATGGCGTGTGGGACTTCCGCGGCATCCCGGTGCCGCGCGGCCACAAGTACTACTACTATAACAACGTGCTCGCGGAACATTCGGCGCTGGTTCGGCTCGGCATCGAGGTCTACATGCTGCTGCGCTATCCCGCGGTCGTCGTGCCCGACCCGACGACGAAGCTTGTCGACATGATGCGCCACTACGTGGAATCGCACGGCGCAAAGTTCCTCGTCGGGCTGCAGCGCCCTGATCCTGCCCTTGAGCCGTACCTAAAAGCCCAGAACATCCCCTATGTCCGTATGGACGGCGCCGACACCCTTCCCAATGACGGGCATTGGAGTCCGCGGGGCCACGTCACCGTCGCCGAGCGGCTCAAGGGGCTGTTGATCGCGGAAAAGGCGCTTGCAGCGCCGTCGGCCGAGCAGTGATTATCGGCAGCGGCGTGCTACCATCGGGCATGACGCTGCTGAAATGGCTCTCGTTCGCGTTATGCGGCTACGTCGTTCTGGTGGCGGCGCTCTATTTTCTGCAGCGCGAGTTCATGTATTACCCGCCGAGTACCAACCGCATCCCGCCCGTCGATGCTGGATTCCCGGCTGCGGAAGAAGTCGTCCTCGCGACGAACGACGGCGAGAAAGTGATCGCCTGGCACGTTCCGCCGCGGCCGGAGCGCGCGGTGGTGATTTTCTTCCACGGCAATGCTGAAGTGATCGCTTGGCGCGTTGCGCGGTTCGAGAAGGTCGTTGCCGATGGCACCGGGCTCGTCGCGCTCTCCTATCGCGGTTACTTCGGTTCGACCGGCCGGCCGAGCGAACAGGGTCTGGTGCGCGACGCCGAGGCGGCCTACGCCTTCGCAGCCGCGCGCTATGCGGCTGATCGCATCATCCCTTGGGGTGTGTCGCTCGGCACTTGGCCTGCGGTCGCGCTCGCCGTCGAGCATCCGGTCGGCAAGGTCGTTCTCGAGGCCCCGTTCACATCGGCAGTCGACATCGCCGCGTCGGTCTATCCGTTCGTGCCGGTGCGAATGCTGATGAAGGATCAATTGCGGTCGGATGAACTGATCGGCCGGCTCGCCGCGCCTTTGCTCGTCATGCATGGGGCGCGTGACCGCGTGGTTCCGCTGCGGTTGGGCGAGCGATTGTTTGCGCTCGCGCCGGCGGCGAAGCGCTTCGTACGGTTTCCACGGGGCGGCCATGAAGATCTCGATGCGTACGGCGCTGTCGAAACCGTGCGCCAGTTCATCTATGAGGCCGACGACTAAGTAAGGCGTGGAGGCGCGGCCAATCATACGACTCGCTCGGATCGGCGGGAGCGCTCATATCTCGGCGACCTGTTGTCGCGAGCGTGAGGTGCCGCACCGCCCTAGAGCATTTTCCGGCGAAGTGGGAACCGGTTCGCCGCAGAAAATGCAACCCTTTTCAGATCAAACGGAAAACGCCGCTTACTGTCAATCGGGATAAGTTGTACAGAAAGTGGGAATGGAATTTTTCTGCGGGAGGACATTGGGCCAGCAGCCGCACTGAGCGATCCTTCAGCCGCGGGGACGAAATGCGGATGCTTCGCACGCAAGGGCGGTGATGCCCGGCCAGTCGCCCCACTTCATCGCATCTTTCGGTGTTAGCCACGAGCCGCCGACGCAGATGACGTTGGGGAGCGCGAGATAGGACGGCGCAATCGCGGCGGTAATCCCGCCGGTCGGACAGAAGAGTACGTCGGCAAACGGACCGGCCAGGGCCTTTAGCATCGCGACGCCGCCCGCCTGCTCAGCCGGAAACAGCCTGAGCTGCCGATAGCCCTCGCTATAGGCTGCAATCACTTCGGTCGGCGTCATCACGCCCGGCAAGACCGGCAAGCCACAATCCTGGCCAGCTTTGGCGAGCTTCTGGGTCAGACCGGGGCAAACGCAAAACCGAGCGCCCGCGGC
>Ga0315534_1000961_pt1 | contig 20267 bp, 16 predicted proteins | sample SalMarSW160240MG_FD_203094 | JGI IMG/M metagenome (GOLD analysis project Ga0315534, IMG submission 203094) | Salt marsh sediment microbial communities from the Plum Island Ecosystem LTER, Massachusetts, United States - Salt Marsh Sediment SW1602-40 ... | reverse complement strand
CGGCTCTCGGTAGGCGAGCTCTCCGCACTCTCCTCTTCAGCGCGGTGCTCCTGACCGCGTCTGCGGTCATGGTCGTGCCCGGCAGCACCCAGGCCACGCCCGGGCCAGATCTCGGCGCATCGGACCCGTTCGTGATCCTGTCAGCGACAGGGATCACCGACTTGCCCACGTCGGAGATCACCGGCGACATCGGCGTCCAGCCGAACGGGGGCGCAAGCATCACCGGGATCACGTGCGCTCAGGTGACCGGGACGATCTACACGAACGATGGTCTCGGTGGTCCCTTTGGCGCGTGCGCGGTCACGGATGCCGCGCTGCTCGTGACCGCGAAGTCCGACCTCGAGGCGGCGGCCGTCGACGCGGCCGGGCGGACACCCGACGCCACCTTGGGCTCCGAGCTCGGTGGCACCACCGTGTTCCCGGGCGTCTACAACTCCTCCAACACCGCGTTCCTGCTCACCGGCACCTTCGGTCCCCTGACCCTCGATGCCCAGGGCGACCCCGACGCGGTGTTCATCTTCCAGTCGCCGGCCGACCAGGCCGGCGCCCTGACGGTCGATGCCGGCGAGGTCGTCCTCACGGGCGGCGCCCAGGCGTGCAACGTCTGGTGGAGCACCGGCGGCGCCACCCTCAACGACGGAGCGATCTTCAAGGGCAACATCCTGTCGGCGTCGTCGGTCACCGTGACCGCCGGTGCCGACATCGAGGGACGCCTCATGGCTAGCCAGGGCAACGTGACCCTCGATCAGGACACGGTCACCCGGGCCGACTGCGCGGTCGCCCCGCCACCCGCACCACCCGCACCGCCAGCGCCGCCCGTCTTCACGGTGCCGCCGAACTTCACCGGCTGACGCGACGCTCGACGCAGGTTCGGCGCCCGGCCCGGAACGTCCGGGCCGGGTTCTTGCGCACCGTCTGACGCGCACCGATCAGCGCGCCGGTTGCGCGCGTGTCGGACCAGGTGACGCGGCGCATCCTCAGAGCGCATCGTGAGCGCCCGCCGAGGTTGGTCGGTGCTGTGACGCCTAGGGTTGGGTCGACGGCGCGAATCGGTGGACCGCAGCGGAGGGGCATGCCCGACAGATGAGTCCGAGACGTAAGAGACGCGAGGAGCCAGAAGCGTCGGCGGCTCCTCCGCGGGCTCCCGACGCGGTCACGCCCCCGGACAGCACATATCTCGATCTCGACGGGGACGGCCTTCCGGACGCGGTGAAGACGAGCCGAACATTGGGCTATGACGTGACGGGTGACGGTGTCGCAGATGTCGTGGAGACCGTCGACGAGGTTGCCTCGGAGATCGATGACGCCGGTGCTCCTCATCGTGTCGAGGTGACCGACACCGTCGAGGCCGACCTCCATGGGGACGGCGCGTTCGAGGTCGTCGACGTCGTGTCGGTGCAAGCAGAGCGAAGCGCAGACCTGGGGGCGCAGAGGCCGGACCCGAGGCGTCGCCGCCCTCGCGCTGGACGGAGTGCGCTGAGACGTGTTCGGGAGCGGATACGCGCGCGCCGCGCGCCCGGTTTCGCCGCGACGCGGGTGTCGCCGGACACGGCGCTCCAAGCGCTCCAGCACGTGACTGCGTGTTCCTCGCCCCAAGGGGACATCCGCGTCTCGATCGATAAAGACGCCGTAGGCTTCGCCGTGCATTTCCCACACGCGGGGTGGTGGGCTGCCACCGCGGTGCGCGCTCGTCTGCGTCGCGGCTCTCCGACGGCGCTGACCGTCGATCGGGGTGACCTCCAGACGGCGCTGCTCGCCGCAGCGGAGACGCACCGAAAGGGTGCGCCCGTCATCGTGCGGCGGGGCGAGGCCCTCTGGGTCGGCGACACCGAGGTGTCGTCGGTCGCCGCGGTCGAGCGCGTGGTGTCGGCGCCACCGAGCTTCGAGAGCTGGGAGCCGCTCGCCGAAGAGGTCGTCGTGCCAACGGTCGACGACCTCGAGGGCGAGACCACGTTCCCGTTCGCGCACGGAACGATCACGACGAGCAACAGCTTCTTGGGTTCCCTTGCGGTCTGGGGTGTCGAGCGGGTCGAGCTCTTCGAGGGTGCCGGGCGGGTCTTCCTGCTCGGCGCCAGCAACGAGCAGCACGCGTTCAACCGCATCGTGGTCACGGGCGAAGCACGGCTCAACTACGTCTGAGAATCGCGTCGATCAGCCCGCTGCCCGACAGGGGGAGGCGTGTTGGTGTCGGCCCGCCGTTGTCCGGCTCCCTCCGGGCCCTTTCGACACACATGCGAAACGCCACAATCGAGGGGTAGCGGCCTCATCTTGGTCATGTTGGAGCGTTGCCCCGGCACCCCCAGACACCCAACCGCTCGACGAGAAGCGCGCGCTGCAACGGAACCGCAACATTGCCGTGGAAGCATGCCGCGTCCTCGCCGACGGATCGGCGCCGCTCCCACGGCGTCGCCGATCGGCGCCTCGGATGGTGGGAGCGGGCGATCGTGCACTCGAGCAGACGCGGGCGGAATCGGATCGGCCGGCGGCCCGTGGTGGCGACCCTCGCGGGGTGTGCGGCCCTGCTCGGATCGTGGCTCGTCCCCGCGCCGATCGGTGCGCAGGGCGGCGACGGGCCCGAGCCGAGCACGTCCACCACGACCAGCGAGCCCGCGACGAGCACGACGACCACCACGGCCACCACCGCACCCACCACATCGGCGGGCGCGGCCGAGTCGGGCCCCTCGATCGCCGCCGCGCTCGGTGGCCACGTCCTGAGCGACGCGACGCCGCTGACCGGCTACACGGTCACGCTGTTCGCCTCGAACGACGGTGCCGCGCCGTCGGTGCTCGGCACCGCCGTCACCGACGGGACGGGCGCGTTCGCCCTCGACCCGGTGGCGCCGGTGCCGCCGAACTCGGTCGTGTACGTCGTCGCCGAGAGTCCGGTCGACGGGCTGCTCCCCGCCGGCGCGCGCACGCTCACCAGCGTCCTCGACATCGGTGGTCTGCCCGACACCGTCGTCGTGAACGAGCTCACGACGGTGGCGATGGCGTACGCCCTCGCGCAGTTCATCGGCACCGGCATCGACGTGGTGGGGCCGTCGCCGGGCGTCCAGAACGCCGCCGGGATGGCGCACAACCTCGCCGACCCGGTGACCGGCGCCATCAGCCCGGTCGTCACGACCAAGCCCAACGACGACACGTCCACGCACCGGACCTTCCGCTCGCTCGCCAACATGGTGGCTGCATGCGTGGCGGCGGAGGCCGACTGCGCCGCGCTCTTCGCCGCGGCAACGAGCCCCGAGGGCGTGGTGCCGACGAACACGTTCCGTGCGATGTACCACGTCGCCCGCGACCCATGGCACTCAGTGGACGCGCTGTTCGCGCTGAGCCTGCTCGGCCCGACGCCCTACCAGCCCGCGCGCGTGGCGCCCCCCGCGGCGTGGACCCTCGCGCTTCGCTTCGTTGGTGACGGGATGTCGCTCGACGGTCCGGGCAACTTCGCGATCGACCACCGCGGCTTCATCTGGGTCAACAACAACTTCGAATACGACCCGACATTGCTGGACCCGGTGTGCGGCAGCGACGAGTTGTTCCAGTTCACGCCGACGGGCCAGTTCGTGCCCGGCTCACCGTTCACCGGCGGTGGGCTCAGCGGTGCCGGCTACGGCATCGACATCGATCCCTTCGGTGACATCTGGGTGGGCAACTTCGGCTTCGCGTCGCCCGCGCCGGGCTGCCCCGAGGACCGACAGCCGCTGCACAACAGCCTGTCGAAGTTCCGGCCCGACGGGAGCGCCATCTCGCCGAGCTCGGGCTTCACCGCGGGCGAGCTGACCTTCCCGCAGGCGACCGTCAGCGACGAGGACGGCAACATCTGGGTCGCGAACTGCGGCGACGGCTCGGTCACGATCTACCCCAACGGCGATCCGCTGCGCGCGAAGAACATCTCCGGTCTCGGGCTGGAGGAGGCGTTCGGCGTCGCGCACAACCGTGACGGCGTCGCGTTCGTGACCGGCATCGGGAGCAACAACGTGGCGATGCTCGGCCCCGACGGAACGCCGCTCCCTGGCTCGCCCATCTCCGGCCCGTTCCTGCACCGGCCGATGGGGATCGCCGCCGACAGCACCGGTCACCTCTGGATCGCGAACTCCGGTCTCGTCGATCTGCCGTGCCCGAAGGTCACCCTGCCCCAGCCCACGCAGGGGTCGGTCGCGGCGCTGCGGCCCGACGGCACGCCGGTCTCGGCCACCGCGTTCCAGGACGCGGGCGTCACGATCCCGTGGGGCATCGCGGTCGACGGCAACGACAACGTGTGGGTCGCGAACTTCGGCAGCAAGCGCGTGTCCCAGGTCTGCGGCATCCCCGCGATCGACTGCCGACCAGGCACCGGCGTGGGTGCGGCGATCTCGCCCGACATCACGGGCTACGCGTTCGACGGGCTCACGCGCAACACCGGTGTCGCGATCGACCCGTCCGGGAACGTGTGGCTGGCCAACAACTTCAAGGAGATCCCCAACATCCCGGGGAACCCCGGTGGCTACGAGATCGTCGCGTTCATCGGGCTCGCCGGCCCCGTCCAGCCTCCGGCGCCGCGGGTTCGCCCGCAGCCGAGCTTCACGGGGTGATCGGGAGCGCTACCGGATCACGACATCGGCCGACGTGTTGCAGCCGCCCGACAGCGTGATGGTGTACTCACCGCTCGCGAACCAGTTGTGGGTCGGCGTCGGTCGCGCCGGCGGGCTGCGTGTCGGGCTGGGGCGGTTGTCGCCCCAGTCGATCGTCGTGGGCGAGGATCTCTATGGTCGGCGAGGGCGCACCTGGGGCTGAGCCGAGCAGGACGCGAGCCTGCGAAGGTTCGTCTCTCGCAGCTCGTCTTGGGTGAGACCCAGGTCGTGAGCCGGTGCGCCGACACCGGTCTCCATGCCGCTGGCCAGCCACTGGGCGCGGCTCTCGAAGCTGCCCACCAGCGGCTGCACGTGCAACCGGGTTCGACCGTCACCGACGTCTCCGAAGGTCAGCGTCTCGAGGGCGACGCCATCAGGCTGACCGTCGAACGTGAAGGGTCTGCAGGATGCGGTCTTCGCGACCCGCAGCGCTACCTCGCCCGAGAGCACGTCGATGAGGTGGTCGGCTGAGACGGGCACTGCTTAGACCTCCTTGTAAGCAATCCAGACCCAAGCGCTGTGCTAACCCGCGCACAGCCAAAGCCAACAAGGCATTGCCGCGAGCGAAACAGCGCGAGTCAACGGGTCTCGGTGGAGCGGAAGGACGCGAGCCATCACACCTCGTACTCGCGTCGCTGGGTGGACGCCCCATGGCTCGCGATCGAGCCTGCTCCCTATCGACGCCAGTCGTCGATGACGCCGTCCAGGAGCTTGCCCGCGATCTCCTCCCACCAGGGCATACCGATCTCGGTGGCGGCGGTGCGCGCGACGCCAAGCTCGTGGCGCGCTCGGCCCGCTTCACCCGGCCCGACTTGGCACAGCAGGGCCTCACCCAGCGCCACCCGGGCCATCAACGACCAGACCCGCAGGCCCAGCTCGTCGTAGCGGCGCACGGCCTCGTCGAGCAGCGAGATCGCTTCGTCCCACCCGCCGTCAGCGGCCTTGGCGAGGCCATCGAGGTGAACCGGGCTGCCCTGGAAGGTCTCGAGCGAGCCGAAGTACTCGTCGCGGGGTTTGACGAACCGTCCGGCGAGGCGTTGCACCCGCGGCCCGTCACCGAGCAGCCACGCGGCGACCACTGCGGTCGGGCCCGAGAGGGTTTCGACGACCGGCGCATCGGCCGGCATCGAGCGCTCCTCGAAGATGTCGAGCCATGTCGCCGCCCGATGCGAGTCGCCGCGCAGGATCGAGCTCATCGCCCGCTCGGCTGTCGGTTCCGTGATTCCAGGCGCGTCGAGCTCCCGGTCGGCACCGTCGGGGTCGCCTCGCAGCCAGTTGAGCCAATAGCGCTCGCCACGCAACATGTAGTCGCCGGCAGCACCGAGCGCTTCGGCGCGCGGCGCCAAGTCGTCGATCAGCCGCTCCGCGTCCGTGAGACGTCCCTGCGCGAGCGCAACCGTGGTGTCGAAGGCCAGTAGCCCATAGCCACGAGCGTCCACCGGGATGCCAAGCCCGGCGTCGACGGCGTCCTCAAGAACCTGTCGCGCGGCCTCGACACGACCGAGTCCGACCAGCCCCGACGCCTCGTGGTACGCGCCGTCGTTCACCATCCGGAGCTCACCGTGCCGTTCGCCGATCGCCCGCAGCTCGCGCCCGCAGGCGGCGAGCGGGGCTGCACTCCGGTCCCAGCCACGGATGTTCCACGCGAGTGCCTCCAGCGCACGCCCGAGCACCTCGTCGATGCCCAGGTCGCGCGCGATGGCGACGCTCTCTTCGGCCAGGCCTGCACCCGTGCGCGGGTCGTCGAACATGGAGATCCCCCGCGCGACGTGGGCGAGCAGCTGCGCGCGGATCTCCGTTCGCTCCTCAGGCATCGCGTTGAGTGCCTCGCGCATCAGGTCGAGGGCGGTGAGGTCCTCGGGGTCGAGGAACCGTCCGTAGTAGCCCTCGTACGCGATCCCGGCGGTGCCGAGGAGCTCGACGTCACCGGCACGTCGGGCTTGCTCGGCCGCCGCGAGCGCGTGCCGATGTGCCGCGTCGTGGTCACCGGTGAAGTGCTCGGCGAACGCGAGCGCGCGGAGGAGCTGACCGCGCGTGGCCGGGTCGTCGCGACCTTCGAGATCGAAGGCTTCGAGGGCTCGAGCGCGAAGACGGACCGCGTCGGCGTGCGCGCCGCGCCCGTAGGCCTCTTCGGCCGCCCGAGCTGCGTACTCGATCGCCCGGTCGACGGCCCCCGCCGACGCAGCCTCCAAGAAGTGGTGGGCGAGCACGTCGGGACCTGTGCCACCACGCGCTTCGAGCACCTCACCGATCCTCAAGTGCAGCCGAACACGCCGGTGCGTGCTCACCTCATCGAGGAGCGTCGAGCGCACGAGTGCGTGACCGAACGCGAGCACGCCGGCTCGCGGACCGTCCTGCACGACTCCGAGACGCAGCGCGTCGTCGAACGCCACGGCGACCTCCTCTTCGGCGATCCCCGACGCCTCGGTGACGACTCCCGTGTCGAACTCGAGCCCGACCAGCGCCGCCACTCGCAGCGCGTCGTTGGCAGCGTCGGGGAGCTGGGAGAGCCGTTGGCCCACGACGTCCCGCACCCCCTCCGGGATGCCGGCCTCCTCGATCGGCACCGAGGCCACCCAACGTCCCCCTTCCTGCACCAGGACCCTGGTCTCGTAGAGATGCCGGAGCACCTCACCGACGAAGAAGGGGTTGCCTTCGGTCTCGACCGTGAGCATCCGTGCGAACGCCAGCCCGTCGGTCTCGAGGTCGTGGCCGCCCGCCGCGGCGAGGAACGCGCGCATCGCCTCCTCATCGAGGCCACGAAGCGCGATCCGCTCCACCCGCGCGGCTCGCCGGAGGTCGCCGACGATCCCCGCCAGGGGATGCGCGCGATCGACGTCGGTGTCGCGATACGTCGCGATCATCTGGAGCCGCAGCTCCGGTGTCGCCTGGCGAGCCAGATGGCGAAGGAGCAACAGCGACGATCGGTCCGCCCAGTGAACGTCCTCGAGCACCAACAGGACCCCGACCGCCGAGGCCATGCGTGACAACAACGTCCGCACCGCGTCGAAGGCCAGCAGCTGCTCGGTCTCGGGATCCACCCGCCGGCGGGGCCCGAGATCGTCGACGCGGTCAACGAGGTGGGGCACGACTCCGGTCAGATCGGCGCCGATGCCCGCCACGTGCGCACGCAGGTCGTCGTCGTCGAGCTGCGCCAGCAGATGCCCCAGCGCCTCGGCCCACGGCCCGTACGCCGACGTCACCTGCTCGTCGCAGCGTCCGGCCAGCACCACGGCACCCCGATCGTGAACCTCACGTGCCGCCTCACTGACCAGCCGCGTCTTGCCGACACCCGGCTCACCCGTCACCAGCACGACCGTCGCTCCGTCGGCCTCCGCACCCGACTCCCACAGGCTGACCAGACGCTCGTACTCACGGTCGCGCCCGGCGAACGGAAACTGCACCCGCGACCCGCGCAACAGCGACGGGAACGGCACGAGCTCACCCGACGGTGCGGCACAGACCACCTCGTAGGCGATGACCGGCTCGGCCAGCCCTTTGAGCTCGAGCTCGCCCACACGACGCACCTCGTGCTCCGAGCGCCCCCGGGCGAGCACCCGTACCACATCAGAGCAGAGCACCTGCCCTCCTTCGGCGGCATCGCACAACCGTGACCCCTCGACCACCGGCGTGCCCCGCACATCGCCGCCCTCGAAGGCCACGTCTCCCGCGCTCAACCCGATCCGCAAGCCAAGACGCCGATCGTCCGCCACGACCCGGTTGTGGCGCTCCACGGACCGGTGCGCCGCCACGGCCGCGTCCAACGCATCCGTTGCACCGGAGAACACGGCGAACAAGCCGTCCCCCGTGCTCTTGACCACCGACCCGCCGTGAGCCTCGACGGCGTCCGCAACAAGGCGATCGTGCTCACGTTGGAGCGCATCGGCCGCCACATCGCCCAGACGGGTGCGCATCTCCGTGGAACCAACGAGATCCGTGAACAGCACGACCGCGATCCCGGACCCGGTCCCCCCGGACAAGCTCACATCGTTGCAGCCTACCGACGGCCGTCGGGGAGCCTCTCGAGGGCTCCTGACGCGCCCTCGGCGTCAGAGCCGATCATCGGGGCTCGAACCCCCCGACCTCCTCCTCGCAAGGGTGGCCAAGTGCGTTGGCACTGGTCGGCACGTATCCGCATCGGTTGCTGGAGAACGACTCTGCGCGACATGCGCGACACGCGCGAGGTGCAGCGCGCGATTTCTTGGGCCGGGCCCGTAGCCCGTCGTGCAAGGAGGTTCGCGCGAATCACGCGAGCTGCTCGACGGCCGGGCATGCATGCCCCCGGGCGTAGCCACGCGGTGAGCGCCTCCGAATGTCCTCGATGTGTGCGAGAGGCATTCCTTCGACCGGCGTCGGGGGGCGCGGCGGCCGGCTCGGCTACTCGTGTGCGGCCATCCACGGGGTGAAGAGCTTCGGCTGATCGGCGCCGAGCTGAGCCCGCATGGTCTCGTTCGGGGTACCGAGGACTTCGCCTGTGACCGTGGCGGTGGCCATGAGCCGTTCCATGAGGTGGCCGATGTTGGCGAAATGCTCCAATGCGGCGTCGGCATCTCGGTACCGCTCGAAGACGATCGCCTCGCTCTCGTCGTCATTGAAGAACACCTCGTACTGCAACGTCCCAGGGTCCCGGGTTCGCACGATCTCCATGGCCTGCTCCGTCAGGCGCTTCCACTCGTCGAGCTTTCCGGGGTAGTCAGCGCAGAATCGCCGGTCCGGGCCCATTGTTGTCATCGTTCTCATATTGGACCCGCCACCTCTCGTCCTCGACTCGCATCCTCGAGCCGACCCGACTCGCGTCCCTCCCCGTCGTAGGTTCGAACCCTGCCGGGGTCGCGTCGCCGTCGTCAGGTCGTTCGTACGCATCGGCACGTCGTCGGGCGAGCCGGCGGGCCTCTTCACCGACTCAGTCTGCGGCGCCGCGGCGGCAGGTCAGCAAGACTGCGCGGGTGCTCGTGCCCGAAACTCTGTACGCCACCACGTCCGACGGCTCGAGCATCGCGTACCAAGTGTTCGGCGGTGGTTCGGACAACTTCGTCATGGTGCCGGGCATCGTCTCGCACGTCGAGCTGGGCTGGGAGAACCCGGGACTGTCCCTGCTCTGGCGACGGCTCGGTGAGCTCGGGCGGGTCGCCCTGTTCGACAAGCGCGGCACCGGCCTGAGCGATCACAGCGTAGGCGCGGCCTCACTCGAGCAACGCGTCGACGACCTGCGTGCGGTGATGGACGCGGCGGGAATGCAACAGGCCGCAATCTGTGGCATCTCTGAGGGTGGTGCGCTCGCGGTGCTGTTCGCAGCGATCGCTCCGGACCGAGTGACCCATCTTCTCTTGCACGGATGCTTGGCAGTCGGTGCGATGGCCGACGACCATCCGAAGCCTGAACGGGCGCGTGCTGCTGCGCCGGAGATCCTCGAATCGATCGCCTCGACGTGGGGCAAGGAGACCGTTGGGGACTCGATCTTCGTGAAGGGTGCGCCGAACGACCCACAGCGCGTGGCCCGCCAGGAGCGGTACTCGGCTCCGCCGAGCACGGCTGTCGAGCTCATGCGCATCAATCTTCGTGTGGACATCCGCCCGATTCTCCACGCGATCAGGGTTCCGACGCTGGTGACGCATTGCCGCCGCGACCCTGCCGTGCCGGTGTGGCACGGCAGATTGATAGCGGACGGCATCGAGGGAGCACGCTTCGTCGAGATCGACGCCGACTGGCACACGAGCTGGAGCCCCGAGGACATGGGGATCGTCGCTGATCTCTTCGAGGAGTTCGTGACCGGGCGACCGGCGCTGGAGCGGAGCCGGTCCGAGCGCGTGCTGGCCACAGTCATGTTCACCGACATCGTCCGGTCGACCGACTCGGCTTCCGCGTTGGGTGATGAGCAGTGGATGACGCGCTTGGACGCCCATGACATGATCGTCCGCCGCGTCGTCGAGGCACATCGAGGCCGGCTCGTGAAGATGACCGGCGACGGTGTCCTCGCGACATTCGACGGACCCGCCCGCGCGATCGATTGCGCGCGCTCCTTGCAGTCCGAGCTCTCGGCGATCGACATCGACATCCGCGTCGGCCTGCACGTGGGCGAGATCGAAGAGCGCGACGGCGACATCGGCGGACTCGCAGTGCACATCGCCGCCCGGATCTGTCAACTTGCCGGCGCCAACGAGATCCTCGTCTCACCGACCTTGCCGGGCCTGGTCGCCGGTGCCGGTTTCGAGTTCGTCGAACGCGGCGAACACCAGCTCAAGGGGGTCCCCGGCCAGTGGCGCTTGTTCGCGATCGACCAGGCCGAGGACTGAGCACCACGGTTCCCCGCGCCTCAGCTCCGCTTCAGCTGGCAGGCGGACGAGCCCCCCGAGGGCCGAGGATCTCGGCGTCGAGCGCTGCTCCGCTCGGTCTGTCATCTCTGAGACCAGAAAGGACTCTTGGCTGTTCTTGGGTAACGCAAAGAGATCCGGGCCGAGCGAGTGCGTGACACTCTGACCTGTGCTTTCGGGTGGGTGCTGAGGGGCTCGAACCCCCGACCTCTTCCTTGTAAGGGAAGCGCTCTCCCAGCTGAGCTAAGCACCCGGCGCCGAAGAGGCTACCGCTGGGTTACGCGTGCTCCGGGAGGGCGTGCTCGTGCACGGCGAGCACGAGATCCACGACCTGCACTCCGAGCAGCGCGAACGACACCACGCTGATTGCGCCGACGACCAGGAACGGGATCGCCGATGCGACGTCGTTCGTGCCCGCGGCGATGGCGGCGGCGAACGATGCTGCCGTCGCGACGATGAAGCAGATCCACCAGCCGACGACGTGCCCGAGCTGTTGACGGTCCTTCGCGAACGATCGGATGGTCTGTGGCGGCCACCAGAAGTTGAGGATCGGGATGAACCACCCCGCCATCGCCCAGCCCGGGCTGCGAACGATCGGGATTCCCTGCGCCCTGGCAGCTCGGGCGGCCTGCATGCACCAGTACCCGAACACCAGCGTGATCCCGAGCACGGCGAGGCTGCACGCCACCTGCGACAGCCCGATCGACAGCGGCTGGAACAGGCTCGGCTGCTTCGGGGCGTTGTCGGTCAGCAGCGTGCCGTGATACGTCCGATCGAACTGGAGCGCACCGAGCACCTGCACCGCGACTTGGAACGGGACGTACGCGACGAATGCCCACTTGGCGTAGCGCGCCCAGCGCCGCTCCTCGACGACGCGCTCCTCGGGTGACGGCTCGATGACCTCCGCGGCCCACGGAGCGACGTGGTCCGTCCACACTCCTCCGTCCCAGTAGCGCCAGGCCTGCGCACCGTTCGGGTCCTGATACCACCCGGCGGGCGGGTCGGCGTTGCCTTCGGCCGTCACCGTGGGCCCTGGACCTCAGCCGGCGCGGATCTCGGCCGGGATGTCGCCGAGGGACCGGGTGTCGGGGAGGCGCCCATCCGGGCGATCGTACGCTGGCCGATCGTCATGGCTCCCACCACTCCCAGGTCCGTGCTGCGTGCCGCGGTGACGGCGAGCGTGCTCAGCGGGATCCCGTCGACGGTTCACGCGGTTGCTACGGGCGCGAGCCCATTCACGTCCGTTCGTGCCGCGGGAACCATCGCGGTGCGTGAAGACAGGTCGCGCGCTTCGCAGATCGCGGCCGGGCTCGCCGTGCACGGCGCGCTGTCGCTCGGCTGGGCCGCGGTCCTCGCGGCGACGCTGCCCGATCGACGCCCCGCCTGGTGGGGCGCGGTAGCCGGCGTCGGGATCGCAGGGCTCGACCTCGGCATCGCGAGCCGCCGGTACCCGGCGATCGCCCAGCTCCCTCGGGCCGCGCAGCTCGCCGACCACGTGGCGTTCGGCGCGATCGCCGGCTTCGTCCTCGGGCGAGGGCGCCGGTGCGCCCGCTGAACGGCTGTCCCGCTACTGCTCGGTCTGCAGCTCGATCGGGACCGGGCTGATCGCGTTGTAGCTCTCGTTGAGCGCGGCGGCGAGGGTGTTGAGCTCGTCCACCACCGAGTTGTACCGCGCGACGAGGGAGTTGTACTGCTCGACGAGCGCGTTCGCTCGGTCGGCGGCGGCGTTCTGCGCGTCGACCAGTGCGTTCGACTCGTCGAAGCGGCCCTGCGCGCGCAACGACTGGATCTGCTCGTAGAGACGGTCCGCGTCGGCGCTCGCCCCGCCGAACGCCGCGTCCGTGTCGGCGATCTGCGCCGCGAGCGAGTCGGCCTGGGGCTTCAGCTCGTCGTAGCGCGCCTGGAGGTCGTCGAACACGGACTGGTAGCCCTCGAACGCCTCGACGATCTTGGTTCGGTCCTCGAAGTACCGCCGGTAGTAGCGCTCGAGCGCCCGAGGGAGATCGCCCACCTGCGTGCCGATGAGCGAGTGGAGCTCGGTGGCTCGCTGGCCCGGCTCGGCGCGCTCGTACTCGACGAGCAGCTCCTCGATCAGGTCGTCGCCGGTTGTCGCCATGAACCGCTCGAGCCGATCGGTGATCTCCCGGCGGTCGCCCTTGGACAGTCTGTCGAAGGCTGCGTGCAGCATCTCGTGCGCGAGGGAGACGTTCATGACGCCGGCGAGGTTCAGCTGGTCGACGCGCAGCACGAACATGGCCTCGCCCGTGTAGCAGCCGAGCGTGAGCGTCGCGCCCAGCTCGCCGTTGGTGCACTCGCGGGTGAAGTCGTCCTTGTCGTCGATGCGGGCGTCGGCGTCGGCGACGAGCTCGCGGGCGGCGCGAGTGAGCATCGCCTCGTCGGCGAGTGCCACGAGCTGTTCCTCCCGGGCCTGGCGGATCCGCGCGACGAGCGCGGCCGCCACGTCGGAGGAGAAGGCGCCACCGGCGGCGGGTGTCACGACGACACTGGTGTCGCCGGACGGACTGATTTCGACGGTGGCGTCGCCGACCACCACGCCGTCGACGTCGAGCTGCTGTGGGAGCGCCGCGAGCTCAGGCGGCGTCGCGGCGAGCAACGCGGTGCCGCGCGCCGTCGGGCGCAGCACGACCTCGTACCGGTCGCGGTCGGTGCGGCGGCGGCGGACGTCGTCGATGGCGTCGCCCGAGAGGCGCGACGCAGCGAGCAGCGCCCGCTTCCGATTGGCATCGGCACGGGCCAGCACGACGCACGTGGACGCCGCGTCGTCGACCCGGGTCGTCGTGGGGACCGCGTCCAGGGCGTCGACCTGCGCGGGATCGCAGGATCCGACCGCGGCGGCCGACGCCGCGGCATCACGCCGGGGCACACGCCTCGGGCCCGCGGGGACGTCGGCCAGCCGCGGTCGGAGCCGCAGGACGTGGGGCGCCCCCTCGAGCAGGCCGTCGGGCGGCTCGGCGGCACCAGCAGCGGCCGGAACCAGCGCTGCCGCAAGCAGTGCGAGCAGTGCCGCGAGGGTCCGGCCGCTCGTCACCGCGGGGACGCTAGCGTCGCTCTCCATGACGAACCTCGATGAGCGGGTCGACCTGCTGCGCCACGCGTGGCTGTTCTCGGAGTGCACCGACGACGAGCTGTCGCGGATCGCGGGACTCGCCCAGGCACGCGATGCCGACGCCGGCGCCGAGCTGTGCGTGCAAGGCGATCCGGGCGAGGACTTCTTCGTCATCGTCGACGGGACCGCCGAGGCCCGCGTTGACGGCGACGCGGTCGCTGAGCTCGGGCCAGGCTCGTTCTTCGGCGAGATGGCGCTCATCGACGGTGAGGAGCGCCTCGCGACGGTTGTGTCGACGTCACCGATGAGCCTCCTCGTGCTGAGTCGCAACGACTTCAACACGATGCTGGCGACCGCGATGCCCCACGTCGCGCCGAAGCTGATGCAGGTGATGGGTCAGCGGATCCGCGACCTCCAGGTCCGCGCCGGAGGCACGCTCCCCTACTGACCTGCGTCTCTCACCCCTGAATGCGCGGGTGGTGGACGCAACCAAGAGCAACGGTTCGACCGCGGGCGGGCCGGGGCTCAACCGGGGCACCGGGGGGATGCCGCCCCGGCCGTCGTCACCCCGGCCCGCCGTCTCGCGGTGAACCGGTTGCTGGCTACCCCCTCCTCATCGACGGGACTGGCTCATCGACGGGACTGGCTCATCGACGGGTCTGGGCAGCCGTCATGCGATGTCGGCGACCGGGACCGGCAGCTCCCAGGTCGTCGGCAGCGCGTCCTGCGGACGGGGGTGCTTCGGAGGACGCCCCCGGCGCCGCTTGTTCGCGATCACCCGCCCGCTCACGAGCAGCTCGCCGCCCCAGACACCCCACGGCTCGCGGCGCGCCACCGCCGCCTGCAGGCAGTCGTCACGGACCGCGCACCCGGCGCAGAACGCCTTGGCGCGGGCAATGTCGTCGAGCGCCTCCGAGAAGAAGAGCGCGGTCAGCTGCCCGGTCCCATCGGCACACCGTGCCTCGAGACGCCAGACCTCTCGCTGCTCCTCCTCCCCGTACTCGATGGCGTACATCGCCGCTCTCCTTTGCTCCGGGCCCTCGGGCCCTCTCCCCGCTGTTTCGTCGGTCTCGGTGTTTCGTCGGTCTCGGTGTGTCGTCGGTCTCGGTGTGTCGTCGGTCTCGGTGTGTCGTCTCGGTTCGAGGTGTCGGTCAGGTCGTTGCGGCTGCGAAATGCAAGAAGGCCGCCGGGTTGCCCCGGCGGCCTGGTGATCTCGCTGCGGTGGTTCGCTAGGGCGAGGTCGAGGACCGCCGGGGCTCGGGCTTCGTGTCGATGGTGAGGTACGCGTCCTGCGACCACGAAGCCACTGCCATGACGCACGGGAAGGCCGCGCGGACGCGCGCGTTCCCGGCGCCGGCGTGGTGCTGGCTCATCGGGAAGGCGTGCATCGTCGGGTTTCCTCGTGGTCGGGCGGTTCCGTCGGACCACCAGGGAAGCAGACCCCGGGACCCCGGTCAAGGCAATTACGGTCGCGACCCGTGGCGCACCCGGATCCGTCCTCTTCCCAGCGCTCGGGCACGCAAGGCTCGGGCGTCGACCTCTCCGAAGCCGTCGCCGGCCTGGAGCGAGGCCGCGACGCCGGCTGGCACCTGGGTGCCCAGCTCTACGTGTCGCGGGGTGGCGAGGTGCTCGTCGACACCGCCATCGGTGACGCCGCGCCCGGTCGGCCACTTCGGGTCGACGACCTGATGCTCTGGTACTCGTCGGGGAAGCCGTGGACGACCGTGGCGGTCTTGCGGCTGTGGGAGCAGGGCCGCCTCGGGCTCGACGACGCCGTCGCCGACTATGTCGACGGATGGGGCAACGGCAAGGAGCCGGCGACGATCCGCCACGTGCTCACCCACACCGGCGGCTTCCCGATCCCGAGCGACCCGACCTACGACGCCGACGTCACGTATGCCGAGGCGCTCGAGGTCGTCGTCGACTCGCCGGCGCAGTGGGAGCCGGGCACGAAGGCCGGCTACCACCCGGCGAGCGGATGGCGTGTCCTCGGCGCGATCGTGGAGCGCGTCGACGGTCGCCCGATCGACCAGTACCTGCGCGAGGAGGTCGCCAAGCCGCTCCGCCTCGACGACTGCTACCTCGGCGTCCCGCTCGACGTGCAAGCCGAGTACGGCGACCGCATCGCGCCCGTCCATTGGACCGGGCACCGCTACCCCTCACTCGTCGAGGGCGGCATCCAGATGGTGCCGTGGCGCATCGACATGGTGCACAACGAGCCGTGGCACGTCGCGAAGGTCGAGCCCGGGGGCGGCATGCGCGGACCGGCGCGCCAGCTCGGGCGCTTCTACGAGTCGCTGCTCGGATACGGCGACCCGGTGCTGGCGCCGGCGACGGTCGAGGCGATGACCGCAGTGCATCGCCACGGGCTGCGCGACGCTACGTTCGGGAGCATGATCCCGTGGGGGCTCGGCGTGCAGGTCGAGTTCAGCGGCGGCCCCGGTCGGCGCGCGTTCGGGCACGGTGGCATGGCGTCGTCGCGCGGCCTCGCCGATCCCGATCTCGGGCTCGTGCTGGTCGTCGTCGCCAACGGCCTCGCCGGCTACTTCGAAGCGGAGCAACGCGTCCTCGACGTGACCGAAGCGGTCTACTCCGCGCTCGGTGACGAGGCCGCACGCGTGCGCCGCCCGACCGGATCGGTGCAGCAGGCACTGGGCCTTGGCACCTGACGATCGAGCTCGACGACATCACGGAGGACCGATGCACCGAACGCTGGCTGCCTGCGCCGTCACCGCCCTCGTCGTGGGCGGCATCGCCGCGCCCGCGCTCGCCCACGGGACCGGCAACGAGGACACCGACGTCACCCAGCTGCCCCTCGGTTCGACCACGACCGAGCCCGCCGTGGGCGGGCTGTGGACGTGCCAGACGACGTTCAACGGCGGCGGCGCGCAAGTCGAGGGTCCGTGGTTCAACGGCGACGGCACGTGGAACCTCGACGAGAAGGTCGCGGTGGAGGGCTCGGTCGACTGGCCCGACGCGGAGATCGCCGTCGAGCACGAGGGCGACGCTCGGGTGATCACCACCAAGGACCTCCCCGTGGGCGACCCGACCGGCGAGTTCCCGATCGCGTCCGACACCGAGGCCTACGACTACGACAGAAACCCGAACTCGATCGAGGCTCAGGACTTCCGGCTCGAGCTGCCGTACGCGCCCGAGCTGGCTGACGAGCCGTCGTGCGTCGGCGGCGAGGTCGGCCTCTTGAAGTCGGGCGTCGTGCTGTTCGACGCGGTCGATGCGGGCGGGCGCGACGCGGTGGCCTACGAGATCCAGGACCACTGCGATGGTCACCCGCAGGCGTCGAGCGCGTACCACTACCACTCCGCGTCGAGCTGCGTCCTCGACGACCTCGACCCGGGCACCGGTCAGTCGAAGCTGATCGGGTGGGCGTTCGACGGGTTCGGGATCTACGGCCCCCGCGACGCCAGCGGCAACGAGCTCACGAGCGACGACCTCGACGAGTGCCACGGGACCACGAGCAAGGTCAAGTTCAACGGCAAGAAGCAGAAGATGTACCACTACGTCGCCACAGTCGACTTCCCGTACACCGTCGGCTGCTTCCGCGGGACGAACGCGGTCGGCGGCGGCGGACTGACCGCCTCCGAGACCGCCGGCCAGGGCGGCACCGGGACCGACAACGTGCCGGGGCGCCAACCTGCCGGCTGACCGGCAGCAGGCACGCAGATTCCCCACTCCGGCCCAGCGAACTCCCAGCCGGTCCCCAGGCAGGGCGCGCACCATCGGTCCGACGCATGCGAGGGCATGCGCACCGAGGAGGGACGGATCATGCGAAGGACCCTGGCGATGCTCGCCGTGACGGGCACGTTCGTCGCCGCGTTGGCGGCGCCGGCGGCGGCCCACGAGCCCGACGAGACGGCCCTGCCGGTCGGCGAGACCACGAGCTCGCCGACGATCGGCGGGCTCTGGTCGTGTCAGCAGTCGTTCTCGAGCAACGCGCCCGGCGCCCAGACCGAGGGCTCGTGGTTCAACGGCGACGGGACGTGGGACAAGACCGACAAGACGGTCGTCGACGGTACGGTCGAGTGGCCCGACGCCGAGCTCGACGTTTCGCGCGACGGTGACACGCGCGTGATCACGACCAAGGACCTGCCGACCGACCACACGACCGGCGAGTTCCCGGTGTCGTCCGACGACGACGCGTACGACGTCGACCGCAACCCGAACTCGATCGCGGCGCAGGACTTCACGCTCGAGATCCCGGCCGCGCCCGAGCTCGCCGACGAGCCGTCGTGCGTCGGCGGTGAGGTGGGGATCCTCAAGTCGGGGGTGCTCGTGTTCAGCGCGTTCGACGCGGGCGGGCGCGACGCGGTGGCGTACGAGGTGCAGGACAGCTGTCAGGGTCACCCGCAGATGTCGAGCGCGTACCACTACCACTCCGTGTCGGACTGCGTGCTCGAGGACCTCGATTCCGGGACCGGGCACTCGAAGCTCGTCGGCTGGGCCTTCGATGGCTTCGGCATCTACGGACCGCGTGGTGAGGACGGCGAGGAGCTGTCGGCGGCCGAGCTCGACGAGTGCCATGGTCACACCCACGCCGTGAAGTTCAACGGCGAGGTGCAGACGATCTACCACTACCACGCGACCGACGACTATCCGTACACGGTCGGGTGCTTCCGCGGGACCAGCACGGTCGAGCACGGCGCCACCGGTGGTGCCGAGCAGGGTGGACAGCCCGCCGGACCGGGCGGACCGGGCGGACCGGCCGCTACCCGGCCCTGACCTGGCGGCGGCTCAGCCGGCGGCGGCCTCCGGCTTCGGCGCTTCGTCGGAGTCGGCGGCCGGGCCGGCACCGCCGCCGACGGGCACGTCTTCGGCGACCGGCTCGATCACCATCGGCGTCGCGGGCTCGTCCGCGACCGTCGGGTCGGGGTGCACGACGCTCGTGCGGATCCGCACGCCGCGCCGACCCGTCCCGAGCAGGTTGTAGAACGCCGCCGCGACAAGCGTCATCACGGTGAGGAACACGACGAGCGCGCCGAGGATGAGCACGAACCCGAGGATCACCTCGGGCCCGACCAGCCGGAAGCCGCGGAACCCGATGCTGCGCATGAAGTCCTCGACCTGCGAGATGAGGCCGAGGCTCGCGGCGAAGATCCACACCGCGACGACGGCGAGCGCGAGCACCAAGAACGCGGTCAGGTAGAAGAGCCCCGCGACGACGCCGAGCGACCGCAGGTCGACGGCGTCGACGTGATGCAGCGTCGACTCGTCATCACGGTCGTGGTCCTCGACGCCGAGGTCAGATCCGTCGGTCCCGTCGCCGGTGGCCATCAGGCTCCACCCGGGTCGGTGGGCGGGGTGGTCGGCGTCGTGTCGGGGGTCGTCGGCGTCGTTGCCGGCGTCGTGATCGGGGGCCGGGTCGTGGTCGCGCGCCGCGGCACGGTGGGCGGCGTGGTCGCCGGCGTCAGCACGGTCGTCGGCGTCGTGGCCCTGGTCTCCTTCGGGACCGGCTTCACGCCGCGTCCGAACTCGGTGATCGAGCTCCCCTCGCGCTCGCAGAACGGCCCCGGATCGGGGAACGGCTCCGAGGGCACGCCTTCGAGCGCGGAGTCCATGAACGCCTTGAAGATGCGCGCCGGGACCCCACCGCCGAAGCCTGCACCCGGGACGCGCGCGTCCTTGTTGCCGTGCCAGATGAACGCGGCGAGCTGAGGCACGAATCCGAGGAAGTTGGCATCGGTCTTCTCGTCGGTCGTGCCGGTCTTGCCCGCGGCCGTGTGGTCCTCGAGCCGGGCCGCGGTGCCGGTGCCTCGGGCGACGCCCTCGGCCGTGATGTTCGTCTCGCACGCCGCGGTCGCGGCGGAGATCGCCCGCACGCCCTTGAGCTTCGACGAGTCGAAGAGCACCTTGCCGTCGTACGTCGTGATCTTCGACACGAAGAGCGGGTCACGCCGGACGCCATGGTTGGCGATCGTCGCCGCGACCGTGGCCATCTCGATCGGCGCGCTCTCGACCGCGCCGAGGGTCAGCGTCAGCACCGGCTTCAGCGTGTGCTGCTTGATGCCCATCTTGTGCGCGGTCGCGATGACCTTCGGGAACCCGACCGCGAGCTCGATGCGCGCGAACGCGCAGTTCACCGAGTTCACCGTCGCGGCGCGCAGCGTCATCGTGCCGCCGCCGCCTTCGGCGTTCTGCGTGCGCCCGAGCTCGCCGAAGTCGCACGGTGAGCTGCCCGAGACACGGTCGTTCGGCGAGAAGCCGCTCTCCAGCGCCGCCGCGACCGTGATCGCCTTCCACGTCGAGCCGGCCTGACGACCGGGGTAG
>Ga0315534_1000960_pt1 | contig 20275 bp, 15 predicted proteins | sample SalMarSW160240MG_FD_203094 | JGI IMG/M metagenome (GOLD analysis project Ga0315534, IMG submission 203094) | Salt marsh sediment microbial communities from the Plum Island Ecosystem LTER, Massachusetts, United States - Salt Marsh Sediment SW1602-40 ... | reverse complement strand
ACGGTGGCGACGCGCTTCCTCCGCAACTGGCTCCGCTCGCACTATTACGAATTCGTCTTGAGACTGTCGCGGGCAGAATGGCCGGACATCGAGCGCGTCGAATTCAGTGTGCGGCAGCCGCATTTCGGGACCGAGACGCCCAAGGAGCCGCCGCAGCTTAGGACGAGAGAGCTGCCGGTGCCCCAGACGGCGCCGCTTCCCTTGCGCACCGGCTATGGCGGATTTGAGGGCTCGCCGCTCGATCCGAGGCTGAATTTCGCCAGCTTCATGGTCGGCACCTCCAACCGCCTCGCTTATGCCGCGGCGCAGGAAGTCGCAGGCGCATTTTCCGCGCCCCAGCCGCTGTTCAACCCATTGTTCGTGCATGGCAATGTCGGGCTCGGCAAAACCCACTTGCTGCATGCCATCGCCTGGGACGCCAAGACGCGCAAGCCGGAGTCGCAGGTTCTCTACCTGACAGCCGAGCGCTTCATGTCAGGCTTCGTTCAGGCGCTGCGCGCCCGCGACGCGCTGGCCTTCAAAGAAAAGTTGCGCAGGATCGACATCCTGTTGATCGACGACATGGAATTCCTGCAAGGCCCGACCATTCAACAGGAGTTCTGCCACACCTTGAACTCGCTGATCGACGGCGGACGTCAGGTGGTGGTCGCTGCCGACCGCGCGCCGACCCAGCTCGACAAGCTGGACATGCGCATGCGGTCGCGGCTCGGCGGCGGTCTGGTCGCGGAGATCAACACCATGGATTACGATCTTCGCCACAAGATTTTGGAAAAGCGGGCAGTGGAAGCCTGCGCCGAAACCAAAGGGCTTTCCATCAACGACACCGTGCTTGCGTTTCTCGCCGAACGCTTGACCGAGAGCGGGCGCGAGCTTGAGGGCGCGGTCCACCGCCTCCGCGCGAGTTTCCAGCTGACCGATCAGCCGGTGACGCTGGAGACCGCCGAACAGATCGTGCGCGATTTGATGCGCGGGGCCGAGCCGAGGCGGGTGCGGATCGACGACATTTTGCGCACCGTGTCCAAGCATTACGGCGTCAACCGCGGCGATCTGCTGTCGGGGCGCCGCAATCGCTCGATCGTACGGCCGCGCCAAGTCGGCATGTATCTGGCGAAGCTGCTCACCTCGCGCTCGCTTCCCGAGATCGGCCGGCGCTTCGGCAACCGCGACCACACCACCGTGCTGCACGCGATCCGCAAAATCGAGCAGCTGATGAACGATGACAACCAGCTTCGTGAGGAAATCGAGCTTCTGAAGCGCCTGCTGCGCGAATAGGGGGAAGCGGAAGGGGGCTTGGATCCCAAGCCGAGGCGTCCCCCACCGCTCTTGCAAATTCGCCCCTATCGCGCCAAGGTCGAGCCCTTAAGGCACCCCACCCACGCCTTCATAAGGGGTCGGACTGGAGCAGACTCAGCTTCGGCCAGGGCCAAACTTACCGGCGAACCATTCAATTTTAGGATATCGGGCACCCATGCGGCTCACGATCGACAAACCCGGCCTCGCCAAGGCGCTCGCTCATGTGGCGAGCGTGGTCGAGCGCCGCAACACCATCCCGATCCTGTCCAATGTCCTTCTCGCCGCCGCCAAGAACGAGCTTAAGCTGACCGCCACCGACCTCGACATGGAGCTGGTCGAGACCGTACCGGTCAGCGCCAAGGGCGAAGGCGCCACGACCGTGCCCGCCCATATGTTCTACGATATCGTGCGCAAGCTTCCCGAAGGCGCCGAGATCGAACTGACCAAGGACGGCGATGAGGGGCGCCTGTCGATCTTGAGCGGCCCCGCTCAATTCTCGCTGCAGACGCTCCCGGCCGACGATTTTCCCGCTCTCAGCGTCGAAGATCTCGGTCACACTTTCAGCCTGCCGGCCGCGGAGCTGAAGCGCCTGATCGACAAGACGCGGTTCGCCATCTCGACCGAGGAGACCCGCTACTATCTGAACGGGATTTATCTCCACGCCGCTCAAAGCGGAAAAAAATCCGTGTTGCGTGCCGTGGCCACCGACGGGCACAGGCTGGCCCAGGTCGAGCTGCCGCTGCCGCCGGGCGCGAAGGACATGCCGGGCGTGATCGTGCCGCGCAAGACAGTGCTCGAACTCGCCAGGCTGGTCGAGGACGGAGAGGGCGAGGTCCGCATCGAGCTGTCGCCCTCGAAGATCAGGGTCTCCACGGCGCGCGTGGTGCTGACCTCGAAGCTGATCGACGGCACCTTCCCCGACTATGAGCGGGTCATTCCGCAAGGCAACGACAAGAGGATGGAAGTCGATAACACGGCCTTCGCCGAAGCCGTCGACCGCGTCTCGACCTTGTCCAGCGACAAGGGCCGGGCGGTTAAGCTCGCGATTGCCGACGGCAAGCTCACGCTTTCGGTCAACAATCCCGACAGCGGCACCGCCACCGAGGAACTGCCGGTGGACTATGGCTTCGATCCTCTGGAGATCGGCTTCAATGCCCGCTATCTGCTCGACATTTCGGCCCAGCTCGAGGGCGAGATGGCCGAGTTTCAATTGGCCGATCCCGGCTCTCCCACCATGGTGCGCGACGGCAAGGATGAATCCGCGCTCTATGTGCTGATGCCGATGCGGGTATGACAGCCCCGCACCAGGGCAAGCGCCAGGCTGAGGCGTTCGCCGACGACCCCGCCAAGACCCTCCGTTTCGTTCGCAGCCTGAAGCTCACCGACTTCCGCAATTACGAGCGAACCGAACTTTCGCTCGATGCGCGGCCCGTCGTGCTCGCGGGCAGTAACGGCGCAGGCAAGACCAATCTGCTCGAGGCCGTCTCGCTGCTCGGGCCGGGCCATGGGTTGCGCGGACGTCCCTATGCGGAGCTCGCCCGCGAGGGCGGCGCGGGCGGTTTTGCCGTCGCCGGAAAAGTCGTGCTGCGCGACGATGAGGTCGAAATCGGCACCGGACTTGTTTCCGGAGCGCGCGAAGAGACGACCGGCCGGACCGTTCGCATCGCCGGCAAGGAGCGCAGTGCCGGCGCGCTTGCCGAATACGTGAACCTTGTCTGGCTCATCCCGGCGATGGACGGGCTGTTCACCGGATCGGCTTCGGAGCGGCGGCGCTTTCTCGACCGGCTCGTGCTTGCCGTCGATCCGAAAATGCGAAGCCCGCTCGGCCGCTACGACCGGGCGATGCGGCAGAGGAACCGGCTGTTCCAGATGCGCGAAGGTTCCGCCGCTCTGTTCGAGGGATTGGAGGAGCAGATGGCAGAAGCCGGCGCCGCGATTGCCGCGGCAAGGCTCGATGCCACCGGGCGGCTCGCGGCCCTGATTGAGCGCATGCGCGCGGAGCGCGGCGAGGGTCCCTTCCCTTGGGCGTCGGTTGCACTCGAAGGGCAGCTCGAAGCCGCGCTGACCGCGCGCTCGGCGACCGAAGTCGAGGATAAATTTCGCCTCGCTCTGGAAGCGGGCCGCGAGCGCGACCGGGCGGCAACCCGGGCCCTTGAAGGACCGCATCTGAGCGACCTAATTGTCATGCATGGGCCCAAGGACGTTGCCGCCGCGCGGTGCTCTTCCGGCGAGCAGAAAGCACTGCTGATCGGGCTCATTCTCGCCAAGGCCGAGCTGATCAAGGCGGTCGAAGGCGTCCCGCCTTTGATCCTCTTGGACGAGGTGGCGGCCCATCTCGACGAGGCCCGCCGCGAGGCCCTTTTTGCCCAGATTCTGGCCCTAAAATCCCAGGCCTGGATGACCGGGACCGACCGGGATCTGTTTCAGCCCCTGGGTCAAGACGCCCAAATTTTTGCTGTGAATCGGGGTATGATCGGGGCCTAAAATCACGTGCGGCCGCGACCCGCGGGGACCCGCACCAACACTATTCAGGGAACCATGACGCCAGCTTCAAAGCGCAAAGCCGCCGCTGCCGAATACGGCGCGGAATCGATCAAGGTGTTGAAAGGCCTCGATGCCGTGCGCAAGCGGCCGGGCATGTATATCGGCGATACCGATGACGGCTCGGGCTTGCATCACATGGTGTACGAGGTGGTGGATAACGCCATCGACGAAGCGCTTGCCGGATTCTGCGACGAGATTGTCGTCACGTTGAATGCCGACGGTTCGGTCACCGTCGAGGACAACGGCCGCGGCATCCCGACCGAGATTCACAAGGGCGAGGGCGTCTCGGCGGCAGAAGTGATCATGACCCAGCTCCACGCCGGCGGGAAGTTCGACCAGAATTCCTACAAGGTCTCAGGCGGGTTGCACGGGGTCGGTGTGTCTGTGGTGAACGCGCTGTCATCTGTGCTGGAACTCACCATCTGGCGCGACGGCAAGGAATATTTCATGCGCTTCGCCGATGGCGTGCCGGAGGCCCCGCTCAAGGTCTTGGGCGATGCCGACGGCAGGACCGGAACGCGCATCACTTTCGTTCCGAGCCCCAAGACCTTCACCATGGTGGAGTTCGATTACGCCACGCTCGAGCACCGCTTGCGCGAACTTGCATTCTTGAATTCGGGTGTTCGCATCATGCTATCGGACCAGCGCGGCGTCGAGCCGGTGGTCGACGAGATGCGCTATGAGGGCGGCTTGCGCGCCTTCGTCCGCTTCCTCGATCGCACCAAACATCCGCTGATCAACGAGCCCATCGTGGTGGCGAAAGAACAGCAAAAGATTTCGGTCGAGGCGGCGCTGTGGTGGAACGACAGCTACCATGAGAACGTGCTGTGCTTCACCAACAACATCCCGCAACGCGACGGCGGCACGCATCTCGCCGGCTTCCGCGCGGCGCTGACCCGCACCGTCAATACCTATGCCGCGGAATCGGGCATCGCCAAGAAGGAGAAGGTGGCTTTGACCGGTGACGACGCCCGCGAGGGACTAACTTGCGTGCTCTCGGTCAAGGTGCCCGATCCGAAATTTTCGAGCCAGACCAAGGACAAGCTTGTCTCTTCGGAGGTGCGCCCCGTCGTCGAGAGCGTCGTGGCCGAGGCGTTGTCTGGATGGTTCGAAGTCAATCCCGGCGAGGCCCGCAATATCGTGCAGAAGATCGTCGAGGCGGCAGCGGCGCGCGAAGCGGCGCGCAAGGCACGGGAGCTCACGCGGCGTAAAGGTGCGCTCGATCTCGCTTCGCTCCCCGGCAAGCTCGCCGATTGCCAGGAGCGCGATCCGGCCAAGTCGGAACTGTTCCTGGTCGAGGGCGATTCAGCCGGCGGGAGCGCCAAGCAGGCGCGCGATCGCGCTTTCCAGGCCGTGCTGCCCTTGCGCGGCAAGATCCTCAATGTGGAGCGCGCGCGTTTCGACAAGATGCTGTCGAGCGCTGAGATCGGGACGCTGATCACGGCGCTCGGCACCGGTATCGGCCATGACGAGTTCGATCTTTCTAAGCTTCGCTACCACAAGGTCATTATCATGACGGACGCCGACGTCGACGGCGCCCATATCCGCACGCTTCTGCTGACCTTCTTCTACCGGCAAATGCCGGAACTGGTCGAAGCCGGGCACCTCTATATCGCCCAGCCGCCGCTCTACAAGGTCAAGCGCGGGCAGTCGGAGCGTTATCTCAAGGACGAGAAGGCGCTCGAGGATTATCTCATCGGCGAAGGTTTGGAGGACGCTGTTCTCATCACGGGCGAGAACGCGACGCGCGCCGCCGCCGATTTGCGCGAGATCGTCGAGAAGGCGCGGCGGATCGGGGCAATCCTCGAAGGCCTGCACAGCCGCTACCCGCGCTTTATCGTCGAGCAAACGGCGATTGCCGGCGCGCTCAACCCGTCAGTCCTGAAAGATCCCAAGCATGCGCAGCAAGCAGCCGCCTACATCGCCAAGCGGCTCGATGCCTTGGCCGACGAGACCGAGCGGGGCTGGCACGGCGAGGCGTTGCCCGAAGGAGGTTTACGCTTCTGGCGCGAACTGCGCGGTGTGATGGAGTCTCATCTGATCGATGGGCCGTTCATTGCCTCGGCCGATGCGCTCAAGCTCGACAGCTTTGCCGAGCACTTACAAGAAGCCTATGCCAAGCCCGCGACCCTGAAGCGCAAGGATACGAGCCTTGCGGTGCACGGGCCGAGCGACCTGCTTGAGGCGGTCATGACGGCGGGACGAAAAGGGCTTACGCTCCAACGCTATAAGGGGCTCGGTGAAATGAACCCCGACCAGCTGTGGGATACCACGCTCGACGTCGACACCCGCACCATGCTTCAGGTGAAGATCAAGGAAGGCGAGGATGCCGACGACATCTTCTCGCGGCTAATGGGCGACGTGGTCGAACCGAGGCGCGAGTTCATTCAGTCGAACGCGCTTCAGGTCGCAAATCTCGACATTTGAGGCGCGTCGCGTCTCCCATATCGATGCCAACGCGCGCTTTAGTGGCCTAAGTCCTTAACACTGCGTCAATGCGGAACGCCCTAGGCTCGGCTCCTCATCAGAGGGGCGGAAGGGCGCTCCTTTCGTTTGGCTCATCGGGGGACCGGGATGCAGGGGCGTCAGAGCGGACGGCACGGCACGAAAATCGTTCGTAAAGCAAAGCCAAGCTCCGGCGCGCGGCGCACCGGCGCCCGGCCGCGCGGGAGGCCTAAGCGGCGCTCGCCCAGGGCGCGGGCGGGCCGCTCGTGGCTTTCCGGCTTGCTCCGCTGTTCCGCCTACGCGGCTGTCTTCGGAATGGGCATCCTTGGACTGGTGGCGATCTATTTCACCGCGCGGATGCCCGATCCCGGTCTTGCCACGCTCGACGACCGGCCGCCCAATGTCACCGTCCTTGCCGAAGACGGCGCTGTGATCGCCGAACGCGGCTTGCGGCGCGGTCATATCAGGCTCGATGCCGTGCCGCCTTATCTGGTGCAAGCGGTGCTCGCCACCGAGGATCGCCGCTTCTACTCGCATTTCGGCATCGACCCGCTCGGCCTGATCCGCGCGTCGTACCGCAATATGAGCGCCGGCGCCGTCGTCGAGGGCGGCTCGACCATCACCCAGCAGCTCGCCAAGAACCTGTTCTTGAATTCCAACCGCACCATCACGCGCAAGATCGAGGAAGCGGTCTACGCCCTGTGGCTCGAACGGCGTTTCTCCAAAGACGAAATCCTCGAACTCTATCTGAATCGCGTCTATTTCGGCGCCGGGACATACGGCGTTGAGGCCGCCTCGCGCCGCTATTTCGGCAAGTCCTCGCGCTATGTCACTTTGCCCCAAGCGGCGCTGCTCGCCGGATTGCTCAAAGCACCCTCGCGCTATGCGCCGACGCGGAGCGTGACGCGCGCAAGCACCCGCACAAGCGAAGTGCTCGGCAATATGGTTGAGGCAGGATTCATATCGTCGGAAGAGGCGCGGCGCGCCGGTAAGCAGCCGCTCAAGCTCTCAGCCAAGGACGACGACACCGGCTATTCTTATGTGGTCGACTGGGTCGCCGAGCTTCTGCCCGAACTCGTGGGCGAGCAGCACAATGACCTTATCGTCACGACAACGATCGACGCGAGCCTGCAACGGATCTCGCAGCAGGCGCTGAGACGCCTGCTTGACAGCGAAGGGAAGAAGCTTGCCGCAGGCGAAGGCGCCATCGTGGTGCTCGATCGTGTCGGCGGCGTAAAGGCGCTGGTCGGCGGCCGCGCCTACTCGACCAGCCCGTTCGACCGGGCGCTGAAGGCGCAGCGTCAGCCGGGCTCGGCGTTCAAGCCGTTTGTCTACCTGGCGACGCTTGAAAGGGGTTATTCCCCCAATTCGGTCGCCTATGACGGGCCGACCACGGTCGCCGGCTGGTCGCCGCGCAACTATACCGGCAGGTATTTGGGCCGGGTCAGCTTGCGCGACAGCCTGGCCCGGTCGATCAACACCGTGGCGGTACGGCTGACCGCCGAAGTGGGGCCCGGGCAGGTCGCGCGCACCGCACAGCGTCTCGGCATCCGTTCGAAACTGCATGCCCAGCCGTCCATCGCGCTCGGGACGGCCGAGGTGACGCTGCTGGAGCTCACCGGCGCCTATGCGCCGTTTGCCAATGGCGGTCAGGGGGTCTTACCCCATGTGATCGTCGGCGTGCGGGACGGAAATGGAAACGTGCTCTATCAGCGCTCACGTTCGACCACCGGCCAGGTGGTGGCGCCTCCCCATGTCGCCGCCATGAACGACATGCTGAACGCCACGATCACGTTCGGTACGGCGAAGCGTGCGGCCATCGAAGGGCACGAGGCGGCGGGCAAGACGGGGACCACGCAGAGCTACCGCGATGCTTGGTTCGTCGGTTACACCGCGCACTATGTGGGCGGCGTGTGGATCGGCAACGACGACGGCAAGCGCATGAAGAAGGTCACAGGCGGAAGCCTTCCGGCCAAGTTGTGGCACGATGTCATGCTTCACGCACACCGGAACAGCGCACCGCTTCCTCTTCCAGGAGCGCGCGGCACCAGTCCACGCGGCGTTATCGCGGGTCTGCCCTGGCATGACCGGGAGAGCAGAAGCAACGGGCCGTTCTTCCAGCGCGTGCTCAGTATTTTTTCCGGGCGCTAGTCTGTTATTCGATGCTGCGCTTCGGCGAATAGCGCGAGGACGGTGTCACCCCCTCGGCACCATAACGATGCAGGCTCGCGCCGTGTTTGCTGAGCCAGGCCTGCGCCTCGCCATAGCGCGGCATGGTCCGCCCGACCAGTGACCAGAAACGCGGCCCGTGATTCATGTGCGCGAGATGCGCGACCTCGTGCGCAGCGAGATAGTCGAGCACGAAAGGCGGCGCGAGCACGAGCCGCCAAGAAAAGGACAGCGCACCCGAGGTCGAGCACGATCCCCAGCGCGTGGTCTGATCGCGAACGAAGATTCGCTGAGGCGCGAGATTCAGCCGCTCGGCGTGCAGCTCGACGCGGGTTTTCAGATCGAGATGCGCCTGGCGCTTCAACCAGTCGAGCAGCCGGCGCGGCGCGTGCTCCTCGGCACCCGTCACGCAAAGACGCGGCAGCTGCTTCACGCGGGCACGGGCGCCTTTGGGCCAAGCCGGCACGCCCCTCGGCTCATCTGCGGCCTCGATCCACACCACGCCGCGGCGGCGCACCACGCCGGCGAAGCGAAGCACATGGGCGCGCCCGCGCAGCGGCACGACGGCACGATGGGTAAAAGGCACCGGCTCCGGCAGCCGGGCTACACGCTCTTTGAGCCAATCGAGATGACGTGAGAGAAACTCATCGGCATCCGCGAAGCTCGAGTAGACCGGCATGGTCAGCACGGCCCCGCGGCGCGCTTCGTTCACCTGCAGGCTGAACCTGCGGGCTCGCGCGCTTCGTTTGAGAATCATAGGAATGCCGAGGCCGCGGATCTTGACTTCGATGGTTTCACCGCGGGCGAGATTCAGCCGCTTTAGCATCTGATACGCTCCCTACTGCCGTCGGTCCTCCGATTCGGCGGCAGGTACACTAGCAGGGGTTTTCTCGGAACGCTTGCCTATGCTTTAGGCAGCCCGGCGGAAAGCGCGTCCCAGCATCCCTCCGCGGTGCTGATGGGCAGCGATAAACCGGCGGATTTTCGGTAAAATTTCGTTCCGGAAGCGGGATCCATTAAAAACGCCGTAATGGCCAACCCCAGGCTGAAGATGCCGTTCGCGTAAATCCTCAGGTAGTTTCGTGCACAAAGTATGTGCAGCGAAGGTCTGGCCGATCCCAGTGATATCGTCCTTCTCGCCCTCGACCGTCATGAGCGCCACGTTCCGGATTTTGCTCGGATCGACCAGGCGATCGTGGTGCATCATCTGCCCCTTCGGCAGCTTGTGCTCGAGAAAGACCGTTTCGATAGTTTGCAGGTAATACTCGGCCGTGAGGTCCATGACCGCCAGGAATTCATCGTAAAACTCACGATGCTTGTCAGCGGAGTCACCATCTCCCCTGATCAAGTTGTGAAAAAGATCGCGATGCGCCGTGAAATGGCGGCCGAAATTCATCCCCATGAACCCGCTGAGCTGCAAAAAGCCCGGATAAACCAGGCGCATGACCCCGGGATAGGGCCAGGGGACCTGGGTAATCACATTGCGGCGGAACCAGTTCAGGGTGTGGGCCTCGGCGAAGCGATTGACGGCAGTTGGGTTTTCCCGCGTGTCGATCGGACCGGCCATGAGGACCATCGAGCGCGGGCTTGAGCGGTCGCCCATCGCTTCCAGCAGAGACACCGCCGCGAACACGGGCACGGCCGGCTGGCAGACCGCCATGACATGCACGTTCCCTTTGAAAAACCTCACAAATTCAATGATATAATCGATATAGACGTCGAGGTCGAAGGGACCGTCGGCGCGCGGCACGAAGCGCGCGTCATGCCAATCGGTGACATAGACCTCGTAATGGGGAAGAAGGTCGCGCACCGTCCCGCGCAAAAGCGTGGCGAAATGGCCGGCCATGGGCGCCACGAGCAGGATCTTAGGGTCATTGCGGCGCCGCCAGCCGGAGATTTCGCGCTCGAAATAAACGAGATCGCAGAAGGGTTTAGAGACAACCACGCGCTCCCTGACGGCGGCCTTGCGGCCCCTCACCTCGGTCTCGTGAATGCCCCAAGACGGCTTAGGGTAGCGGCGCGTGGTGCGCTCAAAAAGTTCGAGCGCCGCCGCGGCACTGCGCCCCAGAGGCGTGTGGTAGGCGGGATTGAGCGGGTTGCGGAACAGCAGACGGTAAGCGTCGGCCGCGGCCCGCGCAGGGCTCAGCGCCGCCTGGTTCAGCTCATACAGATGGTAGAGCACGAATCACTCCTCCTCGTGCGAGGATACATTGCATGCTGCATCGCAAAATCAAATGGTGATTTTATGTTGCAGTGCAAAGACAACATGTCGCGGGTAGGCGAGGGGGTCGTGCGGCTAAATGTAGCGGCGCAGCGTTTCAGCCATTTTTTCGGCCGGTGTGCCATAGTCGAAATGGGTAAGGAATTCGCCGTCCTTGCCCATCAGATAGACGAGGGCGGAATGGTCAATGGTGTAATCGTTCGAAGCCTCGTCCTCCTGGAATTTCGAATAGGCGACGCGATAGGCCTTGGCCGCCTCGGCGATGGCCTCCGGCGAACCGGTCAAGCCGACAAAACGAGAGCCGAAATTCTTGAGGTAGTCGGCGATCGCTTCGGGCGTATCGCGCTCTGGATCGAGCGTGATGAAGATCGGAACCACTTCTTCGCCTTCGGGACCGAGCGCCTCGAGGCTCGCCGACATGACCTGGAGCTCGGCGGGGCAGATATCCGGACAATGGGTGAAGCCGAAGAAGACGAGCATGTAGCGGCCGCGGAAATCCCGATCGGTCACTGTCTTTCCATGCTGATCGATCAGCGTGAACGGGCCGCCGATCAGCGCCTTGCCCGAGGTCGTGACCGCCCGCTCTGACTTTTGATCGGTGACAGCAAGCATCACCGCGCCGGCGATGGCGCCGATCAGGAAGCCAAGGGCGATGACGATGAGGAGCCGTGTGCGCATTTATTCCCCCAATCTGAGCAGCGTGCCGTTGACGCGCGCGCTCGCCAGGAAGCGGCTGAAGGTGACATAGCCGACAATGAGATAAATCGCGTTCAGTCCGAGCGCCCACCAGAGCTGCTCGGCGTCGAAGCGATGTTCGAGCAGGATCGCGCGCATACCTTCGAACACGTGGGTGGGCGGAAGCGCAAGCGCCACCGGCTGCAGCCAGTCCGGCAAGACCGACACCGGATAGTAGACGCAAGCGATCGGCAGCAGCAGAAAGGCAAGCGACCAGGCAAGTTCCTCGGCACCGAGCCCATAACGCAAGATGACCCCGGCCGAGATCAGCCCAAGCGACCAGCTTGTCAATACAAGCACGGCAAAGAAGGCGGCGAGCGCGAACCCGAGGTCGAGCAGATTGAAGCCGAAAATGAGATAGGCGGCGAAGGCGACCGGAATCATGCTGACGGAAAGGCGGATGATGCTCCAAATGCTCAAGGCGGCGACGAGTTCGGACGGGCGCAAAGGACTGATCAACAGATTGCCGAGATTGCGCGACCACATCTCTTCGATGAAGGTCGTCGAGAAACCGATCTTGGAGCGGAACAGAATATCCCACAGCAGCACCGAGCCGATCAGGACACCGGCCGCCTGGGCTGCAGGGCTGGTGTTGCCGGCCAGGTATTTTTGCAGGAAGCCCCAGGTCAGCATCTGCAAGAACGGCCAGTACAGCAGTTCGACGAGACGCACGCCCGAGCTCCGTAACAGGTACATGTAGCGCTTGATCAGAGCGCCGATCCGGCGGAGCGAGGCGGCGGGGCCGGTGGGCGCGAGCATGATCGGCGCAATACCCTGCCCTTCTGTACGGGCCGTGCTCACGACGCTTTCCGCTCCGGCAAGTCGGCATGTTTGCCGTGCCCGCGCACCACATCGAGAAACACCTGTTCCAATGTCTTCCGCCCGTAGGTCGCGATCAAAGCGGCCGGCGTTTCATCCTCGATGATCCGTCCCTGATGAAGCAGGATGACGCGATCGGCCAGCCGCTCGACTTCTGCCATGTTGTGCGAGGCGAGTAGAAGCGTGGCGCCGCGGGTCTCGGCATACGCTTTCAACTTTTGCCTGATCCAATCGGCGGTGTCGGGATCGAGCGAGGCGGTGGGCTCGTCGAGCAATAGCAGGTCGGGCGCGTTCAGCAGCGCCTTGGCGAGACCCACGCGCGTCTTCTGCCCGGCCGAAAGCTTTCCGGTCTGACGACCGAGCAAAGGTGCGATTTGCAAATCCTCGGCGATATACCCAATGCGCTCGGCGGCGTTGGCGATACCGTAAAGACCGGCATAGACCGTCAGGTTCTCCCGCACTGTCAGCCGCGCCGGAAGATCGACATAGGGACTTTGAAAATTCATCCGGTGGGCAATCGCGCCGCGATTTCGGCTCACATCGGCGCCGAACACCCTAACCTCGCCCGCACTCGGCACCACCAGGCCGAGCAGCATGGCGATGGTCGTGGTCTTGCCCGCGCCGTTGCCGCCGAGCAGGGCAACCGTCGTGCCTTGCGACAGCGTGAAGCTGATGCGGTCGACCGCGGTGACGGAGCCGTAGATCTTGGTGAGCTCATGCACCTTGGCCGGGACGGAGTCGCCCCACTCTGAAGAGCCGCTCCTGTCCCGGTTCGTCTCTACTCTTTCGTCCATGGGCGTTGTGCGCCTGAGCCTTCGCTTTGTTGGAATTATGGCTGCTCCGCCGTGGTAGGGTTCAGCTATGGCCGCTCTGGGCAAGAGTCAAACCATCCGCCGCCGGGCCGCGGCACGGGCCTGGCTGAAGCCGGGAGAGAGCCGGCTGCGGCTCCAGACCATTGTCCGCCTGCGCTGGCTCGCCGTGATCGGCCAAAGCATCACCGTGATTGGCCTTTACTGGGTGCTCGGCATCGATCTCCCGATCGGCGGCTGCCTCGCTATCATCGCCTTGTCCGCTTGGCTCAACGTCGCGTTACGCCTGCGCTATCCGGCAAGCCAGAGGCTCAGAAGCGGTTTTGCCTTCCTGATGCTGGGCTATGACATTCTCCAGCTTGCCGTGCTTCTTTATCTGACCGGCGGCCTACAAAATCCTTTTGCCTTCTTGCTGATCGCGCCAGTAACCGTGTCGGCTTCGACCCTGCCGGTCGGGATCACGGCGGCGCTCGGCGCGCTTGCCATCGTTGCGGCGTCGGTCCTTACCAGTTTTCATTATCCGCTGCCGTGGTTCCACCACACCAACCTGCTGCTTCCCTTCCCTTATGTGATGGGCGTGTGGGCGGCGGTCGTTTCAGGGATCTTGTTCATCGGGTTTTACTCTTGGCGCACGGCCGAGGAAGCCAGGCGCATGGCCAAGGCGCTGGCCGCCGCCGAGATGGTGCTCGCCCGCGAGCAGAAGCTTTCGGCACTCGACGGTCTCGCCGCCGCAGCGGCGCACGGGCTCGGCACCCCGCTCGCCACCATAGCGGTCGTGGCCAAGGAGCTGATGCGCGATGCCAAGCCGGACGACTTGCATTACGACGATCTGGCGCTGCTCAGGGCTCAAGCGGAGCGCTGCCGCGACATTCTTGCCGACATCGCAGGCGGCGGCGAGCGGCACGACCTGATCGTGTCGCGCCTGACTTTAACGCATCTGATCGAGGAGGTGGTGGCGCCGCACCGCCTTGTCGCGGTTCCTATCGAAGTCGAGACCGGACCAATGCAGGACGGCGTGATCCGCCAGCCCCTGTCGCGCGAGCCGGTGACCGAACGTAATCCTGGCGTCCTTTATGGGCTCGGTAACCTCGTGGAGAACGCAGTCGATTTCGCCGCGAGCAAGGTCACAGTCGAGGGGCATTGGTCGAACGACAGCGTGAAGATCGTCATCGCCGATGACGGCATGGGCTTTCCGGCCAATGTGCTCGAAGAACTCGGCGAGCCCTTCGTCACCACAAGGCAGGCGCAAATCGACGGCATCTCCGAGGAGCATGCCGGGATGGGGCTCGGTTTTTTCATCGCCAAGACGCTGCTGGAGCGTTCCGGCGCCCAGCTGGAACTTGCCAACCGGCCGCTGCCGGAAGGCGGCGCAATGGTGACCGTGATCTGGCCTCGCGCCAAGTTCGAGCAGATACCGGAGAAGGCGCCGGCGAGGCCCGAGCCGGCGGTTCTCGCCGAAACCCATTAAAATCAAGGCCTTCCGGGTGCCGCTCAAATTGCAAAGGCGCCGGGAAGCTTGCCCTCGGCATGGATAATGCATAGCTCTAGCCTGAGATTTTGAGGCCGAGATGAGAGAGGCCCTGCCTTGAGCGCAGGGTCCCGGGACCGACGAAGGGAGTGCCAGAAGAATGGATGCTGAACAGGCTTTGTCCGTGAGCGAAACAAGTCCGGCGAGGCACGTGGACAATACGCTCCTGGTGGTCGATGACGACCGCGCATTTCTTGTCAGGCTGGCGCGCGCGATGGAAGCGCGGGGTTTCGAGGTCGAGGCGGCGGCCTCGGTGGAAGACGGGCTTTCGTCGCTGAAACGCCGCCCTCCGGCTTTTGCCGTGGTCGATATGCGTCTCGATGACGGCAACGGTCTCGATGTCATCGCCGCGTTGAAGGACGTTCGTCCCGAGGCACGAGCCGTCGTCCTGACCGGATACGGCAATATCGCCACCGCCGTCACTGCGGTGAAGCTTGGCGCGGTGGATTATCTCGCCAAGCCTGCCGATGCGGATGATGTTTATAATGCGCTGGTCGCGCCGGCGACGGCCGTCAAGGCACCACCGCCGGAAAATCCCATGTCGGCCGACCGCGTGCGCTGGGAGCATATCCAGCGGGTCTACGAGCTGTGCAACCGCAACGTCTCCGAGACGGCGCGGCGGCTCAACATGCACCGCCGCACTCTGCAACGCATTCTCGCCAAGCGCGCCCCGAAATAACCGGCGTCAGGTTTCTAAACTGCAAGACGGGTCGAGGTGAATCTGAAGCCGCAGTGCAGCGGCACGTGCGAAGCTCAGCATCAGCGCCTTGCGCCGCCCCGCCGGAAGACGTTCTTCGGCCGGCTCACGCAAAAGTTCAGCACCATAGCGATCGGCAACGATCAGGCCGGCGGAAGACGGGATGATTTCGCGCGGAAAATCGGATGAGACGGCAAAATAGAGCCGGTCGCAGAAGGGAAGATAATCCTGCCATTTCGCATCGCTCTGATAGTCGAGCAAGCAGGACTTGATCTCGACGATGGTGATATCGCCAGATCCCGACAATGCCACGATATCGGCGCGCCTTCCATTTGCCAGCGGCAGCTCGGTGACGACCGAGTCGCCGAGCGCCCTTAATGCCCGGCATACACCGCGTTGCAAGGCCGCTGCCGTCGATGACTGGCGACCGTCGAATGGAATGACGACGTCGTCCCTGGCACGGTCGTCTTGCAATGCGAGGGCTCCCGGCGAAATATTTTTCTTCACGGAGTTGTGCATGCTTAACCATTCCGCTCCCGGGAACAAGCTGTTAAATCTCGCGTTTTCCACGGCACGTGCCGTATCAGCTCGGCAAATCCGGGCTTTTGGCAGCGATCCCGCAAGCGCCCGAAGGAGCCGGTAATGAATCCCCATAGCGCAACGCTTGCCGCAGCCACGCCTGACACCGGACAGGCTTCATTGCGCGAGCGTCTTATCGCGACTCGGGCGCTTTCGTCCGACCTGGCTCACCCTTTGAGCGACGAGGACCAAGTCGTCCAGGTCATGGACGATGCAAGCCCGACCAAATGGCATCTCGCCCATACCACGTGGTTCTTCGAGGCTTTCCTGTTGAAGCGCTTCCTCGCAGGCTATCGCGTCTTCGACGAACGCTTCGAGTATTGCTTCAACTCTTATTACGAAACGGTCGGACCAAGGCATCCGCGCCCGAAACGGGGATTGCTGACGCGGCCTTCGGCGCAAGAGGTGCGTGACTACCGGGCTTTTGTCGACGCTGCGCTTGAGCGCCTGTTCGACACCGGGCTTACGCGGGATGCGGCCCAACTCATCGAGCTTGGTATCAATCACGAACAGCAGCATCAGGAACTCCTGCTCACGGATATTTTGAGCTTGTTCGCCGCCGAGCCGCTCAAACCGGCTTACCGCGAGACCAACAGCGGCGTTGCCGCCGGCACGTCCGAGCCTCTGACCTGGCGATGCTTCGACGGCGGCGTTCTTGCCGTCGGGCACGACGGCAAAGGTTTTGCCTATGACAATGAAGGGCCGCGTCACGACGAGCTGATCCGTCCCTTCAAGCTGGCGAACCGCTGCGTGACCAATGCCGAATGGATCGAGTTCATCGCCGATGGCGGCTATGCCAACCCGACCCTTTGGCTTGCCGATGGCTGGAACACCGTAAGGGCCGAGAATTGGAGCGCGCCGCTTTACTTCGAGGAAGCCGAAGGCGGCGCCGCGCAAATGAGTCTTAACGGCTTTCGCCCCGTCGACCCTTCGGCGCCTGTGACCCATGTCAGCTATTACGAGGCGGACGCGTTCGCGCGTTGGGCCGGTTGCCGCCTTCCGACCGAGTTCGAGTGGGAAGTCGCGGCAGGGAAAGTACCGCTCGAAGGCCACGACCTCGGTCACGGTCATTTGCAGCCGGTCACTGCCGGTCCCGGCAAAGGCCTCAAGCAGATGTTCGGGGATGTCTGGGAGTGGACGGGAAGCGCCTATCAGCCCTACCCAGGGTTCAAGGCCGCCCCCGGCGCCGTCGGCGAATATAACGGCAAGTTCATGTGCAATCAGTTCGTGCTCAAAGGCGGCTCCTGCGCCACGCCCGAGGGCCATATCCGCCGCACCTACCGCAATTTCTTCTATCCGCATCAGCGCTGGCAATTCGCCGGTCTGCGTCTGGCTAAGGACGCCTGAACAGCGCGATGGAGAGCGACATCTCCCTCGACCTTCCTTCAGATCTGGCGTCCGGCTCGGCGAAGACGCGCAAAGACGCAGCGCAGCGCCGCAGCGAGTTCGCGGAGGCGGTGCTGGCCGGTTTGACGCGCAAGCCCCGCAGCATCCCGTCCCGGTTCTTTTACGATGCGTGCGGCTCGGAACTATTCGAGGAGATCACGAGGCTCGACGAGTACTATTTGACGCGGACCGAGACGGCGCTGCTCCAAGAATACGGGCCGGAGATTGCCGAACGCGTGGGCGCTGGCCGCGTGCTGGTCGAGTTCGGCTCAGGCTCAAGCCGCAAGACAAGCCTCTTGCTGAACGCGCTCATGCCCGTTCCAGCCTATATCCCGATCGACATCTCCGCCGATTTTCTGACGGAAGCCGCCGAGTGGCTGTCGGAGCGTCATGACGGGCTCACCATTGTGCCGGTTCTGGCGGACTTCAATACGACCCGCACGCTGCCGCAGATTGCGCGCGGGAAACCGCTTCTCGGATTCTTTTCCGGCTCGACCATCGGCAATCTCACACATGACGAGGCCCGCGCTTTTCTTGCCAACGCCGCGCGCTTGCTAGGCAAGGGCAGCGCCTTTCTCATCGGCGTCGATCTCAAGAAGCCGGTTTCGATTCTGGAGCCCGCCTATGATGACGCGCAAGGCATCACTGCTGCTTTCAATCTCAATCTGCTCGCGCGTGTCAATCGTGAGCTTGAGGGCACGTTCGATCTCGCCAACTTCGCTCATGATGCGGTGTGGAACGAGCGAGCCGGCCGCATGGAGATGTATCTGGTGAGCCTTGTTAGGCAGACCGTAAACGTCCTTGGGCGTGAGTTCTCCTTTGCCGAAAACGAGCGTATCCATACCGAGAACTCCCACAAATATTCCGTTTCTGAGTTCCAAGTGCTCGCCGCCAGAAGCGGCTGGCGCCCAGTCGAGGTCTGGACCGACGCAGACAATCTTTTCAGCCTGCATCTCCTTCAGGCTTAGCGAGCGCCTTGATCTCATCAAGGGCTGCGGGCAAGGTGCGCACTCTTCGTCAAAGACAGGAGTGAAACGTGCCCGATCTCGTTACCGGCAATGCAGCGATCGGCCAATCCGGAGGGCCGACCGCCGTCATCAATCAGTCCCTTGCAGGTGTGATCGAGGGCCTGCGCACCGGGCTTGCCGGCTCGGGCAAGGTGGACCGCATCTTCGGCATGCGGCACGGGGTACGCGGGCTGCTCAATGCCGAATCTGGGGGCCTCGCCGATCTGACCGCGCTCGATGGGGCAAAGCTCGAGGCGATCGCCCGCACGCCGTCCTCCGCGCTCGGCTCGACCCGCGACAAGCCCGACGAGGCCTATTGCGAGAAGATCCTCGAGAGCTGCCGCAAGAACGAGATCCGCTATTTCTTCTATATCGGCGGCAACGATTCGGCCGACACCTGCCGCATCGTCAGCGAGAAGGCGGCGGCCGCGTCTTACGAGCTTCGCTGCTTCCATGTGCCGAAGACGATCGACAATGACCTCGTGGAGAATGACCACACCCCGGGTTTTCCGTCGGCGGCGCGCTACGTGGCGATGGCGCTGATGGGCGACGCACTCGATAATGCGAGCCTTGGCGGCATCAAGATCAACGTGATCATGGGGCGCCATGCCGGCTTTCTGACTGCTGCGGCCGCGCTTGCCCGCGGCGGCGCCCCTGACGGCTCGGCACCGCCCGACCGGGCCCCGCCGCATCTCATCTACTTGCCCGAGGTGCCGTTCTCGACCGAGGCCTTTCTCGCCGATGTCGAGGCGGTCTATCGCAAGCTCGGGCGCTGTCAGATCGCGGTCAGCGAAGGGATCCGTGACGCCGACGGCAAGGAGATCGGACCGAAACTGATGCGCGGGCCCGGAGAAGTGGATGCCCACGGCAATGTGCAGCTTTCAGGCTCCGGCGCGCTCGGCGACGGGCTCGCCGATCTGGTCAAGACCGGGCTCACGCCGAAAGGCGGAAAACCGCCCCGCGTGCGCGCCGATACGTTCGGCTATATCCAACGCTGCTGGCCCGAGCCTTCGCCCGTCGATGCGCAAGAGGCACGTGCCGTCGGGCGCTACGCCGCCGAGCTTGCGGCAAGCGGCGACGCGGCGGCATCGGTGATCCTGGTCCGCACCTCCAACGCGCCTGAAGCCTATCGCAGCGATTGCGCCCGCGCCGATCTGGCCGCGGTGGCCCGCCGCACGCGGCACGTGCCCGCGGAATACATTTCCGGCACCAACGACGTCAGCGCGGCGTTCGACGCTTATTGCCGCCCGCTAGTCGGCGACCTGCCGACGCTTGCGCGGCTTTAGGCTTCGACCAATTTCTGCACATAGCGGGGAAGCGCGAACGCTGCTTCATGCACCTCAGGCGACCAGTAGCGGGTCGGGAATGCGCCTGCTTTCCGGTAGCGGCGTTCGATCTTCTTGCGGCTGTGCTTTCTCAGCTTCTTGTTGTCGGTGGCCCAGCCATAAGACATCGGCCCGCCGAAATAGCTGGGCGTCGTGGCGAGAAAGGCAGACGCGTCGGCAAAGAGTTCGCGGAAATAACCGACGCTGTGCTTGAGCTCATCCGCCTGCAGCGACGGGAGCCCGTTCTGGGTCACGAGCAGGCCGCCCGGCTTGAGGCAGCGCTTGCAGCCGGCATAGAATTCGCGGGTAAACAGGACCGCGCCGGGCCCGATCGGGTCGGTGGAATCGACCATGATCGCGTCGAACCGCTCCTTGGTCTCGGCCACGAACTTGGTGCCGTCGGCGATGACGATCCTGGCGCGGGGATCGTCATAGGCGCCGGCGGATATTTCAGGAAAATGCGTGCGGCAAAGATCTATGACAGCGCGGTCGATCTCGCACAGCGTGACCTGCTCGAGCTTTGGATGCTTGAGCGCCTCGCGCAACACGCCGCCGTCCCCGCCGCCAATGATGAGCGCCTTCTTCGCGCGCCCATGGGCGAACAAAGGCATATGCGCCATCATCTCGTGATAGATGAACTCGTCCCTGGTGGCGACCTGGACCACGCCGTCGAGCATCATCACCCGGCCGAAGTCGGCGTTCTCGAAGATGATCAGGC
>Ga0315534_1000959_pt1 | contig 20280 bp, 19 predicted proteins | sample SalMarSW160240MG_FD_203094 | JGI IMG/M metagenome (GOLD analysis project Ga0315534, IMG submission 203094) | Salt marsh sediment microbial communities from the Plum Island Ecosystem LTER, Massachusetts, United States - Salt Marsh Sediment SW1602-40 ... | reverse complement strand
TGATGGCGATAAGAATGACATCGAGCCAGGAGATGGGCATGGCGCGAGGGCTCCTTCGGCAGGCGGGCGCACACTATCACGATTCCCGGCGATCAAGCACAATTGGCCCCGTGGGGCAATCGTTGAGGCCTTCACGAGCGGGATTGTCGCAGGGCGCGCGGAGGCTCACGCCTGCGGCAGGCTGAAGAGCGCGACAAGCTCCTCCAATTGAGATACCGGGACAAGGCCGATTCCCTTGACCTCCCGTTCCCCCTCGCTCGCCGCAGCAGGCACAACCGCTCGCGCGAAACCGAGCTTGGCTGCCTCTTTGAGTCGCTGGTCTACGTGGCTCACGGTCCGCACCGCTCCGGTCAAGCTGACCTCGCCGAAATAGACGGTGTCCTCCGGGGCAGGGGTGGCGCTCATCGAGGAGATCAGCGCCGCGGCGGCGGCGAGATCGGCGGCAGGCTCGTTGAGACGCAGGCCCCCGGCTACATTGAGGTAGACGTCATGGGTACCGAGCCTCACGCCACAGCGCGCCTCGAGCACGGCGAGCAGCATGGCAAGACGGTTAGGGTCCCAGCCCACGACCGCGCGGCGCGGCGTTCCGAGCGAAGATGGTGCGACCAGCGCCTGGATCTCGATAAGGAGCGGGCGCGTTCCCTCCATGCCGGCAAAAACGGCTGTGCCGGGCGCACCCTGCTCGCGGTCGCTCAGAAACAGGGCAGAGGGATTCGCCACCTCCTTGAGACCCTGCTCGCGCATCTCGAATACGCCGATCTCTTCGGTTGGACCGAAGCGATTCTTAACCGCGCGCAGGATCCGGAACTGGTGGCCGCTGAGAGCCTCGAAAGACAGCACCGTGTCGACCATGTGCTCGATGACCTTGGGGCCTGCAATCTGGCCGTCCTTGGTGACATGTCCAATCAGGATCAGGGCCGAGCCGCTGGACTTGGCGTGGGAGATGAGCGCGGAGGCACAAGCCCTGAGCTGGGAGATGGTGCCGGGGGCCGCTTCCATGCTGTCCGACCAGAGCGTTTGCACCGAATCGATGACGATCAGGGCAGGGGCGGCAGCACTTCCCAGGGTGGCGACGATATTTGCGAGATTGGTCTCCGCGCCTAGAGCGACCGGGGCTTCGGCAAGCCCAAGACGTGCCGCCCGCATCCTGATCTGGGCCGGAGCCTCTTCACCTGACAGATACACCGCATGCGCGCCAGAGCCCGTAAGCGCAGCCGCTGCCTGAAGCAGCAATGTCGATTTGCCGATCCCGGGATCGCCGCCGACCAACACCGCTGAGCCGGGCACGAGCCCGCCACCGAGAACGCGATCGAGTTCCGCAATCCCAGTCGGAACGCGCGGGGCCTCGCGGGTTGCCGTTCCGAGGGTCTCCAATGCGGCCAGTCTTCCCTTGCCGCCTTTGATCGCAACGAGGCTGGGAGATCCTGACGGCGCCGCCTCCTCGATGATGGAGTTCCATTCGCCGCAGGAGGCGCACTTTCCAGCCCAGCGGCTGGTGACTGCGCCGCAGGCTTGGCACACGAAGGCGCGCGAGGCTTTGGCCATGGCTTGGACTCAGCCTCCGATATAGCGCCGGAAGGCCCGCCGGCCGAGATTGGTCAGGACCTCGTAATCGATGGTGCCGGCATGAGCGGCGAAGACATGGGCAGGAACATTGGGGCCGATCAACTCCACCCAAGCGCCGCGATGTGCGACGTCCTCCGGCACAGCGCTGACATCGAGCGTGATGAGATCCATGGAGACGCGTCCCACGACCGGCGCGGGATGAGGCCCAAGATAACCGGCGAAGCCTTCCTCGTCGTCCGCCACGGAGAGCGCCCTGAAGAAGCCGTCGGCATAGCCCACCGAGACGACCGCGAGCCGTGCCGCCTCGCGCATCGTTCGGGTCGCGCCATAACCAACGGTCTCTCCGGCTGCGGCATCGCGCAGTTGCAGGATGCGTCCTTTGAGATGCACGACCTGTCGGAATGGATTTTCGCCGCGGCGCTGGGGATGACCCCCATAGAGTGCAATGCCCGGCCGCACCACGTCGTAGACAAAGTCGGCGCCGAGCAGGATGCCTGCCGAGTTGGCAAGGCTCGCAGGCGCCGCGGGCAGCCGTGCGCGAAGCGCCTCGAATACGCGCCGTTGCGTTTCGCTCTTGGGATGATCGGGACGGTCGGCGCAAGCAAGATGGCTCATCACCAGCGATAGCGTCAGCGCCTGCCAGAGATCATCTGCGCCTGCGACTTGATCGACCTCTTCGGACGATAGACCGAGGCGATTCATGCCGCTGTCGATATGCACGGCGCAAGGGAGCCGTTCGCCACTTTCGGCACAGAATACGGCCCATTCCCTGATCTCGTCGGCGCTGTTCAACACGGGACGAAGATCGTGGACGCGATAGATTTCGGCCGTGCCCGGCATGAGTCCGGCAAAGACATAAATGATGGCCTCGGGCAGAAGCGCGCGGAGAGAGCTTGCTTCCTCGAGAGTGGCGACGAAAAAGGTCCTACACCCCGCCCGCCACAGGACACGGGCGACCTCATTCATGCCGAGCCCATAAGCATCGGCCTTGACGACCGCGGCACATGCGGCCGAGGCGGCAAGATCGGACAACGCCATATAGTTCGCGACAAGCGCATCGAGATCGATGGTGAGAATGGCGGTTTCGGCCGGTCCTTCGTCGCGCGCCGCCGAGGACCCCTCGCGCGGGCGCTCCCGGCTCACTCGCGGCGCTCCGGCAGGCGTTCCTGCGAGGCGAGATTGCTGAATCTCGTGAACTCCGGCGTGAATTGGAGCATTACCGTGCCGGTCGGCCCGTGGCGCTGCTTGCCGATGATCACCTCGGCTTTGCCGTTCACCGTCTCCATGTCGTCTTGCCACTGCTTGTGCTCTTCGGTGTTCTCGCGAGGTTGCCGTCGCTCGACATAATATTCCTCGCGGAACACGAACAACACCACATCGGCGTCCTGCTCAATCGATCCGGATTCGCGCAAATCCGCCAGTTGCGGGCGCTTATCTTCCCTCTGCTCGACCTGACGCGACAGTTGGGAGAGCGCCAGGATGGGCACATGGAGCTCCTTGGCGAGGGCTTTGAGCCCGGTGGTGATCTCCGAAACCTCCTGGACCCGGCCCTCGGCGGCGCGCCTGGAGGAGCCGGACAGGAGCTGAAGGTAATCCACGACGATGAAGCCGAGCCCTCTCTGACGCTTGAGCCGCCGCGCCCGGGCGGCAAGCTGGGCGACAGTGATGCCGCCGGTCTGGTCGATATAGAGCGGGAGATGCTGCAATTCCTGAGACACTTCGACAATGCGGTCGAACTGGTCGGAATCGATGCGGCCGCGGCGGATGCGCTCGGACGGAATGTAGGCCTGTTCGGAAATGATGCGGGTCGCCAGCTGCTCGGCCGACATTTCAAGCGAGAAGAAGCCTACCACTGCGCCATCGAGCGGTGCTTCGGAGTCGGCCCCGGCGCGATAGGCCTTGGCCACATGATAGGCAATGTTGGTGGCAAGCGCCGTTTTGCCCATGGCGGGGCGCCCGGCGATGATGATGAGGTCGGAGGGTTGCAGCCCGCCCATGCGATTGTCGAGATCGGTAAAGCCCGTGGCGAGACCGGACAGACCCCCGTCACGCCGGTAGGCATTGGCCGCCATGTCGATCGCATCGGTCAGCGCGGCCGTAAAGGGCTCGAAGCCCGAGCCGTATTTGCCGGTCTCCGCAAGCTCATAAAGCCGCTGTTCGGCCTCCTCGATCTGGGCGGAAGGCGGGGCGTCGACAGGCGAGTCGTAAGCCGTGTTGACCATGGTCTCGCCGATCTGAATAAGATGTCGGCGAACGGCGAGATCGTAGACAGTCCGGCCATAGTCCTCGGCATTGATGATGGTGGTCGCGCTGGCCGCCAGACGCCCAAGATATTGGGGGATGGGCAGCTCACCCGCCGGAGGGTCGGCCTGAAAGAAGGTCTTGAGCGTGATCGGGGTTGCGCGTTTGCCGCCGAGGATCAGTTTTGCCGCAGCGTCGTAAATGCGAGCATGAAGTTGATCGAAAAAATGCTCAGCCTTGAGAAAGCTGGAAACGCGGTCGATCGCCTCGTTGTTGACCATGATGGCGCCCAGCAGGGCTTGCTCGGCCTCGATGTTGTGAGGGGCCTCACGAAAGACCGGAGTGTCCGGCGTTATTGGACGAATCACCGCGTTGCTCATGATGCGACACTACCCCAAACATTTTGGGTGGCTAGATGTCAGGTCTGTGAACAACGGGGAGATCTGAAATCGCCCACAAGGAGCGCACGGTTGCCGCTTGCGTGCGATTATTCGCTCGGTTTTTCCTCCGCTTTGGGTTCGGCATCGGCGTCCTCCTCGGCCTCGATCTCGGCTGACGCGCCCTCTTCGAACAACTCTGCGGCGGCAAGGCGTGCGGCTTCGGCGTCCTCCTCGGCCTCGGTCGCCGCTCGTGTGACATCTTCGCCGCGGGCTTGCTTTGCTGCCTCCTCCGGCGAACGGGCAACATTGACCTTGATGTGAGGTTCGACCTCGGCGTGCAGCTGTAATCGGATATCGTGCAAACCCAGCGTCTTGATCGGCCGGTCGAGCATCACCTGGCGCCGCTCGATGGAGAAGCCGCCTCCGGTGACGGCGGTGGCGATGTCCCGGGTGGAAACCGAGCCGTAGAGTTGACCGCTGTCGCCGGCCTGACGGATCACGATAAAGCTCTGTCCCGCAATCTTGTCCGCGACCGCTTGGGCCTCGGACTTGAGTTCGAGATCGCGCGCCTCGAGTTGTGCCCGCTCACTTTCGAAACGCTTGCGGTTCGCTTCCGTGGCACGAAGAGCCTTGCCTTGGGGCAGCAAATAATTCCGGGCGAAGCCATCCTTGACGGTGACCTCATCGCCCATTTGTCCGAGGCGCCCGATGCGCTCAAGCAGAATGACTTGCATGTTCGACACTCCTATCCTTGTCAGATTGTTCCGTTTCCGGCCGGGGGCTGGCCGTCCTGGTTCGCTCGCCCGCGCAAGTTAAGGGACGGCTCGGCCAGGCCGACAATTGCAACGATGATGGCCGGCCAGATCAGAAACACAATGCCAAGATAAACGGCGGTGAGCAGAAAGGGGCGAAACGACGCGCCGCGGCTGTAGACATGGATCACCGCCAATCCCTCCAGCATGTAGGCAAATAGCAGCGCGGCGGCAAAGGCGATCGCGAGCAAGCCAGTCAGGCCGGGCAGAAAGCAGGCGAGCAGCGCGGGCGCTAGGATCAGAAGAAAGCCATTCGGCAGCTCAAGCGCATTAAGATCGGGCCAGGGCCGCAAGGCGCGGCCGGAGGCGTTCACGATCAGCCCGGCAATCCAGAGATCAAAAAGGGCGACACTGAGCCAGCCGATGGCGGCGGCGGCGGGATAGGCCCGGGCGAGAACGGGGACGAGGTCCGCAATTTTTTCCTCGGTAAAGAAGGTTCCGTCGCGGTCGAGTTCTTTGAAGTTACCGAGAAGCTCGCGGATCCATTGGTGATAGCTTTCTTGGTCGTAGGCCAAGGGAAGCACGGAGATTGCGGCAAGGAGGCCCGCGATGATTGCGGCCCAGCCAACGATACGGCCGGGTGGATACCATTCGAGCGCGGTACTCGGTTGGCCCTCGGCAGCAAGAACCGGACGCGAAAGAAGCGCAAGATGGGTCAGGAGTGCAAAGGGCAGCGCGATTGAAATCGCAAACGAAGTAGCCGTAGTAAGGTCGAGGCCAATTGCGACGATGACAGTGCCGGTGAGCGCAGAAATGAGGGCCGCTGTGCCGCCCCAGCCGAGACCGGCAAGGCAAAGCGGAAGCGGCGCAAGCCAACCAAGCAGAGGAGAAGTTCCGGCCGTGGACGCTGCAAACAAAGCGGCGGCGACAAGGCCTGAGCTCATGCTGATGAAAAGTGATGTCGGCATCTTTGCGCTGTCCCGCCTCCTTTGAAAGCGGTTAGGGGAGGGGTTTCCCGCCCCAACTTCGTCTCTTAAAGCCTAGAATTCGGAATAGGCTTTAACCCCCTACTGAACGAGATAAGGCAACAGGCCAAGGAACCGTGCACGCTTGATCGCGCGCGCAAGCTCACGCTGCTTCTTGGCCGACACCGCGGTGATCCGGCTCGGCACCATCTTGCCGCGTTCGGAGACGTAGCGTTGCAGCAGCTTCACGTCCTTGTAGTCGATCTTCGGCGCCTTGTCGCTGGAGAAGGGACAAGTCTTGCGCCGGCGGTAGAACGGACGGCGCGCCTGGACTTGAGTCATGCTCATTAGGAGTCTTCCTTATCGTTGCTTGCGCGCTCGTCGTCCGAGTCGTCGCGCGACTCCCGTGGGCTAAAGTCACGGTCGCGGCGGCCGCCGCGGCGATCGCCACGGCCGTCGCGGTCATCACGATCGGAGCGGCGCATCATCGGAGACGGTCCGGAGTCATGCTCATCGACGCGCACGGTGAGAAACCGGATGATATCGGTAGAAAGCCGCATCTGACGTTCGAGCTCTGCCACCGCTTCGTGCGGCGCATTGATATCCATCAGAGCATAGTGAGCTTTGCGGTTTTTCTTGATGCGGTAGGCGAGGGATTTCAGGCCCCAATATTCGGTCTTACCGACCGACCCGCCGCGCTCTTCGAGAATGGACCGGAAATTTTCAAGCAAGGACTCGACCTGCTGGGTCGACACGTCCTGCCGCGCAAGGAAAACATGCTCGTACAGAGGCATGGATAGCCTTTCCTTCTTCGTTGCTCCGGCGCGAAGCCTCGCGTGGGCGCTTTAGAAGGAAAGGCCCAAGTGACGACCCAGAGAGCGGAGACACGGGAGGACGGCGTTTTAAGCCCACCGCTTAAGAGCGGCCCTCCGTTCAGCCCCCGACCGGAGCGGTTGCCATGGCGGCTTTATAAGACCTGGCGCCACATTTACAAGGGCCGATCGGCGATACCGTCCGCTATTGCGGAACCGATTCCGAGGTGCACTCGACGGCTTTGTTCTCGGTCAGCGAGAACGCTTTGCAGCCGCTTTGGCCGTTGACCTCGACCACGCCAACCTTGTCGATCGGCGCATCCTTATATTCGAGCGTGAAACTGACCGGGGTCACTACTTGAGTGGTCAGATCCTGGGGCGGACGTCCTTTGGCGTCAAAGGCAAAAACGAGATCTTTCGGGTTGCCAATGCGCGGCACCAGTTGCAGTTCGCTGAAGTTCGGCGTTGGTGCCGAGGCTTTAACCGTGATGGTGACGGTCGGCGGATCGCCGGATTTGTTGAGGGTGGCGGTCACGTCCTCGATTGAGGTCAGCACAACCAATGCCGGATCGGGCGGGAGCTTGGACTTCCAAGGCCAGAGCGCAGGTTCGGCGGCCAGAAGTGGCGCACTCACGCCCGCCATGGCGAGCGTGGCGATGAACATTTTGAGGAGGCCTTGACCATGCATCTCTATTTTCTCCCTATACGAGGGGTGAAGGGGGATGTTGTCCCGAAACGCCCTTCTAGCATAGCCGATTGTGGGGACACGCCGCCTTTTCGGCTCGCCTCGGTGCATGGGATCGCTTGACAGCAAAGATTGAAACGGTGTCTTTGGCGCGACCCTCACATCCCCTCCATTTCAGCAGATCCCTTCATCTCAGCCTATGAGCATTGCTTTCATATTTCCCGGCCAGGGGAGCCAAGCGATCGGCATGGGAGCCGAGCTTGCCAAGGCCTATCCTTCCGCCCGCGCCGTGTTCGAAGAGGTCGACGCGGCGTTGTCGCAGAATTTGTCGAAAGTGATGTGGGAGGGACCCGAAAGCGACCTGACCCTGACCGAGAACGCCCAGCCGGCGCTGATGGCGGTTTCGCTGGCGGCAATGCGTGTGCTTGCCGACAAGGGGCTGAAACTAAAGGGGAAAGTGGCGTATGTGGCAGGTCATTCGCTCGGCGAATATTCGGCGCTTGCCGCTGCCGGCGCGCTCAGCTTGGCCGACACGGCGCGGCTGCTCAAGACGCGCGGGCGTGCCATGCAGGAGGCGGTGCCGGTAGGCGAAGGCGCAATGGCGGCACTGCTCGGCGCCGATCTTGAGCAAGCCCAGGAGCTCGCCAAGGCCGCGGCCGAAGGCGAGGTCTGCGAGGCCGCGAATGATAACGCGCCAGGGCAGGTGGTGATCTCAGGCGCCAAGACAGCGATCGACCGGGCATTAAGCCTTGCACCCAAATTCGGTGCCCGCCGGGCGGTGCTTCTGCCGGTGAGCGCCCCGTTCCATTGCGCGCTCATGCAACCGGCTGCCGATGCGATGCGGGACGCGCTCGCCGCTGTGACAATCGATCCGCCGGCGGTTCCATTGGTGGCCAATGTGCTGGCCGAACCGATTTCCGACCCGGAGACCATTCGGGCGCGTCTCGTCGAGCAGGTCACCGGCATGGTGCGGTGGCGCGAAACCATGCTTTTCCTCAAAGACCATGACGTCGATACCGTTTACGAGGTCGGTGCCGGGCGCGTGCTCACCGGGATTGCCCGCCGGTTTGATGGAATGGAAGCCAAAAGCGTTGGCCTGCCGGACGATCTCGAAACGGCAGCGGCCGCGCTTACGGCTTAGGCGACAGGAAAGGGAGACGATCCAATGTTCGACCTGACAGGAAAAGGTGCGCTTGTTACCGGCGCCACCGGCGGCATTGGCGGAGCCATCGCCAAGGTGTTGCACGCTCAAGGCGCCAATGTCGCCGTCTCGGGCACCAAGGCCGAGCGCCTCGAAGCGCTTGCCAGCGAGCTCGGGTCGCGAATCTCCGTGCTCCCTTGCGACCTGCGCGACCGGCCGGCGGTGGCGCAGCTCGCCGATACGGCCGAAGCAACGCTTGGCCAGGTCGACATCCTCGTCAACAATGCCGGCATTACCCATGACAATCTCTTCATGCGCATGAAAGACGATGAGTGGGACGACGTGATCGCGGTGAACCTGACCTCGGTGTTCGTGCTCACCCGTGGCATCCTGCGTGGCATGATGCGCCGCCGTTACGGACGCATCGTGAATATCGCCTCGATCTCGGGGGTGTTCGGCAATCCGGGGCAGGGCAACTATGCCGCCTCGAAGGCGGGGCTAGTCGGCATGACCAAATCGCTGGCGCGTGAAGTCGCAAGCCGCGGTATCACTGCCAACTGTATCGCCCCCGGGTTCATCAAAACGCCCATGACCGACGCTTTGACGCCCAAGCAAGTGGAGATGATCGCTGCCGCCATCCCGGCCCAAACCTTTGGAAACCCGGAAGATGTCGCCGCGGCCGTGGCCTTCCTGGCGAGCACGGAGGCGGCCTATATCACCGGCGAGACAATGCATATAAATGGCGGCATGGTGATGGTGTAAGCACCTTGATTGATAAGGACTTTTGGCAATTTCTTGCGGAAATTTGGCAGCTGTTCTAGAGGCATGGGGACTTCTGGCGGGCCCGCGCAAAGTATGGTAGGCAGGCGGCCGTTTCGTGGGGGCTTGACAAACGACAATCCCACCGCGATCAACCCTTCTTTCACTTGCCGCTTGGGAATGCGTCAGGCCGTGAGCCGCCAGCCCGGGGGATGTGCAAGGGTAAGATCAAAGGTCAGGGACGGGTGAGGCGGATATGAGCGATATCTCGGAGCGCGTGAAAAAGATCGTGGTGGAGCATCTCGGGGTCGAGGCCGATAAGGTCACCGAGAACGCGAGCTTCATCGACGACCTTGGGGCCGACAGCCTCGACACCGTTGAGCTGGTTATGGCCTTCGAGGAGGAATTCGGTTGCGAGATTCCCGACGACGCCGCGGAGACCATTCTCACGGTCGGCGATGCCATCAAGTTCCTGCAGAAGAACACGGCTGCTTGACGCGACTTCGCGGGACACCGCAGTTCCGCCGTGACGAATAAGAGCCTGCCAACGGCTCAAAAACGAATTTCCCGCGAGGATCACGCGAAGCGCGATGCGACGTGTCGTCATCACAGGTTTGGGTCTCGTCTCGCCGCTCGGCTGCGGCTACGAGACCGCGTGGAAACGCCTGACCGCGGGTGAAAACGCCGCCCGCCGCATCGAAAGTTTCGACGTCTCCGACCTGTCTTGCCAGGTTGCGTGCCAGGTCCCGCATGGCGACGGCTCCGATGGCAGTTTCAATCCGAGCGACTGGATGGAACCGAAGGAGCAGCGCAAGGTCGATGACTTCATTATCTATGCCATGTCTGCCGCCACCCAGGCGCTTAAGGATGCCGGTTGGCAGCCAGCCGCCTATGAGGATCAGATCCGCACCGGCGTGCTGATCGGCTCAGGCATTGGCGGACTCCAAGGCATCGAAAAGACCTCGCTCCTGTTTGCCGAAAAGGGGCCGCGCCGGGTCAGCCCGTTCTTCATACCGGGGCGCCTCATCAACCTAGCCGCCGGCTATGTCTCCATCGAGCATGGCCTGAAAGGGCCGAACCATGCGGTCGTTACTGCCTGCTCGACAGGCGCGCATGCGATCGGCGACGCGGCGCGGCTCGTTCAACTTGGCGATGCCGATGTGATGCTGGCCGGCGGAACCGAATCGCCGGTTTGCCGCTTGGCGATTGCCGGATTTGCCGCCTGCCGCGCACTTTCGACCAATTTCAACGATCAGCCCGAGCGCGCGTCGCGGCCCTATGACCGCGACCGCGACGGATTCGTGATGGGCGAGGGCGCAGGGGTTGTGGTGCTCGAAGAGCTCGAGCATGCCAAGGCACGGGATGCCCGCATCTATGCCGAGGTGATCGGGTATGGCCTGTCAGGCGACGCCTTCCATATCACCGCACCTGCCGAGGATGGGGATGGGGCCTATCGCTGCATGGTCTCCGCCGTGAAGCGCGCCGGCATCGATCCTGCCGATATCGATTACATCAATGCCCACGGCACTTCGACGCCGATGGGCGATGAGATCGAACTTGCCGCCGTCGAGCGCCTATTCGGCAATGCCGCAGGCAAAGTCTCCATGTCTTCGACAAAATCAGCCATAGGCCATCTTCTTGGCGCCGCCGGCGCGGTCGAGGCGATCTTCTCGGCGCTGGCAATTCGCGACAACCTTGCTCCGCCGACGCTTAACCTCGATAATCCCTCGGTCACGACGGCGATCGATCTTGTGCCGCATCAGGCGAGGGAGCGGACGATCAATACAGTGCTATCGAATTCGTTCGGCTTCGGCGGGACCAATGCCTCGCTGATCCTTCGGCGTTGCGACGCGTGAGGCTCTTTTTCGAACCTCCTTTCGCCATATTTCGAGGGACATCGTCTGGGTAAGGTTTTCTCGCCATGTCCGTGACCAGAGACCTTCCGTCGATGCCTAACATCCATGACGGACGATTTGCGCCCGGCGCCCCAGGGCATCTAGGCGAATCGCTCCCGCGCAGCCCGGCCGAAGCACTTCAGCCAACTCGGCCGCCTGAGCCGCCGCCGGAGTGGGAGGAGCCTGACCCCAATCCACACCCGTTTTTGGGGATGCTGGACGGGTTCATGACTTTCATTTTCCTGCTGGCCTGTATTGCTGCTGCAGTCTTCTTTTGGGTCAAGATGCAAATCGACCAACCCGGTCCGCTTGCCACTTCGGCTGTCTTTGCCGTGCCCAGAGGTGAAAGCGGGACCGCCATCGCCGAGCGGCTCGAGCATGAGGGCATTATCGCCGACCGCCGCATCTTCATGACCAGCCTGTTCTACTTTAAATATGTAAAGGGCCTGGGAAGCCCGAAAGCAGGCGAGTATCAGTTTCCCAAGCAAGCGACCATGCGCGACGTGCTCGATACGCTGGTTGAAGGCAAATCGATCCAATACAAGATCACGTTCGCCGAAGGGCTGACGAGCTACCAGATCGTGCAGAAGCTCTTGGCTCATCCTGAGCTTCACGGCGAGATTACCGAGGTACCTCCCGAGGGGAGTCTGCTGCCCGATACGTATAAGTTCGGCCGCAATGACACGCGGCAGAACATCATCGAGCGTATGCAGGCCGCGCAGAAGAAATTCCTGGCCGCGGCGTGGGCAAACCGCCACGAAGACATTGCGGTCACGACGCCGGAAGAAGCGCTGATCCTGGCGTCGATCGTGGAAAAGGAGACCGGACGCGCCGACGAACGCGCGCAAGTCGCCAGCGTTTTCCACAATCGGCTCAGAAAGAACATGCGGCTTCAATCCGATCCCACCATCATCTATGGAATCGTGGGCGGCAAAGGAGCGCGCGATTACCGACTGCGGCGCGACGAGATCAGCCGCGAAACCGCATATAATACCTATAAAATCAATGGCTTACCGCCAACCCCGATCGCCAATCCGGGCCGTGCTTCGATTGACGCCGTGCTTCGGCCGGCCAAGACCAGCGATCTCTATTTCGTCGCCAACGGGACCGGCGGTCATGCCTTTGCCGCGACGCTTGATCAACACAATAAGAATGTCGCGCAGTGGCGTCAGATCGAGCGTGAAATGCGTGCACGAGAAGCCGAGCAGGCCGCGGCCAAGGCCGCTCAAGAGGCCGCCGCATTGCCGGATGGGAATGCGCCAGCGGCAAACGGCGCGCCGGCGGCCGAGCCGACGATGACTTCGGAGGCCGTAATAGACCCGGCATCTCTGGAAAATGACGGCAATCCTTTCGCAGAATCGGAGTCTGCCGGCGAGGGGCCGGTCCCGAAACCGCTGAGAAATCCGAAGCGCTAGAGCTTGCGGACGTGCGTCAGGCGCACGACTCGGCTTATAAGCGGCATAGTTAGAGGGCATTGCGGGCGGGGGCTTTGCTATCGCATGACGTTGAAGAGCATGACTGGCTTCGCCCGCGCCCATGGCGTGCACGGGGACACGAGCTGGCACTGGGAAGCACGCAGCGTCAATGGCCGGACTCTCGACTTGCGCCTGCGTATGCCGACCGGCTTCGAGGGCCTTGAGATCACCGCCCGCAGCCTTGCCCAACAAAAGCTCGCGCGCGGGAACTGCGTCATCAATCTTTGGGTCAAACGGGAAACCGGCCATACGGAAATCCGCCTCAACGAGGCCGCGCTACGGCAGGCGCGGAGTGTGGCAGACCGCGCCCAAGATTTGACCGGGCTCAAACATGCCCGGCTCGACACACTGCTCGGCATGCGAGGGGTGGTGGAAACGGTCGAGGCGGAGGAGAGCGAGGAAGCGCGAGAGGCGCTAAACCACGCCATGATCGCAAGCCTGGCGCTGGCGCTCGATGAACTCGTGCGCGCCCGGGAAAGCGAAGGGGAACGGCTCCAAGCAGTGATCGAGAAACAGCTCACTGCGATTTCAACACTGGTCGACAGTATTGCGGACGCCGCGGCCCAGAGGCCCGAGGCAATCGCCTTGCGCCTACGCGAACAAATCGCCCGTCTCACCGACGCAAGCTCGACGCTCGATCCCGAGCGGCTGTATCAGGAAGCGCTCCTCATGGCGGCCAAGGCGGATATTCAAGAGGAGCTCGATCGGCTGCGCGCCCACGTCGCTGCGGCAAACGACCTGATCGGCAGCGGCGAGCCGGCCGGACGCAAGTTCGAGTTCCTTGCCCAAGAGTTCAATCGCGAGGCAAATACCGTCTGCTCGAAAGCGTCCGATATCGAGACCACTCGAATCGGACTCGAGCTCAAGACGGTCATCGGTCAGTTACGCGAGCAGGTCCAGAACATCGAGTGAGGGAGATGGAAAGGGGCATCGCCAGAAGGGGGCTCATGCTGGTGCTGTCTTCGCCGTCCGGTGCAGGCAAGACCACCCTCGCGCGCAGCCTGAGCAGCGATCCCGGCATCGCAATGTCCATCTCACATACAACTCGAGCGAAGCGCAAAGGCGAACAGGACGGCGTTGACTACCATTTTGTCGACCGCGACACCTTTACCCAGATGCGCGACCGCGGCGAGTTTCTGGAATGGGCCGTGGTTTTCGATCACTACTATGGCACAACGCGTAAGCCGGTGGAGCACGCGCTGTCGGAAGGACGCGATGTCCTATTCGATGTCGACTGGCAGGGTGCGGCTTCCTTGCGCGAGAAGGCCGAGGACGACGTCGTCACGGTCTTCATTCTTCCCCCGACGGCGGCGGATCTCGAGCAGCGCCTGAATATCCGCGCACAGGACCCGCCTAAGACGGTACGGCGCAGGATGCTGGGGGCTAGCAACGAGATTCAGCATTGGAAGGACTACGATTACGTCGTGATCAACTACGACATTGAGCAGTCGATAGCGGCGGTGCGCTCGATTCTCGCAGCGGAGCGCCTGCGCCGGACGCGGCTGACCGGCCTCAAGGATTTCGTGCAGAATTTGCAATCCGAGCTTTAGCCGCTAGTTCCGGGCCCAAGCGCGTTGCCGAGCCGGCAGAACGCAGCGACCGTAAGCTCTTCGGCGCGCGCCTTGGGATCGATGCCCAGCGACTCGAGCACGTCCTCGCTGTCAGGCGCAATTTGGCGGAGCGCGGAACGAAGCATCTTGCGCCGCTGGCCGAAGGCGGCGGCGGTCACACGCTCAAGCGCGTTGACGTCGCAAGACGGCTGCGGCTCAGCCTTAGGCACCAGCTCAACCAGGGCCGAACTGACCTTGGGAGGTGGCGTAAACGCCTGCGCCGGCAGCGTCATGAGGATGCGTGGGGAGGTGCGCCACTGAGACAGAACGGCGAGGCGCCCATAATCCTTTCCGCCCGGCGATGCCACAATGCGTTCGGCGACCTCGCGCTGGAACATCAGAACCATGCGGTCGAACCAGGGCGGCCACGGATCGCTCTTCAACCAGGAGATCAGCAGCGGGGTGGCGACGCTATAGGGCAGGTTGGCGACGATGCGGACCGGGGAGAAATGTTTAAGCAGGGCAAAATCCACCTCTTTTGCATCGGCTGCAATAATATCGAGCCGGCCCGGATAAAGCGCCGCAATCGCGTGCAACGCCGGCAGGCAGCGTTCATCCTTCTCGATGGCGACGACGCGTGCGGCCCCTTCGAGCAGAAGCGCGCGGGTGAGGCCGCCGGGTCCCGGTCCCACCTCGACCACAGTCACGCCCTCAAGCGGCCCCGCTTCACGGGCAATGCGCCGTGTCAGATTGAAATCAAGCAAGAAGTTCTGACCGAGACTCTTTTTCGCCGTCAGTCCAAGCTCGCGGATCACTTGGCGGAGTGGCGGTAGCCCGTCTTGTGCGCTCACGCTTTCGCCTCGGCCTGTGCGCTCATGGCGGCGGCCAAGCGCAGCGCTTCGATCAGGCTGCGGGGGCTCGCCTTGCCGGTTCCGGCCAGGTCGAACGCCGTGCCGTGATCGGGGGAGGTGCGTATGAAGGGCAGGCCAAGCGTCACATTCACTCCATCCTCGAACGAAAGGGTCTTGAACGGTGCAAGCGCCTGATCGTGATACATGCAGATCGCCGCGTCGTAGGTCGCAAGTGCGGCTTCATGAAACAGCGTGTCTGCGGGGCAGGGACCAGCAACATCAAGACCTTTGGCCCGCGCCGCGTCGATCGCAGGTTTGATGATGTCGATCTCCTCACGGCCCAGGCTGCCCTCTTCGCCGGCGTGGGGATTAAGGCCGGAGACGATTAGGCGGGGCTGCTCGATGCCGAAATAGCGCGTGAGGCTATCGGCGGTGATCGTAAGCGTCGACAGAATGAGTTCGGGCGTGAGCAGGCCGGGAACCTCCTTCAAGGGAACGTGGATGGTCACCGGAACCGCTCTCAAGCGTGGACTGGCGAGCATCATGACCGGATGCAGGGGCTTTCCTTTGGGCGAGGCGAGAGCGGCGAGATACTCGGTGTGACCGGGGAAGGGGAAGCCTGCGCCATAGAGCACCGACTTGGCGATCGGATTGGTCACCACCGCGCGCGCCGCTTGCTCCTGCACCAGGCTGACGGCGCATTCGATGGCCTGCATCACCAAAGGTGCCGCAGACCGGTCAGGATGTCCGGCCACGACTTTGCCTTGGCTCGCAATGGGGAGCACGGGAAGAGCGTCGGCGAACCGGCCCAGTCCGGCGCCGACGTCGGAAAGCTCAGCGACGGGCACTTCAAGATTGAGCGCGCCGGCGCGGGCGGCAAGCACGGCCGGGTCGCCAATGAGGACAAAAGGCGGGATGGTCTCGTCGGCACGCGCGGCCCAAGCGCCGAGCGCAATATCAGGACCGATCCCCGCGGGATCGCCGATTGTCAGCGCCAAGGGGCGGTCGGCAGTCATACCTGTCCGCTAGCACGAAAACCGTGCCTAGCGGTACTCGATGAACGCGTCTTGACGGATATCGCGCAACAGACGCTCGGCCCGAAGTCCCATTTCCTTGTTCATCAATTGGTTTTCAGCCTTTTCGCGGGCTTCGTCGTCTCGCGTGGCCCCGCTTTTGCCGCATACGGCGTAGAGTTCGACCGCGGCCCGGGTAACGGTCGGCGGCGTCATTTGCCCGATCTTGGCATTCAACACGAGGAGCCGTGCCGGCTGCGCCAATGAGGCCGCCTTCAGGTCCTTAAGCGTGTTCACGTTGGCCCCGTCGACCCCCTTGGCAAGTTGGGCGCAAGATCCGAACCGGGCGCGCAACGCTTCAGCCGCCGCGACTTGCGTGGCAATCGCGTTTTGGCCGCCGCCCGCCGGGATGGCGAATTTCACTTGGCGAAGCTGCAACGCGGGCTCCGCGGCCCCGTCTTCCTCCGACGAGTCATTCTCCGACAACGCCTTCTCGACATCGGCATCGGCGATTTGGATATCGCGCCGGAATTTTTTTCGTACCGTTTGCTGCCAGACCAGCTGTGCGCGGATGCGATCTTTGAGCGTTTTGATATTGACGCCGGCCTTACCAAGCGCGGCGGCAAGTCCGTTGACGTCCATATTGTTCTTTTGCGCCATGCCAGTCAGGACCGCTGTTACATTGTCCTCGTTGACCGTAATCTTTTCTTTGCGGCCTTCCTGAATCTGCAAATGCTCATCGATCAGCATGTCGGTCGCTTGCTTTTTTAGGGCAGGCGAGGGCTGCTGCTGGGTGGTGATGGCGAGAAACCGTTCGCGCTGATCGATGTCATAGTCGGAGATTGGATCGTCATTGACGAGAATCTTGATCGAGACTTCCTGAGAGACGGCGGTCAGGGCACCTCCGACGAACGCCACGGCCAGAAGCATTGCTGTCAAGCCGGGGCGGATGGCGCGATTAAGGATCCGCATCGATGCGGTATCGTTTGGCAAGTGTCTGAACTTACGCATGCACAGCAATCGCCTAGTTGTTGGAATCAGACCCGCTTGCACCAAATATGCTATCCGCCGAGGTCGAGTAGGTGTAGCTGCCGAGATGCTTCAGCGCGATGCTCACGAGGAAACGCTCATCCGGTTCGATGTCCTGATCCTCGATGAAGGAACGCTGGTAGGTAACGTCGATCAGGAAGCAATCATCCTGGTAGCGCAGCCCCGCCCCGTCAGTGATGGTCTGATCCATCGCCAGATCGTAGCGAAGGTTGCCCAGCAATGCCCAATTCTCGGTGATCGCCAACGTGCCTGCGGTTATGATTTCCTCGCGCGCCTCGCCGTCTGCAAGTCCGGGTTCGCCGGTGACATCGGCATAGTTGACCTTGACGCGCGCGGGACCGTATCGCGCCCAAGAGGACAGGTCGGTGCGCCTGATGTCGAACGTGTCGTCGTCGAAGCGGGACTGGGCCGAGAAACCGAGATAGCTGGAGGCCTGGAGATACAGACCGCCAACATAATCTGAGGCATCAGACGCAAGACCGCTCGTCTTGTAGAAGCCAGTGTCGTATTCGTTCTCCCCGGCGACCTGATAACTCTGGCCGAAGACAGCGCGGCCGTAAGCACCCGAAGCGAGCTGAGCGGTGTAGCGCACCCCCACATTGGCACGCGTGCCCGTTTCGATCCGGTCATAACCGGAGAACTTGTCGATATCGAACAGGAGCGTGTCGTCGAACACGAGGCTCAGAGCGTCCTCGTTGGGAATCTCCTGCTGGTCTCCGGCCGAGTTCGGCCGGGCGATAATCTGGCCGATCGGTTCAACCACGTGGGTAACGTTGCCGGTGCTGGCGATAAAGGGATAGCGATACTCAAGGCCAGCAATCGCGTTGCCGCGCAGGATGCCGTCGCTCCCTTCCATCTCGTTGGTGACGAATTCCTCGGAGCTGTTCACCCCCTTGTCAACTCCGTCGACGCCGTAGACGTCGCCGCGCAGCTGCGCGAAAGGCGTGAAGACCTGGCCCATGCCGTCGATCATTTGACGCCGCCAGTTCCCCTCTACGATCAACCGGTTGGAATCGACGCCTTCTTGGTTTTGGAAAACCATGACGTTGGAATTGAAGCTGAGTTCGCCTCCGAGGATCGGACGGTTGACGATGTAGTCATAGTCGATGATCGGGAACACCGTAGCGTCGGAGAACGGCTCGTCCGTGAACAGCAAGCTTTGGGTGTTGTAGAACCGCGTCGAGAGATAATTGCGGTCATGCAGACCCTCGAGGTAGATCTGCGAGACGCGATCGGTCTTGAGCCGGCTATCGAGATTATAGTACCGCCGGAACGTCTCGTCGGTCTCGGCGATGACATCCCAACCGACGCTCCAATAGGGGTTGAGCCCGAACTTGCCTTCGGTCTTGATGCTGCCGCGGAAATCCTGGTCGGTCGGGCTAGCGAAATTGCCGCTATCAAACACGCCGGCAAGCTCAATGCTGTAAGCCCCGCTCGCCAAGCGGTGCCGCCAATTGCCGAGAAGCAGGGTCCCGGCTTTCTCAGTCCACGTCGGCGCGAAGGTGAAATCGTAATGATCGGAGAGCGCTAAATAGTACGGAATCTGGATCGTGTTGCCGAGCTCGTTGGAAAAGCTGTAGGTCGGCATCAGGAAGCCAGACTTGCGCTTCACAGTGGGGTCAGCAATCTGGAAATAGGGGACCCAAACCACCGGCATGCCAAAGAAATCGAGGAACGCATTCTTGAACACGATGGTGGCCTGATCGCGCTTATGCGTGATCTTTCCGGCGCGCAAGCGCCAAGTCGGGGGCCTGTTGGGGTGCTCCTCGCAAGGCTTACAAGGCGTGAACCATCCGTTCTCGAACACGGTGACATTTCCGGCCTGACGCGACGCCGATGCGGCAACGATGCGCGTGTCGTCCTTGGTGACGAGCTTGAGCGCATCGATAAAGCCGTCGCGGAAATCGTCCGTGAGGGTGATTTGGTTGGCGGTAATCACCGCACCGTCGGGGTCTTTGATACGCACATTGCCTTCAGCCGAAAGCGTGTTGGCGGAGCGATCGTAGACCACGCGATCAGCCAGAAGCGTGTAGTTACCGTAGTAAATCTCGACATCGCCCTTGGCGGTGATCCTGGCGTTGTCGTTGTCGTAAATCATCTCATCGGCCTGCAAGAGCATGGGCTCAGACGAGTCGACTTTCGGAGGCTGGACGATCTGTTCGAGCGGCGTTTGCGCTTGGCCGAAGGCGGGCTGCCAGGAGGCGAGGGGAACAGCGAAAGCGGCTAGAACGCAGGCAAAGACGATGCCGCGCAGGCGGCCGAACGCTCCGCCTCCAGGCGCGTCAAGACCGGGCGAAGCCCGGTGCATCAGGAGTCTTTTTGCCCCCGCGCCGGTCATCATCCGTCCTCTCGGTACAAAAGCACGGTGAGCGCAAGCGATGCCGCGACAATCACCGGCACCCATGCGGCTGCAACCGCGGTGGTCAGGCCAGACATGGCGAAATTGCGAGAGACCTCAGCGAACACGAAGAAGAGAAAACCGGCCGCCAGCCCGAACACGGCATTGATCTGGACATTGCCAAAGCGGAATCCCCGCAACGAACACGTGGCGGCGATGAGCACCATGGTCACAAGGAGGAATGGCCGCGACAGCAATAGCTGGTACTGCACGCGGTATTGCGTGGCGGGCAGCCCAGCCTTCTCGGCGATTTGGATGAAGTTCGGCAAATCCCAGAACGAGATCGAGAAAACGGTGCCGAGACTGTCGCGCACTTGGGTCGGCGTGAGATAGGTGCTGAGCAAATAGCGCTGGTAGAACGCCGGTTCCTGTCCCACCGCACTGACCCAGACATCTTCGAGTTCCCAGCGCCCGTCTTTGAGCACGGCTCGCTTGGCTTCAATTCGCTCGGTCAGCTTGTGATTGCGGTCGTATTGAAAGATCGTAACGTCTCCGAGCGACGTGCCTTGGTTGATCGCTTCGAGAGCATGGACGACGGTCGGACCGTCGGCCCCATCCTCACGCAGCCAAGCGCCGGCATTCCGTGTCTTGAGCAACGATTCACCGCGCCCAAAGGCGGTCGCATAGAGCTGTTCGGCCTCCGCACGCGCGAGTGCCGCGATCGGATTGTAAAACAGCACGAAAGCGACCCCGAGCAGGAACGCGACGATCATCGCCGGCAGCGTGAACTGCCAGACGGAAATGCCT
>Ga0315534_1000958_pt1 | contig 20291 bp, 18 predicted proteins | sample SalMarSW160240MG_FD_203094 | JGI IMG/M metagenome (GOLD analysis project Ga0315534, IMG submission 203094) | Salt marsh sediment microbial communities from the Plum Island Ecosystem LTER, Massachusetts, United States - Salt Marsh Sediment SW1602-40 ... | reverse complement strand
ACAATCTGGTCCGGGTGCTGCAGACCGCAAAAAGCAAGCCATCGCCGATCGACGCCTACTTCGGCGGCATCTATTACATCGGTCCGATCTTCGGCGCCTTCCGCGGCACCCAGGACGCGATCGACTATTACCGCTTCCTCCGCGAGGAAGTGGAGGAGCGCCTCGCCGCCGGCCAGGGACCGGTGACGCCCGACGGCGACATGGGCGAGGAGAAGTATCGCCTCGTCGTCGAAGGGCCGCCCAACTACACGAACTTCCGTCAGTTCTGGAAGATGTTCTACGACGAGGGCGCGGTCGTCGTGGCGTCGAGCTACACCAAAGTCGGCGGCGTCTATGACTTCGGCTTCCGCCACGATCCCGACAACCCGCTGGAGACGCTCGCCGAGTACTGCCTCGGCGTCTACACCAATCGTAGCCTGCCGATGCGCATCGACATGCTGACGAACTACGTCAACGAGTATGAGGCGGATGGCCTGCTGATCAACTCGATCAAGAGCTGCAACAGCTTCTCGGCCGGCCAGCTCCTCATCATGCGCGAAGTGGAGAAGCGTACCGGCAAGCCGGCCGCCTTCATCGAGTCCGATCTCGTCGACCCGCGCTACTTCTCCGCCGCCAACATCAAGAACCGGCTGGAAAGCTATTTCCAGATGGTCGAGCAGAAGCGCGCCGGCTCGCGCGCCGCCGCTTAACCGCCGTGTAGAGGACACGACATGAAAACCTTCGTCGGCATCGACCTCGGCTCGACCACAACCAAGGCTGTTCTCCTCGATGAGAACAGCCAAGTAATCGGGCGTGGCATCACCAATTCGCGTTCGAACTATGCAACCGCAGCGCGCGTCGCGAGCGAAGAGGCGCACGTCGACGGCCGCTTCACGCTGTTCCGCCGCGCCCTGAACGCGGGAGGCGGCCAGAGCGACGAGCTCGACACGTTCCTCGCCGCACTCGAACGGGCCTTCCGGCTGGAGCAGTTCCTCGAGCAACTTGACGATCTCGAGGCGACCTGCCGTGGCCAGGTCAAGGGCGACCGCTTTGCCGGCCTCGAAAGCGGCGTTCAGGAAGCCATCGGCGTCGTGTTCACGAATCTGCGCGGGGAAGCGCCCGAGCTTTACGCTCCCGGCGCCAAGCGCAAATCAGACTTCTTCCGCGACATCGCCGGCTCGCGCTATCACACCCAGGCCGAAGAGGTCGCACGGCAGGCAAAGCTGCCCTACGATCTCCTGCTCAATGTCTACGACAAGTCGATCATCGAGGTGGAGAACCGCCCGCCTGCCGGCGAGCTCAGCGAGAAGTTTCATCGCGCGCTTGCTCGCGTGCTGGCCATCGATAGTGTGGTCAGGACCGGTTCGACCGACGTGCCGCAGACGATCGTGGATACGCTCGGAATCGGTCTCGACGAGACCTACCTGGTCGGCACCGGCTACGGCCGGGTGACGCTGCCGTTCTCCAAGGAGCACATCCGCTCGGAGATCCTGTGTCACGGCCTCGGCGCGCATATGATGTATCCGAACACCCGCACGGTGCTCGACATCGGCGGCCAGGATACCAAGGGCATCCAGGTCGACGAAAACGGCATCGTCGCGAACTTCCAGATGAACGACCGCTGCGCCGCCGGCTGCGGGCGCTATCTCGGCTACATCGCCGATGAAATGAACATGGGCCTGCACGAACTGGGCCCGCTGGCGATGAAATCCGACCGGCCGGCCCGCATCAACTCGACCTGCACCGTGTTCGCCGGCGCCGAACTGCGCGACCGGCTGTCGCTCGGCGAAAAGCGCGAAGACATTCTCGCGGGCCTGCACCGCGCCATCATCCTGCGCGCGATCTCGATCATCTCGCGCTCGGGCGGCGTGACCAACGAGTTCACCTTCACCGGCGGCGTCGCCAAGAACGAGGCGGCGGTGCGCGAATTGCGCAAGCTGATCAAGGAGAACTACGGCGAGGTGACGATCAACATCAACCCCGAGTCGATCTACACCGGCGCCCTCGGTGCCGCCGAGTTCGCCCGCCGCGTCTATGAAGGCGGCGCCAAGATGGAGCACGCATCATGACGATCACAGCAGGAATCGATGTCGGCACCGGCGCGGTGAAGGCGGCCGTGTTCAAGGTCGAGGGCGACAACACCGAGTGGCTGTCGCGCTCGGTGATGCGCATCAGGCAACGCGACCCGATGCAGCTGGCGCGGATCGCATTCGATCAGGTTCTGGCGGACGCCAAGCTCGGCGAAAGCGACGTCAATTACGTCGCGACCACGGGCGAGGCCGAAGGCGTGCCGTTCCACACCGGGCACTTCTATTCGATGACGACCCATGCCCGCGGCGCGATCTATCTGACGCCTGAGGCCCGCTTCGTGCTCGATGTCGGCGCCCTGCACGGCCGGGCGATCTCGATCGACGAGCGCGGCAAAGTGCTGAGCTACAAGATGACCAGCCAGTGCGCCTCCGGCTCGGGGCAGTTCCTCGAGAACATCGCGCGCTATCTCGGCATCGGCCAGGACGAGATCGGCGCGCTGTCGCAAAAAGCGGACAATCCCGAGGTCGTGTCCTCAATCTGCGCCGTGCTCGCCGAGACCGACGTGATCAACATGGTGTCGCGCGGCATCTCCGGCCCGAACATCCTCAAGGGTATCCACCTGTCGATGGCGGGCCGGCTGTCGAAGCTGTTGAAGTCGATCGGAGGGAACGACGGCGTCGTCATGGTGACGGGCGGGCTTGCGCTCGACGACGGCTTGATCGCGGCTCTCGCCGAGGACATCGCCGCGATGAAGAATATGTCGTGCACCGTCCGCAGCCATCCCGACTCGATCTATGCGGGGGCGATCGGCGCAGCGTTGTGGGGGGCGTTCCGGTACGACAAGCTTGCAGCCAAGGGAGACTTGCCTCAGGCGGCGTAGGACGACCACCTATGGCGCGGTTCACGCAAATGGAATAATATCAAACACGAATTCGCGTGGGCTGCGCGTTGCCCGGCGGCAGCATTGGCGCCAGGCAATGGAGGAAAGGAGATAAAGGAATGGCCTTAATAATCAATGAGAACTGCACCGCCTGCGATGCGTGCGAGCCGGTGTGCCCGAACCAGGCAATCACCGCAGGTAACCCGATCTATGTGATCGATCCGGAGAAGTGCACTGAATGCGTCGGCGCCGAAGACGAGCCGCAATGCAAGCTGGTTTGTCCGGCGGAATGCATCGTTCAGAACCCCGACTATGTCGAGTCCAAAGACGAACTGCTGAAAAAGTACGAGAAGCTCCACGCCTGATTGGCGGCGGCAGCGCATCTCAAGCAAAAAACCTTCGTTTCGATGCCGCGCAAACCGCTGGTTGCGCGGCATCGTTGCGTGTAGGGCTTGTGGCTCGCGTCAGGTACAAGGCTGCGTGTGGCGGCCGGTCTTGCGGGGCATGTGCATCACCCCGGTAGAATATTACGCCGCCGGGAACATCCGGCGCCGACCTGGCTCCTTCAGGAGAGCGCGCAGTCGAACGAAAGGCGCCCCGACGGCTTGAAGCCGCAGCGATCAAGATACGCCATCAGTTCTCGATCGCCCCAATCGACTTCGGTCAAGACCTTATCGACCCGCAAGGTCGTGAGATTGGCCAAGAGCTGCGAGAGCAGCGCGCGGCCCACCCCGCGCCCGGCATAATCCGGATCGACGCCGATCGTGTCCATGACGGCCGCCGATTCGATGCGGCCGAACTCCCCGAGATCGACCCGCGCCATGATGAACCCCACAGCGCGGCCATCGATTTCCGCCACCAGCGAGACCCGAACGTCCGACTCGTGCATCGCTTCGGCGAGCTTGCGCTCGAAATAGGCGGAACGGTCGCGCCCGGTGATGCGGCGATCGATGGCGACCAGCGCTTTCAGATCGGCTTCGCGCATCGAGCGCACCGGAATGCGGTCGCGCGCGAGCTCGCCGACATCGGTCGGCGCCGGCAAACTGTAATCGAGCTCTTCCGGGTCGCCCACGCGTTGTGGAATCGTGATGCGGCTCTGCTGCGCCATGGTTCGTTCCTTCCCTGTTACGCCTCTTCAGCGGCTTCAATCATCGGCTCAGCGACGGAGCGCTCGAGCACCAGCCGTGGGGCGAGTTTGAATTGATGCGAAGCGAAGAATTTGAGGAGTCCGTGTTCGGTCCAGTCGGCCTGCGAATGCAGCCTGCGCACTCCTTTTTCGCGCATGGCTTGCATAAGCGCGTCCATCAGCAGGTGACCATAGCCGTGCTCTTCGCAGGACGGATCCACGCCCATGAGGTCGAGCGCCGCCACCGGCTCGTCGCGGCCGAATTCGCCCTGTCGCACGCGCGCAAAGGCGAAGCCGACGAGCACGCCGTCGCGCGTCACGCCGACATGAATGAAATCCTCGGGATGACTGCGCGCCGTGTCGAGCCGCTTCTGAAAAAAGCGCCGGCGCGGCCGGCCCGTATGCGCCTGGTCGATCGCGATGGTGCGTTCGAGGTCGTCCGGCCGCAGCCGGCGCACCTTCACACTGACGTCCTTGGAAGCACTCATGGTTTCCTCACCCGTTCTCGACATATTCTTCGTACAGGCGCGCCTCCATATCAGCGTCCATCGATTCCTCGATGAGCGGAAGCAGCGCCATTTCCTCTTTTTGCACATGTGCGAGCATGCGTTCGCACAATTCCAGGCCGAGCTGGCGGAATTCCGTCCAGCCGGCTTCGTCGAACCCGCTCGCCTCACCGGCGCGCGCAAGCGCCGCGAGCCGCCGGCCGAGCGGCCGCATCGCCAAGTGCTCATCGGTGAGATGCGCACCGATCGCTTCGTCGCCGATCGTCTGCAGGTAGGTGAAAAGATACTGCTCCTCGAAGTCGAAGTGGCGGTTCACCTCCGCTTCGACCCCGCCGGCAAGCTCCCGCAGCAACTGGGCGGTCGCGGGCGCCGTCGCGTCCGGAGGCCGTCTGCGGTTGCTGGCGATCAGGCCGTCAAGGCGCTCCATCAGCGCGACGGTGGCGCGATGCTCCTCATGCAGCGTCTGGCTGATCCGGTTGGAGAACATCAGTCTCCTCCCCAGGGCAGGCCGGTGCGACGCCGGTCTGCTAATCTTATATTTCGGTACCTTAATGCATATTTATTTGCTGTCAAGTTTCACCACCCTTTTCGAGGCCCCTCCAGCAAGGTCCGCTCGTTCGCATCGAGGCCCCTCAAGCGCGTCAATCCTTTGCCCGTTCCATATAGGAGCCGTCCGCGGTGGATACGACGATGCGCGTTCCGGTGGCGATGTGCGGCGGAACCGTCGTCCGCACGCCATTCGCGAGCATCGCCGGTTTGTAAGACGAGGAGGCGGTCTGCCCCTTCATGGTCGGCTCGGTTTCGACCACCTCCAGCGTCACCCGCTGCGGCAGTTCGATGCCGACCACACCCCCTTCATGCACGCTGAGCTTAACTTTCATCTCCGGCTGCAGATAGACCGCCTGATCGCCGATCACGTCTTCGGCCACGCTGACCTGGTCGTAGGTCTCCATGTTCATGAAATGGAAGCCGTCGTTGTCCTGGTAGAGATATTGGTACTCGCGCTCTTCCACATGGGCGCGCTCGACCTGGTCGGTGGTCTTGAAGCGGAGCGACGACTTCACCCCGTCGCTGAGCCGGCGCATGTCGAGCTGGGTGACCGGCGTGCCCTTGCCGGGGTGGATGTTCTCCGCGCTCAGAATGACGTAGAGCTTGCCGTCGAGATCGACGATGTTGCCCTTGCGGAGCGAGCTCGCGATGGCTTTCACAGGTGCGGTTCCTCGTTGGATGGGGGCCGGTGAGCCTGCATGCAGCGACGGGACCAGGAGCCGGCAATGTCGTTCGCGTGCAACATACCGATCCTGCCGCCGCTCGCTAGTTTTTTCGGCCCAGGCTGCTCCGTGGACCGAGCCGGCATGACGGAAGGCTCCCCCTGGTGGGACCCGCAGGTTTACGCCGACCGGCGCGGGTTCCTTGACGCGCGGCGACGTATTGTGGCGCGGCTGCGCCGGCTGTTCGAGGCGCAGGACTTCGCCGAGGTGGAGACCTCGATCCTGCAGGTCTCGCCGGGAAACGAGCTACACCTGCACGCCTTCGCGACCGCCAGCGTTTCGCCGGCCGGGGACCACGCGCCGCTCTACCTGCGCACGTCGCCGGAATTCGCCTGCAAGAAGCTGCTCGCTGCGGGCGAAAAGCGGATATTCGAATTCGCCCGTGTGTTCCGCAATCGCGAGCGGGGCGCTCTCCACCACCCGGAATTCACGCTTGTCGAGTGGTATCGCGCCGGCGAGCCCTATAAGGCTGTGATGCGCGACTGCATCGAGATTGTGCAGGCGGCGGCCAATGCCGCGGAAATGCGCATGTTCTTGTTCCGTGGCGCGCAGGCCGATCCCTTCGCCGAGCCGGAAAGGGTGACGGTCGCGGAAGCCTTTGCGCGCTATGCCGGGATCGACCTTCTGGCCACCATCGGTGGTGGCGCACCGGACCGCGATGCGCTCGCAGTACAGGCGCGCGCGGCGGACATCCGTCTTTCGCCCGATGATCGCTGGAGCGACATTTTCAGCCGCGTCATGGTCGAAAAGGTCGAGCAGCGGCTCGGGCTGGGTCGGCCAACATTGTTGTACGAATATCCGGCGCCGGAAGCGGCGCTGGCGCGGACGAAGCCCGATGACCCGCGGGTCGCCGAACGCTTCGAGATGTTTGTCTGCGGGGTTGAACTCGCCAACGGTTTTGGTGAATTGACCGATGCAAACGAGCAACGCCGGCGCTTCGCGGCGGCGATGACGGAAAAGCAGCGGCTCTATGGCGAACGCTATCCGCTGGACGAGCAGTTCCTCGCCGCCCTCGCGCTCATGCCGGAGGCGAGCGGCTGCGCACTCGGACTCGACCGGCTGGTGATGCTCGCAACCGGCGCGGGCCGGATCGACCAGGTGCTGTGGGCGCCGCTGCCGATGACGTGAGGACGAACGGACGGTAACGTGCGCTCAGATCAAGCGACCGCGTCCATCTGAACGCGTCGGAGCGGATATACCGCACTCGCCGGTGACCGACTGCCATGACAGACAAAGCGCTGCGAACACCTGCTGCCCTCGTTGATGCGGGGCTTGCGCCCGCCCAAGAATTGCCCGCGCTCGAAGCAGTGGCGGCGCGCTATGCAGTGGCGATCACGCCGGCGATCGCCGCGCTCATCGATCCGGCCGACCCGAACGACCCGATCGCGCGGCAGTTCATTCCGAGCCCTGCGGAGCTTGCGGCAGGCCCCGGGGAACGCGCGGACCCGATCGGCGATGATGCCCACAGTCCGGTCGAAGGGATCGTCCACCGTTACCCCGACCGCGTGCTGTTGAAGCTCGTGCATGTCTGTCCGGTTTACTGCCGCTTCTGTTTTCGCCGCGCCATGGTTGGACCGCGCGGTCGCCCGAGCCTCTCGCGCGCACAGCTCGACGCCGCCTTCGCCTACATCCGCGCGCATGCGGAGATTTGGGAGGTCATCCTCACCGGCGGCGACCCCCTCATCCTGTCCGCCCGCAAACTGCGCGATATCGTAAGCGCGCTCGCGGCGATTGATCATGTGAAGATCGTCCGCATCCATACCCGCGTCCCCGTCGCTGCGCCGGAGCGAGTAACGCCGGCGCTCGTTCGCGCGGTCAGGGCCACGGGCTGCACCACCTATGTCGTGCTGCACGCCAATCACCCACGGGAATTAACTGGTGCGGCCAGGTCCGCTTGCGCGCGCTTTATCGACGCCGGGGTTCCCCTGCTGTCGCAGTCGGTCTTGCTCAAAGGCGTGAACGACGACCTCGACACGCTCGGGGCGCTGATGCGGGCCTTTGTCGAGGCGCGGATCAAGCCCTACTACCTGCACCATGCCGACCTCGCCCCCGGCACCGCGCATCTGCGCACTACCCTCGCCGAGGGACAGGTGCTGATGCGGGGCCTGCGCGCGCGCCTGTCTGGCCTGTGCCAGCCTGCCTATGTGCTCGATCTCCCGGGCGGCGCCGGCAAGGTCCCGGTCGGGCCGACCTATCTTCGGCCGGGGCCGGCTGGCGCTGTAACCCGCAGTTATCGAATCGACGACCTTTGCGGCCAGCCGCATATCTACCCGCCGGTCGAAGAGTGACTGCGAACCGATCGCACGGGCGTTTCCACGCATGGTTAACGCCACACATTTCGTGTTGACGTTAATATCGTGAATCGGTTGCTGCGCTCTCGTATTCGTCGCAGAATCGCGCCGGAACGTGCAGGCGATGCGGGCCTAAGTACAAATACGGCCGAATGGTAGCGCAGGCGTATCCGCAAAAAAGCCGTTCTATGCGGCATAATTTCGATCAACTGCGCCCACTCGCTGGCCATCTTCCATGGATGTCATTCTCGTAAAGATCTTGGCGGCGTTTCTCGCCCTCAGTCTGGTTGCGACGCAGCCTCAGGCCATCAAGACCGAATTCGTGGAGACGCGCGACCAGGCGGAGGTGGTCGGCCTGTTGCGCGCCGGATGCGCGCATATGCGCAAGGCGTTCGACATCGAATCGATCGACCTCGACGGATTGATCTCCACCGCCTTGGACGACCCCCAAGCGCTGACCGCCGAAATCAAGGTGTTTCGCGGCCTCAACTTCGGCAGCCTCTACCTCGTCTACCGGGAATTCTGCAAGAACGAGACGATCGAACCCTCGCCAGTCGATATCAACCAGGTCATCGCCTATTACAACAAGGCCGTCGCCGACCTGCCCGACCACACCCGACTCAAGGGGCTGAAGCTTTCCGGCACCAGCACCGTGCTCGACGCGACGGGAGGGCGTTTCGCCGAGGTGTTCGAGGCCGAAAACCGTCGGGTATGGGTTCCGCTCAAAGACGTGCCGCAGCATGTGCGCAAGGCGTTCGTGGCGGCCGAGGACAAGCGCTTCTACCAGCACAAGGGCATCGACGAGCGCGGACTTATTCGTGCGATGGTAGCCAATCTTGCCCGCCCGGGGCGTCCGCAGGGCGGCTCGACCATCACCCAACAGGTGGTCAAGAACCTCCTGGTCGGTAATGACCTCACCTATGAGCGGAAGATTCGCGAGATGATCCTCGCCGCGCGGGTCGAGCAGACGCTGACCAAGGACGAGATTCTCGAGCTTTATTTAAATTCCATCTATCTCGGACGAAACTCGTGGGGCATCGAACTCGCCGCGCGCAGCTATTTCGGCAAGTCCGCGTCGCAATTGACACTCGCCGAGGGCGCGATGCTCGCCGGGCTGACCAAGGGGCCGAACTATTACAGCCCGGAACGGCATCCCGAGCGGGCGCAGGAGCGCCTCGCCTATGTCTTGAGCCGGATGCAGCAAGACGGGTCGATCACGGCCGAGGTGGCCGACCAAGCCCGCAAGGCGCCGCTCAAACTGGTCGCCTATGAGCGCGAGCGGCGTGATACCGGCTACTATTTCCTCGATCACATCAACCGCGAGGCCAAATCGCTGCCCGGGGTAGCCGCCCTCACAGCAAGCTCGGCCACCGTGCGATCGACCATCCAGCCCCAACTGCAGCGCGCAACGGAGGCGGCGCTCCAGGAGGGTCTTGCCCGCTACGAGTTATCCACAGGGCGTGCTCAATTCAAAGCCGCGGAGGCCAATCTCGGCACGGCAATCCAGCGCATCCAGACCAATCCGCGGGCGTCAAAGGCGAGCCCCGCCTGGCAGCAGGCGCTGCAGGCCGCGCGCCTCCCGCTCTACGACGTGCATTGGCCAGCGGCCGTGGTCGTCCAGAAAGCAGGCGGCGGCGCGATTAAGATCGGCCTCGAGGACGGACGCGTGTTGCCGCTCAGCGGCGCGACCGCGGCGGTGCGCCGTAACCTGAAGCTCCACGACGTCGTCCTCGTCCGCGTCACCGCCGGCAAGAAGCCGCGCGCGGAGCTGCGGGTTCGCCCGACGGTGCAAGGCGCCGCCATCGTGCTGGAGAACAAGAGCGGTCGCATCCTGGCGATGGCCGGCGGCTTCTCCTATCCCCTGAGCCAGATCAACCGCACGACGCAGACCCAGCGGCAACCCGGCTCGTCCTTCAAGCCGTTCACCTATCTCGCCGCCCTGCACAAGGGGTTGCAGCCGAACACGCTGGTGCGCGACGTGCCGATCACGCTGCCGCCGCTCGGCAATCGACATTCGACGCGCGAGCGCGATTACTGGTCGCCGAAAAATTACGACAAAGGCTCGTCCGGCATCCTGACCCTGCGGCTCGGGCTGGAGAACTCGAGGAACCTCGTCACCGCCCAACTGTTGAGCAACGGAATCGACAATGATCCGGAGCAAAGTCTCGCGCGAGTATGCGAGCTTGCGATCGAAGCGCAGGTCTATCGCGATTGCATCGGATATTACCCATTCGTGCTGGGAGCGCAGCCGGTGCGGCTGATCGATCTCGCCGCCTTCTATGCCGCGGTCGCGAACGAAGGCTTCCGCCCCTCCCCCTACGCCATCGAATCGGTGGAGCAGGCGGGAAAAACTGCGTTTCGACATAAACCGGAGTTGAAAGCGCTCGCAAACGGGGACCGCGTCGCCTTTGTCCAGCTCAAGAGCATGCTGCAAGGCGTCGTCGCCCGCGGCACCGCGCGCAAGGCCAAGCAACTATCGCCCTATGTGGCCGGCAAGACCGGAACAAGCGACGGCGAAAACGACGCATGGTTCGTCGGCTTTTCCAACGACGTGACGATAGCCGTTTGGGTGGGCTACGATAACGCTGACGGCAAGCGGCGTACCCTTGGCCGCGGCCAAACCGGCGCTAAAGCGGCGCTTCCGATCTTCATGACGATCATGGACGCCGTGTGGGCAGACTACGCCAAGAAGGCGCCGCTTTCGCCGCCCTCTCCGGCCGCTAAGCGCCAGCTCATCGCATTGCCCGTCGACTTGCGCAGCGGCAACCGAGTGGCGGATCACAGCCCCGGCGCCATCACCGAGTATTTTCGGCTTGATCGCACCGGCCGCCTCACCGAGACCCAATACAACCTCGTGTCCGAAGCCGAGGTCGCGAGCTACATTTATCGTGAGCCGGGCGATGGCGAAGAGTATTACGGAAACGGATATGGGTACGGATACAATTACGGATATGGATACGGAGGTGGATATGGGGGAGGGTATGGTTACGACCGGCGCTCCTATCCGCCGCAATATCAATATCCCGGGCAGCAACAATACCGGTCCCAGCAATACTACCGACGGGCGAACCCGTTCAGGGGCTTGTTCGGAAACCTGGGCCGAGCCCCCGAGCCGCGCTATCGCGACTATGGCGAGCGCTATCCGCCCCGGCGCGTCGATCCGCAATTCCCCTTCTCCGACCGTGAGCGCTACTAGTGAGCTTTCTTAGGCTGCTTCGACTGCTCGCGGCGGGCCTGTTGGCGGCCTTGTCGCTTGCCGCTTCGGCGTCGTTGGCCCAGGAGTTTCGCCTCGAAGAGGTGGCCTCAATCGCCGAGATTACGCCGGACAAGCTGCAGCCCAACACGATCTTTTTCACCGATTACCGCAACGACAAGATCACCGACGCCAAGAGCGGGTTGATCCGCTTTGCCGATTGGGCCAAGGAAAAGCCGCTACAGAAGCAGCTCCTAAGTCCCTATGCAGGCTACGAAGAGCCGAGCATCACGGCTACGATCGGCGGAAAAACCAAAACGCTCAAGCGCCGGCTGCACGTCTATGTCGCCGAAGCACGGTTTGAAATCGCGCGCGCCCCAAACACGATCGACCTCACTCGCTATGTAAATCTTGCATTTCTCGAGCGGATGGATCCGGCGATCAAACATCAGCTCATCAGCGCCAACGCGGTCACCCCGAACAAAGACGCGAGGCTCGCGAACAGACATCCGACCCGCCGCTGGTGCGACGGCGCGGTCACCGTCATTTGCATCAAGTCGCGCTACGAATTCGAAGGCAAGCTTCCCGCCGCCATTTCACTCGTCAACAAGCTGCGCGAGAGCGGCAAACAAATCGCTCCCTTCATCGAGTTCGAAAGCGAGCTGCGGATCGTGCCTGCGGCGGCGATCGACCAAGCGGGGCTTATCGAGTTGACCGGGATCGACTCCCCCGTCGCGGCGGCGCTGGAGCAGAATATTGTTCATGTCAATCAGGTGATGCAGTTCGGCAAGTTCCTCGCGGTCTTTCAGGCGAAACCGGCCGATCCGAGCCACACCGTCGTGACCGCCTTTGTTTCGCTCGCAGTCGAGTCCGATCTGTTTGAAAAACGTAAGGAATTCGAGAACGTCCCGGTGCTGCGGAACTTGGTCCCGGCGCAGATCTTGTCGGGCAACAGCTCGTTCAATACGGGAAACTCGATCAGCGCCGGCCTTCCCAACTATGCGCGCAACCGGATCAAGGCGATGGCGGCGATCCTGAGCAGCGAATAATTAGAGCATTTTCCGGCGAAGTGGGAACCGGTTCGCCGCAGAAAATGCGACCACTAAAAGACAAACTTGAGCGAATTCCGATTCCATTGGAACGGAATTCGCTCAAGAGCCGCAAAGACGGGCAGACTGCTTTCGTCATCGCCGGTTGTTGTCACCCCCCGGCTCCGACCCCATCTGCTAACTTATAAGAGGGGGGCGCGAGGCTTATGCGTGGCGAGGGGCCCCGGCGCGGCCGCGATTTTTATGACGCTACTCGGAGATGCCAATGTCATCGCTGAGCAACTGGAGAGTTCCGCTTTCGGTGCAGCCGAAGCCCAACGACTATGATTATGACCTCGACGTTGCGCTATCCTCGATCGTCGCGATCCGCGCCCAAATCCCGCACGACGCATTTACGGCAGGCGTGCTTGGCACCGAACGGGCAGGCCACGGCGTCCTTATCCGCGCCAACGGTCTGGTGCTGACCATCGGCTACCTCATCACCGAAGCGGAGTCGGTATGGCTGCAGACCGGCAACGGGCACATCGTGCCCGGCCACGCGCTCGCCTACGACCATGAGACCGGTTTCGGCTTTGTGCAGGCCCTCGCCCCCCTCGATATGCCGCCGCTCCCGCTTGGCCGCTCGGGCAACGCCTCGGTCGGCGAATATGTCGTGGTCGGCGGCGCCGGAGGCCGGCAGCGCTCCGTTGCCGCTAGGATCGTCGCCAGACAGGAATTCGCCGGTTATTGGGAATACGTTCTCGACGACGCGATCTTCACCGCCCCGGCCCATCCCCATTGGGGCGGCGCGGCGCTGATCGGACCTAAAGGGGACCTTTTGGGGATTGGGTCGCTGCAGCTCGAGCAACGGCGGGCACCGGACATCGTTCAGCACATCAACATGATCGTGCCGATCGATGTCCTGAAGCCCGTTCTCGAAGATATCCTCGTCTATGGGCGGCCCAACCGGCCGCCGCGACCCTGGCTCGGGCTTTATGCGGCGGAAATCGAGGACCGGGTCGTCATTGTGGGATTGGCCGAGGGCGGACCGGCGCAACGGGCCGATCTGCGCCAAGGCGACATCATCCTCGCGGTCAGCGGGGTTGAGGTTGGGACGCTGCTCGCTCTCTTTCGGCACATCTGGTCGCTCGGCGCGGCCGGCGTCGAGGTGCCGCTGACCGTGCTCCGCGATGGCGAAACGATCGAACTCCGCGTCACATCCGGCGACCGCAACTTCTATCTAAAGAAGCCGCGTCTGCACTGACGAGACGGCTGCGCGGGCAAGCGCCGTCATGCGGCTGTTCCGTTGTCGGGCGGGATCAGCACGGCGCGCCGCTTGAGCGCGCCGGCATGCGCCGCGGTAAACACCTCGTTGATCTCGTCGAGGTGGTGCTTCTCGACGAACTCGGTCACCCTGACCCGCCCGTTCAGGACCAATTCGAGCGCTTGCGGATAAAGCTCGGGCGGACAGCCCTGGTTCTCGATCACCCGCGCGTGGAACTGCAGCAGATTCGGATGCCGAATCTCGGGCCGATCCATGCTGCAGCCAATCACGGCGAAGACGCCGTCCTGATTGACGAGGTGGTAGGCGGCGTCACGGCCGATCTGGGTGCCGGAACATTCGAGGATGATCCACCCGGTCTGGCGCAGGCCACGGGCCTGGGCGAAAGCCGAGATGGCGTCTTTTAGTTCCGCCGGCGTCTTTCCGCGGGCGTTCAATGTAAGCGCACATCGGCTGCCGACCACTCGCAGCTTGTCGGCATTGATGTCGATCGCCACCACCGTGCCGCCGAACGTCCCCGCGATCTGAGCGGCATAGCCGCCGACCCCGCCGACGCCATTGACCACGACGAGATCGCCCTCGCCTACTCCCGTCTCCACGACCGCTTGAAACGAGCTGGTCGCCGCATCCGCGACCACCGCGAGATCCGCGAGTTCGATCCCGGTGGCGGCGAGCCGCTCTTCGTCGACCTCGCAGAGCCCGTGCGCCGGAACCACGATGTGAGTGGCGAAGCCCCCGTGAATGTCGTTGCCGGGCATTTTCTGATTGGGGCAGACCGCCGCGCGGCCGTGATGGCATGCATCGCAGTGGCCGCATGGAATCAGCGCCGGCACCACCACGGCGCGATCGACCCACCACAGCGCATTGTCGCCTGCCTCGACCACATGACCGCTGATCTCGTGCCCGAGCGCGAGCGGCAGCGCATGCCGGGTAGGAACCTGGTCATAGTAGAAGCTGAGATCAGTACGGCAAACGCCGCAGCCGGCTATTTCGATCAGAACTTCGTCTGGTCCGGGGGAAAGAGCGTCGATTGGCATGCGCACCAACGGCTGGCCCTTGCCCGTCATGACCCAGCGAACCGGCGTTGCTCCCATCCGTGCCCTCCCCGGCGACCCACTTGTTTTATACTGATCTTTATTCTCGCGAGCGGCGGGATTTTCCAAGCCTCATCCGCGTTCGCCTTGACGTAAAGCAAGGCTGGGTAAGAATTTGCATTCTCGTACTGGAATGCACCTTGGCGCCATCTTTGGCTTGCCGCCCTGCGCTAACGCATTTGCCGCCCTCGCGGATTCTGCGAGACGTGCTATTGGTCTCCGGGGAACCTCTTCGCGGCAAGCAAACGAACCGAGAATGAAGAGCTTCGACGAGGCATTCCGCGCGAAGCTGCGCGATCTTCTGGTCTGGCGGCGCGACGTGCGCCGGTTTCGCAGCGAACCGCTGCCCGCGGGCACGCTCGAGCGCCTCATCGAGACGGGATGCCTCGCCCCCTCGGTGGGGCTGAGCCAACCTTGGCGCTTTGTCATCGTCGACGATCCAGCGCGACGCCAGGGGGTGATCGAGGACTTCACGGCGTGCAATGCCGATGCGCTCAACGCCTATGCGGGTGAGAGGGCGACACGCTACGCAACGCTCAAGCTCGCGGGCCTCAAGGAGGCACCCAGTCATTTGGCGGCGTTCGCCGACCGCGAGACCGAGCAAGGCCACGGGCTCGGGCGCAGGACGATGCCGGAGATGGTCGAGTATTCCGTCGTCACCGCCGTCTACACGATATGGCTTGCGGCGCGCGCAGAGGGAATTGGAATGGGTTGGGTTTCCATCCTTGATCCCGCCCGGATCGGCCGCATCCTCGACGTGCCCGAGACCTGGCGCTTTATCGGCTACTTCTGTCTCGGTTATCCGCAAGCCGAAAGCGACGCGCCGGAACTGGAACGCGCGGGATGGGAGAAGCGCTCGTGTGCGCAGACTTTCATTTACCGGCGTTGAGCCGGTGCCGGCTCAATGCGGGGCTCAAGCCGACGCAGCCTGTGCTGCGACCCGACTGCCCATGCGTTGCATCGAAACGCCCACCACTCACCGAATGATTGCGCGCCGTGAGCCGAAAACCATTGCTTTCGAGCGCCGTCGTCGTGCTCGCCGTAGGGTTCCTGGTCTTGTTCATCGGCGGCGGCGCCCGGTTCGCCATTGGCCTGACGCTGAAATCCGTGGTCGAGGACTTCGGCTGGGGGCGCACGGAACTCGGCGTCGCGGTGGCGCTATTCCAACTCGTTTCCGCAGTCTGCATGTATATCGCCGGCACGATGGCCGATCGGACGAGTCCGCGGCTCGTGCTGGGCGGCGGGCTGATCATCGCCGGGGTCGGCATCGGCCTGATGAGCCTCATGGCCGCGCCGTGGCATGCGCTTCTCCTGTACGGAGTAGTGTTCGCGATCGGCAACGGCGCGGCCTCCCTCATCCCGGTCAGCGTGATGGTGACGCGAAGCTTCCCGCAGCGTATTGGCCTTGCCAATGCGGTGGTCATGTCCGGCATGAGCGTCGGCCAGCTTGTCATGATCGCCGCGCTTGCGGCCGTGTTGGTTACGATCGGCTGGCGGTCGGTGTTCGCGTGGCTCGGCGTCGCGCATCTTCTGCCTTTGCCGCTGCTGCTGTTCGCGATCCGGGGCAAGGGGAAAGCCCGCGCCCGCCATGCGCCGCAGCCGCTGCAGGGCCTTGCCGTCGCCGAGACCGCGCGCACGCGGCAGTTCTGGCTGCTCCTTGGCGTCTACTCGCTCTGCGGCTTTGACGACTTCTTCGTCACCACGCACCTCGTGGCCTTTGCGCAAGATCGCGGGCTTGACCCTTTCATCGCCGGCAATCTGCTGGCGCTGATGGGGCTCGCGGCGCTGCTCGGCGTCATCGCCGCGGGAGCGTGGAGCGACCGATCCGGGCCGGCGAGGCCGGCGGCGGCGTCGTTTGCGGCCCGCATCGCCGTCTTTGCGCTTGTCCTGGTCGATCAATCTCCGACGAGCGTAACGATCTTCGCCCTGATGTTCGGGGTGACTTTTCTGGTCACCGCGCCGCTGACCGTGCCGTTTGTCGCGGAGAGTTTCGGAATGCGGAATCTCGGCGGACTCATCGGCTTGATCACCATGGTGCACCACATATGCGGCGGAATCGGCGCTTACCTGGGCGCCGCCGTATTCGACGCCACCGGCGGCTATGATCGCGCCTTCGCCGTGATGATGGCGTCGTCGATCATCGCGCTCGCGCTGACATTCTGCCTGAACCGCCCGCCCCACTTGCGATTTGCCAAGACCGCCTGAATCGAACGACGGTCACGCTCGGCAAGCGCCTCACGAGAGCATTCGATGTCACGCCGCCTGAGAAGCGGTGAGCGCGAGGTTCATGCTCTTGGGATCGAGGAAGATCGCGGAGCATCCGGCTGCAAGGAGATCGGCGCGCGGGAAATGGCCAGTCAACACGCCGAACGAGCGCACGCGGGCCTGTCGCGCCGCCTCGGCATCGTACGGCGTATCGCCGACATAGACCGCCTCACCCGGCGTGCAGCCAAGCCGCTTGAGCGCCGCCGTGACGACATCAGGATGCGGCTTGCCCCGTCGAACATCGTCGCCGGAAACGACGGCGTCGATGTGTTCGTCGGCTCCGAGGCAGGCGCGATAGTGATCGAGGTCATTCCGATCGCAATTCGTGGCGAGTGCGATCTTGGCGCCCTGCAGCTTGAGTGTCGCGATCAGGTCACGCGCGCCAGTAACGGTGCGGACCGTCGGCAGCACCTCGGTGCGAAACCGCCAAGTGTATTTGCTCAGGATGAACTCTCTAATCTCGGTGTTTTCCGGCAACAGCTGCGCTAGTACGTCCCTTTCGTTCATCCCGGAGTAACGATGAAGATCGGCCGTGCGGAAGGAAAATCCGAATTCGGCGAGCGTCTGGCACCAGCAATTCAGCGACGGCAGAACCGTGTCGACCAGTGTGCCTTCCAGATCAAAAATATAGGCGCGTGCACCGGCGACCGGAATAACGGCGGATTGCGATGCTAGGTGCCTAACGAGCGGCTGATGAGTTTCTGAGTGGGTGGCTTTCCTAGCGGCATTCATCCATCCGCGGCGACGCCTGCGACGTGCAACAGCCATGACGACCTCATCAAGCTACCCCCGGTGCTTTTTTGCGACCAGACAGCCCCGATGAGCACGTCGCTCACCTACCCTCCGACCGATCGAACTGCGCTATTAACAATTACGGTGGGGATGGGTTCCCCGTCACACAAGCCCAAGACCTGCGACCGGCACGCGCGGGTCACGAAGATTTGTCGCGCCCAGCCGTAATTTGTGCAGCGCACAAGCGCTGCCGGCGCCGGGTCGACAGCGTTATTGCAAGTTCAAAGGCGGCGGCGACTCCGGGATCTGGATTTCGAACTTTACGGTGTTCGGGTCGACCGGCGGCGCTTTCGAGATCCAATAGGTCACCGATTCCGGCCAGATGATCAGGATAGCCACAAGGATGACTTGAAGCACAAGCCACGGAATCGCGCCCCAATAGATGTCCGCCGTCTTTACCGAGGGCGGCGTTATCCCGCGCAAGTAGAACAACGCGAATCCGAATGGCGGGTGCATGAAGCTTGTCTGGATATTGGCGCAGATGAGCACGCCGAACCAGATAAGATCGATGCCGAGCTTGTCCGCGACAGGGCTCAGCAGCGGAATCAGGATGAAGGCGATCTCGAAGAAATCGAGAAAGAACGCGATCACGAAAATCAGAATATTCACGAAGACGAGGAAGCCGAACTGTCCGCCCGGCAACGCGGCGAGAAGGTGCTCGATCCATTCCTTACCGCCGACGCCCTGGAAGACGAGGCTGAACGTGCGCGCGCCAATCAATATGTAGACGACCATGGCGGTCAGGCGCATCGTCGTCGACATGCCCTGATAAACGAGCGGCCAACTCAGCGTGCGGTGCATCCCGGCGAGCAGCAACGCGCCGACGGCGCCGAGCGCGCCGGCTTCCGTCGGGGTCGCCAACCCCAAAAAGATCGTGCCGAGCACTAGAAAGATCAGCCCGAGCGAGGGAATGATCCCGCGCAAACACTTGCGCCATAGCGCCCAGCCGCGCAGCGTACGCGCTTCCGGCGGCAGCGCCGGCACGTCTTTTGGCCAAATCACGCTGACAATGAATACCCATGCGCAAAATAAGGCGATCTGGATGATGCTCGGACCGATCGCGCCGGCATACATGTCGCCGACCGAGCGTCCGAGCTGATCGGCGAGCACCACGAGCACCAGCGAGGGCGGAATGACCTGGGTGATGGTCCCCGAGGCGGCGATCACGCCCATCGTGTGGCGCGTTGAATAGCCGTACTTCATCATGATCGGCACCGAGATCACGCCCATGGCGATGACCGAGGCGGCGACCGTGCCGGTGATCGCCCCGAGAATCGCGCCGACGAAGATGACGGCGTAAGACAGCCCGCCGCGCACCGGCCCGAACAATTGTCCGATCGAGTCGAGCAGATCCTCGGCGAGTCCGCAGCGCTCGAGAATCGCGCCCATGAAGGTGAAGAATGGAATCGCGAGCAGCAGATCGTTCGAGATGATGCCGTAGAGCTGGTAGGTAAGATTGCCGAGATAATCGGGAACGATAAGTCCGAGCTCGATGCCGATGAAGCCGAAGAACAGGCCGACCGCAGCGAGCGAAAAAGCCGCCGGATAGCCGATCAGCATAAAGACAACCAGCCCGCCGAACATCAGCGGGGCCATATTGTCCCGCACGAAGGTCATTGCACCGGCGCCTCGTACTGATGGTGCAGCGTGTAGCGGCCCATCAGCGCGGCGACGCGCTTGATGAGTTCGGATACGCCCTGCAGCGCCATCAGGGCGAAGCCTACGGGGAGAAGAAGCTTGACCGGCCAGCGGATCAGCCCGCCCGCATTGGACGAGGTTTCGTTGATCGCCCAGGAGTCGAGAAACCAGAACCAAGTGAAGTAAATCAGGATCACACAGATCGGCAGCAGAAAGAAAATCGTTCCGAGTATGTCGATCCACAGGCGGATGCGCGGCGACGCCATTCCGTACAACAAGTCTACCCGGACATGTTCATTGAGTTTGAGCGTGAAGGGAGCGCCCAACAGGACTATCCCGGCGAACATGTACCACTGCGCCTCAAGCAAGGCGTTGGCGTTGTTGCCGTACCAGGTGAGACCGAGCTGCAGCGCTGAGAAAAAAGCGACGTTGTGGCTGAGATAGAGGAGCCCGTTCAGACCGTAGCGGATGGCGGCGTTCGCCGCGCTGACGAGACAAGCGAACAGTACGAGGAAGTTCGCGATCGTGCCGAATTGGTCGTTGATCCGGTCGATGATTCGACTGAGCTTGAGAAATGCGTTCAACGCCGCCTCCGCCATCGGCTTCCGCCGAGCGGCGGCGCATCCGGCGCGACCCACTGTTCCCCTTCCGCAGCGAACCGCAAGGTTTTTTCTGTCCCGGCAAGATAGGCCGCGCCGCCCACGGGGCGCAACGAAATCTTAGAGAAAGGCTAGTCGGCTGCACCCGCCAGCCCGCGCCGAAACGCTGCGCGCGCAAGACCGGCAAAACGGCTCAGCCGCCGGTCACGCTCATGTGGCGGGCAAGCGCGGGACGCTTGCGGCGGCGGTCGATGACGAAGTCGTGGCCCTTCGGCTTGCGCGTGATCGCCTCGTCGATCGCCGCATAGAGCAGGTC
>Ga0315534_1000957_pt1 | contig 20297 bp, 9 predicted proteins | sample SalMarSW160240MG_FD_203094 | JGI IMG/M metagenome (GOLD analysis project Ga0315534, IMG submission 203094) | Salt marsh sediment microbial communities from the Plum Island Ecosystem LTER, Massachusetts, United States - Salt Marsh Sediment SW1602-40 ... | reverse complement strand
TACCCTCGATCCGAGAAGCGCAATCTCGAAAGGCTTATCGAGCCATTACGCAAACCGATGGAAGCCGGCTGCCTTTCCCGGACGAATCTTTCGCCAGCGCCTTGAGCAATTCCGTCCTGGAGCACATGCCGGACCTGGAATCCGTGCTGGCGGAGACTTCCCGGGTTCTACGTTCTGGCGCAATTTTCGTCTTTACGGTTCCAAATCCAGGTTATCGGGATCGACTGAGCTTTCCCCATTTTCTTCGGCGGCTGCATCTCGGAATTTTGGGCGACGCATACGAACGGTATTTCATGTGGATGTCCCGAACCTACAATCTTTATAATGAGGATCAGTGGGGTACGTTACTTGCCCGCGCGGGTTTTACAATCGAAAATACTTATCGTTACTTCCCACCAGCCTCCCTACATGCATTAGAATGGGGACATTATTTTGGTGCGCCGTGTTTGATACCGCGCTGGTTATTCGGGAAATGGATTCTCGTTCCGCAGCGATGGAATCTAAAATGGACGGATCGTCTTGTTCGGCGCTATGCGGATGCAAGACCATGTGAAGACGGCACGTATAGCTTCTATAAAGTACGAAAACAATGATGGAAGATAAACGGAACAATCTCTTGAAGCGCGAAGACTCAGATACGTCAATCCGGGAACCAACGGTTCTCGATTGGGTGAAATCCATCCTGCGTTTTAACCCCATTCCCATTCTGGAGCAGCCTGCCATTGTAGATCAAAAGGCTGCACCCGATCGACACCCATCGCGAACGAGGTGGGAGGCGGAACCCGCGTTGAGGGAGCTGCCGACGTGGTCTCAAATGCGATTTCCACTGGCGTTGATCCTCGCCCTCATCGGTCAATTTACCATCGAGGCCATTAAAACCAGTCCAAGCTGCTGCACTTCCACACACAATGCCCTGATTTTCATGTGTATAAGATTGTTCATCGTCGCGGCTGCAATACTCATATTTTCTCTGATCCGTGGAGATTTCAGCATCCAACCTTTGCCGGTAGTACAGCGTGCGGCCAGCGTCGTAGCATTTCGCCCCTTGCCGCTGCTGTTTGCCGTTGTTTTTTCCATGCTGACGTATCTTGCATCGAGCAAGGCTACCTTCCGATTGTCGACCGTGGTGTTTTGGGTGGCGGCGTTGATTTCCGCTTTGATGGCGTTCTGGGAAGGGGAATTTTCCCTGCGGCCTGCGTTCGAGCGTTGGAAAGATCATCTGCAAAAGATGGATTTTAAGATCACGCTCGACGCTTGGTCGCTGTTGGTGCTGCTCGGATTTGGGCTTTCGGTGTATTTCCGCATCCTGCACTTGAATTCTGTGCCGCCTGAAATGGTCAGCGATCATGCGGAGAAATTGCTCGATGTCATGGACATCCTGGCTGGAAAACTTGCGATTTTCTTCCCGCGCAACACGGGGCGGGAAGCGCTGCAGTTCTACATGGCGGCGGCGACGGCGAAATGGTTTGGAACCGGCATTTCGTTCATGACGCTGAAAATCGGCACGGTCTTCGCCGGTTTGATCACCTTGCCCTACATCTACTTGCTGGGAAAGGAAGTCGGCGGTCGAGAGGTCGGTCTGGCGGCGATGGTGCTGGCAGGGATCGGCTATTGGCCCAACGTGATCAGCCGCGTCGGCCTTCGTTTCCCGCTCTATCCCCTTTTCGTTGCGCCGGCCATGTACTACCTGGTGCGCGGCATGCGTCGCAAGCGATTGAACGATTTGCTGCTGTGTGGCTTTGCCGTCGGGCTGGGGCTGCACGGATACAGCCCGGCGCGCGTGATTCCCATTGTGATCGTATTGGGCGTGGTCCTGTGCTTGCTGCAGCGTGAGTCGCGCCATCAACGCTGGGCGTTGATCACACGCTTAATAGCCATCGGGTTCATCGCCCTGGTCGTTTTACTTCCGCTGTTGCGTGTGGCGATCGAACGGCCGAACGAAGTATTCTTACGCACGCTGACGCGCGTTGGCGCCGCAGAACGTGAGATTTCCGTATCTCCGTTGAAAGTATTTGCGGCGAACGTCGTCAAGGGATTGGGAATGTTTGTATGGGACGATGGCGAGGTGTGGGTAAATTCGGTACCTCATCGTCCTGCGCTGGATTGGATCACGGCGGCACTTTTTCTACTGGGCCTGGTGATCCTGGTTGTACGTTATGCACGTAAAAGAAATTGGGTCGACCTGTTTCTCTTACTCTCGATTCCGTTCCTTCAATTGCCCTCGACCCTGTCGGTTGCTTTTCCCAACGAAAATCCGGCCACCAATCGGGCTGCAGGTGCCTTCATCCCGGCGTTCGTGATTGCGGGGATTGCACTTGCGGCCGTAGCGGCTTATTTCCGCAAACTGGGAAGGGAGCGGCGGCACGTCATCGCCAGTGCCGTGTCGATCACGGTGCTGGTGCTCATTTCAGCGATGGAGAATTATCATCTCGTCTTCGACGAATACACAGAAGGATATCGACGGGCCTCGTGGAACACCAGCGACGCGGGTGCTGTGATCGAGGGTTTTGCCGAATCGGTCGGATCGTACGATACTGCGTACGTCGTTGCCTATGCCTACTGGATGGACACACGCCTGGTGGGCATCAATGCCGGCCAGCCGGATCGTGATTACGCCATCTGGGCGGATTCCTTTGAGTCGCTGTTATCTGATCCACGCGCGATGCTTTTTATTCTTAAGCCGGAGGATCAGGAATCGCTATCCAAATTGGAAGATCTATTCCCATCGGGGACACTCACAAGCAAACAGTGGGGAATCGAGGGGAAGGGCTTTTTACTCTATTTTGTCCCCCCGGATTCAGGGCGGGATGGTTCGAGAAGCATGGAAGTGAATCGCGATGAATAATTCTGAATCATCAGCACAGTTACAGCAGCAATCTCCTTCCAGGGTTTCACTGGGCTCGCTGCGTCCGTACCTGCCGGGATTGATGCTGCTTTTAATTCTCATCTTGGCCGCTTCGCTGCGCCTGGTGGGCTTGAATTGGGATGCGTATAGCCACAACCATCCGGATGAACGCTTCCTTACAATGGTCGAAAACAGCATTCGCATCCCTGAATCCATCGGTGAGTATTTCGACACCCACAGTTCGACCATGAACCCGCATAATATGGGACATGGATTCTTCGTATACGGCACTTTTCCGATTTTTCTCGTGCGCGTGATCGCCGAGTGGGTGGACAAGATGGGTTACGACGAGGTTCATCTCGTCGGCAGAATGGTATCCGTGTTGTTCGATTTGGTGACGATCTACGTCGTTTACCTGATAGGAAAACGGTTGTATCGACAACGCGTGGCGCTGTTGGCTGCGCTCTTCGTCGCCCTCTCTGTTTTGTTGATCCAACATGCGCATTTCTTCGTCGTCGATCCAGTTGCCAACGCCTTCATCTTGGCCGGTTTGTATTTTGCCATACGGATTTTCGATTACGGGGAAGGGATCGACTACACGTTATTCGGTTTATCGTTGGGTTTATCTGTGGCTTCGAAAATCAACGCCGCACCGTTGGCATTAATGGCGGCATTGGCGGCCGCCGCGAGAGTTTACACTGCAGACAATGGTCGCTTTGTTCGAGAATTGAAGCGTGCCGCCGTGTTTCTGCTTTTGGCGGCGTTCCTGTCCTTGCTGACTTTTCGAATTTTCCAGCCGTATGCCTTCGAAGGCCCTTCGTTCTTCAACATCGGACTCAATCAGCGCTGGCTGGATAACATGGCCGAGATCCGGGCCATGAACCGCGGCGATACCGATGCTCCCTACGCTCTGCAGTGGGCCGATCGACCGCCCATCCTTTTCTCCTTGAAGAACATGGTTTTGTGGGGCATGGGCCTGCCTCTTGGCTTGATTGCGTGGGCGGGTTGGGGTTTGGCTTTGTGGGAAATATTCCACGGAAGATGGCGTCGCCATTTTATCGTTGTCCTCTGGACGGGGGTGTATTTTCTTTGGCAGTCCAGGGGATTTACCCCTGCAATGCGATACCAAATCCCCGTCTATCCCACGCTGGCGTTATTGGCGGCGTGGGGATTGTGGAGAGCCTGGGAAAAAGCACACGAAGTGCGCATCGGTAGACGACGTATGGCGCAGACTTTCGTTTTGGGAGTCGCGTGTGCAACCGTCCTGTGGACGTTCATATGGGCCTTGGCTTTTACCGGAATCTACACCCGTCCGCTCACACGAGTCGAGGCATCGGATTGGATTTACGCGCATGTCCCCGCTGCGATAAATATCGTTGTGGATGCGGAAGGTGAGCGTTTGTATGAGCCTCTCGCTTTACCGCTCAACCTCGTCGTGGCTGCTGATAAACCCTACGAGACGAATTTCAAGAGTGAGCAAAGTGGACGTCTCGTTGGCATTTCATTGGCCTCTGTTCGTGATTTAAATCTCGAAAGCGGGCTGGTCTCGTTTTCGGTTGAACTCACAGAAGATAACCAGGTTGGGGCGGCTCTCGGAAAGCAGTATGCCGAAGCCGCGTTGATCCAGGATACTCCGACCAATGTGGAAATTCGTTTCGAGACTCCAGTTGAAGTCTCGGCGGGCAGCTCTTACCGGATGCTACTTGGCATGGAGTCGAGCGGCGCGGTGGAATTGGATCGCGAGATCGACGTCGTGTTCGACGTGGCCGGAGCGGAAAGTCGCCAAGTGATCAAACTGCCAGATTCGGAGTATGCGCTCGGCAGCATCAACACGCCCATCCATCAATTCACCGTCCATCACGATGGTGAGATTGTCTCGCTGTTTCTCCCGTTTGTATTCGATGCCTCGAGTGAGGCTGGGTCGGAGAGATCCCTTCAAATCGAATTGCTTAGCGATCCAGCCGACCAACCTTTGGCGGTGGCCACCCATCAGGGGTTATCCGCAGCTACGCAAATCGAACTCGAGATTCCCTTCGATGAAGCTGTTCCCGCCGTTGCAGGCGAGACGTACTACCTGCGCCTGTCTTTACTCGAGGGTACAGCCCTGGCCATGCGGGCTTCGGCCATCATCAGCGAGACGACCTGGGACGACGGATTGCCGTTTCGAGTGGGCGGCTACGATATCGGCGGTCGATACCGCAGCCTCAATCAAGAATTGTATTGGCAGGATGACACCGATGACGACAACAGCGGCGTCTCGGATAAATTGGAGCGTATCGTTTCGACTTTGACGGAAGGGGATTACCTCGTCATCACCTCGAATCGGCAGTACGGGACGATCACCCGCGTTCCCATTCGCTATCCACTCACCATCGCCTACTACCGCGCCTTGCTGGATTGCCCGGATGCGGAGACGGTCCTGACCTGTGGGGCCAAGGCGCAGTCTGGCGAAACCGGAGAGAACCTCGGTTATCAACTTGTGCAGGTATTCGAAAGCAATCCTCAACTCGGTCCGCTGGAGATTTCCGATCAATTGTCCGAGGAGGCGTTCACGGTCTACGATCATCCGAAAGTGCTGATCTTCAAGAAAACAGAATCATTCACACCCGAGCGTGTCAGGGAAATCTTGGAGAAGGTTGACCTCAGTCAGGTTCAGCACATTTTGCCCAAGGACGTTGGCAAAGTAGAAGCCCCAAAAAGCCTGCTGTTGGATGAAGGCGTGTGGGAAGAGCAGCAGCAATCCGGGACATGGTCGCAGCTATTCGACCGTTCGAGCTTGATTAATCAATCCGATGCGGTCGCCATCGTTGTCTGGTGGTTGGCAATTGCTGCGATCGGCTGGATTGCCTTCCCAATCACGCGGGTTGTTTTCGGCGGTTTTAAAAATGGGGGATATCCGGTATCGCGGATTGTTGGGCTACTCTTGGTCGCATGGGGCAGTTGGATGCTGGGAAGTTTGGGGATCCCGGTGTCCCGGCTGACGATCCTGGCTGTGGTTGGATCGATTGCCGTTGTTTCCGGGATTGTCGTTTGGGTTGATCGTAAGAATTTCCTCGAATTCTTGCGAAAGCGGAAACGTGAGATTTGGATCACCGAAGCCGTCATAATTGCTTTCTTTGTGTTCGATCTAGTCATCCGCCTGGGAAATCCGGATTTGTGGCATCCATTCTTCGGTGGGGAGAAACCGATGGATTTCTCCTATTTAAACGCAGTGCTGAAGAGCAGCACCTTCCCACCATACGATCCCTGGTTTGCAGGCGGTTACATCAATTATTACTATTTCGGCTTTGTGATCGTTGGCATGCCGATCAAACTCTTAGGTATCCTGCCCTCCATGGCCTACAACCTCGTCATTCCGACGCTTTTTTCCTTACTTGCCATGGCGGGCTATTGTGTGGCCTATAACCTGGTGGTGTTCACCCGGGGACGATCGGGGAAAATTCACCTTCCCAACGCACGTACGGCCGGCATCGCCGCCGCCTTGGTGCTCGTTCTGCTGGGCAATCTGGGTACGGCGGACATGCTCTACGATGGCTTCAAGGCGCTCGGCGCCACGCCGAATGCGGAGGCACACGGACTGGCCGGGACTTTTCAGGCGCTGGCTGGCTTGATACGTTATGTGACCAACGGGTTCCAGATGCAGATTCCCCTGCATCATTGGTATTGGAACCCCAGTCGTGCCATCGCGCCCGGACCGGGCGAAGTCGGTCCAATCACCGAATTTCCCTTCTTCACATTCCTATATGCTGATTTGCACGCACACATGATCAGCCGGCCGTTGACCGTATTATGCATCGGCTGGATTCTGTCTCAATTGCTGCTTGCGGCACGTGGTGAACGGGGTCGCCGGTGTGCGTTTGGAATTTCTATTTTCTTTGGCGGCTTGTTGTTTGGCGCACTCGGCCCGACCAACATGGCGGATTATCCCGTATATTGGGCATTGGGGGCGCTGGGAACGGTGTATTCGGTGTTGCTTTTCCGGCGAAAGTTGAATTTACCCTCCGTTCTCGAAGCGCTAATTATGGCGGTGTTTTTAATTGGTTTGGCCAATCTGCTCTTCCAACCCTTTCACGATGCTTACGCCCAGGGGTACACCAATCTGGAAGCCTGGCAGGGCTCGAAAACTTCCCTTGTGGATTACGTCACCGTTCATGGTCTGTTTTTGTTCATGATCTCGACCTGGTTGATCTGGGAATCGATCCGCTGGATGGACGAGACTCCGCTCTCGGCACTACAGCGGCTAAAGCCGTATTTCGGGATCATCGCGCTTTGCGGCATCGTAATCGCAGCCGGCACAGCGATTGTAATCGGTATAGGGTATTCCGTTGCGCTTTTCGTCGTGCCGATCATTTCCCTGGTGGGCGTGCTGCTTCTACGCAAGAATATGGCGGTTGAAAAGCAGGTCGTGCTGGCGTTGATCGGCGTAGCGATCACGTTGACGTTCTTCGTGGAAGTCGTCGTCGTGAAGGCGACGATCGATCGCATGAACACAGTCTTTAAATTCTACATGCAAGTGTGGGACATGCTCAGTCTGGCTGCCGGTGCGGCATTTGTATGGATGCTGGCGGATTTTCCCGCCTGGCAACGGACATGGAGACGCGTTTGGGCGCTTTTAGCGTGCATATTAATCGCCTCGGCGCTGCTGTATCCGGTGTTCGCCACCCCGGCAAAGATTAAAGACCGTTGGGTGAACGAAGCCCCGCTTTCACTGGATGGAATGGCCTTCATGCCTTTCGCCGTACGGGACGAACTGCACAGTACTTTCTCACTGCAGGAGGACTACGAAGCCATTCGCTGGATGCAGGACAACGTCGAGGGAACGCCGGTCATCCTCGAAGCCAATGCGCCCGAATACCGTTGGGGCTCGCGTTTCACGATCTACACCGGGCTGCCCGGTGTCATTGGTTGGTTGAATCACCAGCGGCAGCAACGCGTCGAGGGACCGCCTGGTGCGGTCGAGGCGCGCGCCGCAGATGTCTTGCGCTTCTACCTCACGCAGTCGATTGCGGAAGCGCAGCAAGTACTCGAGCGATATAACGTTCGCTACGTCGTCCTCGGACGACTCGAGCGTGCCTACTACGAAAATGTCCAGCCATGCATGCGCGGACCGGACAGCAGCAGTGTGAGTTGTGACATGCGTGGTTATCCATACGGCATGGACCAACCTGATGTGCCTGCGTCAGAATGTCAACCGATTGATGCGAATGAGAGCGATAGCCAGTTGGCGTGTCCTACACACGGATTGGAAAAATTTGACTCGATGGTTGATTCTGGAATACTCCGGGAAGTGTATCACTTTGGCGAAACGCAAATATTTGAGGTGATGCAATGATCTTCGCTGTGATTGGGTGGTGGGCGGCGAGTACGCTGATCGCCTTGCTCGTCCTCCCGGTCGTGTGGCGCATTTTCCCTCGTTTGCCTGATCGTGGCTTCGGTTTCATACGCGCCATAGGTATCATGGCTGCGAGCTATTTATTCTGGATCGGGGCAAACTTTGGTTTACTGCACAATACCTTCGGAGGGGCGGTATTCGTTTTAATACTACTGGTGGTGCTCGGCGCGTTGGTCTCTCGCCATCACTGGTCCGAGATGCAGCGCTGGCTTCGATCCAACCGCAAAATGGTTATCGTAATGGAGGCGTTGTTCCTATTGGCCTTTTTATTCTGGGCCTTCGTGCGCTCAACGATGCCGGATTTAGACCACACGGAAAAACCGATGGAACTCGCTTTTCTGAATGGCATTCTACGGTCGGAAGCTTTTCCACCTCTCGATCCATGGCTCTCCGGGTATGCGATTTCCTATTATTACTTTGGATATATCCAGATTGCTTTCCTGGCCAAATTGACCAGTGTGGCAGGCAGCGTCAGTTTTAACATCGCCAATGCGCTCTGGTTCGCCATGAGCGTGTTGGGTACTTATTCGATTTTGTACAACCTGCTCAGCCAGCGGGATGGCCGGCCTCGGTTCGGAGCTTCGTTTTTAGGACCGGTCTTCGTGTTGATCACGGGCAATCTTGAAGGTTTCCTGGAGGTGCTTCATGCCCGGGGAATCTTCTGGCATCAGACCCTTCAAGGCGCGTGGGAGTCCCCCTTCTGGCAATGGCTCAACATCAAACAGCTCGTGGATGTGCCCGCTGTGGACCCCAGCTGGCTGCCGCAGCGGTTCTGGTGGTGGTGGCGCGCTTCCCGTGTCGTTACCGATGTAAACCTTGCCGGGGTGGAAAATGAGATGATTGATGAGTTCCCATTCTTCTCATTTCTACTCGCAGACAATCACCCGCATCTCCTGGCTCTGCCGTTCGTGCTGCTGGCTGTCACGTTGGCGCTGCATATCTTTTTATGCGGCCGGGAGAAAATTTCTCGCTTTCGTTCGGAACGTCCGCCGGCAAACGTTGAAAATGCGATAAATCTCGGCCTGTTTATATTGCTCTTATTCCTTATCGCACACAATCTTGTCGTCGCCGTTGTCCCGGGAACGAATTTTGGCACCGTACTACTCGTCGTGATTAAAAGCACCATCCTTCCAACGATTGGGATCTTTCTGATCTGGACGTTGATTCGGATTCTCTCCGGGGTAGAAGAATCCGTATTATCACCAATTGAGTTCTGGGTAAGCGCCTGGATCTTCGGTGGTGTGATCTTCTTGAATACCTGGGATTCCCCGATCTATCTGACTCTGTTCGCGCTGTGCATCGTTTGGCGTCTTCGAGGATTGGCCTGGAAAGAAATATTGAGAAGCGCCTTCAATACCATCGTCGCAGTCGGAACAGCTGCGGTCCTAATGTATTTTCCCTGGTATCCGACTTTTAGCTCGCAATTGGGCGGAGTCCTCCCGAATTTGATCTTTCCCACGCGATTCCCGCAGTTCCTGGTCATGTTTGGTCCCCTGCTGCTGCCGGTTATCTGGTGGTTGGTGCAGAGACTGCGTGATCGCTGGCAGAGCTCTGACGGGAGATTCATCCTGGCTTTGACGATCGGCCTGCCGTTGGGGTTGATGCTCCTCTCATGGGTTTTTACATGGGGTGTCATCCTTCCCGTCATCAGCCAGGCTGAATTGGATCTCAGTCTGGCCGGCTTTGGCGCCACGACGGTCCGACAGGTGTTCGAGGCGGCCCTTTCGCGATTGTGGACCGGTTGGACTGCGCTTGGAGTGGGTTTGCTGTTTGCGATGGGAGCAGCTCTCTTGCTGCGTCATTACCGTTCTCGGGTTGAGTCCGAAAGGGAAAACAACCCGACTTGGGTATTTGTCGCCATGCTCGTTGTCATCGGTGCGCTTTTGGTGCTCGGGCCGGAATTCTTTTACCTGCGCGATCAATTCGGTTATCGTTTGAATACTATTTTCAAGTTCTATTTCGCAGCCTGGATTTTGTGGGGACTGGCTGCTGCGTACGCTGTGAGTGATATATGGCGTTGGGGTTGGCGACAAATCACCATCTTCGCAGTCTTGTTACCTACGGCACCGATCCTGCTCAATCTCTACGATGAATTATCTACGAATCGCCTGGAAGGAAAGATCGCATCCGTCGCTATTGTGGTTCTGGGGTTGTATGGATTGGCCTGGATCGTGTGGATTATCAGCGTCGGAAAGGCGACGTTCACATTAAAACCGAGCGGATTGATCCTCCAGCGAGGGTTAACCGCACTGGTATTGCTGCCGCTGTTCCTGGGGTTGTTGTACCCTTTCCTTACGCTGTGGACGAAAACGAATCACTTTCATCCCGTTGATGGGTACACGCTGGACGGCGCTAACTTCATCGAAAGGCGCAATCCTTCGGATTATCAGGCCATACAATGGATACGCGAGAATCTGCCCATGGGCGTGATCAGCGAAGCTGTTGGAGGAAGTTATAACCCGAATTACGCCCGCATCGCCACAAATACCGGATTGCCAACGGTGTTGGGATGGCCAGGGCACGAAAGCCAATGGCGCGGCGGGTATGATGAGATTGGTTCGCGGGAGAGCGATATCGCCACGTTGTACCAAGCGCGGAATTGGGAGGAAGCGGAATTCGTCCTCGATCGCTACGGTATCGATTATGTGTATGTCGGCTCTGCGGAAAGGGCGGTGTACGAGTATCTATCCGAGCAGAAGTTCGAAATTCACATGGAATTGATTTATAACAAGGATGAAGTGCGGATTTATGCCAGAAAAGGAGCGATGGTTCCGTGAATTTCAGGCGTGAGTCGATCAGCGTTGAAGGATTATTCTATTTCTTCGTTTTCTTTGTTGCTGCCTGGTTAAGATTGGCCCACCTGGGTGCTTTACCGCTCTCTGAATCCGAAGCGAGTCATGCACTCGCCGCAGCAAGCATCACGCCGCACGCCTCGCCGTACTGGTATGGTGGCGAGATCGTGGCGCCGAGCAACCCGGTCTACAACAATCTAACCGCGTTGCTATTCCAGCTTTTTGGCGCCACGGATGCGATCGCCCGGCTTGTGAGTGCGTTAACGGGCACGGCACTGGTTTTAACGCCGCTTTTGGCGCGCAAGCGGCTGGGGCGCGCAAACGCTATCGGTTTATCGATCGTTTTTTGTATTTCACCGATCTTGATCACGGTTTCGCGAACTGCCGGAGGTCCTGCCTTGGCCGTGCTCGGGATTGTATCGATGCTGTTGTTGATCTTTGGTGCAGAGGCTGGATCCCCCTTACAGGATCGTTTGCCTAGGATCGCTGGTGTTCTCGGTCTGACGCTGGCAACAGGTGCCGATGCCTTGCATGGCCTGCTCACCATCAGCGTTGCGGCAGCACTGCTCTTCTCTCAGAAATCATTGTTCGAAGAGTTCGTGAGACCGATCCAGCAAAATAGAATACTTCGATTCGCTGGGATTACGCTCATTACGTGGGCCGCAGCGGTCAGCGGCTTGGGCTTTTCGCTCGCTGGTTTCAGCGGAATGGCTGAATCGGTCGGCGGCTGGCTGTCATCATGGTTTATTCCGGGGCAACTGCCGGGGATTACCTCCATGCTGATGATTCCGATTTACGAGCCGCTCGTTTTGGTATTTGGAATTGCTGGCATCGTCTTCGCGGCACGCAGTTCGGATCGGCTCGGGCAACGCGCCGCTGTTTGGTTCGTCGCCGCTTTGGCCATCAATCTACTCTATCTGGCGCGCCGGCCGAATGATCTCGTTTGGGTTACGCTGCCGCTTGCGTTTCTGGCGGCGCAGATGCTCGTTATACTCGTCACCCGCCTTGGAAATGGGACGCAATGGCTGGGATTTTTCTTTCTGATCTCCTTGGTTGTCTTTCTGTTTACGTACAATTTGATGCTGCTCAACGTGGAAGTGTCCGGCTCCAGGTTGGGTGGCTTATTGAGATTAATCGATCCCAGATTCTATCCACTCGTCGTCCTGGGTATCTGCATCCTCCTGACGCTGATCGTTGTGTTCTATGCGCTCGGTTGGGATGTAAAGACGGCCATCGATGTCGTGGGTGCCTCAGCAGCAATGTTTCTGGCGCTGCTCACGGTCTCTTCAACCTGGCATTTGAATTTTTACGAAGCGGACGCCAGGGAATTGTGGTATCCCCAGTCTACGACCGAAGGCATGCCGACTTTGCGATCGACCATAGAAATAATCTCCGCGCTGAATACGGGTCGAGAGGATGCGTTGAAGCTGCAGTTGTTTAAAGCCGATTCACACGCCGAAGTCGCCTGGGCAATGCGGGATATTGCCAGAAACTCGGAAGAACAAGGCTTGCCAGCTGCGCCAGAGCTGATCCTTGCGCCGGAGGACGCAAACCTACCCGCATATTCCGGCGACTATGTCGGGCAGAGTTTTCGTTTATCTGAACGATGGGCTTGGAGTGGATTGCTTCCGCCTGATTTCTTAAAATGGTGGATAACACGGGAGGCACCCCTTACGGAAGACACATGGACTCTCCTCGTACGAGCGGACCTGGTGCCCGGGGCAACAGTTATACTCTCGGATGTAAAAGATGAGTAGCGTAGAAGGTTTCTCATCATGAAACCTGTGAGTGTCATCGCCATCGATGGGCCGGCGGCTTCTGGGAAATCAACCCTGGGCGCAGATCTGGCGAGACGGTTGGGTTATTTGTACGTGGATACCGGCGCGATGTATCGTGCCGCCACGCTTGCCGTGCTGCGGCGATCCATTCCGGTCGAAGATGAACGTGCCGTAACCGCGCTGGTTTCGGAAATCGAAATCGATGTACGTCCGCCAACGAAAAACGACGGCCGGCAAAACGATATCCTCGTCGACGGCGTCGACGTAACGTGGGAAATTCGATCTTCCGCAGTCGACCGTAACGTTTCTCAGGTATCGAAATATTCCGGTGTACGTGATTTCCTGACTCGGCGGCAGAGAGAAATCGGGATGCGCGGGAAGGTCGTCATGGTAGGGCGTGATATCGGAACGGTCGTGCTGCCCGATGCGGATTTAAAAATCTATTTGGATGCCTCCGCGGAGACCCGCGCAAGACGACGGTTCTTGGAAAATGAAGAACGTGGTAACACGATGGGCTACGAAGAGATTCTACAAGCTGTTGAACGGCGCGATCACATCGACACGACGCGTGAGCTTGCGCCCTTGCGGATTGCCGAGGACGCGATCGTAATTGACTCCACGCAGCTGAATATCACGCAGGTTTTCGATCGGGTTTTCACCTTGGTGGAAGATCGTGGCTAAAGAGACAGGTGGTACGGAGGAAAACATGATCCATGCGGAAGCAAATACCCGGGCGCGGTCCGGATGGCGCGGCGGTTATGACCATGCACGCCTGGAACCGCGAAGGAGGATTTTGCGTTGGCTCATCGATAAAATCGGATTTCGTCTCCTGACGAAAGTTGAGCGAGTAGAAGGACTGGACAACCTGCCGAAAAGTGGGCCCGCGATTGTGATGATCAATCACATCGCTTTTGTCGATCCGGTTGTGGTGCTGGGATGCATTCCGCGCAACTTGGTGCCCATGTCAAAGCGGGAAGCCTTTTATTATCCGATCTGGGGGATATTTCCATATCTATGGGGGGTGATACCGGTGCGCCGCAACGAAGTCGACCGGCGTGCCATTCGCATGGCGCTTGAGGTCCTTGAAGCAGGTGAGATCATTTTGGTCGCACCCGAAGGTACGCGCAGTCCTGCACTGCAGAAGGCGCGGGAAGGGATCGCCTATTTGGGTTACCGGAGCGGAGCCCCGATCGTACCGGTGGCGGTAACGGGGACAGAAGGATTTCCCACGCTGAGCCCGAAGCGCATGCGCCAGCCGGGCGCCGTGGTAAGACTTGGCCGTCCTTTTCACTTCCGGAAATTCAATGGCCGTCTGCGTCGAGAGCGTCTGCATAAGATGACGGACGAAGTGATGTACGTCTTGGCCCGTATGCTTCCGGAAGAACGAAGAGGGTATTATTCCGATCTGTCGCAGGCAACCAATGAGACGATTGAATTTTTGTGAATCGCTGCTGCTCCATTCAATCCTGTCCGGCGAATTCGGATTTCCGCGGGCAGGTCTTTCACAAACATCGTTGAGTCCGGCAAATAACGGTATAATTGTCCTAGAATCGATACTGGAATGGAGCTGCTTATCGGCGAGAGAAAAAATGCTTTGGGAAGGCATAGCGCAAGGCCCCGAGACCATCGGGGTGACGAGGATGAGGGTTCCCTAGCTGCGAAGCAGGGTTAACTGGCCGGGACCACGCATTCATGTGGCCAGCCGGGAAAATCGAAAAATCAGCGGATGCCCTCCGGGTGAACCACCGCCCGAACCTTCCCCCAGAAAATTTAAAATTTCCTGGTGTCCAAAAGTGTGTTGGCAACGACATATACAAAGCATCGGGTTGTGGTACGCAGCAAATACCATCAACTTGGAGGCGAAGCATGTGTGGCATCGTTGGCTATGTCGGCACGCGTAGTGCCGAGCCGATTATCTATGAAGGCTTAAAGCGGTTGGAATACCGCGGGTATGATTCCGCAGGATTAGCGATCATCGAAAATGGAAAAATCGAAATACGGCGCGACGCGGGAAAGCTCGAGCGTCTCGGGGAACTCCTGGAAACTGATCCCGTACACGGCACGATCGGGATCGGTCACACGCGGTGGGCGACTCACGGAGAGCCGAGCGCGCGCAACGCTCATCCACACGTCGGCGCGTCCGGCGAAGTCGTGCTGGTGCATAACGGCATTGTGGAAAACTATCTCTCCCTGCGAGACGAATTGAGTGCAGAGGGGATCAAATTCAATTCGGAGACTGATTCGGAAATCATCGTTCATCTGGTCGAGCGATATCTGGCGATGGGCCATGACCTCGCTAAAGCGACCCGCCTGGCGATCGATAATATCGAAGGTGCGCACGGGATCGTACTGCTTTCCATTCGAGAACCCGATCGAATCGTGGCGGCTCGCATCGGAAACGCCGGCGGCATCGTTTTGGGAGTCGGAGAGGGTGAGATGTTTGTCGCCTCAGATCTTCCTGCCATCCTGCAGCACACACGACGGGTGGTGTTTCTCGAATCGGGCCAGATGGCCGTCGTGAAGCGAGACGGTTTCGAGGTCTGCTCTGTACGCGGTGAAGTCGTCGACGCCGAGATTCAATCCGTGGCTTGGGATCCAGTTTCCGCAGAAAAAGGCGAATACAAGCACTTCATGCTCAAGGAGATTTTCGAGCAGGTGCGAAGTACGACGGACACGATTGCTGGACGAGTCGATTTCGATCAGGGGAAGATCCTGCTGCCGCAGCTCAATTTGAGTGCGGAACTCGCAAAGAGGATCGAGAAGATTGTGATTACTGCATGCGGCACGGCGGCACATGCGGGCATGGTAGGAAAGGTACTAATCGAACGCATCGCCAGAATTCCTGTGGAGGTCGATATCGCCTCGGAATTTCGTTACCGGGAGCCGTTGGTAGACGAAAATACGGTCGTTTTGGCGATCAGTCAGTCCGGAGAAACAGCGGACACATTAGCGGCCATGGCGGAAGCGCGTGCGCGCGGCGCCGTACTGTGGAGCATCGTCAACGCCATCGGTTCACAGGCGATGCGCATAGCCGACGGGTGTATAGGAATGCAAACGGGCCCTGAAATCGGAGTGGCGTCGACCAAGGCGTTCACCGCACCCCTGATCGATTTGTACATGCTTGCGATTTTACTCGCGGATATGCGTGGCGAGATCGACGCCTCGCACCGGCGTGATCTGGTGCGCGACTTACGGTTGATACCAGATCGTGTGGGGCAGTGCCTCGACCGGGCTGACGACGTCAAGAAGATCGCCTGGTCACTGAAAGACGTCGATCATTGCCTGTATCTGGGAAGAGGCATTCAAATGCCTATCGCCTACGAAGGCGCACTAAAGCTTAAAGAAATCTCTTATATTCACGCCGAAGCATATCCCGCCGGGGAAATGAAACATGGTCCGATCGCTTTGATCGATAAGGAAATGCCCGTGATCGCCATCGCGACGAACGATCTCTGGTATGAAAAAATGCTGAGTCAAATCGAACAGACAAAGGCACGCGGCGGCGTGGTCGTTGCCGTGGCGACGGATGGTGACGAGCTGCTGCCAACGATTGCGGATTACATAATCTGGGTCCCGGAGACTCCGTGGATGTTGAGCCCGGTTACAACGGCAATCCCGCTGCAGCTGCTTGCTTATTACATTGCCGTCATTCGCGGCGCAGACGTCGACCAGCCGAGGAATTTGGCGAAAAGCGTGACCGTCGAGTGAGTGTGTGATACGAATTCGCATATGAATGCCGCAACGATTTCTGAATCCTATGTGAATCATTTCCGGCAAACGAACGTAAATCGATTACCACCGCCAGCGACTGCGCTGGCGGTGGCTTTTCGTCGAGTTGCGGAAATCGTAACTTACGCAGATGATTCGTTTTGTATAATGGGGTGGATAATGGCGAGGTGATGACGAATTCAACTACAATATAGCTAACGTTGAATGGGTCGGCGTCTCAGGAGGACGAGAATGCTTCGAAGCACAGCAAGAGGTCTGATTATTCCAATCGCATTTCTGCTTTTGGCCACGCTTTTAAGCGCTTGCAACATGCCGGCTCCTGATATATCGACCCCGGACATCTTGGGAACGTCAGCCGCTCAGACCGTCGAATCGCGACTGACGCAGGACGAAGTCGTCGATTCGACGACTCCCGAAGCGCCAGGTGCCTCATCCTCTCCGACGCCGGAATCCACCGCGGCAACGAATACGGCAACTGCCACAACCACCCCCGGCGATGAAAATTGTGATCGGGCGGTGTTCGTCGATGACGTGACCATCGCTGACGGCACGGAATTCAAACCCGAAACCTCCTTTACCAAAACATGGCGCTTGCGAAACGACGGTACGTGCACATGGACAAGCGAATACGAACTTGTTTTCTTCGAGGGTGACTTGATGGGCGCCGATGAATCGTATCCGCTCGCGGGTGAGGTAAAGCCCGGGGATGCAGTCGATCTCTCCATCGTATTCCAAACGCCCGAACTCGAAGGCAGTTACCGCTCGGATTGGCGTATAAAAAATCCATCCGGTGAGATTTTCGGCACGGGGGAGGATGCCGATCAGAGTTTCTGGGTGGAAATCGTCGTCTCGAGCGAAGTGGAAGATCTCGATCTGGGACCGGCAACGTGGCGGGATAGTTTCAATGGATACATCTATTGGTACCTCCTGGATACGGACAAAACCAAATTCGAAATCAAGAATGACCAGATGGTGATGCGAACGTTCAGCAAGGGCGGTCTGGATGAATGGGGACTTTCCAGCAGGCCGGTAGCGGATGATTTCTACCTGGAGATGATCGCCAAGACCGGCGATCATTGCGCCGGCCAGGATCGATACGGTGTTCTGGTCCGGGCGTCCGATCCAAATCATGCTTATGTTTTCGGTTTTTCCTGCGACGGCAAGTACCGCCTCTACCGCTGGAACGACGGTGAATTCAAAGCTCTGGCCGGCTGGTCGAGCTCTCCGTACATCGTGTCGGGTCCGAATCAGACCAACCGTCTGGGCATCTACGTTAAAGGCAGTACGTTCAAGCTTTATGCCAATGGAAAATTGTTGACCTCGCTCAACGACAGTGTGTTCAAGAGCGGACGCTTCGGATTGTTCATCGCTGCTGAGCAGACGGATGATTTCGAAGTCGTGGTCGATGAAATTGCCTATTGGGAAGAGTAAACGGCACAAGCTTTCAAGTGTACTGAATGTCGAGCGAGGAAAATTCAAATTCGCGGCGAAATTACAATCCTGTGAGGATTGGTGGTTGTTGAGTTCATGCGGAGGGTGCCCCATGCGCCAGAGAAACATCATCTTGAGGTCGCTTCATACACTCGCCTTTTTAATCCTCAGTGCTGCTTGCGGTAGTCCGGATCGTGCTGCGCAGCTCGCAGGTAAAGCGATCGACACCTTGGATGACGTCCAATATGCAACGGTCCAGATTGAAGCAACGGGCACTTTTGTTGACCCGCAAGAGGGCTTACTCTCCAACGTCGCTGGGCGGGGATCCGGTTTCATCATTGATCCCTCCGGCATCGCCGTTACCAACAATCACGTCGTCAGCGGCGCAGCGACTTTGGATGTATGGGTGGCAGGTGAGGAGACGTCACGCAATGCTAAGATCCTCGGCGTTTCGGAATGTTCGGACCTGGCACTCATCGATATCGACGGCGAGAACTATCCTTACCTGGAATGGTATGCGGGAGACATCCGGGTCGGTCTCGATGTATATGCGGTCGGTTTCCCATTGGGCGACCCAGAATACACGTTGACTTCCGGGATCGTGGCGAAGGAAAAGACGAGCGGGGAGACGCCCTGGTCCTCCATTGACAACGTACTGGAACACGATGCCACCCTCAACCCGGGGAACTCGGGCGGGCCGCTGGTTACGGGCGAAGGGAAGGTCATCGGCGTGAATTTTGCTTCCAGTCAACGACCCGGCACACAGGCTCAATACTATGCGATCAAAGCCGATGAGGCCACGGCGATCATCGATCGACTGCGCGCGGGTGAAAACGTCACCTCGATGGGTATCAACGGCGTAGCGGTTAACGATGGAAAAAGCCTGTTTGGTATCTGGGTCTACTCGGTGACGGCAGGATCGCCGGCGGATGTTGCCGGCATTCGACCCGGCGATATCATCGTTACCCTGGAAGGGCTCGTGCTTTCGACCGACGGGACGATGTCGGACTACTGCGATGTCCTGCGCACACATGGTGAAGATTCCGTGATGAGTATCCAGGTTCTTCGCTTTGATACGCAGGAAGTTTTGGAAGGTCGGGTGAACGGACCTGCGCTGCAAGTGTCGTATTCCTTTGGGCGCGAACTGGCTTCAAATGTACAAACGGAAAAGCAGGTGCCCAGCGGCGCCTACAAGGAGTATATGCTCATCCGGGACAGCCAGAATGAGATCCAGATGGAAGTGCCAACGGCATGGCGTGACGTCGATCCCGATATCTTATGGGATTACACCGCCAGTTTGTGGGCGGCGCCCGACCTCGTAGACTTCACCATTTTCGAAGAGGGACCGGGTGTATCGTTTGCCGCGTTCAACCGCGAGTATCTGGCTGTGGGCACGATTGAGGAGGAGTTGGATGATCCCTTCGTGCGTCAAGATGATTGCGTTTTCGACAATCGTTATGCCTTTGAAAAACCTAATTTTCGAGGGATGTTCGATCTATACACGGATTGTAATGGCGTTGGCGGGCCGATGCGTTTGGCGCTCGTGGCTGAACTCCAGGACCCAACGCAGGATGTGCTGGTGCGGATTATCATCCAGGTTGTAACGGAAGACGATCTCTATGCCCTGGATCATATCCTGGAAACATTTGAGGTCATCGCACCGATCTTGTAATCCGCACGGCCGATTGCTTGTCTCGCACATCGTTTCCATGTAAGATTGGTCAAGTTCATACGATTTTTCGATGGAGGAAGAAGATGAAGCCCAGAAGATTTAGGACAGCGATATATGGCATCTGTTGTTTTGCACTCCTTCTTTCTGCCTGCGGCGGTGGCGGAGGAGCGGCCTCCACGCTGGAGGACGCCAAAAGCGCCATCATACAGATAGAAGCCAAGGGGAGTTTCGTCGATCCACAAGTGGGGTTGATGTTGAACGTAGCCGGCCGGGGCTCGGGATTCATCATCGATCCATCGGGCATTGCGATAACCAACAACCACGTGGTGACCGGTGCGGCGACGTTGGAAGTGTGGGTCGGCGGGGAGTCGGAGTCGCGCAACGCCCGGATCCTGGGGGTGTCGGAATGTTCCGACCTGGCGGTGATCGACATCGATGGAGAAGACTTCCCCTATCTGCAGTGGTACGGGGATTCGATCAGCACGGGGATGGACGTGTATGCGGCGGGATTTCCGCTGGGCGATCCGGAATACACGTTGACCAAGGGGATCGTGTCGAAGGAAAAGGCTTCCGGGGAATCGTCCTGGTCGTCGGTGGACAACGTGATCGAACACGACGCCACGATCAATCCGGGCAACTCGGGCGGGCCGCTGATCAC
>Ga0315534_1000956_pt1 | contig 20305 bp, 16 predicted proteins | sample SalMarSW160240MG_FD_203094 | JGI IMG/M metagenome (GOLD analysis project Ga0315534, IMG submission 203094) | Salt marsh sediment microbial communities from the Plum Island Ecosystem LTER, Massachusetts, United States - Salt Marsh Sediment SW1602-40 ... | reverse complement strand
ACTCTTCCATGGCGTCGTAGAGGACGGGCAGATTCGCCATGATGTAAGAGTCCTGCACGGTGAAGCGTTCGCGGCTGTCGTCGTAGCCGCTAATGACTTCGTAGTGGCCCATCCAACCCGAGAACCCGGAGCCTTCGAAACCTTTTTCGATAATGACCGGAAAACCGGCGGCGATGAAGCGCTTGAGCAGCTCGAGATTCCCTCCAACGCGGACGATGGCGTTCAGATCGGTATGTTCGTTGACGAAGGCGATCATCTCGCTGGGCATTACGTTATTATCACGATCATTGGGTTTTAAGATCGCGGCGGTGTCCCATTGGTCTCCTGGCCAATCCCAATAAGATAGGGCCATCGACAGATTAGCTGGACCGCAGTTATTCCAGTCTTGAGACTCGTATGTGATTCCACCCAACTGCACGCTTTCGGGGATCGGCGTGGGCGAGGGGGTGGCGGTGGGTGTGATGGTGGCTGTCGGAGGATTCTCGATCGTCGCCGTGGGCGTAGCCGGAAGAGCCGTAGACGTATAGGCATCGAGCGTGGCTTGCACCATTGCCGCAACCGTGGGGTTGGGCGTGAACACGGCTTCCTCGGGCGGAGAAATAGCGTATTTTATCTTCGCGCGTAACTCGGATACCCGCCAGCCGATGCGGTCCTGCACGAAGGGAAGGTTGTAGACCCACACCCCGAGAATGATGCAGCAAACCGTGGTGAGAAGTACGACGGCCAGCGCCGTGCGTCGATTCCGAAACATGACGGGATTATACCCGAATCGAGTCAGGCCGCATTGACGCTCTGGATTACCTGATCACGTTCCGGACCGACAGAGATCAGGCTGATCGGCGTGTTCGCCAACTCTTGAATCTGTTGGACGTAGGTTTGGGCTGCCCCAGGCAAGTCATCCCAATGACGGGCATCGGTGATATCGGCGTCCCATCCCGGCGTTGCCTCGTATTGTGCTGAAAACTCGGCCAAATGAGTCGGATCTGCCGGTAAGTCGGGGTGGCTCTTGCCGGCGTATTGATACGCCGTGCAAATTTGAATGGGATCGAGGCCCGTGAGAATGTCAAGTTTCGTGAGGGCCATTTCCGTGCAGCTGTTGAGGCGCACGGCGTAGCGCAGCAGGACAGCATCGAACCATCCACAGCGCCGTGGGCGTCCCGTCGTGGTGCCGAACTCGTCCCAGGGTTGATCACCCGTGCCACGCAAATGTTTTGCGATGTCCCCTTCACACTCCGTGGGGAATGCCCCGCTGCCCACTCGCGTTTGAAAACTTTTCGCTACGCCGATGATACGACGCAGGTGCTTCGGCCCAACGCCGAGACCCATCAGCGCACCGGCCGTCGTGGGGTAGGAGCTGGTGACAAAGGGGTAGGTACCATGATCGAGATCCAACAACGCACCCTGCGCGCCTTCGGCCAGCACGATTTTTCCTTGATCGAGGGCGTCTGCAATCATTGCGCCGACGTCGGATAAATAGGGCTGTAAGCGTTTGGCGTACTCGCAGAAAGCACGCGCAACTTCCGTGGGATTGGGTGCCTCGTAGTGAAATACCTGCTCCAGCATGACCGCTGCGGCTGCTGTGTGTTTCTCGACAAGATCGGCGAATTCTTCAGGGTTTACCATGCTGCCTGCACGAATGCCGTTTCGGGTCGCTTTATCGGTGTATGCGGGTCCAATACCGCGCTGGGTGGTACCGATGCCTGCTTCTCCACGCTGCGCCTCTCTGGCTCCATCGAGGGCAATGTGCGCAGGGGTGATGATGTGTGCGGCGCTCGAGATTTTCAGGCGCTGGGGAGAAATTTGGACGCCGTGTGCTTCCAGGTAATCCATTTCCTCCAGCAGCCGAACCGGATTTACGACCATGCCGGATCCGAGCATGCACGTCGTGTGGGGATGGACGATGCCGGAGGGGACGAGATGTAATTTATATAACTGATCTCCGACGGTAACGCTGTGGCCGGCATTGTCTCCGCCGCTGAAGCGGGCAACGATGTCTGCCTCGGCGGCGAGCAGATCGGTGATGCGACCTTTCCCCTCATCGCCCCATTGTGAACCCACGACGACATCAAGCGGCATGTAGCACCTCCTGCGGGAGTATAGCACGATGGACGTGGAGATGGGAGGGAACGATTGTGATCTGATCCATGGCGCTTGCCGCAACGTGCATTCGGGCTAATGGATGTCGTTGTTCCCGGATAATTATTGTCCCCTACTCCATTGCGCTTGAAGGCGCTATAATCCAACTGTGGGTGAATTGCGATGTCCATCCGTCTGAAGCGTGCCTTTTCATATGTCACACTCTCGTTACTCGCAAGTGTTCTTGTGTTTGCTTTCGTTCCTGTGGAAGTTGGATACGGGGAACGGGGCTTGCCCCAACTCACACCGTTCCTGACGCCGACCCCGAGGGGGGACGGGCGAATTATCTACATCGTCCAGGAAGGGGACACGCCGTGGCGAATCGCCGCGATTGCTGGGATCACGATCGAGGAACTTTTGACCCGCAATGGGCTTCAACCGGATGATTATATTTCTCCGGGGATGGAATTGGAACTGGGTCTGGCCGGCCCGTCCGTCTCTACCAGCGAGCCGCTCACGGATGTAACCCCGACGATGGAACCTCCGACGGCTACTCCTGTTGTCGGTTCGGGAGAAATTTGCGTGGCCATGTTCCTGGACCAAAACGGGAACGGTAGCCGGGATGAACTTGAGGGAATGTTGGCGGATGGTCGCGTGAGCGTAGCGGATGTCAACGGCATCGTCGCCGGCGAATACACGACGGATCTCGATCTGGAAAACGTCGATGGGTATTGTTTTACCGATTTAGACAATGGCGACTACAACGTCAGCGCCGCGGTTCCTCCTGACCACAACCCGACGACCGTGATGAGCCTTCCTGTACGGTTGAATCCCGGGGAGATCAAGTACGTTCAATTCGGTGCACAGCCAAGCTCCGCCATTCAGGATCTGCTGGGAGATGGAGCTGGGGGACGTTCGACGCTGCTCGGTTTCCTGGGGTTGATCCTGCTCGTAGCTGGAGGCGGCCTGGGGTACTATGCGGCCCGGCTGCGACGTGGTACACAACGTTCTCTGAGATAGCGGCAAAAACCCCAATCCTCCATAAGCGGACCGCGGCGCCTTCTTCTCGAATCCCAATCTGTCACTCTTCAAGGTCTATTTGTAGTACACACTTGAATTCGCTTACAGCTTCCTTACAATGGGCCCACGGTTGGTTATATTTTTCATATAATGGTTGCGTAAGGCAAGCGGGGCTGGACACCCCGCTGACGGAACTCAGGACCGATCTGGGTTTCTCGTCAAACTGGAGGTGGCTACCGGGAACGCTAACCCCTCCAAGGCTGCTCGAAAGAGTGGCCGTAGAAAAGCGAGGCATCCTGCCGCCGCCTCGCTTTTCATAATTTAATGGAACTGCTCATTTTCGGGGGTCCGGGTTTCAACTGGTTTCAAAATGAGAACTCACTACAATAGTATGGAGTCGGGCTGAGCGCTGGGCGAGCAACTATGGTGGTCAAAAACGGTTCGAAGTATTTTCCGCTGTATCAATACCTGAGCCACGTCGCAAAGAAGAGCATCCAACTATCCTTCGTTGAAATCGAGCAAATCCTGGATGCCCCGCTGCCTGATTCGGCGGGAAAGGGTCGCTCTTTTTGGAGTAACCGTGCGCAGGGCGGAGTCCAGGCTGCAGCTTGGCTCGATGCGGGTTTTCTCGTCGCGAACGTGGACTTGACGAAGCAGACTGTTGTTTTTCGCCGTCCTCTCGTGCGCTACACCGTGCACAGGGATGGAGACGAGATTCGCTGGGACGCGGATATGATCCGCGCATTCCGTGCTTACCTCGGTGTCAATCAAGCGCAGATGGCTGACATGCTCGGTGTACGCCAGCAGACGGTAAGTGAGTGGGAGACTTCTGCATACACTCCGACGCGGTCCCGGTCCAAATTCCTGACGATGGTTGCGGAGCAGCGAGGTTTTTACCTGGGTGGAGGTGAACAAGAAATCGTTCCACATTCAGCGGCGAGTATTGACAAGGATAACGTAACCGTGTAAAATGTCATCACATCGATAGTGGGTTCTGGCCCGGGTGGGTGCCTGGGGGTGGTCAAAAAGAAACGTGCGACAGGGGGTGAAAATGCACGAAAATTACGGCAAACCTCAGGCGCTCTTCCTTTTTTCAAATGGGCGATTGATATCGGACGACCTGATTTGTTCGGGAAAGATATCTACCCAATTCAAAGGTTCCTGTAAATACGCCGCTGATGGACGTATGCCCGGTGTAGTGAAATTGAAAGATGATCAATCTGGGCAAATCTCTCGATTGGGGAAAGTTGGGGACTTGGCCCCGAAATGTGCGCTTGAACAACTGGGGAGTCTGGAACAGTGGCAGGCGACCATTGGTGAAACGTATCCAGCACAATTTCTTCAAATGCGGGTTTACAAGTGCCGGCAAATGCTGATGTTCGTGGTGCCGGGAATTCACCACGAAGAAGCGTCGGATGCCTAAAATGTTCGAAAGAAATCGTGCCCTGGAATTGATAAAACGCGCTGAAACGATCTTTGCAGTACCAGCGTAAGGTGTTGCGAGATTTGGATATTTAGATATATTAAGTTTATAGGGGAAAATAACCTGCGTACGTGGATTTCATGACGCAGTTTTTATTTTAGGGAAAGATGATGTTTAAGCGGCGTGGCCGAGGTACATTAAAGCGTGAGGTTGACCGGGCAACGGATCCCGAAATATATGATTTAAAAACGAAAATCGCAGACCGGAAAGACACGCTCGCGGATCTTGAGCTGGAACTCTCGGACACGCATAATGAGTTATCGCGTTTCGAGATTGAATACGAATCACGTGTGGGACATCTTGAGCGACGTTTGGAAGATGCGCGGGATCAATTGAAGGCTGCACGTCGACGAACGGCGAATCAAACGCAGGGGGATGATCGCTCAGATCCGGATGAAATCCCGGACGTCATGGAACAGTTCAAGCGCACGTGGTCCCGACGCGAGGCCCCACCGCCATCACCTGCTCCGGATGTACCGGCGAAGGAAATCTCCAAGGAAGAACTAAAATCCCTATTTCGGTCGCTGGCCAAGCTCTATCACCCGGACTTGGTGACCGAGATTTATGAAAAGAAGCGACGTGTGGGAGTAATGGCGAAGATTAATCAGGCTTACGCTGCAGGCGATGTGGCGACACTGCAATCGTTCCTGGAACCTCCGAGTTCACCCGAACCTCCCCGCAGGAAGAGTCGAGCTGAGACTATTGTTGAATTGCGAGAAGAATTGCAGCTTCTCGACCGTGTGGTCCGTGACTTGGAGAATGAACTCAATCGCCTCATCAATTCAGAAACGGTTCGCCTGATGTTGGATGTCACCATCGCGCAACGCGAGGGACGAGATTTACTGGGAGAGATGGCGGAGGAATTAACGGTCGAGATCGAGCAGGCCGAAGCAGAGTATCGCGCGCTGCGCTGATCGGTTATAGCGGCAGATATCAAAATCGATGCCCGAGTCAAAATCAAAGCCTCCGATATGAACTTGAAGTCGGAGGCTTTGTCTCATTGTGAGATCAGGGATGCGCATATCGAGCGTGCAATTGTCGCCCGACTATCCTCTGGAACCGGTGATCATTTCTCGTAAAACAGTGTGCAGGATGCCTCCATTGCGGTAATAATCGATTTCGATGGATGTATCGATCCGAGCCTGGACTTCGAAGCTGGTCGTTGCGCCATCCTTTTCGGTTGCGTGAACCTGTAAAACCGAGCCGGGCTGAATGTTATCATCAAGGCCTGTGATGTGGTAAACCTCGTGACCTGTAAGCCCCAATTGCTGTGCGTTTTCGCCCGGCATGAACTGCAGCGGCAGCACACCCATACCCACAAGATTCGAGCGGTGAATGCGCTCGTATGACTCGGCGATTACTGCTTTTGCGCCCAGCAGCAGCGTACCTTTTGCAGCCCAATCCCGAGACGAGCCTGTTCCGTACTCTTTTCCGGCGACGACGATCAGTGGAACGCCTTCTGCTTTGTATTTCATAGCGGCTTCGTAGATACTCATTTGTTCCCCGTCGGGGAAGTGCAGCGTGAAGCCACCTTCCACGCCGGGAACGAGCAGATTTTTAAGGCGGATATTGCCAAAGGTCCCGCGTGTCATCACGCGGTCATTTCCGCGTCGCGAACCGAAGGAATTGAAATCCCCCGGCCTAACACCGTGTTCTTGGAGATACTGGCCCGCTGGTTCGGATGCGGGTATTGCGCCTGCCGGCGATATGTGATCGGTTGTGATGCTGTCGCCAAGCAAGGCGAGGACGCGCGCAGCATGGATTTCTGTTACCGTCGGGATCTGCGAGCCCAGGTCGACGAAAAATGGCGGCTCTTGAATGTAGGTTGAATCGGGATCCCACTCGTATAAACTACCCCCCGTCTCGGGAATCGCATTCCAAGTTTCGTTGCCAGAAAATACATCGGCGTATCGTTCTCGGAAAATTTTCGAATTCACGCTTCGTGCGATCGTCTCTGCGATTTGGGACTGCGAGGGCCAGATCTGGCGCAGGAAAACCGCTTCTCCCGAATCATCGTAGCCGATTGGGTCCGAGTTGAAGTCGATATCTATCTTTCCAGCCAGCGCATAGGCGACGACCAATGGGGGAGAAGCCAGGTAATTCGCCTGAACAAATGGATTAATTCGGCCTTCGAAATTACGATTGCCCGAAAGGATTGCCGCAGAGATCAAGTTGTTTTCTGTGACGGCGTTGGCGACCGCTGCTTGCAGCGGTCCGCTGTTTCCGATGCACGTCGTGCAGCCGTAGCCAACGACGTTGAATCCCAGTTCTGACAGCGGATCCAGCAGATCGGCGTTATGCAAGTATTCTGTAACGACCCTCGAGCCCGGCGCCAGACTGGTTTTTACGTAGGGCTTGACCTGCAAACCTCGTTCCACGGCGTTCTTGGCCAACAATCCAGCAGCGATCATCACGCTGGGGTTGGATGTATTTGTACAGGAAGTGATTGCGGCAATCACCAGCGCGCCATGGCCTATGGTTTCACTTTTCGCATTCAATCGTAGGGTAGCATTGCGTTGCAGATCGGCTTTCTGTAATCCATAGCCACCTTGCCGAGTTGGTGTGCTCAGGATTTCGTGGAAGCGTGATTTCATCTCGGATAGCGGAATTCGGTCTTGGGGCCTCTTGGGTCCGGCAAGGCTTGTCTCGACGGTAGTGAGGTCCAATTCGAGTTCGGCACTGAAAGACGGCTGGGGTGAATCTTCCGTTCGGAATAGCGCCTGCTCCTTGCAATAGCGTTCGACGAGATCTATGCGTTTTTCGCTTCGCCCCGTTAGACGCAGGTAGCGCAAGGTTTCATCATCGACAGGGAAAAACCCAATTGTGGCACCATACTCGGGGGCCATGTTGGCGATCGTGGCGCGATCCGGAATGGAAAGATGGGATAAACCTGGGCCAAAGAATTCCACGAATTTTCCCACCACGCCGTACTGACGCAGCATCTGGGTGATCGTGAGAACGACATCCGTTGCTGTTGTTCCTTCTTGGATTTTCCCGGTGAGTCGGAATCCTACGACGGCGGGAGTGGGAATCACGAGCGGTTGGCCGAGAATGGCGGCCTCCGCTTCGATCCCGCCGACGCCCCAGCCGAGCACGCCCAGGGCGTTGATCATCGTGGTGTGCGAATCGGTGCCCACGAGGGTGTCTGGGAAAGCGAGCGTATGAGTATCTTGCTTTGCAGTCATCACTACTTTTGCCAGGTACTCTAAATTTACCTGGTGGACGATACCCGTTGCAGGTGGCACGACACGCAGATTGTCAAACGCTTCTTGGCTCCAACGCAAGAATTCGTACCGCTCTCGATTGCGCTGGAATTCAATCTCCGCATTGCGTTGCAGCGCATCTGCAGCGGCATAGTAATCCACCTGGACGGAATGGTCGATCACCAAATCTACCGGGATCAGCGGGTTGATGCGTTCGGAATTTCCTCCCGCTTTCGCCAGTGCGGAGCGCATGGCTGCCAGATCTACGATGGCTGGAACGCCGGTGAAATCCTGCATAATCACCCGCATGGGTTTGAAAGGCACGTTGGCCTGGTTGATCTTGTCCGGGCGCCACGCGGCGAGGCTGTTGATGTCTTCTGATTTGATCTCGCCTCCGTTTGCCTGCCGCAGCACTGATTCCAGCAAAACGCGGATGGAGTAAGGGAGATGATCTATGCTTGAAATCCCGGCCTGCTCGAGCGCCGCCAGTCGATAGATGCGAACTTTCCCCATCTTGGTGTCCAATTGGGCGACCGCATCCAATTTGTCAGCTTTCATGCGTTTCTCCGTTTCGTCGATTTCACTCGTTCAATATTTAATTCTTAGTTCGTGAACATGTACTTAAAGAGTATAATCGAAAGGTATTCGTTGCTGTTCGTTCTCGTATCATCAATTAATTCATGGCATGAACGTAAGTATATCCCTGCTCATTTTCCTGTGGTTGCTCGGGTTATTGTTCATCACCCTTCACCGCATTGGAATTCGGTACACACCGATGCTACTGCGAGTGGCGTTGGTTGGTTTGGTTGTAATTCATACCTGGCGTCCGATCTTGATTGCCTTCTACCAAGCCAATCCTTCGTTAATACTTCAAAATTCTACGCTATCTTTTTCTTTCTCTGCGCCAATATTGGGTCCGGTGATATTTGCCACCCTATTGATGGTAGTTACCTATGCAGGACCGTTGCGCGCAAACCTGCTTACTTTTAATCTTGGCGCCGTTGCGCTTCTTTCGGGAATTCTAACAGCGCTCGCCACACGTTGGTTCGCCGCGATGGTTGGCGATCTTTCTCCAAGCCTGTACGCATTACTATCCTATCTCGGATATCGACAGTACATTGCAGGTATTCTCGCCTTCATTGTCGGGATTTATGCGAACACCTTGATTTATCAGTTCATTGTCAAGTATCGGCCGCGCAAGGGCGTGTGGTTCGCCTGCGTCGGATCGATCTTGGCTGGGTGTCTAACGGCATCATTGTTCGCCTTTGGAGGATATGGGAATACGGCAAATTTTTCCTGGGTACTTAAAACCGAGTTGACCGGGTGGACCTTATCGAACCTTTTCTTATTTCCCCTGGTGAGCGTCTATCTCCGCTATCTCCAACGGCAATTGGATCGGGGTCGATGGGGAGAAACACAGGGAACCAGGTCGTCGCCGGGAATCGTACGGGGTTCCCTGAATTTACGCATGGCCTTCGAGGATTTAGAGCAGCAATTGTTGCAGCAAAGCGGAGCCTTTCGCTTACTGTATGAGGTGCGTGAATGTGTGCTCCAAGCGAGATCGCCCGAACAACTAATAGAAGCAGTCTGTCAACAGTTACTGGAGTTTGGGGGATATCGTCTGGTGTGGGTAAATCTTGCGGCCGATAGAAAGACGAACATCCAAAACGCAGCTTCGCACGGAGAAGAAGCCGGGGATTTAAGCAACTTCGACGAAATGATCGACAGTATTCTCGCCAAGGAAGATCTCACAATTGGGGATTCTCATGAATACTATCCAGTTGTGCTCGAACACATTCGGCAAGACCCCAGCTTAACAAGGTGGCGGGAGGAGTTCAAGCGCAGAGGTTTCCATTCGGTGGCTATCCTGCCCATGCGAATGGAGAGTCGTGTTTTGGGCTCGATCAACGTTGTTTCTGCGGAGCCAGAGGCGTTCACCGACGCAATGATTGAAGTGTTGCAGGTCGTCGCGGATGATCTGTCACACGGAATCGCACGTCTGCAAATGGAAAAACGACGGGGAGAGGAGTTTGAAGCATTGCGTCGAGCCAGCTTGAGTATGATCTCAAGTTTGGAATCGAACTCGGTGCTTGAAAACATCCTCAAGCATACGCTGGAATTCGTAGATGCGAATGATGCCCACATCTTTCTATTCGATGGGGAGAAGGTGTATTTCGGCGCTGCGCGTTGGGCTAACGAAGCCCACAATGAACCGTACTCGCAACCACGATCACATGGTCTGACCTACCAGGTAGCCCGCAGCGGGATGCCGATCGTGATCAATAGCACTGCTGAGCATGAGTTGTTTCAGGATGATCCTTGGGAAGGCGCGATTGTCGGCGTGCCGTTGAAGATCGGGGAGCGCATTGTTGGCGTGATGAATGTTGCCTACATACACCCCCATGAGTTCGAAGATGTTGAATTGCGGATGTTGGGCATATTGGCCGATCAGGCTGCAATTGCGATCGAGAATTTTCGTTTGTTTGAAGCCAGTGAATCCGAACGCCGGCGTGTGTATCTCTTACACGACATCGCCCAAGTGGTTTCACAGACGTTGGATCCCGTAGAGCTGCTTCAACGTGCGGCTACGCTGATCAATGAAAATTTAAAGGGCGAATCCACCGAAGCATTCATGCTCGACCCACATAGCGATCGGATGCAGCTGCTCGCATCTGTCCGCCGAGATCGTATATCAATTGCTGACCTGGACCGCCGTCTCGACATGCGCGTGGGTAGAGGGTTGATCGGATGGGTAGCTGAGCATGGCGAACCGATTTTACGCGCCGATGTTCGAAGCGACGAACTTTGGCTGCTGATTCCCGGCGTGGGGGAAAACGTCCGTTCGGCGTTGTGTGTCCCGGTCTATGCTGAAGCAAATCTTCGAGCCGTGATTTCTGTTTTTCACAAGACTGTCGGCGCATTTCAAAATGAACATCTCGATTTACTCGTGTCTATCGCACATCAAGTCGGACTGGCGCTGGCGAACGCCGAGCGATATCAGCAAATTAATCGGCGACTTTCAGAGTTGACCACTTTGAGACACGTGGCGCAAGTCGTAAATCGCAGATTGAAGATGCAGTCGCTATTATTCGAGGTGGTCAAACAGGTGGGTGAAGAGTTGGGTTATCCCGTCGTGGAAATCTATCTTGTCGAGGACGATGAGCTCATGCTGCGAGCAGCTTGGGGGAGCGAGGATGCGATGCCCTTCCGCTTGCCCATTTCACAGGGCGTTACAGGTCGGGCTGCCCGCATGGCGGAAGCGGTATTCGTTCCCGATGTGCGTTCGGATCCCGAATATGTACCCGGTGGTGCCGAGTCTCAGTGTGAAATCGCGGTCCCATTACAGAAAGACGACGTTGTCATTGGGGTATTAAATGTGGAATCTCCGAAGACCAATGACCTCAATGAAGATGACGTGCGTCTTCTGAAGCTGCTGGCAGATAATATTTCCATCGCCATCGAAAACGCTGCGCTTTACGAACGGTTAAGCCGGCACGCGGAGGAACTTGAAGCCACCATCGCTGACCGGACTGAGGAATTGGCTGAAGCTTTGAAGCAGGCTCAGGAAGCGGATCGACTGAAGACGCAATTCGTATCCGATGTCTCCCATGAGCTGCGCACTCCGTTGAGCAACATCCTGCTCTATTTAGAGTTATTGGACATGGGAAAACCCGATCGCCAAAAAACTTACCTGGAGACGTTGAATCGCGAGACTGAGCGTTTGGTGATCTTGATCGACGATTTGCTCACCGTTTCCAGGTTGGATGCCGATACGATGGAATTGAAGCCCAATCGCGTCGATTTGAACAGCATCGCCCGTGGTTTAGTGGAGGATCGGAAGCGGCTGTTTGCGGAAAAAGAGTTACAGGTGGGATTCGAATTGTCCACGGATTTGCCCAATGTCATCGCCGACGATCGGCTGCTTTCTCAAGTCATCTCCAATCTGATGACGAATGCAATGAACTATACGTCACCGGGAGGTTGTGTGATGATTTCAACAGCGCTTCAGAAGGAAAATGGGAAGCGGTGGGCTACGTTAACCGTCCGAGATACTGGATTCGGTATTACCAAAGAGGAACAAACTCGCGTCTTCCAACGCTTCTTCCGCGGAGAGGCCAGCCGGAAAGTCGGCACACCCGGCACAGGTCTGGGTTTGGCGATTTGCGAAGAGATCATTCATCGGCATGATGGGCGGATTTCATTGGAAAGCGAAGAGGGAACCGGCAGCGCTTTCACCATCTGGCTGCCTCTCGAATCGGATTCCAGCGGTAGAGAACACGCCTCATAAGTGGTCCTGGATTAGTCACTGAAACAAACATTGAAGATCGCTTGAATATCGACGTTCTCCGTCATGAGTTTTAGAAAAGTATTGATCTTTTCGGGTTGACCGAGGCGCGTCTTCCCGTGTGTTCGTTCGATCGAATCGACGGTTTCCATCGTGTTGTCCTTAACCAGAAGAATGGGCACTTTCAGCGACTCTGCCTGTTGGATTATCAAGGGGCTGGGCCGTAGATTTCCAGTCAGGATCAAAACGGACGTCGATGTTTCCAACGCCGCGAGTTGGATATCCGTTCGATCGCCTCCTGTGATCACAGCTTTGTGCTGGTAGCGGCGGAAGCGAGAAAGTGCAGCCTCTGCCGTCATGGCGCCAACGGTAAAGCGTTCCACCAGAGCGTTGAGATCGATATGTTTGGTCAGCACCTCGGCGTTTAACAGATCGACCAGTTCGCCGATACTGAGAGCGGAAAGATGCGGGACGCTGGGCAGGGAGCCGAGTATGCGAATGCCATTGTCTTCGAGGTAGGGACGAGCATAGTCCTGGATGAATTCATGCCCCTCTTCAGGGACGCGGTTGATGATGACGCCACACAGTTGATCGCCGAGCCGGAATTTCGCTGTGAGTACGTCATCAACGAGACGCATTTCGCCTGAGTAAGCGACCAGCACCAGGGCAGGCGCCCCGAGCATCTCGGCGACGAGCAGGTTTGAGAGCCCCATGGCATACCCCTCCCTCAGGCTGGCAAGCCCTTCCAAGAGAAGCATGTCTTTGTCTGCAATGGCGGCAGCAGCGGCCTTCTTGATTTTACCCATCAAGTCTTCATCATCTACACCCTTGAGACGTTTGCGGAGAGTCGAAGGGGTGACGATGACGGGTGCAGCTTTCGTCGGGTCGCCCTCCAACCCCAACGCCTTATGCACGAACACGGCGTCCTCATCGGCCAGTTCTCCATCCGGCGTCCGCCAGGGTTGTGTGCTGACGGGTTTGATGTAAGCCACTTTGTGACCATCGGCTTGCATTTGTTTGCCGAGCGCAAGGCATACCGCTGTTTTGCCGGAATACGGTTCCAGTGAGGTGATATAAAGTGCATTCATGACGAACTCCCTAATTCCTTAGCGTGAACCTTTGATGGCTCCGCTTTCATTTCTGGATCCAAAATGAGCCGCATATCGATTGCAATACCCCCATGACCCTGTTCGTACGTGATGAAGGGGTTAATATCCAATTCTGCGATCTCTGGAAAATCCTGTACCAACTGTCCGATACGTAGTAAGGCGTCGATGATGGCTTCCTTATCGACGGGAGGTTGACCGCGGACACCATCCAGGAGGGCATGGGTGCGAATTTCATTCAGCATCGCTTCAGCTTCGGCGCGTGAGAATGGTGCAACTCGGAAGGCGGCGTCCTTGATGATTTCTACGTAGATACCTCCCAAGCCGAAGGTTACCAAGGGGCCAAATTGAGGATCACGGTTCATACCGATGAGGATTTCCAACCCTTCCGGCACCATTTTCTGTACCAGACAACCCCAGAGACGCGCTTCAGGCAGGTAGCGCTGCGCACGATAGGTGATCAAGTCGAATGCATCACGCACATCTGTTGCCTCCCGAAGCCCGACTTTAACCCCTCCGACATCGGTCTTGTGCAGGATATCCGGGGAAGCAACTTTCAACACAACCGGGTAGCCCATAGCGGAAGCAATTTCAACAGCTTCATCGGCCGTGCGGGCGACTTGAGATGGGGGAATGCGCAGGTCATACGCCTCGAGAATGGAACGCGCTTCGGAATCGCCAATGGCAACTCTGCCTTCATCGAGTGCTTTATCGATCGTTGCGCGTACGCTGTCCTGATCGACATCGAAGGTTTCGAAAGTCGGCAGCGGCTCGGCCTTGTAACCGCGGTAGGTGCTCATTGATTTAAAGACCTGCGCCGCTCGTTCGGGGAAAGTGAAATTGGGCAATTTGTGTGCTTCGAGAATCTCAGCACCAACTTCGATGCGCGCCTCACCCATGAAGCAGCCCATGATGGGCACTTCCACTTTGCTTGCAATTTCGACGATGACCTGTGCTGTTTCGGCGATTTCGGTCATCGCTTGTGGGGTGAGTATGACCAAAACGCCGTCGACGTTGGGATCCTTAATCACCTGCTCCAATGCAAAACGGTATCGATCGGCGCGGGCATCGCCAAGCACATCGACCGGATTTGCCGCACTGGCTGCATCGGGAAGGAATTTTTCCAACTGGCGCAGGCATTCGGGTTCGAAGCGCGCGAGTTTCAATCCCGCACGCTCGAGCGCATCGGTGGCCAGAATGCCGGGGCCTCCAGCGTTGGTCACGATGGCGATACGATCCCCTTTCAAAGGAGGTAGATATCCAAAGGCCAGGGCGTTGTCAAAGAGGTCCTGGAGCGATGTGGCGCGCAAGACGCCGGCTTGCCGGAAAGCGGCTGTGTAGGCTTGTTCCGATCCGGCCAAAGAGCCGGTGTGTGAACTTACCGCACGCGAGCCGGCTTGAGTCGTTCCGGATTTGAGCACGATGATGGGTTTGTGTTTGGCGACGTTACGAGCCACGTCGATAAATTCTTGCCCGTCCGGAAGCCCTTCGATGTAGGCCAAGATAACGTTCGAGTTTGGATCTTCAGACCAGGCGCGCAGCAGATCGGTTTCGCTCACGTCCGCCTTGTTGCCCAGGGAGACGAATTTATTCAACCCCAACTTCCCGGCTTGCGCCCAATCCAGGATCGCTGTACCCAGGGCGCCGGATTGCGACATGAAGTCCATCGGTCCGCCGGGAGGCAAGCCGGCCGAGAAGGAGGCGTTGAGCGGTGTGACAGTATCGATGACCCCAAGGCAGTTGGGACCGATCAAGCGGATGTTGTATTTCTCTACCAGTTCGATTAGTTCGTTTTCACGCTCCAAACCTTCCATCCCCGCCTCACGAAAACCGGCGCTGATGACGATAACTGCGGGAATTTCCTTTTCACCACAGGTGCGCAAAACTTCCGGCACGATGGGGTAGGGGATGACAATAACGGCCAAATCGATCGGACCGGGGACGTCCGACACAGCGGCATATACGGGCAGATTGAGGATGCTGTCCGCCTTGGGATTGATCGGATACACTTTCCGATTTTCGTTCAGGAATCCGCCGTTGACCAGGTTGTCAAGCACGGCGTAACCGAGTTTTTCGGGATTGGCTGAGGCGCCGATGACGGCGACCGATTTAGGTGTGAAGAAAGCGTCCAGACTCAAGTGCGTATTCTCCCACACATAGTTTAACTCGAGATGACAAGAAGCTCAAATGGAGATTGATCACTTTGTGGCGCAATCTATGATGACATTTATCCCCGATATGATAAAGTGTTCTACAATGTTTCGGGATGAGAGAATTCCGCTTCAGTTCGGGCGTTGATGTGAGTTGGCAGTGACGCGAGAGTCGATGTTCCCTGGACAACTCCTGTGTGCCGAATTCGATCCATCGGGGCAAATTACCGCCGACGTAAGAGGCTGCGATTGAATGCGTGATTTCGATGTCATTGTCGTTGGGGGTGGACCCGCCGGGATGATGGCTGCAGGTGCAGCGGCTGCCTGCGGTTCGAAAACGATGCTTCTGGAGAAGATGGACCGACCCGGTCGAAAGCTGCGCATCACGGGAAAAGGGCGCTGCAATCTGACCAACTCAGCTCCGTTGGACGATTTTATCGAACACTTCGGCGGTAATGGCCGCTTCCTGTATTCCGCATTTTCGCGTTTCTTCAGCGCCGATCTGATGGAATTCATGCGGCAATTGGGAGTTCAAACCGTGGAGGAACGCGGAGGAAGAGTCTTTCCACTCCGGGACGATGCTCAGGAGATCGTTCTGGCTCTGGAAACCTGGATGGCGGAGAACGGCGTGGTTCTCCAAACGCATGCGAAGGTTGAAGCATTGATCGTAGAAAATGATCGCCTCGAAGGCCTGGCGTTCATCGAGACTCAATCCCCTTCGGCTCGATCTACAGCGAAGGGTAAGAGACTTGAGCAGCACAGTCGGGCAGGCGCCATAATTTTGGCAACGGGCGGCGCTTCTTATCCCGGTACGGGATCGACGGGGGATGGCTACCGGCTGGCGGCGTCCGTGGGGCACACGATCGTGCCGATCCGTCCTGCACTCGTTCCGCTCGAGATCGAAGGAGACGTGCCGGCGCGGTTGCAGGGGCTGAGCCTGCGGAATGTCAACGTGCGTTTCATTGATAAAGATAAAACGTTCGCCGAAGCGTTCGGCGAGATGTTGTTCACTCACTTCGGTGTGTCCGGACCTGTGGTCTTGAGCCAAAGCCGGAAGGTGGTGGATGCGCTGCGGGAGGGTCGACGTGTGGAACTTTCGATCGACCTGAAGCCGGCATTGGACGATGCAAAATTGGATGCTCGACTGCGGCGGGATTTGGACACACACGGCAAACGTCAGTTCCAGACGATTCTTAAAGACTTGCTTCCGCGCAAGTTGATCCCGGTGTGTATCGATCTGGTCGGTGTCCCGGCGCAAAAGCCGGCACATCAAATGACTGCAGATGAACGCCAGCGTTTGCGCATGTGGCTGAAGGATTTCCGGCTTTCGGTTGCGGGGCATCGGTCCTTCAAGGAAGCCATCATCACTGCAGGGGGTGTAGATCTGCATGAAGTCGACCCGCGCACAATGGGTTCAAAACTCGTAGACGGACTGTATTTTGCAGGTGAAGTGCTGGATTTGGATGCCGATACGGGAGGATATAACCTGCAAGCTGCCTTTTCAACGGGCTGGCTTGCCGGCAAATCGGCGGCAGAAGGGTAATGGGGAAGGCTATGGCTCTACGGATGGTTCTGGTGTTTGAGTGGGCGTAAGGTAGAGCGGGATGTTAATCAGCACCCACGTGGTATAGCCGTGCTTCTCGGCAGTGTAAATTCGTGCGCTTGAAGGTTGGAGGCAGCCCGGTTCGTCGTGCAGGAAAGCTGGCGGTTCATCGAAGTGAAGAGGCGTGAAGCGCAATTGACCATCCTGGCACAGCCACGCTTCGATCAGGTAACCACGGTCGTCATCCAAGCTCATCGGCACCAGATCCCAGTTGACCATGATGTCTCCGGTCTCCACACGGCTAGCGCTTACATTTCGCGGTGCCCAGTAGAATTCGGTATACGGAAGCAGCGTGCGGATTTGTACCAGGTTTTCTACATGGCCTTTGAGAATTTCCAGGAATTCGGTCTTAACCCAGCAATAATCGATGTAGGTCCAGGGATCGACGTACACCCAAGTGCTATCTTGATTGCGCCCCAAAACCGTCACCCGGTTTTTCGGGAAGAGCCCCCACTCATATAGATAAGCGGAACCAGGCCCGTAGCGGCAGTTGGACTGCACCAAGACACGTGCCTGTACTACTTGTGTGGGCGTGATGGTGGGGGTGTTGCTGGGAGTCGGCGTTAAGCTGGGTGTCTGGGTTATAGTCGGTGTGGTGGTGATGGTTGGCGTGAGTGTCTTGGTCGGCGTCAAGCTTGGCGTGAAAGACGGTGTGGGTGAGTTTGTTGCAGATGGTGTAATGGTTTCGGTCGGAGTTGGTGTGGGTGTTCGTGTGGCTGTCGGGGTGGAGAAAATGTGGTCATCCAGAATGACTCCCGAACCAAATCCTGCGGCAAACAACACGATACCGATTAGAAGAAATATATACCAGCGTTTCATGGGTATGATTTTCGACGGAGAACGGATTTCGTGCAAGCGTGCGGTGGTCCAAATTTAGGCCGCCGTACAGCACAAGGAGATCGGAGTGTTTTGACCCCATCGAAAGGTCTTTGGTTTGCCTTTAAGCTGAGCCACCGATGAGCAAGCTGATGATGATGGAGATGCCTCCGGCGATAACGGTCCGCAGCCCGTAAACGATGACGTTTTGGCGGGATACGCGCCCCAGAAAAACACCCAAACCAAACAGTGCCAGCAGCGACAACCCAAGCGCGGTGATGTAAACCCAGCGAATCGTGGGGAAGAGCTGCGTAAAGAAGAAGGGGAGCAGCACGATCAAGGCGGCCAAGAAGGGTGAGAGTCCGTCCACCGCTGCGACGATCACCACGGCGGCGCGCGAGGCTTCCCCCAGACGTGTTTCACTCAAACTGGTCAGCGTTATCCCTTCGAGTTCATTGAGTTCACGCTGGCGTTCGGCGGTTTCGGTGAGGTAGGCCCCCCACAGTCCCGAGATGCCCATAGCAATACAGGTTGTCATGCCGGTCGTTACGACGATGCGGGCATCTTCGACGCCGGCCGTTAAATTTCCCATGAGCACCCCAATGATGGTTAAGACGCCATCAAAAGCGTTCATGGCGAAGTATCGGCGTGCAATCTCGCCTATGTTGGAAAGTTGATTGTAACGCTGAAGTTTCTGCGCAAAGCGCTCCAGGGCGTTCACGGCTTTATCCGCAACAAGCTATGCTTAATTCGGGAATTAATCCTGCAGGGTCGAGGCATCATCGATGATGGATGTTCCGGCGACCGCTTCGTCGATCGAGTGAACCGACCCCCCCAGTTCTCGGATAAGGTCTTGTACGGTTTCGAAATGGATGTCGGGTCCTTCGATGGTTAACTTGGCGTTCTCCACCTTTCGATCGATCTCATAGATGCTGATGTTTACGGAATCCACCCCCGGCAGTTCGCTGATCTGTTGGGCGAGTTCAATAATCGTAGGCTCGAGTGGTTTAAGCGTATCGAGCACCAGGCGTCGTACGGCTCCCATTCTACACACTCCAATTTGCTGCAGGATCGGTCCTTATTGTAACAGGTTGTCTTTGCTATATTCGTGGTGACACTTTCCGGCGTAAGCGATGGACGTGGGATTCCCGGTCGATGATGAAGAATGAGAGCTCCGGGTTCAGTTTTCATTGAAGAATGTTTGATATTCTGATACTTGCCGGAAGAATGCCGACGTGCATTCCCGTTCCTCGTGCGTTGGGAGGAGGGTGAAATCATGAACGAGGCGCAAACGATTTGGAATCAAATTCGAGATTCTGCGATCATCTTCGATTTGCATGCGCATCCCTCACTGAAGTTGTCGCTCATGCGACGAATTTTTACGTTGAATCACAAGGCTGCCCCCCGCTTCGATCCTTTCAGTATACGTACGGATTTTTCGAAATTACGTGAGGGTGGTATCTCGGCGTTGAACTCGGTGATCTATGCGCCTGAGAAAGGTCTGCTGGATGATTGTGGATTGCTGCGCTTGCTGAGGTTTACCCTACCCGTTTATAAAGAAATTGCAGCGCAGCAGTATTTCAAACTTACGTTGACTTTGTTGGACGAGATGGAGAAAGTGGTGAACGAGGCGGTCGATCCGCAGACGGGAAAACCATTGGCGAAGGTGGCACACTCCGTGCAGGAGCTGAATGGGATACTCGCGCTTGGCGGAAAAGGGCCCATCGCTTACGTTCATTGCGTGGAAGGAGCGCACAGCATCGAACTTGACCTTAAGAAGCTGGAAACACTTTTTGAACGCGGCGTAGCGTATCTCACATTGGCACATTTCTACGATAACGGCGTTGCGCCGCCGGTATTTCCGTTTCCCGAAACGATGCAGAAGTTGGGTTGTTTCGGGGGCAGACGCGATCTGACACAAGGTTTGAGTGAATTGGGTGTGAAGGTGGTGGAACGGATGATCGAGCTGGGCATGTTGATCGACGTCACGCACTGCACGCCCACTGCTCGAAGACAAATCTACGACATCGTGGGGGACCGAGCGCCGCTCCTGGCCACGCATGTCGGCAGCGCCGAGATCAATCCAAGTCCCTATAATCTACAGGATTGGGAAGTGCGAATCATCGCTGAAACAGGCGGTATTGTCGCAGTTATCTTTATGAATTATTGGCTTGCACCCTACCATCGTCTGCGTGGAATCGATTTCGTCGCGCAGACACTGCGGCATTTCCACCAGATTGCTGGAGAAGATCATGTGGGCTTTGGCAGTGATTTTGACGGCTTCACCGATCCCCCCGATGATTTGAAGGATGCGAGCGAAATTCAGTTTTTAATTAAACGATTGATCGTTGAGGGATATTCACAGAAACAGATCGAGAAGTTATTGGGATTGAACGCCTGGCGCGCGTTCCGTGATGGATGGGGAAAATTAGAATAAGTTTTTCGATTATATTCTTCTCGAGTTGATTCGTAGATTCAACTCCGAAGTGCAACTTTGAAGGTTGGAATAAGAGGTAAGCTGCAGTAGCATCTATGCTTCTTAGACCAACCAAGTCAAAGGAGC
>Ga0315534_1000955_pt1 | contig 20317 bp, 16 predicted proteins | sample SalMarSW160240MG_FD_203094 | JGI IMG/M metagenome (GOLD analysis project Ga0315534, IMG submission 203094) | Salt marsh sediment microbial communities from the Plum Island Ecosystem LTER, Massachusetts, United States - Salt Marsh Sediment SW1602-40 ... | reverse complement strand
GATCCTTTCGGGGTCGGGCAAACGGTGACCAGCGGCATCGTGTCGGCGCTGGCCCGCACGCAAGTCGGCATCTCCGATTATCAGTTCTTCATCCAGACCGACGCGCCGATCAATCCCGGCAATTCGGGAGGCGCTCTGGTCGATATGGACGGGCGGCTGGTAGGAATCAACACGGCGATCTTCTCGAAGAGCGGCGGGTCGCACGGAATTGGATTTGCGATTCCTTCCAACATGGTCCGGCTCGTGGTTCAGTCGGCGCTTTCGGGCGGCAAGGTCCAAAGGCCCTGGCTTGGTGCGTCGATGCAAAAGCTTACATCGGACCTCGCCGAGTCGCTGGGTCTCCAAGCCCCGGCCGGTGCGCTGGTCGCCAAGGTGCACGCCAAAGGCCCCGCGGCCAAGGCAGGCTTGCGTCCAGGCGATGTGGTGGTGAGCGTAGACCAAAAACCGGTACAGAACCCGCAAGGCTTGCAATACCGGTTCGTGACCAGAGGCATTGGCGGATCGGCTGAACTTGGGGTCATACGCAAGGGGCAGAAAATGAAAACGACCATCGCCCTAATCGCTCCCATCGAGGATCCCCCAAGAGATGTTCACGAGCTTCGTGGGCGCCATCCGTTAACCGGGTCCAGTGTCGCCAACCTTTCTCCCGCGGTTGCCTCGGAGATAGGCATGGACGACGATACCCGCGAAGGAGTCGTCGTTCTGGACGTGCAACCGAGGACGCCTGCGGCACGACTGGGAATTAAGCGCGGCGATATCGTGGTTGCCGTTAATGACGAACGCGTTGGATCGGTGGCGGAACTTGTGAAGATTGTTGCCGGCTCGCCCGGAACCTGGCGGCTGTCGATCGATCGCGATGGAAAAGTGTTTAACTTGGCCATCCAGGGCTAAGCGATGAAAAAGGCCGCGGCCACGCTGTTTGAGGCTTCGGGGCTCGCCGACGCTGCGCCGCGGCCGCTTGCAGACCAGCTACGCCCAACCTCGCTTGCTGAGGTGATTGGCCAGGATCATCTGCTCGGGGAGCAGGGCAGCCTGTCACGCATGGCCAAGGCGGGGCGGCTGTCGTCGGTCATCTTCTGGGGACCTCCCGGCACCGGTAAAACCACTGTGGCGCGTCTCCTTGCCGAGGTGACCGATCTTCATTTCGAGCAGCTTTCTGCCATCCATTCCGGCGTTCAGGATTTGCGCAAAGTCTTCGACGCCGCCAAGGCCCGCCGCCAGGACGGGCGCGGCACGCTCCTTTTCGTCGATGAGATTCATCGCTTCAACCGCGCGCAGCAGGACGCCTTCCTCCCACATATGGAGGACGGGACGATCATTCTGGTGGGCGCGACCACCGAGAACCCGTCTTTCGAGCTCAACTCGGCGCTGTTGTCGCGGGCGAGCGTGCTGACCTTCAAGCGGCTCGACGAGGCGGCCATCGAGACTCTGCTCGAGCGGGCCGAGGCCCATGAAGGCCGCAAGCTTCCCCTGACGCCCGAGGCGCGCGTCGTACTTATCACCATGGCCGATGGCGACGGCCGCGGCGCGATCAATCTGGCGGAAGAAGTCTTCATGGCCGCGGCTGCGGGCGCCAAGACGCCGTTCGACCGCGATGCGCTGGTCGCGCTGGTGCAGCGGCGGGCGCCGATCTACGACAAGAGCCAGGATGGGCACTACAATCTTATCAGCGCGCTCCACAAATCGGTGCGGGGCTCCGATCCCGATGCCGCGCTATATTGGCTGGCGCGCATGCTGGCCGGCGGTGAGGATCCGCTCTATATCGCCCGGCGGCTGGTGCGGATGGCGGTCGAGGATATTGGGCTTGCCGATCCTAACGCGCTAGTGCAGGCGCTCGCGGCGAAGGACACCTACGATTTCCTCGGCAGCCCCGAAGGCGAGCTCGCGCTCGCTCAAACAGCGATCTATCTTGCCGCCGCGCCGAAATCCAATGCCGCCTATACCGCTTTCGGTTCGGCCCAACGTGCGGCGGAAGAGAGTGGCTCGTTGCTGCCGCCGAAACATATCCTCAACGCGCCGACCCGGCTCATGAAGCAAGAGGGGTACGGCAAGGGTTACGCTTACGATCACAGCGAGGACGAAGCGTTCTCGGGCCAGAATTATTTCCCCGACGGCTTGGCGCGGCAGAGTTTTTATGCGCCCACCGCTTACGGCTTCGAGGCCGAGCTCAAACAACGGCTGGAACGTTTTGGCGCCTTGCGCAAGAAGAAGGCAAATCCGCAGTGATCTATTTCGCCTTCGGCTCCAATATGGATCCGCAGCAAATGAGCGAACGCTGTCCCTCCCACGAGGTACACGGACGCGCCTGTCTGCCGGATTTCGAACTCTGCTTTCCGCGCCGGTCACCCAAACGAAAGTGCGCGACCGCCGGCTTTGCGCCGGCCGAGGGAGAAGTTGTCTGGGGGGTACTTTACGAGCTGGATGAGAGAGACACGGCCAACCTGCATAGGGCCGAGGGCTACGTGCCCGGAAGGGCGGCGGGAGAGAATCGGCACAATCTCGAGGAAATTCAGGTGCGGCTCGACGGCTTAAACGGCAAGGCCATCGCAGCGTTCACCTACGTTGCTTATCCTGACGAACTCGGGGCCGAACCTTCCGGAGAGTACATGGATCACCTCATCAGTGGGGCCCAGCATCACGGACTTCCTGAAGCGTACCTCGTCCGGCTCGTGGCGATTAGAGAGAGCGTGACGGTCAAGTAGCCGTTTTTTGCAATACCGGCGCTAGGCTGAATCGCAAGGACCGCCTTGGCCATAGCGGATCACCTTGACCTTTTCGGTCGTGACCAGCCCGCTGCCGATAATGGGTTCGATGGCGGCGACGAAGCCGGCGATCTTGTCTTCGCTGTCCACGATCTCGATGATGAGCGGCAGGTCTTGGGAAAGGCGCAGGATTTTGGCCGTATGCAGCACGCTGGAATGCCCGAAGCCCAAAGGACCCCGCAGCACGGTCGCCCCGGCAAGGCCCATCTCGCGTGCCTTCAGCACGATTGCCTCATAGAGCGGCTGAGAGCCCGCCTTGTCGTCCTCGCCGATAAAGATGCGTAACAGGATGGCATCGCTGGAGAGTGGCATGGGTCAAGTCCACTTCATGGCATTAAGGCTCAGGGCAGAGAGGTGCCCGAGCCAAACCGCAAAAAGACACAAGACGACGGACCCAACGACATTGCCACCCGCCTGAAGCCATTCGCCGTCCTGGACGAGGTTGAGCGTTTGCAAGCTGAAGGAGGAAAACGTCGTGAAGCCGCCGAGCAATCCAAGCATCACGAATTGGCGCATGGCCGAGCCGGCAAAAATGCGCCCGTCAGGACCGGTCAAGGTGGCGAAAAACCCGATGAGGAAGGAGCCTGTCACGTTTACGAACAGCGTGCCCCAAGGAAAGGTCTCGCCGAACAGGCGCGCAGCGACACCCGAGCACCAATAGCGGGCGACCCCGCCGAGCGCGCTTCCGATGGCTATCCAACAATAGAGTATGAGCGTGCTTCCCATTGTCCCAAGTCCCATCGTCCGCCTAGGGCCTGCTCGACGCAAGCAACAAAAAACCCGCCATCAAGCAGCGGGCTCGTGGACTTGAAGCTCCCACCGCATAACGACTATGCAGTAGGAGTCATTAGCTCGGCGGCGGTTCAGGGGGACTTCATCCCCTTTGGTTAGGACTTTAGCCAGGAATGGCTTCCGATCAAGTCCTGCGTCCTGACAGAACGTCTCACGTCCGGAGGCCACAGAAGGCCATGGCAGGGGTTGAAACTAGGCTTGTAGACGCCGGCGAGGACGGCATGCGTCTCGACCGCTGGTTCAAGACCCACTATGCCGGCCTGCCTCATAGCCGGCTCGAGAAGCTGCTGCGGACGGGGCAGGTGAGGGTCGATGGCGCGCGCGCAAAGGCAAGCACGCGGCTGATCGAGGGTCAGGCGGTGCGGGTGCCGCCGCTTCACGATTTGGCCCCGGCGTCCCCGTCCAAGCCGGTCCTCTCCAAAAGCGAGCGCGATTTCCTCGCAGCGATCACCCTGTACGAGGACGACGATCTGCTGATCCTCAACAAGCCGCCGGGCATTGCAGTTCAAGGCGGTACCAAGACGACGCATCATATCGATCGCATGCTGGAAGGCTTGGGCGAAGGGCCGGAGAAGCGGCCGCGCCTGGTGCACCGGCTCGACCGCGACACGTCAGGCGTGCTTGTCGTCGCCAAAAAGCGGGCGGCCGCCGCCAAGCTCGGCCGCGCCTTTCAGACCCGGTCGGTGCGGAAGATCTACTGGGCGCTGGTGCACGGCGTGCCCAAGCCGCCTCAAGGCAAGATCGAGGCGGCTTTGGTGAAAGCGGCGGGGCCTGAGGGCGACCGTGTGCGCAAAGCGCGCCCCGGCGAGCAGGATGTGGCGCAATCGGCGGTTACCTATTACGCCGTCGTCGATCGGGCCGGCCAGATGGTGTCGTTCCTTTCCCTCAAGCCCGTGACCGGGCGGCAGCATCAGCTTCGCGCCCACATGGCCATCATCGGCCATCCGATTCTGGGCGACACAAAATATCCGAGCGGTACCGAGCTTCCCGAGGGGATCGACAACAAGCTTCACCTGCATGCGCGGCGCATCAGCTTTCCTCATCCCTCAGGCGACGGGATCGTGGACGTGACAGCGCCGTTGCCCGAACATATGAAGACAAGCTTTTCCCTTTTCGGGTTCGACGAAGGTTTGGCCTCAGAACCCGCGCTCTGAGGCTCTATATAGAGAAGGACCATCGACAAATTGGAGGCGAGACCGCGATGCATCCGAGACCAAGCTGGTTTGCGCGCTTCGCGCAACATGTCTCTCGCATTACAGGGCGCCCGACCGCTTTTATCCTCGCGGTCATAGCGATCCTGTTTTGGGGTTTCACAGGACCGCTGTTCGGCTTTAGCGACACCTGGCAACTCGTCATCAACACGGCAACCACAATCATTACGTTCCTCATGGTGTTTGTGATCCAGAACACGCAAACTCGCGACACCATCGCCATGCAGATCAAGCTCGACGAACTCATTCGCGTGACGCGCACGGCGAGCAATAAGCTTCTCGATCTTGAAGAGCTCGATGATCGCGAGCTCGAGGCGTTGCGCCAGAGCTATGAGAAGCTCGCGCAAGAAATTCCGCACCATCTCCGGCACACCGCAAGCCATCATCGCCGGTAAGTCCCGATGAACGAACCCGATAACACTTCAGCTCCTTCGGAATCGCATCTTCCAAAGCGCTTCTATGAGAGTGTCGCCGTCGAAAGCCGGGACGGGGGTTTTGCCTTGTTGCTCGACGGCAAGCCGGTGCGCACGCCGGGAAAGGCACATCTGTTGCTGCCGAGCAAGGCGCTTGCCGAGGCGGTCGCCGAAGAGTGGCGTGCGCAGCAGGACCTCATCGATCCTGCCACCATGCCTCTCACCAAGCTTGCCAATAGCACGATCGACGGCGTCGTCGGCCGTGAGGATGCCGTCATCGAAGATATTCTCAGCTATGCCGGGTCGGATCTCCTTTGTTACCGGGCCGACGGTCCTCAAGGGCTCATCGAGGCGCAACTGGCGCAATGGGATCCGGTTCTCGACTGGGCAAGGTCTACGCTGGATGCGCCCCTCATGCTCGCGGAGGGCATCGTGCATGTGGCGCAGCCGCAAGCGTCACTGGACCGGCTCAAGGAGAGCCTCGCCGGCCGTGACCCATTCAGTCTCGCGGCGCTTCATCTCATGACCGGGCTCACCGGCTCGGCGCTTCTGGCCCTTGCCGTGGCGCTTGGACGGATAACGCCCGATGAGGCATGGCGAGCGGCCCATGTCGATGAAGACTGGCAGATCAGCCAATGGGGCGAAGACGCGGAGGCGGCCGCACGCCGGCAGGCGCGCTGGGGCGATTTTGCCGCCGGCGCCCGGCTCCTGTCGCTTATCGGCAGCTGACGAGGAGAGGGCCTTGCGCCATTTGCGCCGTATGCACCCCGTGCTATTCACGGTCGCGGAGGAGTCGTCACCTGGGGAGCGGCTATGAAGGAAGTCCTTGAAGAACTTGAGATTCGCCGTGACAAGGCGCGGGTCGGCGGGGGGACCTCCCGAATCGAGGCCCAGCACGCCCGCGGCAAACTGACGGCGCGCGAGCGGCTCGACCTCCTGCTCGACGAAGGCTCCTTCGAAGAGTTCGACATGTATGTCGAACACCGCTGCATCGATTTCGGCATGGAGAAGACGCGCATCCCCGGCGATGGGGTGGTGACCGGCTGGGGCACCATCAACGGCCGTGTCGTCTACGTCTTTGCCAAAGACTTCACCGTGTTCGGCGGGTCTTTGTCGAAAGCCCATGCCGAAAAGATGGTCAAGATTCAAGACATGGCGCTGAGGAACCGCGCGCCGATCATCGGCCTGTTCGATGCCGGCGGCGCGCGCATCCAGGAAGGCGTGGCCGCGCTCGGCGGTTATGGCGAGGTGTTTTTGCGCAACGTGCTTGCGTCCGGCGTGATCCCGCAAATCTCGCTCATCATGGGACCGTGCGCCGGCGGCGATGTGTATTCGCCGGCCATGACCGATTTCATCTTCATGGTGAAGGACACGTCTTACATGTTCGTCACCGGCCCTGACGTGGTGAAGACGGTCACCAAGGAAGAGGTCACGGCCGAACAGCTTGGCGGCGCGGTGGTGCATACCACCAAGTCGTCGATCGCCGACGGCGCCTATGAGAACGATGTCGAAGCGCTGCTGCAAATGCGGCGGCTGATGGATTTTCTGCCGTCGAGCAATCTCTCCGGCGTGCCTGAGCTTCCCACCCGCGATCCGTGGGACCGCATGGAGAAGTCGCTCGACACACTGATCCCCGACAATCCCAACAAGCCTTACGACATCAAGGAGCTGATCCATAAGGTAGTTGACGAGGGCGATTTCTTTGAGATCCAGGCGGACTTCGCCCGCAATATGGTGGTCGGCTTCGCCCGCATGGAGGGCCGCACGATCGGGGTCGTGGCCAATCAACCGATGGTGCTGGCCGGCGTGCTCGACTCCGATGCTTCGCGCAAGGCCGCGCGCTTCGTGCGCTTCTGCGACTGTTTCAACATTCCGCTCGTGACATTTGTCGACGTGCCAGGCTTCCTGCCCGGCACGGACCAGGAATATGGCGGCCTGATCAAGCACGGCGCCAAGCTGTTATTCGCATTCACCGAGGCGACCGTGCCGAAGGTCACCGTCATTACCCGCAAAGCCTATGGCGGCGCCTACGATGTCATGAGCTCAAAGCATATCCGGGGCGATGTGAACTATGCGTGGCCGACGGCCGAGATCGCGGTGATGGGCGCCAAGGGTGCGGTCGAGATTCTCTATCGTGCCGAGCTTGGGGATCAGGCCAAGATCAAAAAGCGTATTGACGAGTATCAAGCCCGCTTTGCCAATCCGTTCGTCGCCGCCGAGCGAGGCTATATCGACGAGGTGATCCTGCCGCATGGTACGCGCAAGCGCGTTGCGCGAGCATTGCAGATGCTCCGCAACAAGCTTGTCGAGAATCCCTGGAAGAAGCACGACAACATCCCGCTCTAGGCGGGTGTTAAGAGGCAGCTCCATTCGAGGGCGTCGCCACGCCGTTGTTCGGCCTGAGGCGGTGGGCAAGCGCGATGAGGTTGGTGTCGTCCTCCGGAGCCGGCGCGCTTGCTCGATTGCGTGGCATTGTCTCACGGGTCAGCCTATCGAACTGTTCGAGCTGCGCCAGAATGCGTGAGCCGAACTCCAGATAAAGCCGCCGGAACACGCGCAAGCGATCGAGAAGCTCCTGGTTGGCCGTCGTCAGCGCGATCAAGTCTTGCTGTTGCGCGCTGATGCAGTTCCGCAGAGCGTTACGGTCGGCGATCAGTCGCTGAATTGCCGCCGCTCCAGCGAGAGCGATGCTTTCGATGGTCTCGTCCGACATGTCCCCTGACGCATGCGGCGGTATGGGCTGTTGAGGGGCGTCAATCATGGCAACAAACTCTTTGGGCAGACTCTTGCGTGGCTTGGCTTGCGCTTGGGCCAAATTGTCCGGCTTGACGCGCGCCGTCGAACCTTTCTCGCGTCAATGATGAATCCGTCAGACGCGATCAATTTGAGTCGAAGTCTACCGACCTGCTTGCCGCGAGCGAGCTGAGAGAGGCACCCGCGATCGGACCTCGTGGCGGCGCGCTTGGAGGCCGCGGCGGAAACCGCAAAAAAGCGCCAAAACAGGCGGCTGAGCGGGGGTGGCCTAAGCCCTGAGCACGGGCTAGTTTCTTGAAAGATCGCAAGGGAGTGCGGGGATGCGGTGGCAAGTCCTGGCAACTGTCCTGACAGGCCTGATGGCGGCCCTGGCGTGGGCTGGCGCGCCTGTGAATGCCCAGGATCAGACCGAGGTCCCCAAGACCGAGACGCCTCAACCGCAATCGTCGCAAGCAGCGCCACAGCCGCCCCTCCCTGCGCTGCCGCCCGCGCCTGACGGCGACCTGGCGCCTGACGGAGCCGCACCCGCGCCCGAGGCCTCTCAGCCAACCACAATTGAGAGCGCGCCGGCCTCGACCGATCCGTCCTCAGGCCTTGCAGCGGAGCCCGTGCCTGCCGACCCCATCGTGTCCATCATCAGGACCAAGCTCTCGGAGCCCGCTTTCGAAAAGGAGCATGCTGGCGATGTGGCCGCGCTTGCCGCGTTCTATGCGGCGAGGACGGGTGCACCATTGTGGACGACGGAGATGGGCCTTTCGGCCAAGGGACAAGAGGTTCTGTTCGAGATCGAGAAGGCCGGCGATTGGGGTCTCGATACTGCGTCGTTCGAGCTTCCGTCTGCCGATGCATTGCCGGCGACGCCGGAAGCGCAGGCGCTCGCCGAGATCAAGCTGGATCTCGCCATTCTGAAATATGCCCGCTTTGCGCGTGGCGGCCGGCTGACTCCGTCCGATGTCAGCAGCCTGTTCGATCAACAGCCGCCTTTACTGGCGCCTGATGAGGTGCTGGCTGAAATCGAAGTGGCCGAGGCGCCCGATGCCTATCTGCGGTCGCTCCATCCCAAGCACGAGCAGTTCGTTCGCTTGCGCCAGGCGTTGCTCGCGTCACGTGACAATGCCGGGGAGCAAAACAAGCCGGCTGCATTGAGCAAGGACGTCAAGCGCATCCTCATCAACATGGAACGCTGGCGTTGGATGCCGGAAGAGCTAGGCGACGTCCATGTGATGGTGAACTCCGCCTCGTTCATGCTTCATGTGATCAAGAACAACAAGACGATCTACACCGACAAGACGCTGGTCGGAACCATCGGTTACGCGACGCCTGTGTTTACCGCGCCGATGAAGACCATTGTGTTCAATCCCGAGTGGGTTGCGCCCGAAACGGTGGTGAAGGAAAACATCCTGCCGATGCTGCAGGCAAAGCGCTACTCGGTCCTCAAGAAGCATAAGCTCTATGTCAGCTATGACGGACAGCCGGTGGATGCGACCAAAATCGATTGGAATCGTGTCAACGGCGAGGCTTATACGTTCTCGCAGAAATCCGGCTCGCATAACAATCTTGGTAAGGTCAAATTCCTCTATCCCAACCGGCACACGGTTTACATGCACGACACGCTCCCCGTCCGGAAGAAATATTTCAAGAAGGCGAAACGCATGATCGGACATGAATGCGTGCGCATGGAGAAGCCAGACAAGTTTGCGGAAGTCCTACTCGCGGAAAGCAACGGCGTCGGCAAAGAGCGCGTCAAGGAATTATGGGACAACGGGGTGAACAGCGCGATCGCGCTCGAGCGGCAATTTCCGGTGCACATGGTCTATTTCACGGCGGTGGCGGATGAGAGCGGCAAGGTCGAGACCTTTGCCGATGTCTACGGGCTTGACCGGAAGCTGGCCTTGGCCTTGTTCGGCGATGCGACCGGCTTCCCGCAGCCGCCGCCCGAGCCGCCGAAGAGCGAGGTCACCGCGTCTGAAGCGCGCCCGGTGAACCGCAGCGCGGGCAGCAGCGATATCATGCGCTCGATGCAGGGTTTCTTCGGCAATTAGCCCAAATTCAGCCTCGAATCCGCGTGATAAGCGCGCTTCGATGCGGCACCCCGTTCGGCTTGCGCAGAGCGTGGCGCCTCCTTAGGTTTTGACCAGGCGTCCGGGACGAGGCCCAATTTGGCCTTGTTCCAGGGGCTAACGTGAGAGCCCTCGCCCCGGCAGTGGGCCGGTAAGCAGCAGCACCATGATCATACGCTTTCTCATCGCCGCGATTGTCGTTGGCCTGTTCCTCGGCGGAGTGGGCTACTTCAACCTCGTCTTCAAGCCGAAGATGATCGGCGAGTTCATGGCGAAAATGACGCCGCCGGCGGCAACGGTGACCACTGAGGTCGCCAAAACCGAGAACTGGACCGATCGGCTCCGCGCCATCGGCACGCTTGTCGCCATAGAGGGCGTGGAGGTGTCTCCCCAAGTGGGCGGCACCGTCATGCACTATTTCTTCGAAAGCGGCGACGATGTGGAGAAGGGCGAGAAGCTGGTCGAACTCGATACCTCCGTGGAAGAGGCCGATCTCGCCGACCATAAGGCGACCCTTACCCAGCACACGCTCGATTTCGCCCGGCAGTCGAACCTGGTCAAGAAGGGCGCGGTGTCGCAAGCGACGCTCGACGAGACGATCGCCAAGCGGGACTCGGCGGCCGCATCGGTGCATCGGGTCGAAGCCGTCATCGCGCAGAAGAACATCACCGCGCCTTTCGCCGGCCGGCTCGGCTTGCGCCGCGTGGAGAAGGGGCAATATGTGTCGCCGGGAGACAGCCTGGTGTGGCTGCAGTCGCTCGACCCGATCTGGGTCGACTTCCCCGTGCCCGAGGGGATGGTCGGCAAGTTCAGTATCGGCAGTGAAATCGAGCTCACCGCCGATGCTTACCCGGACCGGACCTTCAAGGGCAAGGTGGAGGCGCTCGACGCGCGGATCAGTCAGGACAGCCGGACCTTGCTGGTACGGGGCACGGTCCCGAATCCGGATCGTTTGCTCATTCCTGGCATGTTTGCCAACGTCGCCGTGCTTGCAGGGGGAGAGAAGGAGTTCGTTACCGTGCCGCGGACGGCGGTGACCTACGGACTCTATGGCGATAGCGTCTGGGTGGTGAAGCCTGGCGCGCCGAAACCAGAGTCGTCCACGCCGATTGCCGCCAACGAGCCCGTGGCGTCCGCTGTGGCGGCCGATGCAGCCCCTGCCGAGGGAGATGCCGCGGAGCCTAAGCTCACGGTGGAACGCCGCTTTGTGCGGGTAGGACCGGCCCAGGGCGATCGTGTTGCCATTCTCGAGGGCATCAAGGCGGGTGAGGAGGTGGTCACCAGCGGCCAGCTGAAATTGCAGCCGGGTGCTACCATCAAGGTCGACAATTCGGGCGCGCTCAAGCCGCCGGCAGAACTGCCCAAGCAGTAGACCGATGCACTTCACCGATATCTTCATTAAGCGCCCGGTGCTTGCCACGGTGGTGAGCCTGCTGATCCTGCTGGTCGGCGCCCAAGCCGGGTTCAAGTTGCCGATCCGGCAATATCCGGAACTGTCCAACACCACGATTACAGTCACAACGACCTATCCGGGTGCGAACGCCGAACTCATCCAGGGCTTCATCACCGTGCCGATCCAGCAGGCCGTGGCGAGCGCCGAAGGGATCGATACGCTGACCGCATCGTCGACGCAGAATGTCAGCACGGTCACGCTCAATCTGGAATTGGATGCCGATCCGGACCGGGCCATGACCGACGTGCTGTCGAAGCTTGCTCAGGTGAAGAGCATCTTGCCGCGCGAAGCCAACGACTCCGTCGTTACCAAGCAGACCGGTGAAGGCCACGCGCTGATGTATCTTTCCTTCAATTCCAAGGTGATGACGGGATCGCAGATCACCGACTACATCACCCGCGTGGTGCAGCCGCGCCTGCAGACCATCAACGGTGTGGCAAACGCCCAGATCCTCGGCGGTCAGGTCTTTGCCATGCGCATCTGGCTCGATCCGGACCGCATGGCGGCGCTCGGCGTGACCCCCCTCGATGTTCGGACGGCGCTTGCCGCCAACAATTTCACGTCGGCACCGGGACAGGTAAAGGGAGACTTTGTCGAGACCAATATCGATGCCAAGACCTCGCTCGAAACGCCTGAGTCATTCGAAAAGCTCGTCGTGGTCGGGCGCGGCGATTCATTGATCAGGCTCGGCGATATCGCCGAGATTGAGCTTGGGCCGCAGAATGCCGATTCCTCGTCGGCCTTCGACGGACTGAAGGCCGTGTTCATCGGCGTCTACGCCACGCCAACCGCGAACCCGCTGACGGTCATCACCGATGTTCGCAAGGATTTCCCGGAGATTCAGAAAGAGCTGCCGCCGGGGCTCGAAGCGGCGATTGCCTACGACGCCACCAACTTCATCCGCGCCTCGATCTGGGAAGTGGTGAAGACACTCGGCGAGGCCGCGATCATCGTTGTTGTGGTGATCTTCCTGTTCCTCGGTAATCTCAGGTCGACCATCATTCCCATCGTCACCATTCCTTTGTCGCTGGTCGGCGTGTTGGTGCTGCTGGCGGCGCTTGGCTATTCGATCAATCTGATGACGTTGCTTGCGCTGGTGCTCGCGATCGGCCTTGTGGTCGACGACGCCATCGTCGTGGTCGAGAACATCCACCGCCATATCGAGGAGGGAATGACGCCGTTCGACGCGGCAATTGTCGGCGCACGCGAGATTGCTTATCCGGTCATTGCCATGACGGTCACGCTGGCGGCGGTTTATACCCCGATCGCCTTCGTTTCCGGGTTGACCGGCACGCTGTTTCGCGAGTTTGCACTGACGCTTGCGGGTGCGGTGCTGGTGTCAGGCGTCATCGCTCTGACGCTTTCGCCGATGATGTGCTCCAAGCTGCTGCCGTCCGAGCAAGGGAAGGACAAGGAGGGGTGGCTGGCGCGGAAGCTCGACGGGCTATTCGAGGGATTGAGACGGCGTTATCAACGGCGGCTTCATCGTACGCTGAACTGGCGCCCGGTAACTTTGCTGGTCCTCGCCGGGATCATCGCGGCGAGCGGCCTCATGTATATGACCACACAGCGGGAGCTTGCGCCGGAGGAAGACCAGGGGATCCTGTTCACTCTGGTCAAGACGCCGCAATACGCCAATCTGGATTATCTCGAAGCGGCGACGGACCAAATCCAAACCGTGTTCGATACCGTGCCGGAAAAGGACCACGTGTTCGCGATCAATGGCATGGGCAGCGTGCATCAAGCCTTCGCCGGGATGCTCCTCAAGCCTTGGGGTGAACGGGAGCGGGGTCACAAGATGGTCCTTCGGGACTTGCAGCCGAAGATCGCAGGCATTGCGCCGGCGCTTGCCCTGACATTTTCCCCGCCGTCATTGCCGGGGTCCATCGGCGGACCGCCGGTGCAATTTGTCATTACCACCACGCACGACTTCCGCGAGCTTGCCGATGTGCTTGCCGACGTCGAGAAGGCTGCGCGCGAGAGCGGCATGTTCATCTTTTCGGACTCCGATCTCCGCTTCGAGACGCCGCAGATCGAGGTGCACATCGATCACGACAAGGCGAACCGGCTCGGCATCACCATGGCCGATATCGGCAATTCGCTGGCGACCCTATTGGGCGGCAACTACGTCAATCTGTTCGACCTTTATGGGCGAAGCTATCAAGTCATCCCGCAAGTGCCGCGCGAGTTCAGACTGAACGAGGACTGGCTGACCCGCTATCAAATTCGAACCAGCAGCGGCGCGCTGGTGCCGCTTTCCAACGTGGCGTCGGTGACCAAGGTGGTGGAGCCGAACTCGCTGACGAATTTTCAGCAGCTCAACTCGGCGACGCTGTCGGCCGTGCCGTTCCCTGGGCGTACCGTGGGCGAGGCCATCGACTTCCTCAAAGAGCAGGCGCAGAACTTCCCTGATGGGTTTACTTACGACTTTCAAGGCGAGAGCCGCCAGTTCGTGCAGGAAGGAAACACGCTCGCCTATACGTTCGTGTTTGCCCTGATCGTGATCTTTTTGGTGCTGGCCGCGCAATATGAAAGTTTCCGCGATCCGATCATTATCCTGATTGCGCTGCCGACTTCGATCTTCGGCGCGCTCATCCCACTCAATGCCGGCCTTGGCACGATCAACATCTATACGCAGATCGGTCTGGTGACACTGATCGGGCTGATCTCCAAGCACGGCATCCTGATGGTGGACTTCGCCAACAAGCTCCAGCAAGAGAAGGGCTTCAGCCGCCGCCAGGCGATCGAAGAGGCGGCCGCGCTGCGGCTGCGGCCCATCCTGATGACGACGGCGGCGACCGTGGTTGCAATGGTGCCGCTATTGATCGCGGGTGGGGCAGGGGCGGCCAGCCGCTTCGCCATCGGCATCGTCATTGCGGCCGGCATGACGATCGGCACGCTGTTCACCCTATTCGTGACGCCCGCGGTCTATACCTATGTTGCCAGGGACCACCAGAGGGCCGGCGAGACTGTCTCCAGGGTATCTGCGAGGGGTAAGGCGTCCCTGTAGGCCCCCTACGGCCTTCTGGAGCCATGCGGGGCCCCGCGGCAGTGTCTTGCGCCTCGTCCGGCCCAAGGGAAAGGCTTTTCCTCTAGTTTACTCGCTCCCGGCGAGCCTCTAGAAAGCTCTGTCACTAGGGGGCCGGGACCGGCATGTTCTCCAAGCTTCTCATCGCCAATCGGGGCGAAATTGCCTGCCGTATCATGGCGACCGCGCGCCGGTTGGGCATCAAGACCGTGGCCGTCTACTCCGAGGCCGACCGCGACGCGGTCCACGTGGATATGGCCGATGAGGTAGTGGCCATCGGACCGGCGCAGGCCGCGAAGTCCTATCTCGATATCGACAAGATCGTAGCGGCCGCCAAGGCGACCGGCGCGGACGCCGTCCATCCGGGTTACGGGTTCCTTTCGGAGAATGCCGCCTTTGCCCGCGCGCTGGACGAGGCCGGCATCGTGTTTGTCGGTCCGAACGCGAAGGCCATCGAGGCCATGGGCGACAAGATCGAGTCTAAGAAGCTTGCCGCCAAGGCCAAGGTTTCCACCGTGCCGGGTCATCTCGGTGTGATCGAGAACGCCGAGGAGGCGGTCAAGATCGCCGAGGAGATCGGCTATCCGGTCATGATCAAGGCTTCCGCCGGCGGCGGCGGCAAAGGCATGCGCATCGCTTATAGCGCCGAGGAAATTGCGGAAGGGTTTGCCTCGTCGCGGAGTGAGGCCAAGTCGAGTTTCGGCGACGACCGCATCTTCGTCGAGAAATATATCGAGGAGCCGCGCCATATCGAGATTCAGGTTCTTGGCGACAAGCACGGCAATGTCATTCATCTCGCCGAGCGCGAATGTTCGATCCAACGCCGAAATCAGAAAGTCATCGAGGAGGCGCCAAGTTCGTTCCTCGACGCAAAGACGCGAGAGGCCATGGGCGCGCAGGCGGTCGCGCTCTCCAAAGCCGTCAGTTATGACTCGGCCGGAACCGTCGAGTTCATCGTCGACAAAAACCGCAATTTTTATTTTCTGGAAATGAACACGCGGCTCCAAGTCGAACATCCGGTGACCGAGCTTGTGACCGGGCTCGATCTTGTCGAACAGATGCTGAAGGTCGCTTCGGGCGAAAAGCTTGCCCTCAAGCAAAAGGACATCAAGCTTCAGGGTTCGGCCATCGAGACGCGCATCTACGCCGAAGATCCGGAGCGGAAGTTTCTGCCATCGACGGGGCGTTTGGTGCACTACCGGCCGCCCAAGCTTGGAACCGTGAACGGCGTGACCACGCGGCTCGACTCCGGTGTAGAAGAGGGAAGCGAAATCTCGGTCTATTACGATCCGATGATCGCCAAACTCGTGACCCACGCGCCGAAGCGGCTCCAGGCGATTGAGCAAATGGGACGCGCGCTCGATGCGTTCGTCATTGACGGGGTTCGCCACAACATTCCGTTCCTTGCCGTGCTGATGCGGAATGAGCGGTGGAAAGAGGGGCGGCTCTCTACCAAGTTCATCGCCGAGGAATTCCCGGACGGTTTCACTCCGCCGGAGCCTCAAGGCGCGGTTCGCGATACGCTGGCTGCGCTCGCCGCGGCAATCGACCATATGAGCAATGAGCGGCGCCGCGCCATCACGCAGCAGATGCATGGCGAGCCGGTACGCTTCGCCGAGACGCGCATTGTGGAGCTTGGCGATGAACGAGTGTGTGTCACGGTCGAAGGGAGCTTCGACGGCCCTGTCACCGTCACGCTCGGCGGCAGGAAGACCGGGGAGAAAAAGCGTCAAATCACGCTTGAGTCTTCCTGGTGGTTCGGCGCTCCCGTGTGGAAAGGAACGGTCAACGGCGTTCCGGCGGCGGTGCAGATACGGCCGATCCTCAATGGCGTGAAGCTGACCTATCAAGGCGTCGAAGCCGCGGCACGCGTCTTTACGGTGCGCGAAAACGAACTTGCGGCCCTGATGCCGGTCAAGGAGCGGCCGGACACGTCGAAATTCCTGCTTTGCCCGATGCCGGGCCTGATGATCTCGCTTGCTGTGACAGAGGGACAAGAGGTTGCCGCGGGCGAACCGCTTTGTGTCGTCGAGGCCATGAAGATGGAAAACGTGCTAAAGGCCGAACGCGACGCGAAAGTCGCCAAGATCCTGGTGAAGCCTGGCGACAGCCTGAATGTCGATGCCGTGATCCTCGAATTCGATTAAGCCGCCGCTTTCTTGTGCAGGCGTCCGGACTTGACCGGACAAACCAATCGCCGCAGCCTAAGCCGATGGTCATCGGCAGGTTTGTCGAATTGTTGCGTGGAACCGGCATGCCCAAGACGGAGGGCGAGAGGCGATCCGTCGCTGTCAGGATTGAAGGCCGCGTGCAGGGCGTCTTCTACCGCGCGTGGACGCGGCAAACGGCAGTCGCGCTCGGACTTGACGGCACGGTTCGCAACATGGACGACGGAAGCGTCGAGGCGACCTTCGCCGGTCCTGCCGAGGCGGTCGCGGATATGCTGCGGCGTTGTGCCGACGGACCGAGGGACGCGAAAGTCACCAGAGTGACCGTCATGCAGGAAGGAGCCTCGGTCGGTCCGGGTTTCGAGGTATTGCGGACCTATCGGCGCTGACCGCGATCGGGCGCAATGCCTCGGCGAAGGAGGCGCGAAGCGCGTCATCGACCTTGTCCATATCGGTTTCGGCGCCGAGTGCGGCAAGACTGGTGACCGGTGTATCGGCAAGCCCGCACGGAACGATACCGGAGAAGTGATCGAGTTCGGGCGCAACGTTCAGGCTCGCCCCATGCATCGTCACCCAGCGGCGCACCCGCAGGCCGATACTGGCAATCTTGGCGCCGTGCACGAACACACCGATCTCGGTCGGATGCCGTTCGCCCGCGACACCAAGGCGGGCAAGGGTCGCGATCAGCCAGTTCTCAAGAAAGGCGACGAAGGCCCGCACATCGCGTCCGCGCGAGGCAAGATCGAACATCGTATAGATCACGCGCTGGCCGGGCCCATGATAGGTGAAGCGGCCGCCACGCCCGGAGGTGAACACAGGGAACCGGGCCGGCGCGAGCAGCTCGCTTTCTCGCGCGCTGGTGCCGGCCGTGTAGAGCGACGGATGCTCCAGCAGCCACACGCATTCTGATGCCTCGCCCCGCGCGATCGACGCCGCACGGTCCTCCATGGCGGCGACAGCGTCCCGGTAGGGCACGAGGTCCGGTGCCCTCAGCCACTCGACCCCTGCCTGCGAAGGCGCTCCCTGAGCGCCAAACTTGGCTGTAAGCACTGCCATAATGCCGGTTGTGACGGCTGAAAAACCCCAAGGCAAGCCTAACCTTGCGCGCCTTAGGCTCGTTTGCTAATTCACCCCGGCCTTGCTTGTAGCAGGGTCAGCCGAGTGCCATATGCCGGTAGCTCCATGCTTCGGTCATCTTAAGCGGTCGTGGCGGAATAGGTAGACGCGCAGCGTTGAGGGCGCTGTGGGCTTAGCCCGTGGAGGTTCGATTCCTCTCGACCGCACCACTTCTATATGATGGCATTGATTTCATTTGATTTTTCCTCCTACGGCCCGCACCGGATGCGAAGGTGCGGGAATAGATGTTCCGGAAGCGTTCAGTTTTTCCATTGCCTGAGCCGCAAGTTTCTTCCTGTTGGCGGTGCGTGTGTAATGCGCCGCCATCTTCGGGTCGGTCCAGCCGAAGATCGCCATGAGCTCTGCCTCGGTGGCGCCGTGGTCTGCTGCGCGGGTCGCTGCAATCTTGCGAACACCGTGTGCCGATCCGGGCACCCCAGCCTTCTTGCATGCTGCCTTGAACTCGTTGCCGAACGACTCCTTGGTGAGGGGACGCCCATTGGCGCCAGCGATGAAGGTCAGATCGCCACATGGACCGTTATCAAGGGTGGCCTGCAGCACTGACAAGATCGGCAACGAAACCTCCACTGTGAAGCCGCCCTTCTCCGTCTTGATCGTCGCGACGCCATTACGAACATGCTGGCGACCGAGCCGGACGGCATCGCCGCGGCGCAAGCCGGTGTAAAGCAGCACGTCGAGCCATGCTCGTTGACGGGTGCCAATCGGCCAGTGCGACTCATAAGCAGCGACGTGTTCTTCTGTCCAGGGAATGAAGCCGTCGCTCGTCTTGCGCTTTGGGTTATGCACGCCACCGGTCGGGTCTATCTTGACAAGCCCCGCGCTCTTTGCCCATCGGAACAGGCCCCGCATGGCATCAAGAAAGTTTCGCGCCTGAGCTGGCGTATGTGCACGGCGTTCCTTACCGGTCTCGATTGTTGCCGTGGTGATCCGCGCATATGGCTCTTGTCCCGCGTTCTCAAGCACGCCCGCGAAGATGTTATCGCGTTGCTTCCGCGTGGCCGCCGAGAGATCGGACCAGGCGGTCGTTTCGCGATAGCGGGCTAGTAGCCATTGCAGAGAGCTAGTGGCCGGTACAGCCTTCCGAGTCGGCGTGCCAGAGAGAGCGGCGCGGTATTCGGCGTCGAACTCAGATGTTCCGTATTCCGACCTAATCCTGATGCGGGGCCCGCGATCAACGCGCACATACCACACCGCCTTGCCGTGGCGGGTAATCTCTCGTTGTAGGTGAGGGGGACGCGGGCGCGGCATTAGAGAATGATCTCTTTCGGCTTGCGTGGCTCAGCACAATCGGTGTGGGTGAAGCCCAACACGATCTTCCCATCGCTCTCTATCCAAACCCGATCAACTGTCATACCAGCGGCGATCACCGCGCGAATTGCACGGGTGAGATCGCGTTGCTTGAATTTCGAAGGCTTACGCTTTGATCCCTCTTTATCAGGGTAACTCTGCCCGAAATGGGCTTTAGGCTTGCTTGAAGGTCTCTTCAGATTTTCATCCATATTAGGTCGACACTGCGGGTTCTGTAGGTAAGCGCGACGTGGCCGAAGCGCGTCTGCTCCAGTCCGACCTTACGAAGGCGTGGGTCAGCTCTTTTAAGGGCTCGACGTTGCCGAGATAGAAGCGAATTTGCAAGAGCGTTGGGGGATACTTGCCTTCCCAAGCTACTCCCGCGTTACCCCTATTCGCGTAGCAGGCGTCGTCATTCGTCAGCCCCGCAACCGCATTAAATTTTCGTAATTGTCGCAGCTACCAGAGGCGGGCGGCTTTTTCTCCAATGCAATCGACGAATCAACGCGCCAAGCTGGTGCTTTAGCCCCAAGGTTTCCCTGCAATCAGGCTGGCTCGCACCCGAGCCTTGGCGCAAGTCTCAAGATTGCTATTCTTGGCAAGAGCTACAGCGTCTGCTGATCAGCTCCTGGCTCAAGATGACGCTGAGGCTGCCCCTTCGCTCAATCGCGAGCCGAGAATCGATGAGGGCCTGTTCGGCGCGGCTCTTAGAGCTACCGATAAGAATTGCAGTAGCGGTATCTGGTTCCATGATGTCGCCCCGGCATCAGCAACCGTCTTCATAGCGAAGCAGCTTAGCAACATTCACGCAAGGCGTCGCATCATCGATTGGAGATTAGAGCCCCTTAGTGATTGCAGATTAGGCCGTGTACTCATAAAAGGGCATCGGTTGAACCAGTACGGGGAATGTCTGCTTTACGGCCGATAGCGGACGCGTGGCGAGGCTGCTCAAAGAGTCCGCTATGTGCCAATAAGAGACATTCGGAACGACGGCTCAGGCTCCCCGCACAGCCAATTCGCGCAGCGGGGCGCTCGGCGCTTTTGCTGCGGGGACGCGTTGAATCTTAACGGGAACCGGTCATCACGGCCAATGGGGAGGCGATAATGACTCTTGCGATTTTATGGCTTCTATTTAAGCAGTAATGCCCGCGCCTTTGCCTACCATCCTGCGGCCGTCCAGCACGTCAAGGAGGTTGTAACCGGCCAGCGTTCGAGAGATTGCCTTCCTATCGGTAACACCGGCTCCCACTTC